>Ga0100398_1000075_pt1 | contig 87917 bp, 90 predicted proteins | sample CryGeymeta201522_FD_81568 | JGI IMG/M metagenome (GOLD analysis project Ga0100398, IMG submission 81568) | Groundwater microbial communities from Crystal Geyser aquifers in Utah, USA - Crystal Geyser metaG 2015-22 | ecosystem: Environmental > Aquatic > Deep subsurface > Groundwater | place: USA...
CGCGCCCGCGCCACAAAGGCCGTCCAGCCCCCCGGCGCCACCAGCACCGACAGCCCGAGCCCGGCCACAAACCCCGCCACATCGGCGATCCACGACCTATCGCCGCCAAACAGGAGCCCGAACAGCAACTGGATCGCCATCAGGAACCCGATCAGCTGAAAGGCGCGGAACTGGTTCTGCCCCATCTGCCCCAACCGCAGCCACATCAGATACGTGAACGCCCCGATCAGCCCGTAAACCGGCGGATAGACACCAAAGAGCGCGATATTCTGGTCGAGCGCGACACCAAAGGCCACAGCCCCCGCCACCGAAGCGCCGAAAAACACCACCGCGACCGCGACCGGGTGAAACACATCTCCCACGAACTTGCCCAGCGCCAGCAGCAGCGCGCCGCCAAAAAGGGCATGGGTGAAATTGCCATGGACAAAGGGATAGGTGACAAACCGGCGCAAGATATCCAATGACATGTCGCCGCGCAGCACAAGCTGGTCCCAGACCGCGGGCGAAAAGCCGTAGTCCTGGATCGTGGCGAGCCGCCAGCCGATCCCGGCCTGCCCACCCAGCCAGCCCTGCGCGGCGAGGCTCAGGATCGCCTCGACCACCGCCACCACGGCAAAGAGCGCGAGCACGACGACCGGGATCGGGTTGACGGGGGCTTCCGGGCGCATGGCGGTCTCCTTGACGGGGGTCTGGTGCATGGGTAAGCGAGGCTTCAGCCCTTTTCCAGCAGGAACCCTGCCATGACCGCCACCACCTTTGCCCCCCGTGTCTTTTCCGGCATCAAACCTTCGGGCGGGCTGACGCTGGGCAATTACCTCGGCGCGATCAAACGCTTCGTGCAGATGCAGGGCACAGGTCAGGGCACAGGTCAGGAAACGGGGCCGGAGACGATCTTCTGCGTGGTCGATCTGCATGCCATCACCGTCTGGCAGGACCCGGCAGAGCTGCGCCACGCCACGCGCGAGGTGGCGGCGGGCTATCTGGCCGCGGGCATCGACCCGGCGCAATCCATCCTGTTCAACCAGAGCCAGGTCAGCCAGCACGCAGAGCTTGGCTGGATCTTCAACTGCGTGGCGCGCGTCGGCTGGATGAACCGGATGACCCAGTTCAAGGACAAGGCCGGCAGCAATGCCGAAAAGGTCAGCCTCGGCCTTTACGCCTACCCCTCGCTGATGGCGGCCGACATCCTTGTCTATCACGCGACCCATGTGCCGGTGGGCGAGGACCAGAAACAGCATGTGGAGCTGACACGCGACATCGCGGCCAAGTTCAACCATGACTACAAGGTCGATTTCTTCCCCCTCACCACCCCGGTGATCGAAGGGCCGGCCACCCGCGTCATGAACCTGCGCGACGGCACCAAGAAGATGTCGAAATCGGGCGAGAGCGACATGGAGCGCATCAACATGCTCGACGATGCCGACACCATCGCGAAAAAGTTCCAGAAGGCCCGCACCGACCCTGCGCCGCTGCCCGACACGCTCGACGGGCTCGCCGGCCGGGCCGAGGCGCGCAATCTGGTGGATATCTACGCGGCGCTGGCCGAAATGACGCCCGAGGCGGTGGTGGCCGACTATGCCGGCGCGGGCTGGGGCCGCTTCAAACCCGCGCTGGCCGACCTCGCGGTGGCGAAACTCGCGCCGATCAGCACCGAGATGGCGCGCCTGCTGGCCGACCCGGCCGAGATCGACCGCGTGCTGGCGCAAGGGGCCGAGCGCGCCCGCGCCATCGCCGCGCCGATCCTGGCGCGGACCTATGACATCGTGGGGATGCTGGCGCCGCAACGCTGAAACCGGGTGCCGAAACCAGACGCCGAAACCAGAAGCGGACCGGGGGACCGGACCCGGCATGCGGCGTGCGGCATCGCACAGGAGGCGTGAACAAATGGCCGTATCCTTTGGCCGGGTGGCGAGGCTAGACTGTTGCGGTCTGAGGAGAGTGGACCATGACCGACCTTGCCCCCCCCGCCACGCGTATCGGCCATGTCCACCTGCGGGTGGCCGACCTTGACCGTGCCATCGCCTTTTATGCCGATGTGCTGGGGTTCACGCTGACGCAGCGCTACGGCCCGCAGGCGGCGTTTCTCGCGGCGGGGGATTATCACCACCACATCGGGCTCAACACCTGGGAGAGCCTTGGCGCCACGCCGCCGCCGCCGGGGCATACCGGTCTTTATCATACCGCGTTCCTTTACCCCGACCGTCGGTCGCTGGCGCAGGTGCTGGCGCGGGTGATCGACGCGGGGATCGCCATCGACGGCGCGGCCGATCATGGGGTGAGCGAGGCGATCTATCTGCGCGACCCGGACCAGAACGGGGTCGAGCTCTACCGTGACCGGCCCGCGGCAGAGTGGCCGCGTGACGCGCAGGGCCGGTTGCAGATGGTCAACGCGCGCCTGGACCTGACCGTCCTTCTGGCCGAGGCGTAACCGCAGGCCCGCGTCACAAAATGGAATCCGAATCGACCGATGGTCTGGGTATCCGGGGGTCTGTCCGTCCTTCCGGTCTTCTCGCCCAGGCCCCCCCGGCCCGGGCGCCATCGGCCCCGTCCCGGTCGGTGTATCTTGCGCATCCGGGTTACCCCGCCCGGATGCGCTTTTTCGCTCTCGCCATGCCGGGCACGGTGGCATAGCCTTGCCATCGTCCCAGATGGAGTGACGCGATGGCCACCGGCACCAATATCCGCACATGGTTCGAAGGCCGCTGGCACGACGGCGACCTGCCCGTGATGAAGGCGGGCGATCACGGATCGTGGCTGGGCACCACCGTGTTCGACGGGGCGCGGTATTTCGACGGTCTGGCGCCCGACCTCGACGCGCATTGCGCGCGCGTCAACCGGTCGGCCAGCGCGCTGATGATCACGCCGACGGTGGAGACCGATGCGATGGTGGCGACCATCCGCGAGGGGCTTGCGGCCTATCCCGCCGACGCGGCCGTCTATATCCGCCCGATGTACTGGGCGCTCGAAGGCGGTGACCTCGGCATCGTGCCCAGGCCCGGCGCAACCGGCTTTGCCATCTGCCTCGAGCAGATCCCGATGGCGGCGCCCGATACCGCGACGACCCTCACCACCACGCGGTTCCGCCGCCCGGTGATCGAGGATGCGGTGGTGAATGCCAAGGCGGGCTGCCTTTACCCCAACAACGCGCGGATGCTGGCAGAGGCGCGGGCCAAGGGCTTTGGCAATGCGCTGGTGGCCGACGCGCTGGGCAATGTGGCCGAGACGGCCAGTGCCAATGTGTTCATGGTGCGCGACGGAGAGGTCTTTACCCCGGTGCCCAACGGCACTTTCCTCGCCGGGATCACGCGCGCGCGCCACATCGCCAACCTCGCGGCCGAGGGCGTGCGGGTGCATGAAACCGTTCTGAGCTTTGACGATTTCCGCGCCGCGGACGAGGTGTTCCTGTCGGGCAACATGATGAAGGTGACGCCCGTCGCGGCCTTTGACGACCGCCGCTACCCGGTCGGCCCGGTCACGCGACGGGTGCGCGACCTGTACTGGGACTGGGCGGCCAGCACGAAGTGATTGCCCCGATCAGCCCGTTGCGCCAATATCCGCGGCGGGACAAGGGAGACCCCGATGCGCAAGTTTCTCGTGGTGCTGGACGACAGCCGCGAATGCCTCAACGCCATGCGATTTGCCGCGATGCGGGCGGCGCATACCGGCGGAGGGGTGCAGATCCTCTCGGTGATCGCGACGGATGACTTCAACCACTGGGCCGGCGTAGGCGAGATCATGCGGCACGAGGCGCGCGAGCGTATCGAGGTGCATTTCGAGGTCTTTGCCAAATGGATGCGTGATAAGCAGGGCGTTAACCCCGAACTGGTGATCCGCGAGGGCGAGGTCGTGACCGAGATCATGGCGCAGATCCGTGAGGACGCGAGCATCGGCGTGCTGGTGCTGGGGGCCGGCACCGACAACAAGGGGCCGGGCCCGATCGTCACGCAACTGACGCGGCAGGCAGGCAGCCTGCCGATCCCGATCACCATCGTGCCGGGCGACATGTCCAAGGAACGGCTGGAACAGATCACCTGATGGACCGGCCTCTGACCCTGCTGGCATTGGTCGCGATCCCGTTGCTGGCGGCGGTGTTTTACGGGCTGACGCGGATGCTGGCGCCGATGACGGGCTATGCGCTGGGCCTCGGCCTCTATTGGGCGCTGCTGGCAACGGCGCTGGCCTGGCGCTGTGACGCGGCTACGTTGCGGGGCTGGCTGGTGGTGCGCTGGCCGGGGGCATGGGTCGGCACGCTCTGCGTGCTGGCGCCGGCGATCCTGCTGGGGGTGGGCGCGCTGGCGCTCTACGAGGTGCCGCTCGCGGCGGCTGTGCTGGCCTTGGTGGTGCTGGGCGCGGTGCTCAACGGCACGTTGGAAGAGCTGTTCTGGCGCGGCGCGATCCTGCCGCGCCCCGGACTGCGCGCGGCCATCGCGGCCGTTGTGCTGTTCACAGGCTGGCATCTGGCCTTGCTGGCCGCGCAGGGCGTCACCGTCACCGGCGGGCCGCTGGTGCTGCTGGGCGGGGCTGCGGCGCTGGGCATCATCTGGATGGCCGCGCGGCTGCGCAGCGGCACCCCGGGCATCGGCATCCTGTCGCATGTCGCGCTCAATCTGGGCGCCTTTGCCGAGCTTGCGGCGCGCAATACAGGCTGACAGGGCGCGGGCTGCGTGCCTGACTGCCCCTCCGGGCGGTTTTCACGATCATGTGCGCACACGCCCGGATCATCGGATCGTGACCGGCCGCGCCCGCTGCGTCATGCCCTGAGGTGCGGCTGGGCAAACCCGGTGTGCAGATGCGCGCAGATCCGGGGGGACGTGGCCGCGCGGCACAAGTCAACCCCGGGACGCGATCACAATAATGGTGAAAAGTCGTGAAGTTCCAGATACTTCACTTCTCGCCCCCGGCACCCGATCTGTCTGTCATCGCAGCGGCAATGACGCCGCCAGCGCCAAAGATAACCAGAACCAGACCGGAGATTACCATGACCAAGATCACGCTCGCTCTCGCCGCCGCTGCCCTGATGGGCACTGCCTCGCTCGCCTCGGCCAGCATCAACGCCTTTGACTTCAGCCGCACCGTCGCGGCGCAGGACACGCTGTCCATCGGGCTGGTGCGCGCCACCAACACGGGCACCGTCGAAATCTACAATGTGCTCGACAGCGACTATGCGAACCTTCTTGGCAGCACAGATGTCAATGCCGGCGCGAACCGCGATGTGCGCGTCAATGTCGGCCTGAAGCCGCTGCAGGATGTCGTGGCCGTGCTGCGTGTGAACGGCGAAATCGTCGCGACGCAGCAGCTGTCCGTCGTGCGATAAACGCACCGCAAGCCAGATCACCGGGGCCGGTCCGCAAGGGCCGGCCCCGCATGTTTTAGAACCATTCCAAACCTTGACTCGGGGGCGTTGCGGGCGCATAACAAAAGCCTGACAAAAAAGGTTGGCCGCAGATGTTCATCCAGACCGAATCCACCCCGAACCCCGCGACGCTCAAGTTCCTGCCGGGGCAGAGCGTGCTTGATGTCGGCACCGCGGATTTTCCGTCGGCCGAGGCCGCGCAGACCTCGCCGCTGGCCACGCGGATCTTTGCGGCGGGCGGTGTGACGGGTGTGTTCCTGGGCCTCGACTTCATCACCGTGACCAAGGCCGAGGGCGTGGAATGGGACCATGTGAAACCCGCAATTCTGGGCGCGATCATGGAGCATTACCAATCCGGCAAGCCCGCGATCGAGGGCGCGCAGGCCGCATCGGGCCATGCCGCGCATAGCGGTGAGGATGCCGCGATCGTCAACCAGATCAAAGAGTTGCTCGACACTCGCGTGCGGCCCGCCGTGGCGCAGGACGGGGGCGACATCACATTCCACGGCTTTGACCGGGGCATCGTCTATCTGCATATGCAAGGCGCCTGCGCGGGCTGCCCTTCGTCCACGCTGACGCTCAAGATGGGGATCGAGAACCTGCTGCGCCACTATATCCCCGAGGTGATCGAGGTCCGCCCTGTCGCGGCCTGACCTGATCCTCGCCTTTGACACTTCGGCCGCGCATTGTGCGGCCGTTTTGCTGTCGGGCGACCGGGTGCTGGCCACCCGTGTCGATCCGATGGCCAAGGGGCAGGCCGAACACCTGATGGGCCTGCTGGAGGCGATGCTGGCCGGCGCGGGCCATGGCTGGCGCGACCTTGCCGCGCTGGGCGTGGGCACAGGGCCGGGCAATTTCACCGGCATCCGCATCGCGGTCGCGGCGGCGCGGGGGCTGGCGCTGGGGCTGGGCATTCCGGCAGTGGGCGTGAACGGGTTCGACGCGGCGGCGTGGGGCCTGCCGCGGCCGCTGACTGTCCGCCTGCCCGCGCCGCGCGGCATGGCCTATGCGCAGCGCCTGACCGACGCGGGGGCCGAGGCGCCGCAGGTCATCGAGGATGCCACCGCCGCAACGCCCGACCCCAAAGCGCCCGACCTCATAGCGCCCGACCTCATAGCGCCCGACCTCATAGCGACCGACGCCGCAGCGCTGGTGACCGCCATCGCCCGCATCGCCGCCGCGCGCTGGCGTGACCCCGCCCTGCCCCGGCCTGCACCGCTCTATGTCCGCAGCGCGGACGCCGCCCCGTCGCGCGACCCCGCGCCAGTGATCCTGCCGTGACGCCCGCGGCGCTGGCGGCGCTGCATGCGCAGGCGTTCGACGCCACCCGCCCCTGGTCCGAGGCCGAATTCGCAGCCCTGCTCACCGCCGCCGGCACGATCCTGACAGGCGACACCCGCGCCTTTGTGCTGGGCCGCGTCACGCTGGACGAGGCCGAGGTGCTGACCCTCGCCACCGCTCCCGCATACCGCCGTCAGGGTCTCGCCCGCGCGGCGCTGGCCGCTTTCGAGGCGGCAGCGCAGGCGCGCGGCGCGACTACCGTCTTTCTCGAGGTGGCCGAGGACAACGCCCCCGCGCGCGCGCTTTATGCCGCGCAGGGCTATGCGCCGGCGGGGCGGCGGCCGGGTTACTACGCAACCGGAACGGGAACACCGGTCGCGGCGCTGGTTCTGCGCAAGACGCTGGCGCCGATCTGACCCTGCGTCATGTGCCCAGGCGGCAGGCAGATGCCCTGCCTGATGCCGCAAGACCCCCATTTTCCCCGCAAAAACCTGTTGACCCTAGGCGCGGCGCAAGGCCTTATTTGCCGATGATCCGACACGGATCGGCTCGCGATACGGGGCGCGCGGCGGGCAACAGCCGGCCAGCCTCCAAAAACCAGAACCTGGGAGAACACAATGACCCTCATGACCAGACTTTTCGGCGCCTCGGCTGCCCTGGCGCTTTCTGCCGGTGCCGCGCTGGCCGATCCCGCCATCATCTTTGACCTTGGTGGCAAGTTCGACAAGTCGTTCAACGAATCCGCCTTCAACGGCGCGCAGCGTTGGGCCGACGAGACCGGCGGCAGCTTTGCCGAGGTCGAGCTTCAGTCCGATGCCCAGCGCGAACAGGCGCTGCGCCGCTTTGCCGAGGCCGGCAACAACCCCATCGTGATGGCCGGTTTCGCCTTTGCCACCGCGCTGGAAGAGGTCGCCGCCGACTATCCCGACACCAAGTTCGTGATCATCGACATGGTCGTCGATCAGCCCAATGTCCGGTCGATCGTGTTCAGCGAAGAGCAGGGGTCCTACCTTGTCGGTATGCTGGCCGCGATGGCCTCTGACTCGCAGACCGTCGGCTTTATCGGCGGGATGGACATTCCGCTGATCCGCAACTTTGCCTGCGGCTATGCCCAGGGCGTAATGGCGGTGAACCCCGATGCGACCGTCATCACCAACATGACCGGCACCACGCCTGCCGCCTGGAATGACCCGGTCAAGGGCTCGGAGCTGACGCTGGCACAGATCAGCCAGGGCGCGGACGTGGTCTATGCCGCTGCCGGCGGCACCGGCGTGGGCGTGCTGCAGACCGCCGCCGACAAGGACATCCTGTCGATCGGCGTGGACAGCAACCAGAACTACCTGCACCCGGGCGAAGTGCTCACCTCGATGCTCAAGCGCGTGGACAATGCCGTCTATGACGCCTTCACCGCTGGCGACATGGTCGAAACCGGCTTCAACGTCATGGGTCTGGCCAATGGCGGCGTGGGCTTTGCGCTCGACGAGAACAATGCAGAGCTGATCACGCCCGAAATGCTGGCGGCGGTCGAGGTTGCCTCGGCCGGGATCATCGACGGCTCGATCACGGTGCACAACTACAACTCGGACGAATCCTGCCCGGTGCATCAGTTCTGATCGCCATCCGACAGAGATGACCAAACGGGGGGCCGCGCCATGACCACGGCGCGGCCCTCTTTACTCAGACAGACAGCGGTGCGCCGATGACCGACCCCACCCCCGCCATCGAACTCAAGGGCATCTCAAAGGCCTTTGGCCCGGTGCAGGCCAACAAGGACATCTCGATCAAGGTGATGCCCGGCACGATCCACGGCATCATCGGCGAGAATGGCGCGGGCAAATCGACGCTGATGTCGATCCTTTACGGGTTCTACAAGGCCGACGCGGGCGAGATCTTCATCAACGGCCGGCGGACCGAGATCCCCGACAGCCAGGCGGCCATCGCGGCCGGCATCGGGATGGTGTTCCAGCACTTCAAGCTGGTCGAGAATTTCACCGTGCTGGAAAACGTCGTGCTGGGGGCCGAGGATGGTGCGCTGTTGCGCCCCTCGCTGGCCAAGGCGCGCGCGCAGTTGCAGCAACTGGCGAGCGAATACGAATTGCACGTCGATCCCGATGCGCTGATCGAGGATATCGGCGTGGGGATGCAGCAGCGGGTCGAGATCCTCAAGGCCTTGTATCGCAAGGCGGATATCCTGATCCTTGACGAGCCCACCGGCGTCTTGACGCCCGCCGAGGCCGACCAGTTGTTTCGCATCCTGGGCCGGCTCAAGGCCGAGGGCAAGACGATCATCCTCATCACCCACAAGCTGCGCGAGATCATGGAGATCACCGAGACGGTGAGCGTGATGCGCCGGGGCGAGATGACCGCGACCGTGCGCACCGCCGAGACCTCGCCGCCGGAACTGGCCGAGCTCATGGTCGGGCGCAAGGTGCTCTTGCATGTCGAAAAGCCCCCCGCGACACCCGGCGCCACCGTGCTCGAGGTGCGCGACCTCAAGGTGACGGATGCCAAGGGGGTGCAGCGGCTCAAGGGCGTGAGTTTTACCGTCCGCGCGGGCGAGATCCTGGGGATCGCCGGGGTGGCGGGCAACGGGCAGTCGGAACTGCTCGAGGTGCTGGGCGGCTATCACCGCGCCACCGGCACCGTGCTGGTCAACGGCACCGAAATCGACCTGACCGGCACAAAGTCCGACGGCCAGACGCGGCGCGCGCGCGGCATCGCCCATGTGCCCGAGGACCGGCAGGCCGAAGGGCTGATCATGGAGTTCACCGCCTGGGAGAACGTGGCCTTTGGCTATCATGGCGACCCGAAGTATCAGAAATCCCGGCTGTTCATGGACAATGCCGCGATCCGCGCGGATACCGCCGCCAAGATGGCGCGCTTTGACGTGCGCCCGCCCGACCCGATGCTCGCGGCCAAGAATTTCTCGGGCGGCAACCAGCAAAAGATCGTCGTCGCCCGCGAGATCGAGCGCAACCCCGACCTTCTGCTCGTGGGCCAGCCCACGCGCGGCGTGGACATCGGCGCGATCGAATTCATCCACAAGCAGATCGTGGCGCTGCGCGATCAGGGCAAGGCGATCTTGCTGGTCTCGGTCGAGCTCGACGAGATCCTGTCGCTGTCGGACCGCATCGCGGTGATGTTCGACGGGCAGATCATGGGCGAGCGGCTGCCGGGTGAGACCACGGTCAAGGAACTCGGCCTTCTGATGGCCGGGGTGAGGGGAGAGGCCGCCTGATGGACAAGATGCCGAAATGGGCCGATGTCGTCCTGATCCCGCTGATCTCGCTGCTGCTTGCCGCGATCCTGTCGGCGCTGGTGATCTGGGCCATCGGCGAAAGCCCGTCCAAGGCGCTGTGGATCATGATCGACGGCGCGCTGGGGTCGAAATACGCCTGGGGCTATACGCTCTATTACGCGACCAATTTCATCTTTACCGGCCTGGCCGTATCGGTCGCCTTTCACGCGCGGATGTTCAACATCGGCGGCGAGGGGCAGGCGATGCTGGGCGGGCTCGGCGTGGCGCTGGTCTGTCTCTATATCCCCTGGCCGCATTGGACGCTGGCGCTGCTTGGCGCCACCGTCGGCGCGGCGCTGTTCGGGGCGGCCTGGTCCTTTGTCCCGGCGGTGCTGCAGGCCAAGCGCGGCAGCCATATCGTCATCACCACGATCATGTTCAACTTTATCGCCGCGGCGCTGCTGAACTACCTGCTGGTCAACCAGCTCAAGCGGCCGGGGTCGATGGAGCCCGCGACGGCCAAGTTTCCCGATCCCACGCATCTGCCCAGCTTTTACGACATGCTGGCGCCGCTGGGCATCAGCTTTTCCCGCGGCGCGCCGGCGAATGTCAGCTTTCTCGTGGCGCTGGCGGCCTGCCTGTTCGTCTGGTTGCTGATCTGGCGCACCCGGCTGGGATACGAGATCCGCGCCTTTGGCCAATCCGAGAGTGCGGCGAAATATGCCGGCATCAGCCCGACCAAGATCATCGTCGTCTCGATGACCATTTCGGGTGCGCTGGCCGGCATGATGGCGCTGAACAACGTGATGGGCGAGGCAGAGCGGCTGGTGCTGAACGCGGTCGAGGGGGCGGGCTTCATCGGGATCGCGGTGGCGCTGATGGGGCGGTCGCATCCGGTGGGGGTGCTGCTTGCGGCGATCCTGTTTGGCGCGCTCTATCAGGGGGGCGCGATCCTGTCGCAGGACACCAACATCCCGGTGCAGCTGATCCTGGTGATCCAGGCGCTGGTGATCCTGTTCACCGGCGCACTCGACAACATGGTGCGCATGCCGCTCGAGCGGCTGTTCCTCGCGTTGCGGCGCAAGCCCGCAGCGCCAGCCCATACCAAACCGGCGGAGTGATCTGATGGACTTTCCCATGATCCTGCAGGTGCTCGACGCGACGATCCGCTTTGCAACACCCTTGCTGCTGGCCTGTCTCGCGGGGCTTTTTTCCGAGCGCGCGGGGATTTTCGATATCGGGCTCGAAGGCAAGATGCTGGCCGCCGCGCTGATGGCGGCGGCGGTCGCGGCGGTGAGCGGGTCGGCGTGGATCGGACTGCTGGCGGGGATCGGTGCGTCGCTCGCGCTCTCGGCGGTGCATGGCGTGGCCTCGATCACCTTTCGCGGCAACCAGCTCATCTCGGGGGTGGCGATCAACTTTCTTGCCGCCGGGCTGACGGTGCTGATCGCGCAGAGCTGGTTTGCCGAAGGCGGGCGGACCCCTTCGCTGCAAGGCGCGGCCCGGTTCAACCCGATCACCCTGCCCGGCGCCGAGGCCTTGCGCGGGGTGCCGGTGCTGGGGCCGATCTATTACGACGTGATTTCGGGCCATGCGATCCTGGTCTATGTCGCGGCGCTGCTGGTGCCCTTGTCCTGGTGGGTGCTGTTTCGCACCCGCTTTGGCCTGCGGCTGCGGGCCGTGGGCGAGAATCCGGCCTCGGTCGATACCGCCGGCATCTCGGTCGTGCGGTTGCGCTTTGCGGCGGTGGCGATCTGCGGGGTGCTTTGCGGGATCGCGGGCGCCTATCTTGCCACGGGGCTTCAGGCCGGATTTGTGAAAGACATGACCGCAGGCCGGGGCTATATCGCGCTCGCCGCGTTGATTTTTGCCAAGTGGCGGCCGTGGTATGCGCTTTATGCCTGCCTCCTGTTCGGCTTTCTGCAGGCGCTTGAGCTGCGCCCGGACATGATCGAGAGCGTGATCCGGATCAAGGTGCAGGGGCAGCTCCTGTCGGCGTTGCCCTATATCCTGACGGTGGTGATCCTGGCGGGCTTTGTCGGCAAGGCGATCCCGCCCCGCGCCGGCGGCGAGCCCTATGTGAAGGAGCGCTAGGGGGGCGCTGCCCCCCGGTCCCTGCGGGCCCTCCCCCCGGGATATTTCGGGCAAGATGAAGCGGGCCGTGGCGCGACATTGCGCGACTTGTGAACAACGCGTGCGCGGTTTCCGGGTGCGGGGGGTGGAAATCCGGGCGCAAGGGTGCTTTCAAGGCAATCATACCCAGTCGGGCAGGCCCATGCAGCTTTACCTCCCCATTGCCGAAGTGTCGGTGAATGCCTTCCTGTTGCTGGGGCTTGGCGGGCTGGTGGGCATCCTGTCGGGTATGTTCGGAGTGGGCGGCGGGTTTCTGATCACGCCCTTGCTGTTCATCGTGGGCATCCCGCCCGCTGTCGCCGTGGCGACCTCGGCCAACCAGATCGTGGCCTCATCCTTTTCCGCGCTGCTCGCGCATCTCAAGCGGCGCACCGTCGATATCCCGATGGGAGCCGTCCTTCTGGCGGGCGGCCTTGTCGGGTCGGCGCTGGGTGTGATGGTGTTCAACCTCCTCAAGGCGCAGGGGCAGGTCGATCTGCTGGTCAAGCTCTGCTATGTCGTGTTTCTGGGCATTGTGGGCGGGCTGATGCTGCTCGAGAGCCTGCGCGCGCTGCGGCGCAGCCGGCGCGGCACGCCGCCGGTCAGGCGCAAGCACAACTGGGTGCACAACCTGCCGCTCAAGATGAAGTTCCGGGTGTCCGGGCTTTATATCTCGGTCATTCCGCCCTTTGGCGTGGGGCTGCTGGTGGGCGTGCTGGCGGCGATCATGGGGGTCGGCGGCGGCTTTATCATGGTCCCCGCGATGATCTACCTGCTGGGGATGCCGACCAAGGTCGTGATCGGCACATCGCTGTTGCAGATCATCTTTGTGACGGCGTTCACCACGCTCTTGCATGCGATGACGAATTATACCGTCGATATCGTGCTGGCGCTGATGCTGATCATCGGCGGGGTGGTCGGGGCGCAGGTGGGGGCGCGGCTTGGCACGCGGCTGCGGGCGGAACAGTTGCGCATCCTCCTTGCGCTGCTGGTGCTGGCGGTCTGCGGGCAGCTTGCGCTCGACCTGCTGATCCGGCCGTCAGAGCTGTTTTCCGTCGATGCGAGGATCGGATGATCCGCGCGCTGGTGCTGTTGCTGACGTTGGCGGGGGCCGCGCGGGCCGAACAGATCGTGCTGGGGTTGTCCAATGACGAAGTGGCGATCACCGCCAATTTCGACGGCTCCGACATCCTGATCTTTGGCGCGGTCAAGCGCGACGGGGCGGTCGCGGATGCGGCGCCGTTGCAGGTGATCATCACCGTCTCGGGGCCGCGCGCGCCGGCCATGGTGCGCCACAAGGCGCGCCGATTCGGGATCTGGGTCAACACCAATGCCGTGGAGATCGACGAGGCGCCGTCTTTCTATGCGGTTGCCACCTCGGCGCCGATCAGCGATGTCCTGAGCCATACAGAGGACCTGCGGCAATCCATCTCGACCCCGCGTGCGATCAGGTCCGTGGGCGCGCAGGTGGACAATACCGCCGATTACACCGAGGCGCTGATCCGGATCCGGGCGGGCGACGGGCTTTATCAGGTGCTCGAAGGGGCGATTGATTTCGAGCAGGAGACACTGTTTCGGACTCAGGTCACGCTGCCGGCGAACCTGATCGAGGGGAGCTACCAGACGCGCATTTTCCTGACGCGCGGCGGGCAGGTCGTGGACCGCTACGAGACCGCCATTTCGGTGCGCAAGGTCGGGATCGAGCGCTGGCTGTTCAACCTCGCGCATGAGAAGCCGCTGCCTTACGGGCTGCTGTCGCTGCTGATCGCCGTGATCGCCGGCTGGGCCGCTTCGGCGGCCTTTGCCGGACTGCGCCGCTGAGCGCTTGCACGAACAATGGCTTGCCGGCGCGCGCCCCCCTCATTTCCAGCGGGGGGAGTTTGGTGAATATTTCCGAAATACTTTCCATGCTACTCTAGGTTGTTAACGCTTCGTTAACCTATCGGGGAGAACTTGGTTTTGGGAAAGAACTGGATCATTGACGTTCTCACGGACCTCAGGGCCTTTGCGCAGGGGAATGACATGCCCCTGCTGGCAGCAGAGCTCGAGCAGGCCATGCGTGTTGCACACGCCGAGATCGGGCCGATGACCGAGGGGACGGCGGTAGCGGTGCATGGGAACGGAGCTGGAACTCGAACCGTATCTGGAGCGGGTCGAACGTGCTGAAGGGCTGGAGGATATCCAGACACTGATCGTGGCCCTGCGCGACCACTACCATATCGCTCACATCGTCTATCACTGGGTCAGCTCGGACGGCGAGCAATATGGCTGCGGCACCTATCCGCCTGTCTGGGTGCAGCGCTATGTCGATCAGGACTATCTGCGCATCGACCCTGTGGTGATCGGATGTTTCCAGCGGTTTCATCCGGTTGAGTGGAAGCGCCTCGACTGGTCGGGCAAGCAGGCGCGGGCCTTCCGGGCCGATGCGATCGCGCATGGCGTGGGCAACCAGGGCTTTTCGATCCCGATCCGGGGCCCGAACGGCCAGTTTGCGCTCTTTACCGTCTCGCATGATTGCAGCGATGCGCAATGGGCCGACTTTACCCGTGCGCATCAGCGACAGCTGATCCTGATTGCGCATTACTTCAACCTCAAGGCGCTGGAGTTCGAACAGAACCGCCTGCAGGAACCGGCACGCAGCCTGTCGCCACGCGAGATCGACACGCTGACCTTTCTGGCGATGGGCTACAGCCGCGGGCAGGTTGCGGACATGCTGTCGATTTCGGAACATACATTGCGGGCCTATGTCGAAAGCGCACGGTTCAAGCTGGGCGCCATGAACACCACCCATGCCGTTGCGCGGGCGATCAGCGAGGGGCTGATCATGGTCGGGTCCGCCACCCGCGGCGCTGCGGGCGACTGGCCCGGGCGCAGCGCGCCCCGGCAGGCGACCGGCACGGGGCGGTAGGCCAAAAATCTTCGTACGAAGATTTTTCGAGGAATTTTCGTACGAAAATTCCTGGCCCCGGCAGGAGCCGGACGCGGCGCGGGTCACGTTTTGTTAACCATTTTGTCGCGGTGCGTTAGACAGCCATTAACCGTCCTTGCCCTAGCCTCCTTCTCGATCAGATCACCGATACGAGGGGACAACAGATGCTGCGTTATCTTCACGGCAATCAACTCGACGCCTATCCCGTGTTGCGCGACAGCATGTTCCGCGACCGGGCGACACAGTTCCATGACCGGCTGGGATGGGATGTCACTGTCGATGCCCGCGGGCAGGAGCGTGACGCCTATGACGATCTCGACCCGCTCTATGTGATCTGGGAGGGCGAAGGCGGGCGGCACGGTGGCTCGATGCGGTTCCTGCCCACGACAGGCCGCACGATGGTGAACGAGCATTTTCTGCATCTCACCGATGGCGTGGCGATCCAGAGCCCGTTCATCTGGGAATGCACCCGCTTCTGCCTCGCCCCCACTGCCGAAAGCCGGGTCGCGGCCGCCCTGATGCTGGCCGGGGGCGAGTTGATGCGCGCCTTTCACCTAAGCCATTTCGTCGGCGTCTTTGACGCGCGCATGGTGCGCATCTACCGGCTGATCGGCTCTTCGCCCGAGGTGCTGGGCCAGCAAGGATCAGGGCGCGACATGGTCGCTGTCGGCCTTTGGGAATATTCGCATGCCAGCCGCGCGCGCATCCTGCTGCGCGCCGGGCTCTCCTCCGATCTGTCCGAGGCCTGGTTCAACAGGGCGTTCGGCCAGGAAACGGCGATGCAGGCCGCGCCCCTGCAGATGTCTGCCTGAGGGCTGGCTCCTGCCGCCACCTGCGGCTAGGGTCGGCGCATGAACGCGCCCGCCCTGACATTCTCTTCTGACCAGGCCGAGGCCTGGGATGCCGTGGCGCTGGCCCTGCGCCAGGCCGGCGTGGACCTGGGCGACAGCCTGCTGATGCCGCCGCAAAGCGACGCGACCTCCGTCATGGCGGTGGTCGGCAAGGCGGGGTCGGGCAAGACGATGCTGCTGGCCGCCCTCTACCGCGCGCTCAAGGAAGCCGGGGTCGAGATCGTCTCGGGCGATTGGGAAGGCAAGCGGCGGCGCGACCGCAGAACGCTCGCGATCCTCGCCCCCACCAACAAGGCCGCGTCGGTGTTGCGAAATCAGGGTGTGCCGGCAACGACCATCCACCGCATCCTCTACACCCCGGTCTATGACCCGGAATATGAGAAGGTGGCGGAGTGGCTCGCGGGCCAGGGTGAGCGGCCGGTGATCGCCGGGCTGACCGACATCGCGCTCGACCGTGCTTTCCAGTCCTTTCAGGTCAATGCCTCGATCCCCGCGGCGCTCGCTTCGGCCGGGCTGCGGGGGTCGGATTTCATCACCGGCTGGAAGCGGCGCGAAGAGCCGCTCGACATCGGATTTGTCGATGAAAGCTCGATGCTGGATGAGCGCCAATATGCCGATCTGCAAGAGATTTTTCCGACGCTTCTGCTGTTTGGCGACCCTGCGCAGCTGCCTCCCGTGCAAAGCACCGGCGCGATGGTGTTCGACAGCCTCCCCGCCCCGCGCAAGCTGACGCTGAGCCGCATCCACAGGCAGGATGCCGACAACCCGATCCTCGACCTCGCCCATGCGCTGGCCGATCCCGCGCTGGGGTTCGAGGATTTCGAGCGGATGATCGAGGAGGCCGCGCGACACGACCCGCGCGTGGTGGTGGCGCAGCGGGTCGAGGCCGATCTGATGGCGCGTTCGCCGGTGCTGGTCTGGCGCAATGCGACACGCATCCGGCTGATCCACGCCTTCCGCGCGGCCTTTGGCGCGCCCGCCGATGCGCTGCTCGAGGGTGAGCCGCTCATCTGCGACGGGATCGAACTGCCGCTCAAGCACCGCAAGAAGCGGCTCGACCTCGAGGCGCGCGGGCTGATCAAAGGCGCACAGGTGATCTACCTCGGCCCCGGACGCAAGCCCGGCTTCTCGCGGCTGCATGTGATGGGCGCCGAGGACCCGCAGGTCAGCGCCGCGAGCATCGTCAAGATCGAGCATGAAGGCGACGCAGAGCCATTTGTCCCCTATGCCGCCAAGATGGGCGCGACATTCCTGCATGGGGCTGCGGTGACGATCCACAAGGCGCAGGGGTCGCAATGGGACACGGTGCAGGTCTTTGCCCCCGATATCATGGTGGCTGCGCGCATGGGCCGGGTCGAGGCCGGGCAGGCCTTGTGGAAGCGACTGGCCTATGTGGCGATCACCCGGGCCGAGCGCGAATTGCGCTGGGTGGTGCGCCCGATGCTGGCCAAGCCGGCACGGGCGCTGGGGGTGGATGACCTGAGCGTCCCGGCGCATGCGCTGCAACTGACGGGAGAAGAGGAATGAAGAGCATCATCGTGACCGGCGCCTCGAGCGGCATCGGGCAGGCCGTGGCCGAGCGGTTTCTGGATGCCGGCTGGACCGTCGGCCTGCTGGCGCGGCGCGCGGACCGGCTGATGGCAATGGCCGCGGGGCGGCCCCAGGCGATCGCCCTGCCCTGCGACGTCACGTCCGAGGAGGAGGTCACAGCGACATTCCTCGACTTTGTGGCGCACAAGGGCCGGCTCGATGTGCTGTTCAACAATGCGGGCATCTTTACCCCGCCGGGCATGATCGACGAGATCAGCCTGGCCGACTGGACCGCGGCGGTGGCGGTGAACCAGACCGGCATGTTCCTTTGCGCGCGGGCGGCCTTTGGCCTGATGCGGCGGCAGGCGCCGATGGGCGGGCGGATCATCAACAACGGGTCAGTGAGCGCGCAGGTGCCCCGCGAGGGGGCGGTGACCTATACAATGACCAAACACGCGGTCACGGGGCTGACGAAGCAACTTGCGCTCGACGGGCGGGCCTTTGACATCGCCTGCGGTCAGATCGACATCGGCAATGCACGCACCGAGATGGTCGACGCGATGATCGAGCGCGAGGCCGCCGCCGGCCGGCCGGTGCCCCATACGATGGATGTGGGGCTGGTCACCGACGTGGTGCTGCGGATGGCCGAATTGCCCCCCGAGGCGAATGTGCTGTTCCAGACCATCATGGCGACCAAAATGCCCTTGGTGGGCCGAGGCTAGGGGGCTCTGCCCCCCGGCCCTGCGGGCCGCCCCCCGGGATATTTTTGGCCAAAAGATGAGGGGGGCGCGCACCCTGTTCATCTTTTGGCCCCAAATATCCTCGCCGAAGGCTCCGAAGGATCAACCAGCGCGCGGGCGGGTCAGAGTGCGGCGTCGAGCGCATCCTCCCAGGTGCGCAGGCCCGTGCGGGGCGCCTGGACGAGCACGGCCATATTGCCGGGCTTGTGTTCGTTGCGGCGCATCTTGGTATGGGCGGCGGGGATCTGGGCCCAGCCGAACACCTCGGACATGCAGGGGTCGAGGCGGCGTTCGAGCATCAGGTTGTTGGCGGCGCTCGCCTGTTTGAGGTTTGCGAAATGCGAGCCCTGCACACGTTTCTGGTGCATCCAGAGGTAGCGCGCGTCGAGCGTGAGATTGTAGCCGGTGGTGCCGGCGCAGATCACCACCATGCCGCCACGTTTGACGAGCAGGGTCGAGACCGGGAAGGTCGCCTCGCCGGGGTGTTCGAACACCAGATCGACGTTCACGCCCTTGCCGGTGATCTCCCAGATCGCCTTGCCGAAGCGGCGCGCCTCCTTGATCCAGGCTGCATATTCGGGCGTGTTGACCGTGGGCATCTGGCCCCAGCATTTGAAATCGTTGCGGTTGATGACGCCCTTGGCGCCCAGCGACATGACGAATTCGCGCTTGCTCTCGTCGCTGATGACGCCGATCGCGTTGCCGCCTGCGGTGTTGATGAGCTGGATCGCGTAGGAGCCGAGCCCGCCAGAGGCGCCCCAGACCAGCACATTCTGCCCCGGGCGCAGCTCATGCGGCTTGTGGCCGAAGAGCATCCGGTAGGCGGTGGCCAGCGTGAGCGTATAGCAGGCGCTTTCTTCCCAGGTCAGGTGCTGGGGGCGGCGCATGAGTTGCTGCGACTGCACGCAGGTGAACTGGGCAAAGGAACCGTCCGGTGTCTCGTAGCCCCAGATGCGCTGGCTTTCCGAAAACATCGGATCGCCGCCGTTGCATTCCTCGTCGTCGCCATCATCCTGGTTGCAATGGATGACCACCTCATCGCCGACCTTCCAGCGCTTGACCTTGTCGCCCACGGCCCAGACGATGCCCGCCGCATCAGAGCCCGCGATGTGGTATTCCGCCTTGTGCACGTCAAAGGGGCTGATCGGGATGCCGAGGCCGGCCCAGACGCCGTTGTAGTTCACACCCGCCGCCATCACCATGACCAGCACCTCGTCGCTGGCGGGGCGCGGCACGTCCACGACCTCGATCTGGAAGGCCTGTTCGGGCTCGCCATGCCGTTCGCGGCGGATCGTCCAGGCGTGCATCTGCGCAGGGACATGGCCGAGCGGGGGCATCTCGCCCACCGCGTAGAGGTCTTTTTTCGGCGCAGTGCGGCTGTCGGTCTTTGTCTGGTCGAGGGCCATCTGGGTCTCCATCAGCGGTGTCCTGTCATGCCGCGGCGCAGAATCACCGGGCTTTGACGCATGGATAACCAATGCCTGCGCAATATTGCAATAGCCTGAATGCTAGTTTTGTAACTTTATTGCTTTGCAGTCGCAGAAACTGCCGCCTCACCAAAGTGATGCGCGATGGAATTGGCGTAGAAGGCGAGGATATCGGGCGCATCGGCGCTCAACTCCAGCGATGCCTCCGGCCCGTTCACAAGGCCGCGCACCCGCAGAAGCGGCAGCGCCTCGGCGACAATGGCGGCGGCGTCGCCGCGCGGCAGGGTGACGCCGGCGGCGGAGAGCGTGGTCATGCCGGTCGCCACCGTCTCGCACAACGTCGCGCTATCGCCCCCCTGCCCCGCCAGCAGCGCGCGGGCGACCAGCGGGACAGGCAGCACCGGCATCACCGCGCGCACCCGCGCCATGAGTTCGGCCGCGACCGCTTCGGTCGGGTCGCCCGACTGGCCCAGGCTGTCGCTGATCAGGGCCTCGCCCAGCGACAGAGGCCGGCCAAAGCTGACCGTGGCGCCGCCGAACCCCTTGAAGCGGCCGGTCAGGCGGCTCCACAAATGGGCGAAGAGGCCGCCCAGCACGGTGAAAAGCGGCGGGCGGAACCGCCGCACACCCGATTTGTCGGCCGCAATCAGGAAGCGGTCTTCGAGAATGCGGTCGTAGTTCAGCGCGACAGGGACGAATACCACCTCGCGGCCGGCGGGGTCGAAGCCTGTGACGATATAGTTGAGCAGCCCCAGTCGGGGCGGGGCGAGGTGGCCGTCCAGGCTCAGCCCGCCTTCGGGGAACACGGCCTGGGTGACGCCGCCTGCCGTCGCCATCTGCACGTAGCGCGCCAGCACCTTGCGGTAGAGCGCACCGCGCGACTGGCGGCGGATGAAGAACGCCCCCATCGCGCGGATCACCCAGGACAGCGGCCAGACCCGCGCCCATTCGCCCACCGCATAGGACAGCGCCCCTGCCCGCGCGGCGAGGTAGGTCACCAGCACATAGTCCATGTTCGAGCGGTGGTTCATCACGAAAACCACCGCCGCCTGGGTGTTCACCCCGTCGAGGATATCGCGGTCAAAGGCGCCGATGCGCACCTGATACAGGCTGCGCGACAACCATCGCGCAAGCCGCGTGCCGATGGTGAAATAGGCGGTGGCAGAGAATGACGGCACGATCTCGCGCGCATAGCGGCGGGCCTGCTCAAAGGCGACGTTTTCGGGAACGTTGTTCGCGGCGGCATGTTCGACGATGGCCTGCGTGACCTGCGGGTCGTAGATCAGCCGCTGGATCATGTCATAGCGGCGCGCGAGCTTGAACGGTGCGATCGGCTGACGCAGGCGGGTGTTGAGCCGGGCCACCGCGCGCTCCATCCGCTTGCGAAAGAACCAGCGGACCGAGGGAAACAGGAAATGCGAGGCGAACGTCACCGCCGCAAAGAGCAGGATCAGGACAAAGGCCCAGAGCGGCAGTTGGATGGTCTGCGTCATGGCGGCCAAGGTGACAGGCTTGCTGCGCGAGGTAAATCCTCACATGCCGCAATGCAGCGAATTGACACTTGCCTAAAATGTCCGGTAGAGACGATGTGACGTAATTTTCTTGCGCAAAGGTGAGACGCCGTGACCAAAGACCAGCCCTGGCTTTTTCGCACCTACGCCGGCCATTCGACCGCTGCGGCGTCCAACGCGCTCTATCGCGGCAACCTCGCAAAGGGGCAGACCGGGCTGTCGGTGGCGTTCGATCTGCCGACGCAGACCGGCTATGACAGCGACCACCTGCTGGCGCGTGGCGAGGTCGGCAAGGTCGGCGTGCCGGTCTGCCATCTGGGCGACATGCGCGCGCTGTTCGACGCCATCCCGCTCGACCGGATGAACACCTCGATGACGATCAACGCGACGGCCCCCTGGCTGCTCGCGCTTTATGTCGCGGTGGCCGAGGAACAGGGGGCAGAGATTGCGGCGCTGCAAGGCACGGTGCAGAACGATATCATCAAGGAATACCTGTCGCGCGGAACCTATATCTGTCCGCCCGCGCCCTCGCTGCGGATGATTACCGATGTCGCGGCCTGGACGCAGGTGCATTTGCCGAAATGGAACCCGATGAATGTGTGTTCCTACCATTTGCAGGAGGCCGGCGCGACGCCGGAAGAAGAGCTTGCCTTTGCGCTCGCCACCGCCTGCGCGGTGCTCGATGATTTGCAGGGCAAGGTGGCGGCCGAGGCCTTTCCGGCGATGGTCGGGCGGATTTCGTTCTTTGTGAATGCGGGGATCCGTTTTGTCACCGAGATGTGCAAGATGCGCGCCTTTGTCGAATTGTGGGACGAAATCTGCCGCGACCGCTATGGGGTCGAGGATGCGAAATACCGCCGGTTCCGCTATGGCGTGCAGGTCAATTCGCTGGGCCTGACCGAACAGCAGCCCGAAAACAACGTCTATCGTATCCTGCTGGAAATGCTGGCGGTGACGCTGTCCAAAGACGCCCGCGCGCGGGCCGTGCAATTGCCCGCCTGGAACGAGGCTTTGGGCCTGCCGCGTCCCTGGGACCAGCAATGGTCTTTGCGGATGCAGCAAATCCTGGCCTATGAAACCGACCTTCTGGAATATGGCGATCTGTTCGCGGGCAATCCGGCCGTGACGGCCAAGGTCGAGGCGCTCAAGTCCGGGGCGCGGGCAGAGCTGGCGCAGATCGACGCGATGGGCGGCGCGGTGCAGGCGATCGGCCACATGAAGGCGCGGCTGGTGGACAGCAACGCCGCGCGCATCGCGGGGATCGAGGCGGGCACGACCACGGTGGTCGGCGTGAACCGCTGGCAGGCCGGCGAGGCATCGCCGCTCACGGCCGGCGACGGGGCGGTGATGCAGGCCGACCCTGCCGCCGAGGCCGACCAGCTTGCGCGCCTCGCCGCGTGGAAAGAGGCCCGCGACGGCGCGGCGGTGGCGGTGGCGCTGGGCGCGCTGCGCGACGCCGCGCGGGACGGCAGCAACATCATGCCGCCTTCGCTCGCCTGCGCGCGGGCGGGTGTGACGACGGGTGAGTGGGCGGATGTGATCCGCGCTGTCTTTGGCGAATACCGGGCGCCGACCGGGGTGAGCGACGCCCCCTCGAACCGGACCGAGGGGCTCGACGAGATCCGCGCGCAGGTTGATGCCCTGGCGCGCCTGCTGGGGCGCAGGCCGCGTTTCGTGATGGGCAAGCCGGGGCTCGACGGGCATTCCAACGGCGCAGAGCAGATCGCATCGCGGGCACGCGACTGCGGGATGGAGATCAGCTATGACGGGATCAGGCTCACGCCCGAGGCCATCGTCGCCGCCGTCGCCCGCGACGGGGCGGATGTGCTGGGCCTGTCGATCCTGTCAGGCTCGCACATGCCGCTGGTGGCCGATGTGATGGCGCGGATGCAAGCGGCCGGGCTGGGCCATGTGCCGGTGGTCGCGGGTGGCATCATCCCTGAGGAGGACGCGGAGCAATTGCGCGCGCTGGGTGTCGCGCGGGTTTATACCCCCAAGGATTTCGAATTGAACCGGATCATGGTGGATATCGTCGCACTGATCGGGACCCAGGCTGTCGCGGCGGCCTAAAACATCCAGACGCTACGGCAGAAACCGTTTACGAAACGATGCCTGCAATTGAAATGACTGGCGGAAATTCGCCATTCAAGGTATTATTTGCGACATCGGCTCTGCCTGCGGGCGAAAAGCATTGCACTTTAGTCTGCGCCGGAACAGTTTTATCTGGTGAATGGGTATCGGGTGTGTCTATCAGAACCGAACTTCAATTTCGGAAATGGAGAACTCCTTTGGACCTCAACAGCATGTCGCGTAGCGAACTGATGAAACTGCGGGCGAATGTTGACAAGGCGCTCGCCTCGGTTGCCGAACGCGAACGCAAGGCCGCGTTGGACGCGGCCGAACGGGCGGTGGCCGAACACGGCTTTACGCTGTCGGAACTGACCGGCCTGAGCGGCCGCAAGGGCGCGCGGGGCAAGCCGAAATCAGCGCCGAAATACCGCAATCCCGCAAATGCGGATGACACATGGTCGGGCCGCGGACGCAAGCCCGGATGGGTGCGCGAGCTTGAAGCGGCTGGTAAATCCATTGCGGATTGTGCCATCTGACAGGCCGGTGCAGGCGTGTGATCGCATGCGGGCGCCCCTGCGTCCGGATGCAGCCTTGCGCCACGTCCATGATCCAGAACACCAGGAGCCACCCCCATGACCATCCATATCGGTGCAAGACCCGGCGACATTGCCCCCACGGTGTTGATGCCAGGCGACCCCTTTCGCGCGCGCTGGGCGGCAGAGACCTTTCTCACCGACGCGGTCTGCGTCACTCAGGTGCGCGGGATGCTGGGCTATACCGGCACCTGGAACGGGCACCGGGTCACGATCCAGGGGTCGGGGATGGGGATGCCGTCGCTGTCGATCTACGCCAACGAGCTGATTCGCGACTATGACGCCCAGACGCTGATCCGCATCGGGTCCTGCGGCGGGATGCAGCCGCAGGTGGGCATCCGGGACGTGATCCTGGCGATGACCGCGTCAACGCTGTCCACGCCGTCGCGCGGCATTTTCCGCGAGCTCAACTTCGCGCCCTGTGCGGATTACGGGCTGCTTGCGGCCGCGCATCAGGCGGCGCAGGCGCAGGGCGTGAAGACGCATGTCGGAGGGATCTATTCGTCGGATGTGTTCTATGACGAACGCCCCGACCTCAACGAGCAGATGATTCGGCACGGCATTCTGGGGGTGGAGATGGAGGCGGCGGAGCTCTACATTCTGGCCGCCCGCTACGGCCGTCGCGCGCTGGCGGTGTTGACGGTGAGCGACCACCTGATCACCCAAGAAGCCCTGCCCGCCGAGGACCGCGAGCGCAGCTTTGGCGATATGGTGCATATCGCGCTGACCGCGGCCTTTGCCTGACAGGTGAGGGCGGAGGGGGGCGCTGCCCCCCGGCCCTGCGGGCCGCCCCCCGGGATATTTGAGGCCAAAAGATGGGGGGGGTGCCGCCCTCAGACCACCCGTTCCACCATCATGTGCTTGATGCTGGCGATAGCCTTGGCCGGGTTCAGACCTTTGGGGCAGGTCTTGGCGCAGTTCATGATCGTGTGGCAGCGGTAGAGCTTGAACGGGTCCTCGAGGTCGTCGAGCCGTTCGCCGGTGGCCTCGTCGCGGCTGTCCACGATCCAGCGGTAGGCGTGCAGGAGTGCTGCAGGGCCGAGGTAGCGGTCGCCGTTCCACCAGTAGGAGGGGCAGGAGGTCGAGCAACAGGCGCACATGACGCATTCGTAGAGGCCGTCGAGTTTCTCGCGGTCGGCCACGGACTGTTTCCATTCCTTGGCGGGGCGATTGGTCGAGGTTTCGAGCCAGGGCATGATGCTGGCGTGCTGGGCGTAGAAATGCGTGAGGTCGGGGATCAGGTCCTTGATCACCGGCATGTGGGGCAGCGGGTAGATCTTGATGTCACCCTTGATCTCGTCGATCCCGTAGATGCAGGCCAGCGTGTTGATCCCGTCGATGTTCATCGCGCAGGAGCCGCAGATGCCTTCGCGGCAGGAGCGGCGGAAGGTGAGCGTGGGGTCGATCTCGGTCTTGATCTTGATCAGCGCGTCAAGGACCATGGGCCCGCATGTGTCGAGATCGATGAAATAGGTGTCGAGACGGGGGTTGGCCCCGTCATCGGGGTTATAGCGATAGATCTGCACCTTGCGCAGGCGGGTCGCGCCGGCGGGTTTGGGCCAGGTCTTGCCAGTCGTCATGCGGCTGTTCTTGGGCAGGGTCAGTTCAACCATGGGGCACCTCGATTGTTGGAGCAAGGATAGCCGCGAATGCGGGCGCGGGCCAGCGGCGCGGGCGGGAAAATGGGGAAAATCCGCAGCTTTGGGCGGTCATGTCGCAGTCTCCGGCGCAGGCGCGCGGAACTGGTCGAGAAACCGGGCGATCTGCGCATCGGGCAGGGTCAGGCGGGCCATGATCGGCGCGCGCAGGCGGGCCTCGAGCGCCGCCGTCACATCGGCGCGCGCGATCACCGGCAGGCCGGTCTCTGCGCCGATGTCGCGGGCGCGGTTGTCGATGGCCACGGCCAGCACGCGGCGGCCGTGATGCAGGCCGCGGATCGTGCCGTGCAGGCGGGTGCCCACAACGTCGATCGGCGCCGCGGCCAGAAGCGCGTCATAGGCGGCGAGGTTGGGGGCGAGCAGGCGCACGGACGCGTGCCCCGGCAGGCTTTGCAGATAGGTCAGGTCGCGCGGTTGCTGCGGCCAGAACCAGACCTCGGGGTAGAGGCGAAGGAGCGTGGCGAGCAGTGCCGCATCGGACGGGTCGGGCCTGTGGCGCGTCAGGGTGAACACGGCGCGCGGCGCCATCTCCTGCGGCAGGCCGCCCGCAGGCAGGCCGGCCCAGAGCGTCGGGCAGGAGGTGTTGAGCGCGCGGTGCCCGACCGCCGCGACCAGCCGCGCGCCGGTCGCATCGCGCACCGAATGCAGGTGGTGCGGCGACAGCAGACGGTGCAGAAACCACCTTTGCCGCCAGTCGATCCGGTCAAAGTCGCGGTTCGCGCCGACGCCCAGCAGCACCACCTTGCCGCGCAGCACGGCGAGGTCGCGCCAGGTCACGCGCCACATGTAGCGCCGGTTGAGCCGGAACCGCGCGCTCAGCGCATTGGTGCCGAGCATCACCACCAGATCGGCCCGCGCGGCGAGGCTGCGGCCGAAATGCCCCATCCCGTCATGGCCAGAGGACCGCGTGACATAGGCATCGGCCAGCAGCGGATCGAGATGACGGCGCGCTTGTCCGACGATGATCTCGTCGCCCACATTGTCGGAGGCAACAGAGGTATCGATCAGGTGGACATGGCGCATCAGGCGACCTCGGCCCGGGCGGTGGCGGTGGACCAGGCCGCCATGTCAGCCGCCACCGCGGCGTCATGGGCCGCCATGTCCCAGACCGGGGCAAGATCGACGCCCAGCGCGGCAAATGCGGCAAAGAGGGCCGCAAGGTCATAGTGCGACAGGGCACATTCCGGCCGCTGGCGTCCGGCGTGCGGCGGCGCGAGAATCACGTCGCGCGCGGTTTCGACATAGGTCAACGACCGGCAGCGGGCCTGCAGGGCAGCGGCGGCGGTGCGCGCGCCACGGCGACGGTTGAGCACGACGATCTGCTGCGCGCGCCAGCCCAGCAACTGGCGGCCATGCAGCGCCGATCCTTCGGCAAAGACGATGCGGCCCGCCCCGGCATAGTGCGCAAGCTGATCCGGCAAGGGTGCGGTGGCGGGGTCCAGCACCGGCACTCCGAGGCGCGACAGGCAGGCCACCAGATGGTGTTCGCCCGCATGCCCCCCCTTGCCGCGCGCCAGAAGCCCGTCGCGGGTGACATAGAGCAGCGGCGCCTTGGCCGGCACGAGGCCGTTGCGCGCGGCGATGGTGTCGAGCAGGTCGAGGTAGGCGGGCTCTGGCGCGCCATGGTCAAGCTGCTCTGCCTGCGGCCAGACACGCAGCGTCGCAACCCTGACCGGCCGGGTGACGTGCAGGATCTGCGAACTGGCAAGGCCGAACCAGGCCGAAAGGGTCTGAAAGGCCGGTCCGGGGCGCTGGCCGGGCGCGGTCGCAAAAAGGTAGGCGTCATCTGGCCGCCCCTGCAGCGACCAGGGCAGGCGCGTCAGAAGCTCGGACACCAGATGCCCGAAATGAGGACGCAGCGGCGCGCCCCAGACCGCCGGCCGGTCAAGCACCGCCACGGGGCCGTCAGGCGGCGCGGGCGCCTGATCAACAGGCCGGCCTGCATAGCATTGCCGCACCCAGGTCTGCTGGTCGAAATCGGGCCAGAGCGGCCCGGCGTCGATGCTGCGGTGCCCGTCGCGGCGGATCGCGCCACCCGGCATCACGACGATGTCGTGAAACACGGCCGGCGGCAGGGCCGCGGTCATCCTGCGGGCCGGGTCGCGATGAACAGCGTCTCGCCCCGGTTCAGGCCATAAGCCAGCACATCGGGTTCGACCGCCGCGAATTCCTCGAGCGCGAAGCCCGCCGCACGGATGCGGTCGCGGATGTCCCGGCCGAAAAAGCGCACATGATCGTGCTGGCCGAAATGCAGCTTGCGCCCCGCCGGGTCGGTGATCGCGGGGTTTTCGTAGGTCTGCGCCCAGCCTTCGATCACGGGGGTGGACAGGATCGCCCGGCCACCGGGCTTGAGCAGCCGGAAGATCTCGGTCAAAGCCTTGGCATCATTCACATGTTCAAGAACATGGTTGCAGATGATCCGGTCATATTCGGCGTCCGGCAGGCCGGTCGCCTCGATATTGATGTGATGCGTGACGCGCAGAGCGGGGTCGAGGTCGGCGGTCTCGTATACGCCCACGGCCGCACGCACATGCGCCGAAAGCTGGCGTTCGGGTGCAAAATGCAGCAGCCGCTGGTCCGGCGCGAAAAACGCCGTCCGGGTGACGTAGAGCATGAACAGCCGGTGGCGTTCGAGCGCGCCGCAATGGCAGCAGCGCGCATCGTTGCGCGGCGGATGGCCAAAGGCCGCGAACCAGCTTGTGGTGTCGCAGACCGGGCAATGGCGCGGATGCACACCGCGCATCCTGGCAAAAGCCAGATCGAGCCGCCGCTGCAACTGCCGCACGACACTGTCGCGACGGGCTTCGACCGAAGCTGTCATCATCAGCCCTCGATGATCGACTGCGCACAGGCCAGCGTCTCGGGCCGCGCCAGGATGGCCGACACCAGCGCGCCGATCTCCGGGCTCGGCCCCGTCACGGCGCCCATGGCGATGACGGCGATCTCTTCCTCGGTCGCGTTCTGGATCACGCAGGCGGTAAAGATCTCTCCGCCACGGCCGGGGGCGACCTCTTGCATCATCGGGGTGACGACGCTGGTTGCGGCGGTGCGCATGGCCTCATCGGCCTCGGCCGTCGTCGCGACGGTCAGGGGGGCGGCGGCACCGATTGCCAGAGCGGTGAGCGTTTTCATGGGGTTGGTCCTTTTGTGGAGGGTCAGCGCAGCACCGGCGGGCGGATCGGGGCCTGCCCGGTGCGGCGCATGACGCAATTGGAATAGACCGCGAGCGGATCACGCCCGCGCAGATAGTCGTCGGTGATGCCGATGCTGGCCCCCGTATAGGGGCCGGTGCGCGAATTGACGCCAAAGGTGACCGACCCGGTCGGGCCCTGCGCGGCGCGCGCCTGCTCTTCACAGATCTGCGCGGCGCGCTCGGGTGACATCGGCACCGGGTCGCAGGCGGTCAGCGCCGTGAAGGCCGCAAGGCAGAGCACGGCACGGGCAAGGCTGTCAGGGTGCATCTTCGGTCCTTTCGACATGGCGCCAGAATGGGCCGAAACCCGCGCGCCCGCAAGCCGCCCCCGGGCAAGCATGCGGGATGCCGCCCGGATGCCGCCCCGGATGCCGCCCCGGGGGCGCCGGGCGGGGCGCCGGGGCAGACGCCACGACATCGCCGGTCAGTAGACCCGCTTTTTCGGCGCGATCTTTTTGAGCGCGATACCGCCCTCGGCCTCGCTCGTGAGCGGATCGGTATGCACCGGCCGGTAGCTCAGGCTGACCTTGTTGCCATCGACATGGGCCAGCGAATGCTTGCGCCAGTTCACGTCGTCGCGGTCGGGGAAATCCTCATGCGCATGCGCGCCGCGGCTTTCCTTGCGCGCCTCGGCCGCGACAATGGTGGCCAGCGCGTTGGGCATCAGGTTGGTCAGCTCCAGCGTTTCCATCAGGTCCGAGTTCCAGATGAGCGAGCGGTCGGACACCGCCAGATCATCGACCTTGGCCGCGACGGCCGTCATCTTGTCCACGCCTTCCGCCAGCGTTTTCGAGGTGCGGAACACGGCCGCATCCGCCTGCATCGTCTTTTGCATCTCGAGCCGCAACTCGGCGGTGCCGACCGTGCCCTTGGCATGGCGCAGCCCGTCAAAGCGGTCAAAGGCGCGGTCGATCTGGGCCGGGTTGAGCGGCGGGTTCGGGCTGTCGGGGCTCACCACGCGCCCCGCCTGGATCGAGGCGGCACGGCCCAGCACCACAAGGTCGATCAGCGAATTCGCGCCGAGCCGGTTCGCGCCATGCAGCGAGGCGCAGGCGGCCTCGCCCGCGGCCATCAGGCCGGGCACCACGGCGTCGGGGTTGTCGGCGGTAGGGTTGAGCACCTCGCCCCAGTAATTCGTGGGGATCCCGCCCATGTTGTAATGCACCGTCGGCAGCACCGGGATCGGCGCCTTGTTCACATCGACCCCGGAAAAGATCCGCGCGCTTTCCGAGATGCCGGGCAGGCGTTCGGCCAGCATCTCGCGCGGCAGGTGGTTGAGGTTGAGGTGGATGTGGTCCTTGTTCGGGCCCACGCCGCGCCCTTCGCGGATCTCGATCGTCATGCAGCGGCTGACCACATCACGGCTCGCCAGATCCTTGAAGGTCGGCGCGTAACGCTCCATGAAGCGTTCGCCCTCGGAATTGGTGAGGTAGCCGCCCTCGCCCCGCGCGCCCTCGGTGATCAGGCAGCCCGCGCCATAGATGCCGGTCGGGTGGAACTGCACGAACTCCATGTCCTGCAGCGGCAGCCCCGCGCGTGCCACCATGCCGTTGCCGTCGCCGGTGCAGGTATGCGCGCTCGTCGCGCTGAAATAGGCGCGGCCGTAGCCGCCGGTCGCCAGAACGACCATCTTGGCCGAAAACACATGCATCGTGCCGTCGTCGAGCTTCCAGGCCACGACGCCCGTGCAGCGGCCATCCTCGGACATGATCAGGTCGATGGCGAAATATTCGATGTAGAACTCGGCCTTCTGCTTGAGGCTCTGACCATAGAGCGTGTGCAGGATCGCGTGGCCGGTCCGGTCGGCGGCGGCGCAGACGCGCTGCACCGGCACGCCGTCGCCATATTCGGTCGTGTGCCCGCCAAAGGGGCGCTGGTAGATCTGCCCCTCTTCGTTGCGGCTGAAGGGCACGCCGTAATGTTCCAGCTCATAGACCGCCTTGGGCGCCTCGCGCGCGACATATTCCATCGTATCCATGTCGCCCAGCCAGTCCGACCCCTTGATGGTGTCGAACATGTGCCATTGCCAGCTATCGGGCCCCATGTTGCCAAGGCTCGCCGCGATGCCGCCCTGCGCGGCCACCGTATGCGACCGGGTCGGGAACACCTTGGAGATGCAGGCCGTGCGCAGCCCCTGTTCGGCCATCCCCAGCGTCGCCCGCAGCCCCGCGCCGCCGGCGCCTACGACAACCACGTCATAGGTGTGGGTCTCATACTCATATGCAGCCATGCTCAGATGCTCCGATGTCTCAAAGGGCCAGACGGATCAGCGCGAAGATCGCGACAGCCGCGGCAGTGTAGCTCAGGGATGTGGTGGCGATCAGCAGGCCCTTGCGCCAGAGCCCGTGCGAATAGTCCTCGATCGCGGACTGGATGCCGTTCTTGAAATGCACGAAGCCCACCAGCAGGGCCAGCCCCGCCACCAGCGCCGGAAAGGGGCGCGCGAAATAGGCGGCAACGGTGGCGTGCGGTTCGCCGATGACGGTGCCGAGGGTAAAGACGAACAGCGGCACGAGCCCCAGCAGCATCACCGAGGTGACGGTCATGTGCCAGTGGTGATGGGTGCCCGACTTGGCAGAGCCGAGGCCGGTGGCGCGTTTGCGATCAGTCAGATAGGCCATTCTTGCGCCCCTTTCAGAGGATTGCCACGGTCAGCAGGGTGAGCACCCCCGACCCGATGATCACTGCCCAGCCCAGCTTTTCCGCCTTGCTGATCTCGAGCATCCGCCCGCTGTCCCAGATCAGGTGACGTAGCCCGGCGAGGCTGTGATACCAGAGAGCCCAGATCGAGCCGAGCATCACGAGCTTGCCGAACCAGCTTGTGATCACGCCATCGGCGCGGGCAAAGGCCGCGGGCCCGTTCGCCGCGGCAGCCAGCCACCATACGACCAGCAGCGCGCCGACGATCAGCCCGATCCCGGTGATCCGCGTCAGGATCGACGTGACCGCTGTGAGTTGCTTGCGGTAAATCGTGATATGCGGCGAAAGCGGGCGGTTGCCCCGGTTCACATCGGCCATGTCCAAATCCTTGACTGACAGTTCCTCAAACAGATGCGCGGCGGTGCCGGGCGGGTGTTTGCCCTCTCCATAGACCCATTGTGTGAACAGAGTCACCTGTCGGCAACCTCTGTCCAAAGGTTATTTTGTCGCTGGTAGCGGTAAAAACGGCTCTTGTGATCACAGTTTTGAAAATTGTGATCACAATTGCGGTCACGTCGGAATGAGTACCCAGCAATCGAGGTCGAGCAGCACATCGGGCAGATATTTGCCATCGGCCCCGCGCAGCGCCCCGGCCGCCCCGCCCCGCGTGGCCACCAGCCGCAGGCGCAACGCGCCGACGCCCGGCGCTGTGGTTTCGGCGCGGTCGAGCACCTCGCTCCAGGCGCGCAGGGTATCGCCGGCAAAGCAGGGGTTCACATGGTTTCCCCCGTTCAGCGCCACCACCAGTTGCGCATTGGCAAGCCCGTTGAAGGACAGCGCACGGGCGAGCGAGATGACATGCCCGCCATAGATCAGCCGCCGCCCGTCAGCGCGCTGGCCGGCGTCGAAATGCACCTTGGCGGTGTTCTGCCAGAGCCGGGTGGCGAGCATGTGCTCGGCCTCTTCGATGGTGACGCCGTCCACATGGTCGATCACCTCGCCCACCGCGTAATCGCCCCAGCGGTGAGGCTCGCCCGCCTGCGCAAAGTCATAGCGGGTGAAATCGAGCCCCGCCGGGATCACCAGATTGCGGGCATCCACTGCGGTGGCGAAGTCGGGCACCACCGGCGCGGGGTCGGGCCCGCCGCGCCGGCGCACCATGACCCAGCGCACATAGCTCAGCACCGGCACGCCATGCTGGTTGTGACCCGTGGTGCGCACCCAGACCACGCCGGAGGTGCCGTTGGAATTGGCGCGCAGGCCGATCACCTGGCTCGACGCGGTGAGCGTGTCACCCGGCCAGACCGGGCAGAGCCAGCGCCCCTCCGCATAGCCCAGGTTGGCGACCGCATTGACCGAGATGTCGGGCACCGTCTTGCCGAAAACCGTGTGGAACACCGCCATGTCGTCGAAGGGCGCCGCCGCCAGCCCGCAGGCCTGCGCGAAAGCATCCGACGAGGTCAGCGCATGGCGCGCGGGATAGAGCGCGTGATAGAGCGCCCGCTCGCCGCCCGAGAGCGTGCGCGGCACGGCATGGTCGATCACCTGCCCGACCGTGTAATCCTCGAAAAATCGCCCCGCGCCGGTTTTCATTGCTGCCCCAGCTTGAGGTCGGGCGCATAGTCGCCTTCGACCTCTTTGACCACCGCCTGCCCGCAGCGCATCACGCCATTGGCCGCGTCAAAGGCATAGGTCGGGCTGCCGTGCAGCGCCCAGCCGTTCGACAAGGCCGCGCTGACCTTGTGGCAAAAGGCCGAGGTGTCGTCCTCGGTCAGGAAACGGTAGAGTTTCAACGCATTACCCTCCGAAGGGCCAATAGCCCAGCCAGCTGTGGATCGCGCTCACGATCGCCACAACGACGACCGTCGCCACGACCGCCGTCACCTCCTTGGCCATCGGCGCGGGCGGGTTGCGCAGCCAGACCGGCTGCGCCCGGTTGATCAGCACGACCGATGCGACCGCCCAGGCCAGCAGCCCGCCGAAAAGCACGAAAGACGGCACGTCGCCGTTGACGAGCAGATGCGCGACCGCCCAGACCTTGACTGCGGTCAGTTGCGGATGGCGGATCCTTGTCGTGATCCAGGTTTTGGCCCCGCTCGCGGCATAGAGGTAAAAGGCCAGCACCATCAGCAGGTTGTTGATGCCCGTCATGGCCGGGGTCTTGCCCCAGAACACCGCACCCTCGGCCGCGCGGTAGCCGATCACCATCAGCACGATCCCGGCGAGCGAGGCCACCGCGACCAGCCCCTTGCCCTTGTCGCCCAGACCCGCGCGCGCGTCCGGCGCGAGCCGTTTGAACAGATGCGAACCGCTCCACAAAAGCAGTCCGAGAATCAGCCAGATCATATCGCCTCCAATGCCGTGATTGCCTCAGCCCTGGCCAAGGTCGCCCGCGCGGTCACAATATGCAAGTTCTCCACGATGCGCCCGTCCACCACCGCCACGCCCTGCCCCTGCGCCTGCGCGGCCTGCCATGCGGCGATCTGGCGGCGGGCGAGGTCCACCTCCTCGGGCGAAGGCGCAAAGGCCGCATTGGCGGCGGCGATCTGGTCGGGGTGGATCAGCGTCTTGCCGTCAAAGCCCATGTCACGCCCCGCGGCGCATTCGGCGGCAAGGCCCTCGGGGTCGCGAAAGGCGTTATAGACCCCGTCGAGGATCACCCGCCTCTCCGCCCGCGCGGCGAGCAGGCAGATCTGCAAGGCGGTCATCAGCGCGGCGCGTGTGCGCGAGCCCAGATCCTTGGCCAGATCATTGGTGCCCATTACCATCCCCGCCAGCGCCGGATGCGCGGCGATGGCGGGCGCGTTCTGGATGCCGCGCGGCGTCTCCATCATCGCCCAGAGCGCGATGCCCGGCAGCAGGGCCGCGGCGGCGTCGAGGTCGGCGGGGCTGCCCACCTTGGGCAACAGCACCGCGTCGCAGGGGGTCGCGGCCGCCATCGCGGCGTCCTCGGCGCCCCAGGGCGTCTCGAGCGCGTTGATCCGCACGATCCGCAACCGCGCCCCGTAGCCGCCCGCGCGCAGCTCTGCCGCCAGCGTGTCACGCGCGGCGGGTTTTTCGTCGGGTGCGACGGCATCCTCGAGGTCAAAGAGGATCGCGTCGGCGGGCAGGCCGCGCGCCTTGTCCAGCGCGCGCGGTTTCGAACCGGGGATATAGAGCGCCGAGCGGCAGGGGCGGGTCACCATGATTCGTCCTCGCAATATTGTTGCGCCTTGATGGCCCGGTTTGTTGCGATGTTTCAAGCCGATTTCTGCTGCGCCGCAGCATGAGCCAAAGATGGCGAACGCCGCGTTAACCATTTCTTGACGGGTCCGCTGGCAGATTTGGCGCAACGAGATCGCAAGAGACAGGACCACGGGACATCAGCGACGCCAAGCTTGCATTCCGGCCGCCGCCCAGCGGAACGGCCGCACAGAAAAGGGAATGACAATGAAACCGACATTTCTGCCACTGTCCTTCGGCCCTGCCGCCGTTCGTGCCGCCGTTCGTGCCGCCGTCCCTGCCGCCGTCCTTGCCGCCGTCCCTGCCGCCGTCCTTGCCGCCGTCCCTGCCGCCGTTCTTGCCGCCGTCCTTGCCTGCGTCCTTGCCCTGCCGGCCCATGCCCAGCAAGGCACCTGTGGCCCGCGCGCGCTGATCGTGGAACGGCTTGCGACCGGCTATGGCGAAAGCCGCCAGTCGATCGGCCTCGCCCCCAACAATACCGTGGTCGAAACCTTCGCCTCGGCCGAGACCGGGTCCTGGACGATCACCGTCACCAATGCCGCAGGGATGACCTGTCTGGTCGCGGCCGGTCAGGCCTATGAATATCTGGCCGAGGGGGGGGCGAACACCGATCCGGGCGCCTGAGGCCGGCGTCGCCGCATTGCAGCGGACTTGCGCGACCGGGGACAGAGGTTTAGGCAAGGCGGCGATCTCAACCTGCAATCAGGACCCTTCCCCATGGCCAGACCCAAGATCGCGCTCATCGGCGCCGGACAGATCGGCGGCACCCTCGCCCATCTCGTGGCACTCAAGGAACTCGGCGATGTCGTGCTCTTCGACATTGCCGAGGGCACCCCGCAAGGCAAGGCGCTTGACATCGCGCAATCGGGCCCGTCCGAAGGGTTCGACGCCACGCTCAAGGGCGCCAATTCCTACGAGGACATTGCGGACGCGGATGTCTGCATCGTCACGGCGGGTGTCCCGCGCAAGCCGGGGATGAGCCGCGATGACCTGCTGGGCATCAACCTGCGGGTGATGAAAGCCGTGGGCGAAGGCATCGGCAAACACGCGCCGGGCGCCTTTGTGATCTGCATCACCAACCCGCTCGACGCGATGGTCTGGGCGCTGCGCCAGTTTTCCGGCCTGCCGCACCACATGGTCTGCGGCATGGCGGGCGTGCTCGATTCGGCGCGCTTTCGTCATTTCCTCGCGGTCGAATTCGGCGTCTCGATGCGCGACGTGACCGCCTTTGTGCTGGGCGGGCATGGCGACACGATGGTGCCGCTGACGCGCTATTCGACCGTGGCCGGCATCCCGCTGCCCGACCTCGTGGCGATGGGCTGGACCTCGCAGGAGAAGCTCGACGCCATCGTGCAGCGCACCCGTGACGGCGGGGCCGAGATCGTGGGCCTGCTGAAAACCGGCAGCGCTTTCTATGCGCCCGCCACCAGCGCGATCGAGATGGCCGAGGCCTATCTCAAGGACCAGAAGCGCGTGCTGCCCTGCGCGGCGCATGTCGATGGGGCCTATGGGCTCGACGGGTTCTATGTCGGCGTGCCGACCGTGATCGGCGCCGGCGGGATCGAGCGCGTGGTCGAGATCAAGATGAACGCCGAGGAGCAGGCGATGTTCGCCAAGTCGGTCGATGCCGTCAAAGGCCTCGTGGCCGCCTGCAAGAGCATCGACGCCTCGCTCGCCTGAACCTGCCCGATAAGCGACGATCCAGAGGCGCCCCGCCCGGGCGCCTCTTTTCGTTTGCGGAAAACCTAACGCCAGAACCCTTTGACCCCGCCATGGTCGAGGCGCTGTTTCAGGGCATCACGCAGGACATGGCCGGCGCGCTCGCCACGCTCGACCGGACCGGGGAGGACGATGCCGTGGGCGTCACGACCCGCACCGATGACCTGTGGTTCGACATCGACATGAACGGCAGGCGCGGTGCTTGCGAGGGCGTGCTCGATGTGGCGGGCCTCGGGCGCGGGGGCGGATCCGGCGCACCGCTCAACGGCGTGAGCGTGCGCTTTGACACCGCCGATGCGGCCTGGCTCGCGGCCTATGCGCATCTGCTGTCGGGCCTCCCGGAAACCGTCCTCGCCTTTCACCCGGCCGAGGCGATTGCCCGCGTGACCGAAGGCCGCGCCGCGATGGCCGCGCTTGACGGTGTGCTGCGCGGTGATGTGCTGATCCCCCACTGGATGCCGGGCTCTACATGGTCATCCTGAACTGACGCGAATCACCCGTTGCCGCTCTGACTCCAGCTTTGTGATCACACCCTGAAAACGTGTGATCACAAATGTCGGTTTTTGGGCCATCGCCGTTAAATCCTTGTTCTTTGCTGATGCCTATTGTGGTTCAAGGCGTCAAACGGCGCAGCAGCGGCAAGGAACCCGACAGATGAACATCCACGAATATCAGGCCAAGGCCCTGTTGCGCAGCTATGGCGCCCCGGTCAGCGACGGCCGCCCGGTGCTGCGCGCCGAGGATGCCAAGACCGCGGCGGGCGAGCTTGACGGCCCGCTCTGGGTGGTCAAGGCGCAGATCCACGCCGGCGGCCGCGGCAAGGGCCATTTCAAGGAGGCCGACGCTGGCGAAAAAGGCGGTGTGCGTCTGACGAAATCGGTCGAAGAGGCCGCGCAGGAAGCGAAAAAGATGCTGGGCCGCACGCTGGTCACGCATCAGACCGGCCCCGCCGGCAAGACCGTGAACCGGATCTATATCGAGGACGGTTCTGGCATCGAGACCGAGCTTTACCTCGCCATCCTCGTGGACCGTGCCACCAGCCGCATCGCCTTTGTCTGCTCGACCGAAGGCGGCATGGACATCGAAGAGGTCGCCGCCCACACCCCTGAGAAAATCATCACATTCTCGGTCGATCCCGCGACGGGCTATCAGGCCTTCCACGGGCGGCGCATCGCCTTCGCGCTGGGGCTGACCGGCAATCAGGTCAAGCAATGCGTGGCGCTGATGGCCACGCTCTACAGGCTCTTCACCGACAAGGACATGGAGATGCTCGAGATCAACCCGCTGATCGTGACCGACAAGGGTGATCTGAAATGCCTCGATGCCAAGATGGGCTTTGACGGCAACGCCATCTACCGCCACGCCGACATCGCCGCCCTGCGCGACGAGACGGAGGAAGACCCCAAGGAGCTGGCCGCGTCGAAATTCGACCTCAACTATATCGCGCTGGATGGCGAGATCGGCTGCATGGTCAATGGCGCGGGTCTTGCGATGGCCACGATGGACATCATCAAGCTTTATGGCGCGGAGCCTGCGAACTTTCTCGACGTGGGCGGCGGTGCGACCCGCGAAAAGGTGACCGAGGCGTTCAAGATCATCACCTCGGACCCGAACGTCAAAGGTATCCTCGTCAATATCTTTGGCGGCATCATGCGCTGTGACGTGATCGCAGAGGGCGTGATCGCCGCCGTGACCGAGGTCGGGCTCAAGGTGCCGCTGGTCGTGCGGCTCGAGGGCACGAATGTGGAGCTGGGCAAGGACATCATCCGCAACTCCGGCCTCAACGTGATTGCGGCCGACAACCTCAGCGACGCCGCGCAGAAGATCGTCAAGGCGGTCAAGGGCTGAAGCGAAGGACAACGGATCATGACACGCCTTTTCATCCTCACCGCCTTTTCCGGGCTGCTGGCCACCGCGGCCTCTGCTGACACCATGATGCTGGGCATGGTCGCCAATGGCACCGTGGCCAGGGAACAACCGCTCGCCGCGCCCTATGCGATCTGCATTCTGGGTGGCGGCGCCACCGACCCGGTCGTGGATGCGCTGGTCGAAAAGGGATTTGTGCGTGAGGACGACACAGAGATGCAGGTCACGACGCTGACCTCGCCCGAGGCCGATTACGCGGTCACGCTTTATGACGATGGCGCGATCTGCGATGTCACGTCAGAGACCACCGGCACCAATGACGCGATGATGGCGCTGATGGTGGTTGGCGGCCTCGCCGGGTTCGAAGGGGTGGGCGGCGAATGCTCGGCCCTGCGGATCGCGGGCGTGGTGGCCGAGGTCACATCCTCGGGCAATGACCCGGTCTGCCATGACGAGGGCACCAGCAACGTGCGCTTTACCTTTGCCGAGTGATTTTCGACATGGGATTGCGACCTGCGACGGCATTAACCCCGCCTTCACTCTGTCCGGTGTTGGCTGCGCGCAGGGCGGCATCGGCTGCCTGCACCTCAGCCAACGGATGGAAAGGGCAGACCATATGACACAGACACTCACCCGCGCGGCGCGCGTCATCGCCGCATTCGGCCTCGCAGCCCTCTTGGCCGCCTGCGGCGGCGGCCCTGTCGGCGTGCACGCGATCGGCGTGTCGCAGGGCTGCGGCGCGGATGCGTCCACCTTTCTCGCGGGCGGCCAGGGCGTGCCGGTCCGCTGCAACCCGCAACGCCAGTCGCCCTGGGGCGGCTGAGCAGACACTGCGCGCCCCGGCCGCGACGGGCGGGGCGCAAACAACACAAAGGCTGAAAAATGGCGATCCTGATCGACGAGAATACCAAAGTCATCTGCCAGGGCTTCACCGGCTCGCAGGGCACGTTCCACTCCGAACAGGCCATCGCCTATGGCACGAAGATGGTCGGCGGCGTCACACCGGGCAAGGGCGGCAGCACGCATCTCGACCTGCCGGTGTTCAACTCGGTGCACGAGGCCATCGCGGTCACCGGCGCCAATGCGAGCGTGATCTACGTCCCGCCCCCCTTTGCCGCCGACTCGATCCTCGAGGCGATCGACGCCGAAATCCCGCTGATCGTCTGCATCACCGAGGGCATCCCGGTGCTCGACATGATGAAGGTCAAGCGCGCGCTCGAAGGGTCGGCCTCGCGGCTGATCGGGCCGAATTGCCCGGGCGTCATCACCCCGGACGCCTGCAAGATCGGGATCATGCCCGGCCATATCCACAAACGTGGCAGCGTGGGTGTTGTGTCGCGCTCGGGCACGCTTACCTATGAGGCTGTGAAACAGACATCCGACAGCGGCCTTGGCCAGTCCACCGCCGTGGGCATCGGCGGCGACCCGATCAAGGGGACCGAGCATATCGACGTGCTCGAGATGTTTCTCGCCGACCCCGAGACGCAGTCGATCATCATGATCGGCGAGATCGGCGGCGCGGCCGAGGAAGAGGCGGCGCAGTTCCTGATGGACGAGAAAAAGCGCGGCCGCTGGAAGCCCACCGCAGGTTTCATCGCCGGCCGCACCGCGCCCAAAGGCCGCCGCATGGGCCATGCCGGCGCCATCGTCGCGGGTGGCAAGGGCGACGCCGAAAGCAAGATCGAGGCGATGAAGCGCGCCGGGATCGTGGTCGCCGACAGCCCCGCGACGCTGGGCGAGGCCGTTCTCAGCGCGATCAAGGGCTGATATGGGCCGGGGTCCGAGATCAGCGGCCTTCGCCGCCGCACCGGTGGCATACCCGCCCGCGGCCGGGTCTGGCCCCTTGGCCTCAGACGTCGGCGCGCAAAGGCGTGGCCAATGACATGTCGCCACGCATCACGGCCACTTGTCGCGGTCTGGCCACCCTCCACGCCGGGTGGTGCGGGACCAAAGGCGACAGGCGGCCGATCATGAACCGGGCCAAGGGACATCGCGCTGGCTGGTTCTGGCTGATCGGGGGGGCGACCGTCTTTGTCCTGCTCGTAAACTTCGTGCCCAAACCACCTCTGCGCGAGGCAAAGCTGGCGCAAATTCGCTGCGTCGCCGGCGCGGTCGCGCTGCACCAGCAGCTTTTCGCGATGTGGGAGGCCGATCCGGCCTTTGTGCCAGAGTTTCGCGATGCGTTTCAGGACAAATTTGCGCGGCTCATCTCGATCACGCGCGCCCTGAACACCAGTCACGACCGGCACGCGGCCGCCATCCGCCCGCTGATGGTCGAGGCCGAAACCGCACGCGATCAGGCAGTCGCCACCGACCCTGACGGCTATGTCCAGCGGGCCTGGGCCGAGATGCAACGCTGCCATGACGCGATCTTTGCGCAGGACGCGGCCCGAACATGACCAACGCCATAGCCCAAGCCAAAGCTCACAGCCACAAGGTGCTGATATGACAGAACAATCCCCCAACGCCCAGTTCCGCGCCTCATCCTTCATGGACGGCGCCAATGCGGATTATGTGGATCACCTGCACGCCCGCTATGCCGACAACCCCGGGTCGGTCGATGAAAGCTGGCGGGCCTTCTTTGCCGCGCTGGGGGACAGCCCCGCCGATGCCCGCGCCGGTGCGATGGGGCCAAGCTGGGCGCGGGCCGACTGGCCGCCGGTCCCCAACGACGACCTGACCGCCGCGCTCGACGGGCAATGGCCCGCCGACCCGAAGAAGGCCGGGGAAAAGATCGCCGCCAAGGCCGCCGAAAAGGGCATGGGCCTGAGCGAGGCGCAGGTGCGCGTGGCCACGCTCGACAGCCTGCGCGCGCTGATGATCATCCGCGCCTACCGGATCCGCGGCCACCTCATCGCCGATCTCGACCCGCTGGGGATGCGCGATGTGAAACCCCACCCCGAGCTTGACCCCGCCTCTTACGGCTTTACCGCCGCCGACATGGACCGGCCGATCTTCATCGACAATGTGCTCGGGCTCGAGATCGCGACGATGAACCAGATCATCGCCCTGGTGCAGCGGACCTATTGCGGCACCTTCGCGCTGCAATACATGCATATCTCGGACCCCGAACAGGCAAGCTGGCTCAAGGAGCGGATCGAGGGCTACGGCAAGGAGATCACCTTTACCCAGAATGGTCGCAAGGCGATCCTGAACAAGCTGGTCGAGGCCGAGGGATTTGAAAAGTTCCTGCATGTCAAATACATGGGGACCAAACGCTTTGGCCTTGATGGCGGCGAAAGCCTGATCCCCGCGATGGAGCAGATCATCAAGCGCGGTGGTGCGCTGGGGGTCGAGGAGATCGTGATCGGGATGCCGCACCGCGGCCGCCTGTCGGTGCTGGCCAATGTGATGGGCAAGCCCTACCGCGCGATCTTCAACGAGTTCCAGGGCGGCAGTTTCAAACCCGAAGAGGTCGATGGCTCGGGCGATGTGAAATACCACCTCGGCGCCTCCTCCGACCGCGCCTTTGACGGCAATACCGTCCACCTGTCGCTGACCGCGAACCCCTCGCACCTCGAGGCGGTGAACCCCGTCGTTCTGGGCAAGGTGCGCGCGAAACAGGCGCAAAAGGGCGACACCACCCGCACCCGCGTGATGGCCGTGCTGCTGCATGGCGACGCGGCCTTTGCCGGGCAGGGCATCATCGCCGAGGGTTTCGGCCTCTCGGGCCTTGTGGGCCACCGCACCGGCGGCACCATCCATGTCGTCGTGAACAACCAGATCGGCTTTACCACCGCGCCGTCCTTCAGCCGGTCCTCGCCCTACCCCACCGACATCGCGCTGATGGTTGAGGCGCCGATCTTTCACGTCAATGGCGACGACCCCGAGGCCGTGGTGCATGCCGCCAAGGTCGCGGTCGAATTCCGCCAGAAGTTCCACAAGGATGTGGTCATCGACATCTTCTGCTATCGCCGCTTCGGCCATAACGAAGGCGACGAGCCGATGTTCACCAACCCCGCGATGTACACCCGGATCAAGCGGCAAAAGACGACGCTGACGCTCTATACCGAACGGCTGGTCAAGGACGGGCTGATCCCCGAGGGCGAGATCGAGGACATGAAGGCGCAGTTCCAGGCGCATCTGAACACCGAGTTCGAGAACGGCAAGACCTACCGCCCGAACAAGGCCGACTGGCTCGACGGGCGCTGGTCGCATCTGGACAAGCAGGCAGGCAGCTATGACGCCGGCCGCACCGCAATCACGCCCGAGACGCTGGCCGAGGTGGGTCGCGCCCTGACCCATGCGCCTGACGGCTTTGCCACGCACAAGACGATCGACCGCCTGCTCGAGGCCAAGGCGCAGATGTTCGCGACCGGCACCGGGTTCGACTGGGCCACGGGCGAGGCGCTGGCCTTCGGCTCGCTGCTGACCGAGGGCTATCCGGTCCGGCTCGCCGGGCAGGACAGCACGCGCGGCACCTTCTCGCAGCGCCATTCCGCGCTCATCAATCAGGAAACCGAAGAGCGCTATTACCCGCTCAACAGCATCCGGGAGGGGCAGGCGCGCTATGAGGCGATCGATTCGATGCTCTCGGAATATGCGGTGCTTGGGTTTGAATACGGCTATTCGCTGTCCGAGCCCAACGCGCTGGTGATGTGGGAGGCGCAGTTCGGCGACTTTGCCAATGGCGCGCAGATCATGTTCGACCAGTTCATTTCCTCGGGCGAAAGCAAATGGTTGCGCATGTCCGGGCTGGTGATGCTGCTGCCCCACGGGTTCGAGGGGCAAGGGCCGGAACACTCCTCGGCCCGGCTCGAACGCTTCTTGCAGATGTGCGGGCAGGACAACTGGATCGTGGCCAATTGCACGACGCCGGCCAACTATTTCCACGTCCTGCGCCGCCAGTTGCACCGCACCTTCCGCAAGCCGCTGGTGCTGATGACGCCGAAATCGCTGCTGCGCCACAAGATGGCCGTGTCGCGCGCCGAAGATTTCACCACCGGGTCGAGTTTTCACCGCGTGCTCTGGGACGATGCGCAGCACGGCAATTCGACGCTCGCGCTCAAGCCCGACGACCAGATCCGCCGCGTGGTGATGTGTTCGGGCAAGGTCTATTATGACCTTCTGGAAGAACGCGACGCGCGCGGGCTCGACGACATCTATCTGCTGCGTGTGGAACAGTTCTATCCCTTCCCCGCGATGTCGCTGGTGCAGGAATTGCAGCGCTTCAAGCAGGCCGAAATGGTCTGGTGCCAGGAAGAGCCCAAGAACCAGGGGGCCTGGACCTTTATCGAGCCCAATCTCGAATGGGTGCTCTCGCGCATCGACGCGACGCACAAACGGCCCGCCTATGCCGGCCGCCCCGCCTCTGCCTCGCCCGCCACGGGCCTGGCCAGCCAGCACAAAGCCCAGCAACAGGCGCTCGTGACCGACGCGCTGACGATTGAAGGAAACTGAGATGACCACCGAAGTCCGCGTTCCCACCCTGGGCGAAAGCGTCACCGAGGCCACCGTCGCCACATGGTTCAAGAAACCCGGCGAGGCCGTCGCGGTGGACGAGATGCTGTGTGAGCTCGAGACCGACAAGGTCACGGTCGAGGTCCCCTCGCCCGTCGCCGGCACCTTGGCCGAGATCATCGCCGCCGAGGGCGAGACGGTCGGCGTGGCGGCCCTGCTCGCCACGATCAGCGAGGGCGCGGCGGCCACCGCCACCGCCCCCACCCCGCAAGAGGCCCCGGCCGCCGCACCCGCTGCCGCCGCTGCCGCTGCCCCGGCCGCCAGCCCGTCCCGCGACCCCGAGGACGCCCCCTCCGCCCGCAAGCTGATGGAGGAAAACGCCATCGCCCGCGATGACGTGACCGCCACCGGCAAGGATGGCCGCGTGATGAAGGAGGATGTGCTCGCCGCAATGGCCGCGCCAAAGCCGGCGCCGGCGCAAGCCCCTGCCGCCGCGCCGCGCGCCCCCGTCCCGGCCACCGATGCCGCGCGCGAGGAACGAGTCAAGATGACCCGCCTGCGCCAGACCATCGCAAGGCGGCTGAAAGAGGCGCAGAACACCGCCGCGATGCTGACCACCTACAACGAGGTGGACATGTCCGGCGTCATGGGCTTGCGCAACGAATACAAAGAATTGTTCGAAAAGAAGCATGGCGTCAAACTCGGCTTCATGTCCTTCTTCACCAAGGCCTGCGTGCATGCCCTGCGCGAGGTGCCCGATGTGAACGCCGAAATCGACGGCGACAGCGTGGTTTACAAGAATTACGTCCACATGGGCATCGCCGTGGGCACCCCCACCGGCCTCGTCGTGCCCGTTGTGCGCGACGCCGACCAGATGTCCTTTGCCGCCATCGAAAAGGCGATCAATGCGCTGGGGATCAAGGCGCGCGACGGCAAGCTGTCGATGGCCGACATGCAGGGCGGCAGCTTCACCATCTCCAATGGCGGCGTCTATGGCTCGCTGATGTCCTCGCCGATCCTGAACCCGCCGCAGTCCGGCATCCTCGGCATGCACAAGATCCAGGACCGCCCCGTTGTCGTCGGCGGCCAGATCGTGATCCGCCCGATGATGTATCTGGCGCTCAGCTATGACCACCGTATCGTGGACGGCAAGGGCGCCGTGACGTTCCTTGTCCGCGTGAAAGAGGCGCCCGAGGACCCGCGCCGTCTGCTGATGGATCTGTGATACCCTGGCGGGGCCGACACCGGCCCCGCCCCCCGGTCAAACCCAGAAAGCACGAGATCTTGCCCGTCGCACCCGAGATGTTCTTTGCTGCAAATCCACCGTTGACCTGGCAGGATCAGAAAGCCTGGCAGGATCAGAAAGCCTGGCAGGATCAGAAAGCCAGGCAGGATCAGAAAGCCCGGGCCGCGGCATTTGCCGCCGAAGAAGGTCGCGCCGATTTCGATACCGACGACGCGACAGGCCACAGGCCCGGCGAGGCCGACTGCCTGTGCGCCCTGTCCAAGCTGCCGGCCGCGCGCTCCCGCCCGCAAACCACCATCCGCCTGAAAGAGCGCGAGAGCGCCATGACCGCCCTCCCTCACCGCCCGGCTCGTCCACGTCACGCGCCCTTCCGTCACGCACCCGTGCGGCACGCGCCCCTGCGGCACACGAACGCACGACCCCAGTATGACATCCAGCCCTCTCTGGCCGCCGCCGGCGCGCCTGTCAGGCTGACAGCCCTTTTCGACGGGGACGCCGCCATGTTCGGCGATCACCCCGCTCCCGATACCCCCTTGCTGGCCTTGCCCAGCCATGAAACCCAGGCAGGACGCATGCCATGACCCCCGAACTCACCATCCTCGCCCTCGCGGGCCTGCTGCAATTCGCCCAGATGGCGCTCTATTCCGTGCTGGCCAACCGCCAGGTGCCCCCCGGTGCGGCCATCGGCCCCCGCGACACCCCGATCACGCTCATCGGCCGCGCCGGCCGCGCGCAACGCGCGATGAACAACCATTTCGAAGGGCTGATCCTCTTCACCATCGCCGTCCTTGTGCTGCACCTCGCCGACAAGGGCACCGGCCTCACCGCGACCCTCGCCTGGATCTACCTCGCCGCGCGCCTCCTCTACGTCCCGGCCTACCTGCTGGGCCTCGCTCCCTGGCGCTCGCTCATCTGGATGGTGGGCTGGCTCGCTTCACTCCTGATGCTGCTGATGGCCTTTTTCTGACCCGCATGCATCTTTTGGCCACAAATATCCTCGGGGGGAGGCCGCAGGCCGGGGGGCAGACAGCCCCCCTCCCCGCTCAACACAGGGAAACGACCCATGGCAAACTATGATGTGATCTTCATCGGCGCCGGCCCCGGCGGCTATGTCGGCGCGATCCGCGCGGCCCAGCTCGGCCTGAAAACCGCCGTCGTCGAAGGCCGCGCCACGCTCGGCGGCACCTGCCTCAATGTCGGCTGCATCCCGTCCAAGGCGCTCTTGCATGCCAGCCACATGCTGCACGAGGCGCAGCACAATTTCGCGACCATGGGCCTCGGCGTCACGCCGTCGGTCGATTGGCAACAGATGCTCAAATACAAGGACGATGTGATCGGCCAGAACACCGGCGGCATCGAATTCCTGTTCAAGAAGAACAAGGTGACCTGGATCAAGGGGTGGGCCAGCATCCCCGCGCCGGGTCAGGTTCAGGTCGGCGAAGAGACCCATACCGCCACCCATATCGTGATCGCCTCGGGCTCGGAGCCGACCAGCCTGCCCGGCGTCACCGTGGACGAGGAAACCGTCGTCTCCTCCACCGGCGCGCTCACGCTCGGCCGCATCCCCGACCACCTCGCGGTGATCGGCGCGGGGGTGATCGGGCTCGAGCTTGGCTCGGTCTATGCCCGGCTCGGCTCAAAGGTCACGGTGATCGAATACCTCGACGCGATCACGCCCGGTCAGGACGGCGAAGTGGCACGGGCCTTCCAGCGGTTGCTGGCGAAACAGGGCCTGACCTTTGTGCTCGGCGCCGCCGTGCAGGGTGTGACCCTCACCGACGGCACCGCGACATTGACCTACAAACTGCGCAAGGACGACAGCGAGGCGACGCTCGACGCCGATTGCGTGCTGCTCGCCACCGGGCGCAAACCCTTCACCGCGGGCCTCGGGCTCGAGCCGCTGGGCCTGGCACTCTCGCCGCGCGGGCAGATCGTGACCGATGCGCATTTCGCCACCAATATCAAAGGGATCCATGCCATCGGCGACGCCATCGCCGGCCCCATGCTCGCCCACAAGGCCGAGGATGAAGGCATGGCCGTGGCCGAGATCCTCGCCGGTCAGGCGGGCCATGTGAACTATGGCGTGATCCCCGGCGTGATCTACACCCACCCTGAGGTCGCCTCGGTCGGCGCGACCGAGGAACAGCTCAAGGCGTCCGGCACCGCCTACAAGGTGGGAAAGTTCTCGTTCATGGGCAACGCGCGGGCCAAGGCCAATTTCGCCGGCGACGGCTTTGTCAAGATCCTCGCGGACAAGGCCACCGACCGCATCCTCGGCGCGCATATCATCGGGCCGGGTGCCGGCGACCTGATCCACGAGATCTGCGTGGCGATGGAGTTCGGCGCGGCGGCCGAGGATGTCGCGCGCACCTGCCATGCCCATCCGACCTATTCCGAGGCCGTGCGCGAGGCGGCGCTTGCCTGTGGGGGTGGCGCCATTCACGCCTGATCTGTCCGGGCGGCGGGCGGCACCGGAAATCGCCCGCAGCGCCGGCTGTGCCCTCTTGCCCGACGGGGCGACGCTGAGTAGCCTGACCGCGCATGCGACCGAGGCGTGCTGGCGGCCTGACGTTGCCCCGTCACGCCCCCGATGCCAACCGACGCTTCGGTGCCTGCGTTTATTCAGCGGCTCCGCAGAGCGCCGCCCATCGCATCGGAGGATTTTCGTCTTGGCTCATTTCTCGACATTTCAATTGGCAGGCTGGCGGTTTGCCATGGCTTTCGCGGCAGGGCTGGCCCTGCAACCGGGCCTGGCCGGCGCGCAGACCGATCAGCAGGATTTCGACAGGTTCAGCGAAGGCTGCCGCACCGGCGACGCCTACTCCTGCTCGCGGCTGGGCGCGATGTTCGAATTCGGGCGCGGTGTGGCGCAGGACGTCGAACAGGCGGCGGGTCTCTACATCCTCGGCTGCACCAGCGGCGACCCGACCGGCTGCACCGACTACGGGTTTCTGGCTGAATTCGGCAACGGCGTCGCGCAGGACTATTCGGTCGCGCTTCAGTATTACGGTCAGGGCTGCGACGGCGGCGACGCGCTCGGCTGCAACAACCTGGGCAGTCTCTATGACAACGGACGCGGCACCGACGTGGATGTCGACCGTGCCGTGGCCCTGTTCCGCGAGGCCTGTGACGGCGGGTCATCGCGCGGCTGCTCGAACCTGGGGCTGATGTATCGCGACGGGCGCGGTGTGGGCCAGGACAACGCCCAGGCGACAGCCTTCTACCAGCGCGGCTGCGACGGCGGCGACGGGCAAGGCTGCACCGATCTGGGTTTCGCCTATGAAACCGGCGCCGGCGTGCCCGCCGATGTCAAGCGCGCCACCGATTTCTACCGCAGCGGTTGCGAGGCCGGCAATGCGCTGGGCTGCACCAATCTGGGCTACATGTATTACACCGGAACGGGTGTGCCGCAAAACGATGCCGAGGCGGTGGCCCACTATCAGCTCGGCTGCGATGGCGGCGAGGCGCGCGGCTGCAACAACCTTGGTATCATGTATTACGAAGGGCGCGGCGTAGCCCAGAATGATGCCACGGCAGCCGATCTGTTCGGCGGGGCCTGCGACCGCGGCTATGCGCTTGGCTGCTCCAACCTCGGGCTCAGCTACAGCTTTGGCCGGGGTGTCGCGCAGGACGATATCCGCGCGGTCGCCCTGTTCCAGCAGGGCTGCGACGGCGGCGACATGCAGGGTTGCCACTCGCTGGGCTACAATTTCGAGAACGGTCTGGGCGTCAAGGCCGACCGCAACCGGGCCATCGCGCTCTATCGGCAGTCCTGTGCCGAAGGGTATCAGGATGGCTGCGCCGACCTGAGCCGCCTTGGCGTGCAGCCCTGATCAAGAGCCGGCGTGGCCATCCGCAAGGATGGCCGCACCCGTCCGGTTTGCCGGGCCTGCCTTTTGGTGTGACTGGTTGGGGCCAGACGGGGGCCAGACGGGGGACAGACGGGGGACAGACGGGGGACAGACGGGGGACAGCCGGGGGGGGCCAGCCCGGGGGCCTAGTTCAGCGTGGCAAGCGCCTCGGCCTCTGCCGCGGGGTCCAGAGGGGCCCCTGCCTCGATCGCCGACAGATAGGCGTCGAGCGTGTCGAGCGAGGATGCCGGCGCATAGCCGTCGCTGCCTGCCGCCGCCGTGGCCATGGCGAGCCGCACATCCCATGCGCCGGCCGCGTTACAGGCCACGCTGACAAGCGTGCGCCCATCCGGGCGGTCATGTTCGAACTCCCGGCACAGGGCGCCATCACCGTCGGCAAAGGACGCCACGACGGTCATCAGACCTCCGCTGGGCAGCGTCACCCTGTTGCCCGAGGCGACAGAGCCGAGGTTTTCCACGATGGCCGCATCGTCGAGTGCGGCCACATGCAGCATCCCCCCCGGTTCGCCAAAGCCAAAGGCGCCGATCCCCAGGCCGATCGCCAGCGCGATGCTGGCCGCCAGCGCGGGCTGCCAGAGCGGCGCGCGGGGGCGGCGTGCCGCCAGCGGGACGACATTGCTGAGGGGTTGCGGAGCCGGTGACGCCGCAGGGGCCGGGGCAGGGGCCGGTTCCGGGGCCGGTTCCGGGGCCGGTTCCGGGGCTGCCGCCTGCGCATGGCGGGCGGCCATTTGCAGCACCCGCTCGCGCAGCGCATCGGGGACCGGTGGCAGCGGCACGGCCGAAGCGACCACCCGTGTCTGGCGAAACACCTCGACACGCGCGGCCAGCGCTGGGTCATCCGCGATGGCGAGCGCGACCATCTGCGCCTGCTCTGCATCGAGCGCCGCATCGGCAAAAGCCATCAGCATTTCATCCGTCACTGTCATGATCGTTGCACCATTTCCCGTTCCTGCGGCGATAACGCAGGCGCTCTCACTTTATTCCCAAAGATCTTGCAACCGCCAGACGGGCCCGCGACAGGCGCGACATCACCGTGCCTGTGGGGACACCCAGCACCTCTGCCGCCTCGGCATAGCTCATTTCTTCCATGCAGATCAGCACCATAACCGCGCGCTGGTCCTCGGGCAGCGCGTCGATCGCCGCTTCGGCCGAGGCGAGCATCAGCACCGTCTCGGTGTGTTTCTCGCCATCGACCGTGATCGCCTCGGGCGTGTCGTGGATATCGACCGTGACACCGCGCGTGCGCGTCCGCCGGGTCATGTCGATGAAGGCGTTGCGCAGGATGCGGAACAGCCAGGCGTCGAGCCGCGTTGCCGGGTCATGCTTGTCGCGCGCGTTCAGGGCGCGTTCCACCGTGATCTGGACCAGATCATCCGCCACATCGGCTTGCCGGCATAGCGACATCGCAAACCGGCGCAGATTGGGCAGCAGGGCAATCAGGTCGTCGGTAAACGCGTCACTCATCACGCAGCAGCGCCTTTTTCTTTGGTCATTCAGTCGAGACGGAATAAATCGTCATGCGAAACGTAGGTTCAGCACAGACGATGGCAACACAGTCTCTTCGCGCCGCTGGCTACATAAGAACGGAACACCTGTCATGACAAATATTACCCGCGTCGGCGTCATTCTCGCCCTGGTCGCGCTGCCCTGGGGCATCTCCGGCGAGATCGACGGCGTAAAGTGGCGCGCCGGCGCAGCCTGGGCGGATGATGACGACGGTGACGACGATGACGATGGGCCCACCCGCACGCCGCGCCCACCCCGCGTGCCCGCCGCCCCGCGGACGCCGCCACCCGCCGCCCGTCCCCCGGTCGTTCGGGCCCCGGCGGTTCGGGCCCCGGCGGTTCGGGCCCCGGTCGTTCAGGCCCCGGCGGTTCGGGCCCCGGTCGTTCAGGCCCCGGTCGTTCAGGCCCCGGTCGTTCAGGCCCCGGCCGTTCAGGCCCCGACCCGTCGGGTGCAAGCGCCCGTGCCGCCCGCCCCGGTCCGACAGGCCCCGCCCCCGCCGACACGCGCGCCCGACGAGATCGTGGCGCTAGACCTCGATGATGCCGACCTTGCCACGCTGCTGGCCCGGGGCTTTGCCGTGATCGAAGAACGCAGCATCGCCCGGCTCGACGTGATCAGCCGCCGCCTGCAGATCCCGCAGGGCATCCCGCTTGAAGAGGCCCGCGACCTGGTCCGCGCGCTGGACAGCGGCGGCGACGCCGACTTCAACCACTACTACCGCAGCGAACAGGGCGCGCCTGACCCCGAACCCCGGGCGCCGGTCTGCGACGGGCTGCATTGCGCGTCCCTGAGCCAGATTTCCTGGCCTGTGGAGATCGCGCGCGGGTCGGCCTGCGACCGCGACATCGCCATCGGCATGATCGACACCGGGCTCAACCCCGACCACGAGACCTTTGAGGATGCGCAACTCGAACTCCACCGCCTGACCGAGGATGCGCTGGACCCGTCGCGGGCGATCCACGGCACGGCGGTCGCGGCCCTGCTGATCGGCGACCACGACAGCCGGTCGCCCGGCCTGATGCCCGATGCGCGGCTGGTGGCGCTTGACGTGTTCCACCGCGATGCGTCGGATGAACGCGCCGATGTGTTCACGCTGGTGGATGGTCTGGGCTTTCTGGCGGATGCCGATGTGCGGGTGATCAACCTCAGCCTTGCGGGCCCCGCCAACACCGTGCTCGAAGAGACGATCAACAGGCTGGTCGCGGAAAACGGCATCGTCATCGTCGCGGCGGCCGGCAATGGGGGCCCTTCGGCCGAACCCGCCTATCCGGCCGCCTATCATCAGGTCATTGCGGTGACTGCGGTTGACCAGAGTGGCGCGGTCTATCGCCGGGCCGGGCGCGGGCCGCATATCGAATTTGCCGCGCCGGGTGTCGAGGTCTGGACCGCCGCCTCGATCAGCGGGGCGCGGGCCAAGACCGGCACGTCCTTTGCCGCACCCTTTGTCGCGGCGGCGGCAGCGCTGATCCTGCAGGATGACCCGACGCTGACCCCCGAAGGCGTGCGCCTGCGTCTGGCCGCCACCGCCCGCGATCTGGGCGAGGCGGGGCGTGACGACACCTACGGCTTTGGCCTGATCTCGCTCGAGGGGGTCTGCGACGCGCGGCTCTCGCCGGCCGCGCCGCGATAGCCCTCCGGGTTGGCCGATTGCCAGACCCAGAGGCTGCGGGCCATGTCGTCGATCCCGTATTGCGCCTGCCAGCCCAGCATCTGCCGCGCGAGGCTGCAATCGGCCTCCATCGCGGCGATGTCGCCGGGGCGGCGCGGGCCGACGGTGACCGGCAACGCGCGCCCCACCGCGCGCGAGAATGCCGCCACCATCTCGCGCACCGAGGTGCCGCGCCCGGTGCCGATGTTGTAGACCTCGGCCCCCGTCACCCCCGCCGCCCGGTCGAGTGCCGCGACATGCGCCCGGGCGAGGTCCACGACGTGGATATAGTCGCGCACGCCGGTGCCGTCGGGCGTGTCGTAGTCGTCGCCATGGATCACCAGCCGGTCGCGCTGCCCGGTCGCCACCTGCGCGAGATAGGGCATCAGGTTGTTGGGGATGTCATGCGGGTCCTCGCCGATCCGGCCCGAGGCATGGGCGCCGACCGGGTTGAAGTAGCGCAGAAGCATGACCGTGGCGGCAGGGTCGGCCGCGGCCCAATCGGTCAGGATCTGCTCGGCCATCCGCTTGGTCTGGCCATAGACGCTGGTCGGGCGCAGCGGATGCGCTTCGTCATAGGGTAGGTATTCGGGCTCTCCATAGACCGTGGCGGAGGAGGAAAAGATGATCCGCCCGCAGCCCGCAGCCGCCATCGCGCGCATCAGCGACAGGGTGCCCGTGACGTTCACGTCATAGTAATCGACCGGGCGCGCCACGCTTTCGCCCACAGCCTTGAGCCCGGCAAAGTGGATCACCGCATCGGGTGCGAATGCGGTGGCGATGGCGGTCAGCCGCGCGGTGTCGCGGATATCGGCCTCATGCGCCTCCAGATGCCCGTTGGTCAGCCCCCGCACCCGGTCGAGCGCTATGGGCGAGCCGTTGTCATAGCTGTCCACCACGCAGGCCTCATGCCCCTGCCCGAGCAGTTCCACCAGCGTGTGGCTGCCGATATACCCTGCCCCGCCCGTCACCAAGACACGCATCCTGTCGTTCCCCTGCCATTGCGCGCCGGCCTGAACGATGGTCGCGCCGGTGCAAATCTGCCCAATTCCTAGCCCCTTGCCCGGTCCAAGACCAGAGACCGCGCCATCGGGCCCGACACGCATGGCAAAGCATCGCCGGATGCGCTATGATATTGATCAGTCAGCCAAGAAAGCCACCGATGCCCAAAGCCGACCTCCCCACAGGCACTGCCTTTGCTACGGCCGACGACCTGTCGCGCTGGCTGCGGGCGCATGGTGCGACCGAGACCGAGCTTTGGGTCCATATCCACAAATCCGCCAGCGGCCTGCCCTCGGTCACATGGGAGGATTGCGTGATCGCGGCCCTGTCGGTGGGCTGGATCGACGGGATCAAGAAGTCGCTGGGCAAGGACGCCTATGTCCAGCGACTGACCCCGCGCAGGCGCGGCTCGGGCTGGTCCAAGCGCAACCGCGACCATGCCGAACGGCTGATCGCGGCGGGGCGGATGACCCCTGCGGGGCTCGCGCAGGTCGATCAGGCCAAGGCCGATGGCCGCTGGGAAGCGGCCTATGCCGGCCCGTCAGAGATGGTCATCCCCGCCGATTTCATCGCCGCACTCGACAAACATCCGGCCGCGCGCGCGACCTATGCCACGCTGAACAAGCACAACCTCTATGCGATCTATTACCGCCTGCATTCCGCCCGCACGCCCGAGACCCGCGCGCGCCGCATGACGGGGCTGATCGCCACATTGGACGCGGGCGAGCGGTTCCACTGAGCCAGATCACGATGCGATGCGCGGCCGCCCCTGCGCCGTGACCCGCAGTCGGGCCTCGATGAACATCGGCTGGCCCTCGACCTCGACCTGCTGCACCTCGCGCGTGACGGCGAGGGCGATCTCGCTCACCCCGGCGGCGCGGGCGCGGGCACTGGCCTCGGCCCCCAGCGCAAGTTCGAGCGCGGCCATCGCGGCCTCGGCCGCGGCATAGGGCTGCGGACCATCCGGCAGATGCGCGGTATAGCGGCCGGGGCCGGGGCTGGTCACGGTCCCCGTCGCCTGCATCGCGACCTGCCCCACCACGGCACCGATCGCATTGGCCACGCCGCCGTGCCCCGGCAGGACCATTTCGGCGCCCAGCCTTTCGCCCACCGCCCCATAATAGGATGCGGCCGAGGCGCCCAGCCCGATCACCGGCACGCCGAGCGCGAGTGTGGTGCGCAGGATGCCCGCGTGCCGGTCCAGACCGGCCAGCGTCAACGGATGGCGCGCCAGCGCTTCGGATGTCAGGCCGCCCCAGTCGCGGCCATCCTCGTCAAAGGCCGCCTCGAGCAGGCAATCGACCGTCTGCGCGGTCAGCCGGTCGATGATCGCCTGCGCCATCGCCGCCGCATCGGGCGCGATCCGCTCGCCCCGGCCCGACCTGCGCCGCGCAAAGAGCGTCAGCGCCTTTTCCGCCGCCACCCTGTCCCAGACCGCGAGCCGCCCCAACGCATGGGCCGCGTCCGACGGCGTCAGCCCGGCGCGCATCACCAGCCCCCGCGCGACAAGGCGGTCGAGCGCGCCTGCCTCCATCCGGTTGCGCAGCAGGACCGCCTGCGCGAGCGGCCCATCCGCCAGCCGCGCGGCCACCGCCGCCTCGCGCGCATCAAGCCCTGCCGGCAGGTCGCCGCGCCACAGCGGCAGCACGAAACGCCCCGCGCCGTCCTGCGGAACTTCGGCCGCAAGCGCCCGGTCGAGCGCGTCATGCACCAGCGCGGGATGGTCCTGCGCCAGCAGCGACACCGGCATCAGCCGTCGCGGACCGAGGCGCAGCGCGCCCTCAAGACCCTCCGTCAGATGCACCTCGCTGTCACCGCCCAGCCCCGTCGTGCGCATCGCCACCGCCTCGACCATGGTGCGATAGGGGCCGACGCGGGCGCCCGCGGGGTCGATAGCGGGGCGCCCGCCCCGCAACAGGCAGACATCGGTCGTGGTGCCGCCGATATCGCTCACCAGCGCGTCGCGCAGGCCTGTAAGCCAGCCCGCCCCGGCGATCGAGGCAGCCGGACCGCTCAGGATCGTCTCGATCGGCCGTGCGCGGGCAAGATCGGCAGGGATCAGCGCGCCGTCGCCGCGCACCACCATCAGCCGCGCGGTCGCGCCGATCTGGCGCAGATGCCCCTCGCAAGCGTCGATGAGCCCGGTGATCAGCCCGATCAGCCGCGCATTGAGCACCGCCGTCAGCGCCCGCTTTGGCCCGCCCAGCGCGGCGGAAAGCTCGTGCGAACAGGTCACAGGCCGGCCTGTGACAGCGTGGATCAGATCACGCGCGGCGATCTCATGCGCGGGGTTGCGCGTGGCAAAGCTCGCCGCGACGGCGAAACCGGTGATCCCGTCCCCCAGCCCGTCCAGCGCCTCGCGCAGCGCCGCAAGGTCGAGCGGCGCCACCTCGGCCCCGCCATGGCCATGCCCGCCCGCAAGGGCGATCACCGGGTCGCCGCGCAGCGCCTCGGCCAGCCCCGCGCGCGCCAGTTCACCCGGACCAAAACCGATGAACACCAGGGCCACACGCCCGCCCTGCCCCTCGACCAGCGCATTTGTCGCAAGGGTGGTCGAAAGCGACACCAGCCCGACGTCGGCCGGCGCCACGCCCGCCTGCGCCATCACCGCGTCGATCGCCCGCCCCACACCCGCTGCCAGACCGGGCCGGGTCGTCAGCGCCTTGGCGCTGGCCAGAACCTGACGCTCGCCCGCATCGAGGATCACGGCGTCGGTGAATGTGCCGCCCGTATCGACCCCCAGCAGAACCGCCATGCCATTTCCCCCACCGTTTCGCGCAGACCTATCGCATCGGCGCCGCGCCGCAAGGGGCTGTCCGGGGTGGTAGCTGAAGGATGAGTATTTGGGGCACAGAGAAGCACAAGAGACGGCGCTTGTGGCTTCTTTGCGCCCCAAATACTCACGGCACGACAGCGCCACGCGCAGGACGTGCAAACGGGGCGCGAGGGCTGCCCCGCGCCCCGTTGCTGTCGCCCCCGCCCTATTGAAGCGCGAGGTCGGTGATCGCGTGGGTCCAGGCGCCCACGGGCTCCATCGAGATGACCGGGTCAGAGCCACCCGACATCAGCGTCGCCACTGTGCGCTCATAATCGGCAGGATCGAGTTCGCCGTTCGAGCCTGCGGTGAGCTTGGCGATCTCGGTCATCATGCGGACCTGATGTGCCTCGGTCTGCGCGCCGGTCTCGTCATTGTCGAGCACGATCATCGCCGCCGCCTCGGGGTTTTCCTCGGCCCATTTCCAGCCGCGCATCGAGGCGCGCACAAAGCGCACCATCCTGTCGGCAAAGGCGGGGTCCTCGAGATTCTGCTCGAGCACATACATCCCGTCCTCGAGCGTGGCGACACCGCCATCCTCGTAGAGGAAGGTCACCAGTTCGTCCGGCGACACGCCGGCGTCGAGCACCTGACCGTATTCGTTGTAGGTCATCGTCGAGATGCAGTCGGCCTGGCGCTGCAGAAGCGGATCGACGTTGAAGCCCTGCTTGAGCACGGTGACGCCATCGGGCCCGCCTTCGGTCGGGATGCCCTCGCGGCTCATCCAGCTCAGGAACGGGTATTCATTGCCGAAGAACCACACGCCGATGGTGCGGCCGCGGAAATCCTGCGGGCCGGTGATGCCGGTGTCCTTCCAGCAGGTGAGCATCAGGCCCGAGGTCTTGAACGGCTGCGCGATGTTCACGACCGGCAGCCCGCGTTCGCGCGCGGCGAGGGCGGAGGGCATCCAGTTGAGCATCACATCGGCGCCGCCGCCCGCGAGCACCTGCGGCGGGGCGATGTCGGGGCCGCCGGGCAGGATCGTGACGGCAAGGCCCTCTTCGTCATAGAAGCCCTGGTCGAGCGCAACGTAATAGCCCGCGAACTGGGCCTGCGTGACCCATTGCAGTTGCAGCCGCACCTCGTCCTGCGCCATGGCGGTGCTCGCCAGACCCAGCGCGGCGGTGGCCGCCAGTATCATCCTTTTCATCTCACTTACCTCCAGCTTGTTGTTGTTGTCCGTAGCCCGGTCCCCGGATCGTTTCTTGGTGTTATCCGCGTTGCGACGGGTGCCAGAAGGTCACCCGCGCCTCGATGGCGGTCAGGATCGCATAGGCCGCCGAGCCCGCGACCGACCCCACCACAATAGCCGCCCAAACCATGTCAAGCGCAAGCTGTCCGTTCGATGCGGAGATGCGAAAGCCCAACCCTTGGGTGGGAGAGCCGAAAAACTCGGCAACAATGGACCCGATCAGCGCCAGCGTCGCGCCGATCTTGAGCCCGTTGAAGATGAAGGGCATCGCCGCCGGCAGCCGCAGCTTGACCAATGTCTGGCCATAGCGCGCGCCATAGGTGCGCATCAGGTCGCGCTGCATGGACGTCGTGTCGGCGAGACCGGCCACGGTATTCACCAGCATCGGAAAGAACACCATCAGCACCACCACCGCCGCCTTGGACTGCCAGCCGAAACCGAACCACATCACCAGGATCGGCGCGGTGCCGACGATGGGCAGCGCGGCGAGGAAGGACGCGACCGGCATCAGCCCGCGCCGCAGCCAATCGAAGCGGTCCACGAGGATGGCCACGACAATCGCCGCCGCTACGCCCATGGCGAGGCCGGAGAGCGCGCCACGCAGCACGGTCTGGACGAAATCGCCCCACAGCAGGGCCGGATTCGCGGCCAGCGCCGCGCCGATCTGTCTGGGTCGGGGCAACAGGACCGGCGGCACGTCGAGGCCGATCACCATGAGCTCCCACACGATCAGGATCGTCGCGCCAAAGATCAGCGGCACGGCGATGCGCGCGGCCTGCCCGACCGGCCCGCGCGACAGCCGGATATTGAGCGCCCAGAGCGCGGCCCAGATCAGACCTGCGGCAACCACATGGGTCATAGCGCCGCCACCCCCATCCGCCGCAGTGTGCGCCGCTCGATGGCGACAATGGCCCAGATAAGCAGCGCCGCCAGCAGCGCCGCCATGAAGAGCGCGGCCCAGATCTGCGTGGTCTGGCCGTAATAGCTGCCCGCGAGCATCCGCGCGCCGAGGCCGCCGCGCTGCACCGGCAACTCGCCCACAATGGTGCCGACAAGGCTCGCCGCGACGCCGATCTTGAGCGAGGCAAAGAGGTAGGGCATGGCGGCGGGCAGGCGCAGTTTCCACAGCACCTGGGGCACGGAGGCGCTCCACGTCCGCATCTGGTCGAGCTGCATCGCATCAGGCGTGCGCAGGCCCTTGACCATGCCGACGGTGACCGGAAAGAAGGTGAGATAGGCGCTGATGATCGCCTTGGGCAAGAGCCCCTGCACCCCGACCGCGTTGAGCACAACCACCACCATCGGCGCCAGCGCGACGATGGGGATGGTCTGGCTGATCACCGCCCAGGGCAACACGCTGAGGTCCATCGCGCGGTTGTGCACGATGCCGATGGCCAGCGCGATGCCCAGCGCCGCGCCGATGACAAAGCCGATGGCCGTCGCGCTGAGCGTGACCCAGGCGTGATAGACCAGGCTGCGGTTCGACAGGCTCCCGGTCTGCACGATGCCGCGACGGCTGTAGCCTTCCTCGACGACCGTCGTCTGCCAGAATTCGGCCGCGACCTGATGCGGCGCGGGCAGGCGGGCGCGGTCCTGCGACCACGACAGGCCGGCGTGGGCGGGGTTGCGCAGGGCAAGTGCCAGGCGCGACATGTCGCGCCGGTCGATGGCGGCGGGCGGGTCGATGGTGGCGCCGGCGCGCTCGGCCTCGGTCAGCACCTCGCGGATGTTCATCGGCAGGCAGGCGGCATACCAGACCGCCAGGAGCACGGCGAGGACGGTGAGCACGGGCAGGACGCTGCGGCGCATCAGACGCCGCCCCCGACGGCGGGCCGGGCGGTCATTTTCGCCGCCCCCAGAGGGTGAGGCCCACAAAGGCGAGGTTGGCCGCGATCACCGCCCAGTAGAGGATGGCCATGCCCAGCGATGGCCGGTCGCCGGGGGCAAGGATGGCCACCCAGAGGAAATAGGCCGCGACGGCGGTGGACAGCGCAAGACGGCCGAGAGGAAGCCGTGGTTTCATGTCAGTCCTCCAGATGCCCTGCGCGCAGGCCCTCGCGGACCCGGTGCGCAATGGCGATGAATTCGGGCGTGTCGCGGATATCGAGCGGGCGTTCGCGCGGCAGCGGGCTGTCGATGATGTCGGTGATCCGGCCGGGGCGCGGCGACATCACCACGATGCGGGTCGAGAGATAGACCGCCTCGGGGATCGAATGGGTGACGAAACCGATGGTCTTGGCGGTGCGCGCCCAGAGGCCCAGAAGCTCTTCGTTGAGCCGGTCGCGCACGATTTCGTCCAATGCGCCAAAGGGTTCGTCCATCAGCAGGATATCGGCGTCAAAGGCCAGCGCGCGGGCGATGGAGGCACGCTGCTGCATCCCGCCGGAGAGCTGCCAGGGATATTTCCTTTCAAAGCCGGAGAGGTCCACCAGATCGAGCACACGTTTCACGCGCGCGGCCTGATCGGCCCGCGAAAACCCCATGATCTCGAGCGGGAGGCGGATATTGCCGCCGATGGTGCGCCAGGGATAGAGGCCCGCGGCCTGGAACACATAGCCATAGGCGCGCGCGCGCCGCGCGTCGTCGGGGGTCATGCCGTTGACAGTGAGCGTGCCGGCGGTCGGCGTCTCGAGCCCGGCGATGCAGCGCAAAAAGGTGGTCTTGCCGCAACCCGAGGGGCCGATGAAGCTGACGAATTCACCTTTGCCAATGGTGAGGTTGACGTCCCTGAGCGCATCGACGGGGCCGTCCGCGGTCCGGAAGGTCAGGTTGAGGGCGCGCGCGCTGATCACAGGGGCGGCGGTGGCGGGGCTAACGGACATGGTTGCTTTCTTGGCGGGGCGGGGTCAGGGGGGCTTTGCCCCCCGCCGCGCTGCGGCTCCCCCCAGGATATTTGGGGCCAAAAGATGGGGGCGGGGTCACGTGGTGGCTCCACCGTAGATGAGCCGGGCGGCATAGATCGCGGCGGCCGGAACGCAGGCGATGAGCAGCACGAGGATGCCGGGGCCGGCGTTTTCGGGCAGGGCCGCCGCCGTGAAAGCGGCGGCACCGGCCGCTCCGGCGAGGCCCGCCGCGATGGGCACGACCTGCGCCTCGCCCCCGCCGGTCCGGCGCAGGGCCCAGTGCGCCGCGACCCAGACGGCGCGCGAGGCGGGCCGGGTTATGGGCCAGGCACCGACCGCGAGAAAGAGGCCCATGAGGCCCAGGAAGAAGGTGGCCTTCGGAGCGGAGAGCGGGGCGACGATGGCCGCGGGCAGGGTCAGCAGAAGGGCCGTGGCCCCGACAGCAAAGATCGTCGAGAGCGGGATGAAGGCAATGAGCCGCGAATCGATGCCGAGGTGGCGCAGGCGGGCGGCAAGGGTGAGGGTGGTCGCGGTCACGTCATACCCCGGTCGCCGGGATGCCGCTGCGCGCGACCGGGCGGGGTGCGGTGAGCGCCTTCCATGACGAGAGCGCGCGATTGACGGGCGCGTTTGCCTCGCGCGCGACGAAGGCTCCGTGGCCCTCCTGGGTGCGGATCTCGCCGTCATGCACCGCGACATGGCCGCGCGTGAGGGTAAAGCGCGGCAGGCCGGTGACGGTATGGCCCTCGAACACGTTGTAGTCGATGGCGGATTGCTGGGTGTCTGCCGTGATGGTTTTCGATTTCGCCGGGTCCCAGACCACCAGATCGGCATCGGCGCCCACGGCGACGGCGCCTTTTTTCGGGTAGCAGTTGAGGATCTTGGCGATGTTGGTGCTTGTCACCGCGACGAATTCGTTCATCGTGAGCCGCCCGGTCGCCACGCCATGCGTCCAGAGCATCGGCATCCGGTCCTCGAGCCCGCCGGTGCCATTGGGGATCCTGGTGAAATCGCCCAGACCGAAGCGCTTTTGCGTGGTGGTAAAGGCGCAATGGTCGGTCGCCACGACCGAGAGCGAGCCCGCTTGCAGCCCCGCCCAGAGGCTGTCCTGATGCGCCTTGTTGCGAAACGGCGGCGACATCACGCGGCGCGCGGCATGGTCCCAGTCGGGGTGGGCATATTCACTCTCGTCCAGCGTCAGGTGCTGGATCAGCGGCTCGCCCCAGACGCGCTTGCCCTGCTGGCGGGCGCGGCGGATCGCCTCGTGGCTGTCCTCGCAACTGGTGTGCACGACATAGAGCGGCACGCCCGCCATGTCGGCGATCATGATCGCGCGGTTGGTGGCCTCGCCTTCGACCTGGGGCGGGCGGGAATAGGCGTGGGCCTCTGGCCCGGTGTTGCCCTCGGCGAGCAATCGGGCGGAGAGCTCGGCCACCACATCGCCGTTTTCGGCATGCACCATGGCGATTCCGCCCAGTTCCCCCAGACGGCGGAAGGAGGCGAAGAGTTCGTCGTCATTCACCATCAGCGCGCCCTTGTAGGCGAGGAAATGCTTGAAGCTGGTGATGCCGCGGTCGATCACCAGCGGCATCTCGTCAAACACCTTTTCCCCCCACCAGGTCACCGCCATGTGGAAGGAATAGTCGCAATTCGCGCGCCCGGCCTTGTTGTCCCACATCTGCAGCGCATCGAGCAGCCCCTGCCCCTGCCCCGGCAGCGCGAAATCCACCACCATCGTGGTGCCGCCCGCAAGCGCCGCGCGCGTGCCGCTTTCGAAGTCGTCGGCGCTATAGGTGCCCATGAAGGGCATCTCGAGATGGGTATGCGGGTCGATGCCGCCGGGCATGACAAAGCAGCCGGTGGCGTCGAGCGTGGTCTCGCCGCGCAGGCCCTGGCCGATCTCGACGATGCGGCCGCCCGCAATCAGCACATCGGCCTTGTAGGTCAGGTCATGGGTGACGATTGTGCCGTTCTTGATGACTGTGCTGGTCATGGGGGGCTCCTTGGGGGGCGTCAGCCGACGCAAAAGGGCTGGTCGGGGCCGAAACCTGCGGCGCGCAGTTCGGGGGTGGAGAGCGGGACGATGGCGTTGGGCTGGCGGTAATAGTAGCAGCCGCCGATCCCGTTGCTGTCGATCAGGACAAGGACATCGCTGCGCGCCACGCCCGCGGGGATGATGCGCGCCACCTCGGGTGGCAGCGGGTCGTCGGCAGGGGTGATGGCGCCCTCGCCCGGGGCGACAGGCCCGAGGCAAGCCGCCATCAGGCCCGGTATCAGGCCCGGTCCCGCGATGGCCGCCAGCGCCCTCATTGCGCGGTGGCCGCTGGCGGGGCCAGCGCGACCAGGGCGGGCTGGCCCTCGCAGATGGGCTGGCCTGCGGCGTCGCGCAGCGGGTAGCCCTGTTGCGGCACCGTCACCTCGATCCCCACGGCGTAGCAGCCGCTCGAGTCCTGAAACACCACCGCCGGCGGAACGCCCGGCGGCAGCGCGGCCAGCACGGCGGCGGGCAGTTGCGGCACCTCGGGCGCAGAGGCGACGGGCGTGCCGGACAGGCTCGCGTTCAACTCGGCCATCGCGGCTTCGTCACAGGCGGCCAGCAGGGCCAGCATCAGAAGGGGGGTGTAGCGGATCACGGGGCATTCTCCTTGGGGAACGTATTTTTCACACAATAACCAACCGATGCCGGCGATGGTATCGGCAACTTTGCGCTGTCAGGGCACGATCTGCGCGGTTTCGACAACGGCATGAAAGAGCACATCCGTGGCCTTGCGCGCCCAGTCAGGGGTGATGTCCTCGGCCTCATTGTGGCTGAGACCATCGACACAGGGGCACATGATCATCGTGGTCGGATAGACGCGGTTGATCCAGCAGGCATCGTGGCCCGCGCCCGAGATGATGTCCATGTGGCTGTAGCCCAGCCGCTCGGCCGCGGCGCGCACGCGGCCCACCAGCACCGGGTCAAAGGCGGGCGGGTCAAAGAACCCCACGACCTCGCTCTCGAAGCGGCAGCCAATCGCTTCGGCGAGCCTTGGCGCGACGGCCAGAAGCTCTGTCACCATCGCCTCCATCACCGGCAGGATGTGGCTGCGGAAATCGACGGTAAAGGTGACGCGCTCGGGGATGATGTTGCGGCTGTTGGGATAGACGTCGATGTGCCCGATCGCGCCCACCGCATCGGGCTGGTATTTCATCGCGATGGCGTGGACCGCCTCGGTGATCTGCGCCAGCGCGCGGCCGGCATTGCGGCGCATCGGCATGGGGGTCGATCCGGTGTGCTGGCCCTTGCCCGTCACCGTGCATTGCACCCAGCGCAGGCCCTGGCCGTGGGTGACGACGCCGATCTCGCGGCCCTCGGCCTCGAGGATCGGGCCCTGCTCGATATGCAGCTCGAAAAACGCGGCCATCTCGCGCGCGCCCACGGGTTCGTCACCCTTCCAGCCGATGCGTTCCAGTTCGTCGCCAAAGCGCAGGCCAGTCGCGTCGCGCCGGTCATAGGCGAAATCCTGCGCCAGCACGCCGGCAAAGACGCCCGAGGCAAGCATCGCGGGGGCAAAGCGGGTGCCCTCTTCGTTGGTCCAGTTGGTCACCACGATGGGATGGCGGGTCTTGAGTCCGAGGTCATTGAGCGTGCGGATGATCTCGAGCCCCGCGAGCACGCCGAGCACGCCGTCGTATTTGCCGCCCGTGGGCTGGGTGTCGAGGTGACTGCCCACATAGACCGGCAGCGCATCGGGGTCGGTGCCCTCGCGCCGGGCGAACATGGTGCCCATCTGGTCCACGCCCATGGTGAGGCCCGCCTCGGCGCACCAGCGCGCGAACAGGTGGCGCCCCTCGCCATCCGCGTCGGTCAGGGTCTGGCGGTTGTTGCCGCCGGCGATGCCGGGGCCGATCTGCGCCATCTCCATGAGGCTGTCCCAGAGACGTTCGCCATTGATCCTGAGATTGGCACCGGGTGCTGTCATCGTGGTCCCCTGTCGTTGCCGGCCCGGTCAATTCTCGGCTGCCGGATTGATTTGACCAAACGGTCAACTGAAGGCTATCAGAGGTCGGCCGCCAGTCAAGTTTTCCGATGTGATCCGGCGCCCGGCCAAGCAGGAGGACCCGATGCCCGCCACGCCGCCACTCACACGCATCCAGATCAAGAACCGGCAGGTGATCCTCGAGGCCGGACTCGAGGTGTTTTCGCAGCACGGGTTCCGGGGCGCGACGCTTGACCAGATCGCATCCCAGGCGGGGCTGTCAAAGCCGAACCTGCTGTATTACTTCCCGTCCAAGGAGGCGATCCATGTCGCGCTCCTGTCCTCGCTTCTCGACACCTGGCTGGCCCCGCTGCAGGCGCTTGATGACCATGGCGATCCGGTTGCCGAAATCCTGGACTATGTGCGGCGCAAGCTCGCGCTGAGCCGCGATTTTCCGCGCGAAAGCAGGCTCTTTGCCAATGAGGTGCTGCAAGGCGCGCCGCGGATCGGCGGGGCGCTGGGCGGTGATCTCAAGACGCTGGTCGATGCCAAAGCGGCGGTGATCCGGGGCTGGGGCGCGGCTGGACGGATTGCTCCGGTGGATCCCTATCATCTGATCTTTTCGATCTGGGCACTCACGCAGCACTACGCCGATTTCGACGTGCAGGTGCGTGCGGTCCTGGGGGGCGAGGACCCGTTTCCAGGGGCGGAGGCCTACCTTGAGCAACTGTTCCGGCGATTGCTGACGGCCTGATGTGCGGGGAGACGTTTACGGGTTCTTAACCAAGCCAGGTCAGACTGATGGCATGGCTATGCAGCATCCCCTGCCCCTCTTTGCGCGCCCGGTCAACACCGCCTGGCTCGACGCCATGTTTTGCGCCCAGGCGGTCAATCGCGGCGGCGTGCTGCGGCGTGCCGTACGCGATGTCGAACGCGAAGTCGGGCGTGACGCCTTTGTCGCGGCCGTCAGGGCGCGCGGCTTTCACCTTGTCGAATGCAGCGGGCAGTTCATCGTGATCTGCAATGCCCGCCCGCTGCGCGTGATCGTCTGAGCCTGGCGCAAAAAATCTTCGTACGAAGATTTTTCCAAGATTTTTCGTACGAAAAATCTTTGCCTCACTCCGCCGCCTGCGCGCTGGGGTTGTTGGGATGCGTGGTCCAGTTGGCATAGTCGCCCACGGTCCGCCCGGTGCGCGCATCGACCGTGCCCTTGGGCAGTTCCACCATCGTGATGCAGTCCTGCACCGGGCAGACATCGACGCACAGGTTGCAGGCCACGCATTCCGCGTCATTGACCTCGAACACGCGCCCCGGCTTCATCCAGATCGCCTGATGGCTGGTATCCTCGCATGCCGCATAGCAGCGCCCGCATTTGATGCAGGCCTCCTGGTCGATCCGCGCCTTGGTGACGTAATTGAGGTTGAGGAACTGCCAGTCCGTCACATTGGGCACCGCTCGGGCGACCAGATCGGACGTGGCAGCAAAGCCCTTGCCGTCCATATAATCCGACAGGCCCGAGATCATCTCCTGCACCACCTTGAACCCATAGGTCATCGCCGCCGTGCAGACCTGCACGTTGCCAGCGCCCAGCGCCATGAACTCTGCCGCATCGCGCCAGGTCGTGACGCCCCCGATGCCCGAGATCGGCAGGCCTTGCGTGGCGGGGTTGCGCGCGATCTCGGCCACCATGTTGAGCGCGATGGGCTTGACCGCGGGGCCACAATAGCCGCCATGCGTGCCCTTGCCGTCGATCATCGGCTCGGGGCTGAAGCTGTCGAGGTTGACGCTGGTGATCGAATTGATGGTGTTGATCAGGCTCACCGCATCCGCGCCGCCCCGCCGGGCCGCCTCGGCGGGTTTGCGGATATCGGCGATATTGGGCGTGAGCTTCACGATGCAGGGCATGCGCGAGTGCTGTTTGACCCAGCGCGTGACCATCTCGATATATTCGGGCACCTGCCCCACGGCCGAGCCCATCCCGCGTTCCGCCATCCCGTGCGGGCAGCCAAAGTTCAGCTCGACCCCGTCGGCCTGTGTGTCCTCGACATGGGCAAGGATCGCCTTCCAGCTCTCCTCGTCGCAGGGCACCATCAGCGACACCACCAGCGCCCGGTCGGGCCAGTCGCGCTTGACCGCCTTGATCTCGCGCAGGTTCACCTCCAGCGGGCGGTCGGTGATCAGCTCGATATTGTTGAGCCCCAGCAGCCGCCGGTCCGCGCCCCAGATCGCGCCATAGCGCGGGCCGTTGACATTGACCACGGGCGGCCCTTCGCTGCCCAGCGTCTTCCACACCACACCGCCCCAGCCCGCCTCATAGGCGCGGCGCACGTTGTATTCCTTGTCCGTCGGCGGCGCCGAGGCGAGCCAGAACGGGTTGGGCGATCTGATCCCGGCAAATGTGGTCGCGAGATTGGCCATGCTCAGCCCCTTTGCATCAATGTTGCGTGGATATCCTCGGCCGCGTCGCGCCCCTGCGCCACGGCTGTCACCGTCAGATCGTCGCCCCCGGCCGCACAATCGCCGCCCGCCCAGACCTTGGCCATGCCGGTGCGGCCCGGGCCGGTCACGGCGATCTTGCCGCCGATGACCTCCAGCCCCGCCGGGGCGCCGTCGAGCGTCTGGCCAATGGCCTTGAGGACATGGTCGGCCACCACCTCGAAGGTCTCGCCGGTGCCCGTGACGCGGCCGCCTTCCGTGCGGGTGTATTCGACCCGGACGGCGCTGACCGCCCCCTGCCCCACGATCTCGACCGGCATCGCGTTGAAGATCAGGCGCACGCCCTTGGACGCAGCCAGATCCTGCTCATACCGGCTGGCGGGCATCTCGTCGCGGCTGCGGCGATAGAGGATGGTGACGTTTTCCGCGCCCAGCAGTTTCGACTGCACGGCGGCGTCGATGGCCGTCATTCCGCCACCGATCACCACCACATTGCGGCCCACGGGCACCTGGGCCAGATCGGACTGGCGCAGCCCGGCGATAAAGCGGACGGCATCCTGCACGCCCTCGAGGTCCTCGCCGGGCACCTTGAGCGCATTCACGCCGCCCAGGCCGATGCCCAGAAACACTGCGTCATAGGCGGGCTGGTTCACATAGTCCGCGAGCATGTCGGGCCCTGTCAGCGGAAACCCGCAATAGGCCACGATGCCGCCGATCTTCATCAGCCAATCGACCTCGGCCTGGGCAAATCCGCCCACGGTCTTGTAAGCGGCGATGCCATACTCGTTGAGCCCGCCCGGGTTCTGGCGCGCGTCATACAACTCCACCTTGTGACCATGCATGGCGAGCCTGTGCGCACAAGCCAGCCCCGCGGGCCCCGCGCCGATCACCGCCACACGCCGGCCCGTCTCGGGCGCGCGGGCAAAGGGATGCCGGCCTGTCGCCATCAGGGTGTCGGTGGCATAGCGCTGCAACCGGCCGATCGCGACCGGCTTGCCCTCGGCCGCCTCGCGCACGCAGGCCTCTTCGCACAGGGTTTCGGTCGGGCAGACGCGGGCGCACATGCCGCCCAGGATATTCTGCGACAGGATGGTTTTCGCCGCCGCCTCGGGCGTGCCGGTCGCGATCTGGCGAATGAAGAGCGGGATGTCGATGGTCGTGGGGCAGGCCGTGATGCAGGGCGCATCATGGCAGAAATAGCAGCGGTCCGCCGCCACAGCCGCCTCATGGCCGTCGAGCGGCGCGTGCAGGTCGCTGAAGTTTTCCGCGAGTTGCGCGGCGGGCAGACGGCCCGCGACAATCCCCGGCGACATGGTGTTCGGCATCATCGGCCCCCTTGCTGGCGCATCCCTGTTGGAGAGAGATTGCCACAGGTTCATTTTTTATCAAACGGTAAATTCTGAAGACCACGCCTGTCCGCCGCCGCACGGCGCACGCACGGCCCACGCACGGCTCACGGGGCCGCCCTGTTTGCCTGCATGCGCGGCCTTTTGCCCAAAACCAACCATTTCTAGCCACAATCTGGCCCGAATCACTGTCGTTAATCATCCTCAACACCAAAGGGAGAACACCGATGCAAACGACCTTGATCCTGCTGGGCAGCATGCTGGGCTTTGTCGCGGCCGTTATCGGGCTGTTTGTCTTTGGCCTCGGCCTCTGGTCGGCGCTGGTGATCTGGGCCGCGTCCGGCCCGCTGTCTGCCCTTGTGGCACTGCTGGCATCGCTGCTGCCGTGGCAGCCCTCACGCAGGACCGTTCCGGTCGCCGAAACCGCCTGAACCGGGCCCGCGACCGTTTGTCCTTGCTATCGGGGCGGATTGCGCGCATAAGCAGGGTCGCAGACGTTATTCTCTTTCGACCCACTGTTCTCCTTCATCGGCCACAGTCCTCGATATGACACTGACTGAGCCGGGCTGTCGCACTTTCGCGGGCAGCAGATGACAGGAGTACACACGATGGCCACTGGCACCGTGAAATGGTTCAACACCACCAAGGGTTTCGGCTTTATCGCTCCCGATGGTGGCAAGAAGGACGTGTTCGTCCATATCTCCGCTGTCGAGCGTTCGGGCCTCACCGGCCTGAAGGATGACCAGAAGGTCACCTTCGACATCGAAGCCGGCCGTGACGGCCGCGAATCGGCGATCAATCTGCAACTGGCCTAAGGGTCCGTTCACAGGTTTCAGGAACGCGCGGGCCAGACCCGCGCGTTTCTTTTTATGCCAACCCGCCCAGCGCCGCGCCGCCTCTTTCGGCAGATCGGCGCGCAGGGCGTGCGGCTGTGGCAAATTGACTTGATTTTTTCCCCGGTCAGCCTCATATGAAGCTGGCGACGTTATTCTATCGACCACTGTCTCCTTACGGCCCAGTCACTCGATCAGCACTGACAGAGCCGGTCCGCTGCAATACCGCGAGCGGAGCATCATGGGAGACATCACGATGGCCACCGGCACCGTGAAATGGTTCAACACAACCAAAGGCTACGGCTTCATTGCGCCCGACGGCGGCAAGAAGGACGTTTTCGTTCACATCTCGGCCGTGGAGCGGTCGGGCCTGACCGGGCTCAAGGACAACCAGAAGGTCAACTTCGACATCGAAGCCGGCCGTGACGGGCGCGAGAGCGCCGTCAACCTGACACTGGTCGGCTGACCGCCGATTTCCGGATCATGGGCGCGGCGCGCGTTGCGCCCATGACCGACCGCAAGACCCGAACCGGCGCGATTGCGCTGATGTCTTGTCTGCTTGCAGGTTGTGCCGGCGACCTCTCTCCCGTTCACACGCCGATGATTGACGGCGGCGCCGCCTCGACCGGGGCGATGGGTCAGTCATTGTCTGGCAATTATGCGTCGGGCAGTCCGCCAGTCTCTGCCTCGCCCACCCATGCAACTGCCGAAGCGACCGGCACCGGGGCCGAGCGCGCCTTTGCCACCGCCATCCTCACCGATCTGCAACGCCGGTCCTTTGCGGAAAACCGCGAATATTGCGGCTACATGGGGCGTGACGCCTCGGGCGCCTTTGTGACAACGCGACATGCGGCGGGGGACGAGGCGTCCTGTTACCTGCCTGCCATCCCGCAAGGCATGGTCGTGCTGGCCTCCTACCATACCCATGGCACCTACAGCCCGCTCTATGCGTCAGAATATCCCACGACCGACGATATGGAGACCGACCGGATCGACGATATCGACGGCTATATCGCAACCCCCGGCGGGCGGCTCTGGTATGTGGACAGCGACACGATGACGGTGCGCCAGCTCTGCGGTGTCGGCTGTCTGCCGCAGGACCCGCGCTACCGCCCCGACGAGGCGGGCGAGATCCGCAGCGCCTATACCTACCGCGAGTTGCAGGCGCGCGAGCGCTACTGAGCGGGCGCGATCAGCGCCAGGACCGCCGGTCCCATCGCCGCCACGATCCGCGCGACGCCCTCCCGGTTGGGGTGGATGCCGTCGGCCTGCATATAGGCCATGCGCGCGGCGGCAAGATCGCCCGCCGCCGCATCGGCGAGCCCGTCAAAGAAGGACGCCACCAGCGGCACGTCGAACTCGGCCGCGAGGTCGCCATACATGCTGTCGAAATCGCGTTTGAAATCAGCGCCGTAGTTGCCAGACGCCTCGAGCCCGACCAGCAGCACCGCCACATCGCGCGCCTGCGCCACCTCGAGAATCCCGCGCAGGTTGGCACGGCTGTTGGCCGGATCGATCCCGCGCAGAAAGTCATTGCCGCCCAGCGCCACGATCATCGCATCGACCTCGGGCGTCAGCGTCCAGTCCACCCGCGCGAGGCCGCCCGCCGTGGTGTCGCCCGACACGCCCGCGTTGATCACCACCACATCCGCCCCCTGCGCCCGCAACCAGGCCTCGAGCTGCGGGACAAAGCCATCCTCTTGCGGCAGGCCATAGCCCTGCGTCAGGCTGTCGCCCAGCGCGGCGAGCGTCACGGTCTCGGCCTGCGCCGCGCCCGCCCCCACAACAACCGCCAGCGCAAGGTTGCGGATCGCCCGCAATGCCCCATATCCCTTTGCAACAGCCCCAGAGAAAGCGTTTCCCATGTCCGACCCCGTCCTGTCGCTGCGCGATGCCAGCCTGTCCCTGATGGGCAACGCCGGGCGGGTGGACATCCTGCACGCCATATCGCTCGACGTGGCGCCGGGCGAAACCTTGGGGCTGGTGGGGCCGAGTGGGTCTGGCAAGTCGTCTCTCCTCATGGTCATGGGCGGGTTGGAGCAGGCCTCGGGTGGCACGGTCAAGGCGCTGGGGCAAGACCTCACCGCAATGTCAGAGGATGGGCTCGCCCGGTTCCGCAGGGACAATATGGGGGTGGTGTTCCAGTCTTTCCACCTGATCCCGACGATGACCGCGCTGGAAAACGTCGCAACCCCGCTGGAGCTTGCCGGCGCGCGCGATGCTTTTGCCCGCGCCCGGGCCGAGCTTGACGCCGTGGGGCTTGGCGGGAGGGCCGACCATTATCCCAGCCAGATGTCGGGGGGCGAACAGCAGCGCGTGGCGCTGGCGCGCGCCTCTGCGCCGCGCCCGCGCATCCTGCTGGCCGACGAGCCGACCGGCAACCTCGACGAAACCAATGGCGAGGCGATCATCCGCCTGCTCTTTGACCTGCGCGACCGGCATGGCGCGACGCTGATCATGGTGACGCATGCGGCCGAGCTTGCGCGCCGTTGCGACCGGGTGATCCGGCTGCGCGACGGGCGCATCGTGGACGACGCCGCGCGGCAGGCCGCAGAATGAGCCTGCGCATGGCCTTCCGCCTCGCGCGGCGCGAATTGCGCGGCGGGCTGCGCGGATTTCGCATCTTCCTCGCCTGTCTGGCGCTGGGCGTGGCCGCCATCGCGGCCGTGGGCACCGTGCGGGCCGCCATCGAGGCGGGCCTCGCGCGCGAAGGTGCGGCCCTGCTCGGCGGCGATGCCGAGGTCGAGTTTACCTATCGTTTTGCCCGCGCCGAAGAGCTGGCATTCCTCGCCTCCATCGCCACAACCATTTCGGAAACCGTCGATTTCCGCTCCATGGTGGTCGTGGGCGAAGGCGCCGAGGCCGACCGGGCGCTCACCCAGGTGCGCGCGGTGGACAGCGCCTATCCACTGGTGGGGGCGGTGACGCTCGACCCTGCCATGCCGCTGGATCAGGCGCTGGCGGGCGACGGCACCCTGCCCGGCGGCGTGCTCGAGCGCGTGCTGGCCGACCGCCTTGGCCTTGTGCCCGGCGATACCTTCCGGTTGGGCGAGCAGACCTTTGTGATGGCGGCCGTGCTCGCCCGCTATCCCGACAACGCGGCCGGCGGTTTCGGCCTCGGGCCACGCTCCATCGTGCTGACCGCCGATCTGGCCGGGTCCGGCCTGATCGCCGAGGGCACGCTTTTCAATACCAATTACCGGCTCGACCTGCCGCCCGGCGCCGACCTGCAGGCGCTCGCGGACGCGGCCGAGGCGCAATTCCGCGACGCCGGCCTGCGCTGGCGCGATGCGCGGCGCGGCGCGGGCGGCACGGCGATCTTCGTGGACCGGCTCGGCGCCTTTCTCGTGCTGATCGGCCTCTCGGGCCTCGCCGTGGGCGGCGTCGGCGTTTCGGCCGCCGTGCGCGCCTATCTCGCCGGCAAGACCGAAGTCATCGCCACGCTCAAGACGCTGGGCGCCACACGGCGCATCATCTTTCTCACCTATTTCCTGCAGATCGGCGCGCTGACGCTTCTGGGCATCGCGCTGGGCCTGCTGCTCGGCGCGGGGCTGCCGCTGGCCTTTGCGCCGCTGATCGAGGCGCGCCTGCCGATCCCCGCCACCTTTGGCCTCTATCCCGGCCCGCTGGCCGAAGCCGCGCTTTACGGCCTGCTCGCGGCGCTGATCTTTACCCTCTGGCCGCTGGCCCGGACCGAAGAGATCAAGGCCGCGACGCTCTTTCGCGATGCCTTTGCCGCCGGGCGCAGCTTCCCCTCCTGGCCCTGGGTCGGGGTCACGGCGCTGCTGATCGCGGCGCTGATCGGGGCTGCGATCTGGTTTTCCGGCACGGCGATGCTCACGCTCTGGACCGCGGGCGGCATCGCGGCCGCGCTCCTGTTGCTGGTGCTGGCGGCGGCGGCGGCGCGCTGGCTGGCGCGGCGCGCGCGCATCGCGGCGCGCGGCCGGCCCACCTGGCGGCTGGCACTCGGCGCCATCGGCGCGCGCGGCGGCGAGACGACATCGGTCGTGCTTTCGCTGGGCCTCGGCCTTGCCGTGCTGGCCGCCGTGGGCCAGATCGACGGCAACCTGCGCCGCACCATCGCCGGCGAATTGCCCGCCATCGCGCCCTCCTACTTTTTCGTCGATATCCAGCCTGACCAGATCGCAGGCTTCAACGCGCGCCTCGCCGATGACCCGCAGGTGAGCCGCGTGGAGAGCGCACCGATGCTGCGCGGCATCATCACCCGGATCAACGACATCCCCGCGCGCGACTTTGCCGACGGGCATTGGGTTGTGCAGGGCGACCGGGGTGTCACCTATTCCGACAGCCGGCCCGACAACACCACACTGACCGCGGGCGAATGGTGGCCGGCGGATTATGCCGGTGACCCGCTGATGAGCTTTTCCGCCGAAGAAGCCGCCGAGATCGGTCTGTCGCTGGGCGACCGGGTCACGGTCAACATCCTCGGCCGCGACATCACCGCGACGGTCAGCAGTTTTCGCGAGGTGAATTTCGAGAGCGCCGGCATCGGCTTTGTCATGTCGATCAACCCCGCAGCGCTCGCCGGCGCGCCGCATAGCTGGATCGCCACCGTCTATTCCGAACCCGAGGCCGAGGCCGCGATCCTGCGCGACCTTGCGACCGCCTATCCCAACATCACCGCGATCCGCATCCGCGACGCCATCGCGCAGGTGTCCGAGGTGATCGAGGGCATCGCCGCCGCCACCCGCTATGGCGCGGCGGCCACGCTGCTCACCGGGTTTCTGGTGCTGATCGGCGCCGCGGCAGCAGGCGAACGCGCGCGCACCTATGAGGCGGCGGTGCTCAAGACGCTGGGCGCCTCGCGCGGCCGCATCCTCGCGAGCTTCGCCCTGCGTGCGGCGCTTCTCGGCACGGCGGCAGGCAGCGTGGCGCTGGCGGCGGGCATTCTGGGGGGCTGGGCCGTCTCCACCTTCGTGATGGAGACAGGATATGACGTCGTCTGGCCCTCGGCGATCGGCATCATCCTCGGCGGCACGCTGGCGACACTGCTCGCAGGCCTCGCCTTTGCCCTGCGGCCCCTCGCGGCCAAACCCGCCCGCGTGTTGCGCGCCAGGGAATAGAGCGCCGTCCCCCGCTTCATCTTGCCATAAATATCCCCGCCGGAGGCTCCACCAGCGCCATCAATACCGCCGGTTGTGGAACAGCCGGAACACCGACATTTCGTTGGCCGCAGGCTCGGCCACAGCCCCCGCGCCCCGCGCGATGATCCGCGCGGCGAGCCAGACCGACAGCAGGCCAAAGACCACGCCCCCCACCGCCTGCCCGATCAGCACGCCCGGCGCACCGAACCAGGCCGCGCCGAGGATGACCAGCGGGATCGTGCCCAGCGTGTGGCGGCCCCAGTTGATCAGCGTGGAATAGAACGGGTGCCCCAGATTGTTGAAGGCCGCATTGCCCACGAACACCAGGCCATTGAAAAACCACAACAGGCTCAGCGGCCCGGCAAAGAGGAACACCAGCGTCCGTGCATCGCCCTGCAACAGGAACAGCGCCTCGAGCGGCCCGCGCAGCGCAAAGAGCACTCCCGAGACCAGAACCGTCACGATGGCGGTGAACAGGATCCCGTCGCGCAGGCTGCGCGCCACCCTGTCATGCTGCCCCGCGCCGAAATTCTGTCCCATGATCGGCCCGATGGCCCCAGACAGGGCAAAGATCACGCCAAAGGCCACCGGGATCATCCGCCCGATGATCGCCATGCCCGCCACCGCCTCTTCGCCATAGGCGGCCATCGCGCGCGTGACATAGGCCTGCCCGATCGGCGTGGCGAGCTGCGTCAGGATCGCGGGCAGCGCGATCAGCGCGATTGGCCGCAGATCCGGCCAGAGCGTTGCCGGCGTGGGCCTGCCAAAGCCGCCATAGACCCGCACCAGCGGCACCAGCGCGATCACCGCAATCGCCACCCGCGCCGCCACCGTGGCCAGCGCAGCCCCCGTCAGCTCCATCCCCAGCCCAAAGATCAGGATCGGGTCGAGCACCGCATTGACCACCGCACCCCCGATGGTCGCAAACATCGACCGGCGCGCATCGCCATGCGCCCGCAGGATCGCGCCGCCCACCATCCCGACCATGAGCAAGGGCATCGAGGGCACGATGATCGCCAGATAATGCACGGCCAGCGCCAGCGTCTCGCCGCTTGCCCCCATCAATGCCGCCAGTGGCGTGAGGTAGGCCCAGACCACCGCGGCAAAGGCAGCCCCGAACACAAAGCCATAGATCAGCGAATTGGTCGCCCGCCGCTGCGCCAGCGCCCGGTCGCCCGCCCCCACCGCGCGGGCCACCAGCGCACCCGCGGCAATCGCCATGCCGATGCCAAAGGACGAGGTGAAGAACAAGATCGCCCCGGCATAGCCCACGGCGGCGGCAAGCTCGGCCTTGCCCAGCATGGCGATGAACACCATGTCCACGAAATCGACCAGAAACACCGCCATCAGCCCGACCGACGAGGTCAGCGACATCACGGTGATGTGGCGCAGCAGATTGCCGCTCAGAAACTTGGCCGGTGGCGCCATGACGTCCCCCTTGGTGACAGTGACAACCGCAATCTGGCGTGGCCTCCCCCGCCGGCAAGGGTCACCGCGTCGGGCGCACCTGCAACAGCGGCATCACATCGGCCATTTCCGGCCCATGCGTCCGCCCGGTCAGCGCCTTGCGCAGCGGCATGAACAGCCCCTTGCCCTTGCGCCCGGTCGCGGCCTTGACAGCCTCGGTCCAGACCTTCCAGGTCTCGGCGTCATAGGGCGCGTCGGGCAGCAGTTCCAGCGCCTGCGCGATGAACGCCTCGTCCTCCGGGTCCACGAGGCTCACCGCGCCCTCGGCAAAGACCTTCCACCATGGGGCAAGCTCGTCCAGCGTGGCGACATTGTCGCGCACCACCGCCCAGAAGCTCTCCGACAGATGCGCCGGCACACCCGCAGCCGCGATCTGTCCAGCCACCGCCTCATGCGGCAGCGACGCGATCCAGCGCGCGGTCAGCGGCCTGAGGTCCTCGGCGTCGAACTTGGTCGGCGCCGATCCGAAATGCGACAGGGTAAAGCCATCCACCACCTCCTGCACCGACCCGCGCAGCTCGACCGGGTCGGACGAGCCCAGCCGCGCCATCAGGCTCAGCACCGCCATCGGCGCGATCCCCTGCGCGCGCAGGTCGCGCAGCGCCAATGTGCCCAGCCGTTTGGACAGCGCCTCGCCCTGCGGCCCGGTCAAGAGCGAATGGTGCGCAAAGCGCGGCACCGTGCCGCCCAGCACCTTGATGATCTGGATCTGCGTGGCGGTATTGGTCACATGGTCCGCGCCGCGCACGATGTCGGTCACGCCCATCTCGGTATCATCCACGACCGAGGCAAAGGTATAGAGGATCTGCCCGTCGCCCTTGATCAGCACCGGGTCGCTGACACTCGCCGCGTCGATCGAGATCGGCCCGAGGATGCCATCCTCCCACTCGATCCGCTCCTGATCGAGCAGGAACCGCCAATGCGAGCCGCGCTCGGCGCGCAGCCGGTCCTTCTCGCTCGCGCTCAGCGCCAGCGCGGCGCGGTCATAGACCGGCGGCTTGCCCATGTTGAGCTGCTTCTTGCGCTTGAGGTCAAGCTCGACCGGCGTCTCGAAACACTCATAGATGCGGCCCATGGCGATCAGCCGCTCCTTGGCGGCCATGTATTGCGCGATGCGCGCCGATTGCCGCTCGGTCCGGTCCCAGCTCAGGCCCAGCCAGGTCAGATCGGCCTTGATCCCCTCGACATATTCCTCTTTCGACCGCTCCGGGTCGGTGTCGTCGATCCGCAGGATGAACTGGCCGCCGTTCTGGCGCGCAATGGCATAGTTGAACAGCGCCGCGCGCAGGTTGCCGATATGGATCCAGCCGGTGGGCGACGGGGCGAAACGGGTGACGGTCATGGGGCTCTCCTGTTGCATCTGCCTCTTTCACAGCGCGCCGCTTTTGTCCATATCAGGGGCATGGACACGATTGCCCCCAGCTGTGACGAAATCGAGGACCTGGCCCGCGAGACCGTCTCGAACCTGCCGCCCGCCTTTCGCGCCGAGGCGATGAAGGTCGCCATCCGCGTGACCGAGTTTGCCGACGAGGCCGTGCTGGCCGAGCTTGACATGGATGCCTTCGACCTGACCGGCCTCTACGACGGCGTGCCGCTCACGCAAAAGTCGCATTTCGACCAGCCGCAAGGGCCCGATACCGTCTGGCTCTTCCGCCGCCCCATCCTCGATGAATGGGCCGAACGCGGCGACGTATCGCTGGGCGACATGATCGCCCATGTCACGGTGCATGAGTTTGCCCATCACTTCGGCTGGTCCGACGACGACATCGCGGCGATCGACGAGTGGTGGCACTGAGCAGCAGCAGCAGCCGCGCGCCGCAGCCGGGCGTCCCCACCCCCGCTTCTTTGTGCCCCAAATACTCCCGCCGGAGGCCCCGGCCGGCCACCCGCACCCCACCGGGATAAGGCCCCGCACATCACCTGTGCGTCATCGCAGCCATTCCCTTTGGTCGCATCCGGGCCCGGCACTACCTCCTCGCCACCTGCAACCTGACCCAAAGGAGGCCAAGATGAGCCAGACCCTCACCCGCCGCCACGCCCTTCTGGCCGGTGCCGCCCTGCCCTTTGCCGCAATCGCGGGCATGCCCAGGATGGCCACAGCGCAGACCACCGGCGCGATGCTGCCCACCCACCGCGATTTCACGCTGGGCGCCTTCCGCGTCACCACCCTCCTTGCCGGCAGCCGCCCGCAGGAAAACCCGCAAGAGACCTTTGGCCTCAATGTCTCGCCCGAGGCATTCGCCGCCGTCTCGCAGGCCAATTTCATCGACCCCGCGCTGGGGCGTAATTTCTTCACCCCGACCGTGGTCAATACCGGCAGCGAGGTGATCCTGTTCGACACCGGCCTCGACGCGGGCGGGATCACTTCGGCGCTCGCCGCCGCCGGATATGCACCGGGCGACATCACCCATGTGGTGCTGACCCACATGCATGGCGACCATATCGGCGGTCTGACCGATGCGGACGGCACCCCCACCTTTGCCAATGCGGCCTATGTCGCCGGCGCCACGGAATACGACCACTGGGCGGGCGCCGCCAATGACGGGTTCGAGGCCAAGGTTCGCCCGCTCAGCGCCGCCATGACGATGATCGGCGATGGCGACGCGGTGCGCAGCGGCATCACTGCCCTGGCCGCGCCGGGCCACACGCCCGGCCACATGGGGTTCATGCTGGAAAGCGCAGGCGCGCAGATGCTCCTCATGGCCGACACCGCCAATCACTATGTCTGGTCGCTCGCCCACCCGGACTGGGAGGTGCGCTTTGACGCCGACAAGGGCGCCGCCGCCGCGACCCGGCGCCGCATCCTCGGCATGGCCGCCGCCGACCGGTTTGCCGTGATTGGCTACCACATGCCCTTTCCCGGCGCAGGTTTCGTCGAGACGCGCGGCGACGGCTTCCACTTTGTTCCGGTCAGCTATCAGTTCTACTGACGCCCGCCTGCTACCGCTAACATTGCGGCTTGCATCGGGCCGGGCGCTGGGGTCAGTGTGACGCTGACCCCAGAGACCCGAGTCCCCCGATGCGCGATATCCTCACCGTCACCCTCAACCCCGCGCTCGACCTCGCGACCAAGGTCGCGGCAGTCACGCCCAACGTGAAACTGCGCTGCGACCCCGCGCAACTCGACCCCGGCGGCGGCGGCATCAACGTGAGCCGCGCCGTCGCGATCCTCGGCGGCCGCGCGCGCACCTTTGTTGTGCTGGGCGGCCACAACGGCGAACATATGGCCAAGCTGATGACCGAGGCCGGGCTCGACCTCATCGTGCACCCCGCCAGAGGCGAAACGCGCTCGTCGCTCTCGGTGCTGGACCAAGGCACGCATGAGCAGTTCCGCTTCATGCTGCCCGGGCCGCAGTGGAACGACATCGACGTCGCCACCGTGACGGCCGCCGTGACCTTTGCCGCGCAGCCCGGCGGGCTCGCCGTGGTCTCGGGCTCGATCCCGCCGGGCGTGCCGCTGACCATCCCGCTCGACCTGGCACGCCAGATGGCGGCGCGCGGCGTGGATGTCATCGTCGATACCTCCGGCGAGGCGCTGCGCCTTGCCGGGCAGGCCACCGACCGCGCGATCCATGTGCTGCGGATGAACCATACCGAAGCGCGCGACCTGATCGGCCGCGACCTGTGCGACCTCACGGATGCCGCCGATCTGGCAGAGCGGCTGGTGGCCCAGGGCGTGGCCCGCATCGTCATCGTCGCGCGCGACAGCGAAGGCTCGGTGCTCGCCGCCGAGGGCCTGCGCTTGCACGCCCCCGCCCCAGCCGTCCCCGTGCGCAGCAAGGTCGGCGCGGGCGACACCTTTGTGGGCGCCTTCACGCTCGCGCTGGCGCAGGGTCACGATCTGGCCACCGCTCTCACCTGGGGCGTGGCCGGCGCGGGCGCTGCGGTGATGACCGACGCCACCCGCCTGTGCACCCGCGCGGATGCCGAAGCCCTGCGCGCACAGTGCCCGGCGGTGTCGATCTAGGGGGCTCTGCCCCCATCGCCTGCGGCTCCCCCCCGGGATATTTGCTGGCAAGATGAAGCTGCAGAGGGACGCTTCGCCTTCATCTTGCCCCAAATATCCTCGCCGAAGGCTCCGCCGCGGCCACAAGCGCTGCCGTCAGGACGGCTCGACCGTCCAGAGCCGCCCCAGATCGTCGAGCCCGGCACGGATCAGCTCCGCCAGCACATCCATGTCGATATCGTCCAGCCGCTTGATATACAGGCAGGCCTTGGTAACCCGGTGCGGCCCCAGGCGCGCAAGGAACTCGCCATGTGCCGCGAAACCGGCCATCAGATAGAGCGACAGTTCCGCCTTGCGCGGTGAAAACCCGGTGGCGAGCGACCGGCCGCCATGGCCGCTGGCATAGCGATAGGCATAGGCTCCATAGCCCACCATCGTGGGCCCCCACATGACAGGCGACCAGCCTGTTACCAAGCGAAACAGCGCATCGAGCCGCTCTGCGTCGGCCTGCCGTGCAGGGGGTGACACAGTGGCCACGAATGCGGCAAAGCACACGGCTGTCGGCGTGGTCTCGGGGTCTGGCATGCCGCAAGCGTGGCACGAAATGCCCCCTGCCGCAACAGAGGCAGGGCGGGCGGGCGGGTGCCGTCCGCGCCTCAGGCGCCGGACGCAGGCGCCGGCCCGGCCTCGCCGTTGTCGCGCCAGCGGTTCACCAGCGGATAGCGCCGGTCGAGCCAGAACGCGCGTTTGGTCAGCCGCGTGCCAGGCGCGGACTGGAACCGCTTGTATTCGCTGATGTACACCAGATGTTCGACCTTCTTCACCACGGCCCGGTCATAGCCCGCCGCGACGCACTGCGCGACCGAGGCATCGCCATCCACCAGCATCTCGAGGATCCCGTCGAGGATGTCATAGGGCGGCAGGCTGTCGTCGTCGCGCTGGTCGGGGCGCAGTTCGGCGCTGGGCGGTTTCTCGATCACGCGCGGCGCGATCACCACGCCGGCGGGTGCGCGCATCCAGTCGCGATGCACCTCGTTGCGCCATCGGCAGGTGGCAAAGACGCGCGTCTTGTACAGGTCCTTGATCGGATTGTAGCCCCCCGCCATGTCGCCATAGATCGTCGCATAGCCCACCGCGACCTCGGATTTGTTGCCCGTGGTCAGCAGCATCTCGCCGAACTTGTTCGACTGGGCCATCAGCAACAGACCGCGCAGCCGCGACTGGATGTTCTCTTCGGTCAGATCCGCCGCGCGGCCTGCAAAGAGCGGCGCGAGTGCTGCCTCCACCGCCTCCTGCGGCCCGCCGATGGAGACCTCGTCGAGCGCGCAGCCCAGCGCGCGCGCCACTGCCGCCGCATCCTCGAGGCTCGCGCGCGAGGTGTGGCGCGAGGGCAGCATGACACAGCGCACATTCCCGGGCCCCAGTGCATCGGCGGCGATGGTGGCGACCAGCGCCGAGTCGATCCCCCCCGACAGGCCCAGCAAAGCGCGGCTGAACCCGGTCTTGGCGAAATAGTCCCGCAGGCTCACCACCATCGCGCGGTAGTCCTGTTCGATCGTCGGCGGCGCCACGGCGCGCAGCCCTGTCGCGGCCTCCCACCCTTGCGGGCCGCGGGTGAAATCGACATGCGCGACCGCCTCCTCGAACACCGGCAGTTGCACCGCCAGATGTCCGCCCCGGTTGAGCACAAAGGACCCGCCGTCGAACACCTGATCGTCCTGCCCGCCCACCATGTTGAGATAGACCAGCGGCAGCCCCGTTTCGGTCACGCGGGCGACCATCTGGTTCATGCGGATCGCGAATTTCTCGCGGAAATAGGGCGAGCCATTGGCGACGAGCAGCATCTGCGCCCCGCTTTCGGCCAGCGTCTCGGACACGTCGGGAAACCAGGCATCCTCGCAGATCGGTGTGCCGATGCGCAGCGCGCCCGCGTCAAAGGGGCCGCCCAGCGGGCCAGACGAAAAATGACGCAATTCGTCGAACACGTTGTAATTTGGCAATTCATGCTTCAATGCGCGGGCAATGACACGCCCGCCGCGCAGAATATGATAAGCGTTGTAGAGCCGGCCACCCTCGGCCCAGGGCCCGCCGATGGCCAGCATCGGCCCATCGGCGCAATCCGCAGCCAGCGTTTCGATCTGCGCCATCGCGGCCAGGTGAAAGGCGGGCTTCATCACCAGATCCTGGGTCTGGTAACCGGTCACGAACATCTCGGGCAGCGCCACGAGGTCGGCGCCGGCATCACGCCCCTGCGCCCAGGCGTCGCGGGCGCGGGCGGCATTGCCGGCCAGGTCGCCCAGCGTGGGGTTCAGTTGCGCCATGGTGAGGCGGAAATGGTCGGTCATGCAACACCTCTGACTGGTCCGCCCTGATGTAGCAGATGCACGCGCAAGGGAAAGCCGATGTTACTGCCGCGCGCCCTGGGGCCTGTTGTCACGCTGAATGGGCTCCGGTAGTCTGACGCTGATCCGGCGGGCGCCGGGCAGCAGGGGTGGGCACGGCATGACTTTCGGAAAAACGACGCGGCACGGCATCCATGCGGCCATGGTGGCGCTGGCGCTGACCGCACCGCTCGCGCTGCAGGCCCAGACCGTCGAGACCAAGCAATACGAGGATGGCGGCATCTACGAGGGCAGCTTCCTCAACGGCAAGCAGCACGGGCAAGGCACCTACCGCCTGCCCAATGGCTATGAATACACCGGCGAATGGTTCGAAGGCGAGATCCGCGGCCAGGGCACCGCGCGCTTTCCCAATGGCTCGGTCTATGTGGGCGCTTTCGCGCTGGGCAAGCCCGAGGGGCAAGGCCGCATCACCTTTGCCGATGGCGGCACCTATGAGGGCCAGTGGGAAGATGGCAAGATCACCGGCACCGGGATCGCCACCTATGCCAATGGCGTGGTCTATGAGGGCGAATTCCGCAACGCGATGCACCACGGCACAGGCACGATGACCAGCCCCGGCGGCTATGTCTATACCGGCCAGTGGATCAATGGCGTGAAAGAGGGCGAGGGCCGCATCACCTATCCTGACGGCGCGGTCTATGAGGGGACGCTTGCCAATGGCGAGCGCGAGGGCACCGGCACGCTGACCATGACCGACGGGCTGGTCTATTCCGGCACCTGGGTCAACGGCCAGCTCGAAGGGCGCGGGCGGCTGGTGCAGGCCAATGGCGATGTCTATGAGGGCGACCTTGTCGCCGGCCGCCGCCACGGCACCGGCACCGCGACCTATGCCAATGGCGATGTCTATACCGGCGGATTTCAGGACGACCAGCGCCACGGGCAGGGCAGCTTTACCGGCACCGATGGCTACCGCTATGTCGGCGCCTGGGTCGCCGGCCAGATCGAGGGGCAAGGCGAGGTCACCTATCCCGACGGGTCGGTCTATGTGGGCCAGTTCCGCGCCGACCTCGCCGATGGGCGGGGCCGCATCACCTATCCCGATGGCGCGACCTACGAAGGCGACTGGAAGGCCGGCGTGATCGACGGGCGCGGCATCGCCACCTATGCCAACGGGCTTGTCTATGAGGGCGAATTCCGCAATGCGCGCAACCACGGGCAAGGGCGCATGACCTTTGCCGACGGCTATGTCTATGACGGCCAATGGGCCGATGGCCAGCGCAACGGCGTGGGCACCGCGACCTATGCCGACGGCACGGTCTATGAGGGCGAGTTCCTGAACGGCCAGCGCCACGGCAGCGGCAAGATCACCATGCCTGACGGTTTTGTCTATGAAGGCCAGTGGGATAACGGAGAGATCAGCGGGCTGGGCGTCGCCACCTACACCAATGGCGATGTCTATGAGGGCATGTTCCAGAACGGCCGCCGGCAGGGCAACGGCACCATGCGCTATGCCACCGGCGAGACCGACACCGGCCAGTGGCAGGATGGCGCGCTGGCGCAGGCTGCCGCTGTCGCGCCGGTCGAGGCAGCCCCTGCCCCCGAGGCCGAACCGCTGCCCGAAGTGGACACCAGCGGCAACTGATCAGCGCTCGGTCAGCTTGAGCTCGATCCGGCGGTTCTGCGCGCGCGCCTCGGGCGTATCGGCGGGGTTGATCGGCTGATATTCGCCAAAACCGTTGGCCGCGAGCCGTTCGGGCGGGATGCCCTGTGTGTCGATCATGAACAGCACCACCGACAGCGCCCGCGCCTGGCTCAGTTCCCAATTGTTGCGGTATTGCCCGCTGCCCGAAAGCGGCTGGTTGTCGGTGTGCCCGTCCACCCGGATCACCCAGTCGATACCCTGCGGGATCTCGCCCGCGATATTGCGCAAGAGCGAGGCGACGGCGGCGATCTGGGCGCGCCCGGCCTCTGACAGGTCGGCCTGCGCGGGTTCGAACAGCACCTCGGAGGAGAACACGAACCGGTCGCCTTCGATGCGCACGCCGTCGCGCCCGTCGAGCACTTCGCGCAACCGGCCAAAGAAGTCGGATTTGTAGCGCTCCAGATCCTGCGCCTCGGCCGCGAGCCGCGCGGCTTCGGCTTCGAGCCGGGCACGCTCGGCCTCCTCCAGCGTGCGGCGGCGGCGTTCTTCGGCGGCGACACGGGCCAGCGCGGTGTTGAGCTGCGAGCCCAGCGCCTCGATCTGCACCTGCGACGCGGCATCCTGATCGGCCGAGACCTGCAACAGCGTCTGCAGCGTGCCGACCTGCGCGCGCAGTTCCGCCACCTGTTCGTTGAGCAGCGCGACCTGCCGCTGGCTTTCGGCCGACAGCGCCCGTTCGTCGCTGAGGCGCGCATTGGCCATGGCGAGCAGCGCCGCCTGCTGTTCAGCCTCGGTCATCTGCGCGGCGGTCTGGCTCTCGGCAGTGGCGAGCGCGGCCAGCGCCTCGGCCAGACGCGCCTCGAGGCTGGCGCGGTCCTGCTGCGTTTCGGTGGTCTGGTCCGACAGCGATGCGACCTCGGCGCGCAGCGTGTCCCCCGCCAGCAGCGCCTCGGCCAGCCGCTGTTCCAGCGTGGCGCGCGCGGCCTGCGCCGCGGCCCCTTCGGCCCGAGCGGCGTCCAGTTCCGCCGCGGCTGCCTGCCGGGCCAGCACCGCCGCCGCCAGCCGTTCCTCGACCTCGGCGCGGCTCAGCGCGCCCTCGGCCAGCGCCGCCTCGAGTGCCGCCTGCGCCGCGGCAAGATCGCCCGCGACCCCGGCCTGCGCGGCCAATGCCGCGGCCAGTTGCACCGACAGATCGTCGCGCGCCGCGGCCACCGCATCAAGCTCGGCGCGCGCGGCGGCAAGCTCTGCCGCGGTGTTCTCCTGCATCCCCAGCGCCGCGAGCAGCCGCGCGTCAAGGTCGTTGCCGGCGTTGAGGGCGGCTTGCAGGTCGTTCTCGGCCTGCTGGCGGGCCAGCAGCGCCGCCGCCAGCGCCATGTCGAGGTCATCGCGCGCGGATTGCGCGGCGGCGAGCAGCGTCAGCGTCTCTTCCGCCCGGCGGCGCTGCTCTTCGAGCGCCAGCGTCATCGCGGTCAGTTCGGTATCGGCATCGGCGAGCCGCGCGCGCAGCGCCTCGGCGGCGGCGGCATCGACCAGCCGCGCGGCCTCCAGGTCGCTGATCTGTGCGGCGGCGCTGTCGCGGTTGGCCTCAAGGTCGCTGATCTGTGCGGCGGCGCTGTCGCGGTTGGCCTCAAGGTCGCTGATCTGTGCGGCGGCGCTGTCGCGGTTGGCTTCGAGGTCGGCCACCAGCGATTCGAGCGCCGCGCGCCGCGCCGCAGCCAGCCGTGCGGCCTCGGCCCCGGCGTCGATCTCGTCGCGCGCCTGCGCCAGCGCGAGGTCGAGCGCCTCGGCCTCGCTCATCAGCCGGGTCTGGTCGGCCTCGAGCCCGGCGATGCGCGTCTCGGCCTGCGCCCGCTGCGCCAGCAGGCCCGCGACCTGCGCCTCGAACCCGGTGATGCGGTTTTCGGCCTCGGCCAGCGCCTGCGCCTGCGCGTCCCGCTCGCCGGTCAGCCGCGAGATCAGCGCCGCCTGCGCCTCGACCTCGTCGGTGGTGGCGGACAGCGTGGCGGCCAGCGTGGCAGTTCGGTCCTGTTCCAGCCCCAGCGCGGCCGAGAGGGCGGCCATCTCGCTGGTGAGCTGGTTGAGTTTGGATTCCTGCCCGGTGATCGTGTCGCGCAGCACGAATTGCACCACGGTAAAGATCGTGAGCACGAACATCAGCACCAGCAAGAGGCCGGTCATCGCATCGACGAAGCCCGGCCAGATATTCGCCTGAAACCTGTTGCCCGACCGCCGTTTCAGCGCCATGCCTAGCCCCGTTCGCTGTCACGCGCGGGCGGTCGGATGCCCCTGATCGCGCGGGTGAGCGCGCCCAGATCCGCGCGCAACTCGCCCATCGTTTCCTGCCGGCCGGCGGAAATCTCTTCGAGGATGCGCAGCATCTGCACGTCGATCGACCGCAGGCGCATCCGGCTTTCGGCATCGCCGCCGCCGTCGCCGCCGCTGCCCGCCCCGGCGGCCAGTTGCGCGATCAGCCGTTCCTGCCCCTGCGCGATGCGCAAGAGCGCGTCGCCGGCGGGGTCGGTCTCCATCCGCTGCGCCAGCCGGTTCATCGCAACGGCAAGCTCGCTGAGCCGTTCGTCCACCTGGCTGCGCCCGATGTCGGACTGGGTGAACATCAGTTGCAGCGCTTCCATCTGCTCGGCAAGGTTGTCGATCACGCCGGCCATCACCGCCGCGTCGCCGCCCGCGCCGTCCTCGCCGGTGGAAAAGCCGACGCGGGTGATGGTGGAGAGCCACTCCTCCAGCTCACGGTAGAACCGGTTCTGCCCGTGCCCGGCGAAAAGCTCGAGCAGCCCCACGACGAGCGACCCCGCGAGCCCCAGCAGCGAGGAGGAGAAGGCCGTGCCCATGCCGCCCAATTGCGCTTCGAGCCCGTCCTGCAGACGCGCAAAGATGTCGGCGCCGCTTTCGCCCTCGGTCGGGTTGAGCGAGCGGATCGTGTCCACCAGCGCCGGCACGGTCGTGGCAAGGCCGTAGAATGTGCCCAGAAGGCCAAGGAAAATCAACGTGCTGCCCAGATAGCGCGTGATCTCGCGGTCCTCGTCGATGCGCTGCCCGACCGAATCGAGGATCGACCGGCTCGCGCTCGACGAAAGCTGCATCCGCGCCCCGCGCGAGCGCAGCAGCGTCGCCAGCGCCGCGAGCAGCGAAGGCGCCGCGGCGAGGCTGCGCACGCCCTGTTCGCGGGCAAACCCCTCGATCCAGCCGACCGAGCGCATCAGTTGCGCCACCTGCCGAAAACAGGACAGCACGCCCAGGATGAACACGAAAAGGATCAGCCCGTTGAGATAGGGGTTGGACAGAAAGATCAGCTCGATCGCGGTAAAGCCGATATAGGCCAGCCCCCCCACAAGCCCGAGCACGATCAGCATCGAGGTGATCTGCCGGACGGGTTGGGAAAAATGCGGCTCGGCCTCGGGTTCCAGCCTGTCCATCGCGGACGGGTTCCTCGCGTTTCTGCTTTGCGCCGGATCATAAGGGTCGCAGCGCACAAACCCAAATGAAATATCGGTTTATTCCGGCGCCGTGCCAGTGAGGACACGCACCCGCGCCGCGATCCAGGCCATCTCGGGGTCCTGGATGCCCATCGCGCGCAGATGTGCTGCGGTGTTGTAGAGGTATTCGGTATTGGGCCCCCGCCCGCCCCGCGCCCGCGCGATCATCCGCGCCTGCGTCTCGCGGTCGAACCGGCAATATTGCCGGTGCGCGGTATCCACCACATAGGCCAGCGCCGTCACCTCGCGCCCGTCGGCGAGCCGCAACGGAAGCCAGCGCTCCACATAGGCCGAGGACACCAGTTCGCGTTCGCGCAGCATGGCGAGCACCCCTGCGGTCTCGCCTTGTGCCACGCGCAGCGCCATGCCGTCGCAATGCGCCTGGGCCATCGGGTCGAGTGCCAGCACGAGGCCGGGGTCGTCCTCGGTGCCGCGGTGATGGATCGAGAGCATGCAGAAGCAGCGCTGATACCCCGCAAGCTGGGCTGCGACCGCTTCGGCCGGGGTGAAACCGGGGTTCCACAAGAGCGATCCGTAGCCGAATACCCAAATCGGTGATGTCTGCATCTTGCAACTGGTCCTTGGTCCCTGCGCCCGCTAGATACCCCATTGCAGCAGAAGGGAAAGACCGCAGATGCGTTTCATGGCCATCATCATCGCGATCCTCGCCAGCCTTTATGGCGGCTATTGGTTCGTGGGGTCCAATGCGGTGCAAAAGGGCGCGGCGCTGGCCATCGACGGGATGCGCGCCGAGGGCTGGCATGTGGAATATGAGGCGATGAGCGTGCGCGGCTTTCCCTCGCGGTTCGACACGCGTTTTGACGCCGTGGCGCTGCGCGACCCTGCGCGGACCTTCGCCTGGCAGATGCCCGACTTCCGGCTTTTTGCCCTCAGCTACCAGCCCAACAAGGTGATCGCGCTCTGGCCCGCGCGCCAGACCCTCACCATCGCGGATGAGGTGTTCACGCTCGACAGCGACGGGCTGCGGGCGAGCGCCAAGGTGGGTGTCGCCGCGGCGCTGCCGCTCGACAGCGTGACGCTCGAGGCCGATGCGACGCGGCTCGCCTCGGACCAGGGGTGGGAGGCGACGCTCGACCATCTTGTCGCGGCTTTCCGCGTGGCGGGGCCGGCGCCGGGGCAATACGACGCCTTTGCCGAGGGGCGCGCCATCGTGCTGCCCGCGCAGGCGATGGCGCTGATCGACCCTGCCGGCACGATGCCAGCCGCGCTCGACATCCTGCGCGTCGATGCGGGGCTGACCTTTGACCGGCCGTTCGATGCGACAATGGGGTCGGACGGCGGGCCGAAGCTGACCGCGCTCACCCTGCGCGAGACGCGGCTTGGCTGGGGCGCGGTGTCGTTCAATGCAACGGGCGACATCACCGTGGATGCGGCTGGCGTGCCCGCCGGGGCGATCACGCTGGCGGTGAAGGACTGGTCGCAACTGATCGCGCTGGGGGTCTCTGCGGGCGCCATCGACCCCGGCGTCGCCCCCACCTGGGACCGCGCGGCGACGATGATGGCGGCGGGCGAGGACGAGTTGCGCGCGACGATCACCCTGCGCAACGGGATGATGGCGCTGGGGCCGATCCCGCTCGGCCCGGCGCCACAGCTGCGTTAGCGGCAGTAGCTGCCCGACCGATACCGCGCCGTATCAAAGTGGAAATGGTCGGCATGGAAACGGTTCGCGTTCGGCCCCAGCACCGTGCCGAACGGGCCGCAGGCCGCGCGGTGCATGGCGCGCAGACGCTCGCCATAGGGGCCGCTGTTCCAGCCGTTGAGGATCCTGATGACGGTGCCGTTGCGCAGCACGATGCCCGAGATGTCGATGGCGCGGCCCTTGCCATGCTCTGACAGCCGCGCGCCGGCCTGATTGTTGCGCGGCCGGCA
>Ga0100398_1000078_pt1 | contig 86156 bp, 84 predicted proteins | sample CryGeymeta201522_FD_81568 | JGI IMG/M metagenome (GOLD analysis project Ga0100398, IMG submission 81568) | Groundwater microbial communities from Crystal Geyser aquifers in Utah, USA - Crystal Geyser metaG 2015-22 | ecosystem: Environmental > Aquatic > Deep subsurface > Groundwater | place: USA...
CACATGTCAGAGACTACCATCACCCAACTGCCCGATCCATCGGGTTTTACATCCGATCCGTTCACCGACGTCCTGCGCGATGGTGCGCGCAAGCTGATCGAACAGGCGATCCATGCAGAGCTGTCCGCGCTCATGAACGCCTATTCCGGGGAGACGCTCGAAGATGGCCGGGCGCGCTTGGTTCGCCATGGTCATCTGCCAGAACGCGCGGTGATGACCGGCATTGGTCCGGTGCCCGTGAAGGTGCCGCGCGTGCGGGACCGGGGCGCTGACGAGGACAAGGTCACCTTCACGCCCAGCATCCTGCCGCGATTTGGTGCCGCTCCTTTGATAGCGTAATGTGCAGCAAAGAAGATGAACCATGGGCACAGTCAGGACGGATGAATTTCGCAAGGATGCGGTGCGGATCGCGCTGACCAGCGGGCTTTCACGCAAACAGATTGCAGATGATCTTGGGGTCGGGATGTCGACGCTGAACAAATGGATCACGGCACACCGCGACACAGATGTGGTGTCGGTTGAGGATCGCGAACTTGCGCTTGAGAACGAACGGCTCCGGCGCGAAAACCGCATACTGCGCGAGGAGAGGGACATCCTAAAAAAGGCCACCCAGTTCTTCGCGAGCCAAAAGCCGTGAGGTTCAGGTTCGTCGAGGAACATCGCGGCAGCTTTGCAACGGATCGGTTGTGTCAGGTGATGAACGTCAGCCCTGGCGCACCTTCAGATAGGTGGCGTCCAGCCAGGCATAGGGCCAGTCCCCGGTCAGCGGGCGGTTGAGGAACTCGCCGACCCGCTCGTCGATATCCTTGCAGAGCTTCGATACCGTGCTCTTCGAGATGCCGCTCAGCCCCATGGCCTGCACCAGCTCGTCGACGCGGCGGGTCGAGACGCCACCGATCCACGCCTCCTGGATCACCGCGACCAGCGCCTGTTCCGACGTCTTGCGGGCCTCAAGAAAGCCCGGGAAGTAGCTGCCCTGCCGCAGCTTCGGCACGCGCAGGTTCAGTGTGCCCAAACGGGTGTCCAAAGAGCGATCGCGGTAGCCGTTGTGCCAGGTCGTCCGCTGCTCGGCCCGTTCATGGCGACCGGCGCCGATCAGGACGTCGACATCGGCCTCCATGATCAGCTGTAGGACGGCTTCTGCGATCGAGCGCAGCAAGTCGCCCTGATCATGCTTTTGCAGAAGCTCGGTCAGGTCCATGGTGGTCTTGGTCATCGGGGTCTCCGTGTGGTTCGTGGTTGACGTCGCCAAACTCCACCTCAACCATAAACCTCGGGCCACCTGAGATTACACCGTTGACGGCGCAGAAATTACACCACGTCCGTGGACGTTACCGCGAGTCGTCTGCAAGGGGGGCGGCGCGCCGTCCTGGCGTTGCGGCACCGCAGCCCGGGCCGCCCCTTGCACCCGCCGACCCGCCCGGTGCATCACTGCATTCGAGGTCTGACAACGGGGGATGGTGCATGACAAGCGTGGTGATCAACGGCTTTGGACGCATTGGACGATCCATCCTGCGCGCCTGGCTGACGAGTGACACCTGGCCGGGCCTGGAAATCGTCGGTGTCAATGATATCGCCGATCTGGAAACCTGTGCCTACCTCTTTGAGTACGATAGTGTCTTTGGTCCGTTTCCCGGCGGGGTGGAGGTTCGGGGCGGCCTGCTGGTGGCCGGGGGAAGGGCCATACCCGTCACCCGCGAGGCGGAGCTTGCCGCGCTTGACCTGAAGGGTGTGGATGTGCTGATGGACTGCACCGGCCGCGCCAGAGATCGCCGTATCGCCGAGCAGGGCCTGGCGGCTGGCGCGGCTCGGGTGCTGATCTCCGGCCCCTGCCCGGAAGCGGATCTGACGGTAGTATTGGGCGCGAACGACGCGCGGCTTGCGGCTGATCACCGGATCATCTCCAACGCCTCCTGCACCACCAATGCGCTCGCCCCGCTGGCGCGGGTTCTGGACGATGCATACGGGCTGGAAAGCGCGCTGATGACGACGGTGCATTGTTATACGGGAAGTCAGCCGACGGTCGATATGGCGACGGGAAACGCGGCGCGGAGCAGGGCGGCGGCGTTGTCGATGGTGCCGACGACGACGAGTGCCGAGAAGCTGGTCGACCTCGTGCTGCCGCACCTGGCCGGGCGAATTACCGGGTCGGCGGTGCGGGTGCCGGTGGCGAGCGTGTCATGTGTCGATATGGCGGTGCTGCTGCGGGACCGGCCCCCGGTGGGGACGCTGCGCGAAATGCTGGCGCATGTTGGGGGTGTGATCGGGTATACCAACAAGCCCTTGGTGTCTTCGGATCTGCGGCAGCGGCCTGAATCGCTGATCGTGGCGGCGCCGGAGGTCAAGCGCGCGGAAGGCGGGATGCTGCGCGTCTTTGGCTGGTACGACAATGAATGGGGCTTCTCGAACCGGATGCTGGACGTGGCGGTGCGCATCGGCGGCTTCGGCTGATCCGAGGGGGAGGGGGTGAATCCGGCGTGCATATGAAGTCGGTTTCGCCGCGCTGTCGCGCGTCGACCGGCGGCGGCCCTCCTCAGGCCCCTGCGGGGCCTTCCTCGGGGCGCCGGGACGCGGGGTGTGCAGGGGGCACATCCGGTCGATGGGACCCCGGGCGAGGCGGTGGGACGCCTCCGGCGGAAGTATTTTTGCCAAGAAGAAAGAGCGGTTCGCGTCAGGGGCCGAGGGTCACGCCATAGGCGACCGGGCCGGCCATGCGCAGGGTCTGCCGGGCGATCGGTGCGCCGTGCCTGTCGCGGGCAAGGCGGGTGAGGCACAGCAGGCCGGTGTAGCGGTCGCAGGCAAGGGCGACGGAGGTGGCCATGTCGGTGACCTCCGCGTGCAGGCGGTCGTCGATGCGCGCGGCGGCGAGGCCGAGGCCGGACAAAAGGTCGATGAATGCGGCGGGCTGGTCCTCTTCCATGTCCGGGCGGTGCGCCACGGGCAGCACGATTTCTTCCAGCGCGAAGCGGTCGGGGCTGCATTTCAGGGTTCGGGCCAGGGCATGCAGCGGGCCGTCGAAGAGCCCGGCCTCCAGGCCTTCGGGCAAGCGGCGGGTCAGGCGGGCGCGGAACACGGTAAGGGGCAGCGGCGTTCCGTCGGGCCGGGTGAGGCGGCGGAAGTCTGGAGGCGGCGTGGTGGTGGCCGCTTGCGGTTCGGCGACCACCGTGCCGCGACCCGGTTTGCGATCGAGATAGCCCAACGCCTCCACCGTCATCAGCGCGCGACGCATGGTGCCCTGGCTGACGCCGAAATCCTCGGCCAGTTCGAATTCATTGCCAAGGCGCATACCCACGGGCCAGGCGCCGGTGGCGATCCGGCGCAGGATCTCTGCCTCGGCGGCCTTGTATAGCGGGGTGCGGGCCATGGTTTCCTCCGGTGTTCTTCTAGATGATCAGGCGCAGACCGGCCCGCATTGGTCAATTGAGATGTCGGATCAGCCGCGCGTGGCGGTCGAAGGCCTTGATCACCGCCCCCAATGTGGGCAGCTGCGCGGCCTCCATCATCGGGATCATGCGTGCGAAGGCCGTGGCCGTTGCAATGGCGTCGCCGATGGCGGTGTGGCGGTCCGCCTCGGGGATGGTGATGGCCAGCCGGTCGCAGAGTGCATCGAGCGTGTGTTCCGCCGACTGGCCGAAAAGGATGGCGGAACACAGCACCGTGTCGAGGATCGGTTGATCGAAGCGCAGCCCGATTTCTGCCTCGCGCCGTTGCAGGAACGCCATGTCGAAGGGCGCGTTGTGGGCCACCAGCACGTTGTTGTCGGCAAAACGGTGAAAGCGCGCCAGGGCCGTAGCCGCGTCGGGGGCGTCTGCCACCATTTCGTTGGTGACGTGGTGCACGGCGGTCGAGGCGGCGGGAATCCTACGACCCGGGTTGACCAGCATGTCGAAGCGTTCCTGCGCGCGGATGCGGCCATTGACAACGCGCACCGCTGCGATCTGGCAGATCTCGTCCACCTGAGGGTTGAGGCCGGTGGTCTCGGTGTCGAAAATCACGAAATTGAGTTGCGACATCCGCGCCTCGGACAGTTTCGCGGGCAGGGTCGCATGCAGCAGGTCGAAATCGTATTGCATCGCGCGGGCGGGCGGCGCGGCGCGCGGGACCGCCAGCGGTAGCGACAGGTGCAGCGCTTGGCCGTCCGGGGCGATGGTGACGCGGGTGCCGTGGGTGGTCTGTACGTCGCCGCCGGTAAAGCTGACGAAGCCGGGGCTGAGCGGTTTCGTCAGCCACGCCTCTAGGGTCGCCCGGTCGGGGGCGGGGGTATCGGCGGCAAGGCTGAGGGTCACTGCGCGATCGCCGACGTGCACGGCGCGCAGGGTGACACCGGTCGCGCCGAGATCCGCCCAGCCGCGCGCCAGCCGTTCCAGCAGCCGGGTGATGGCATAGCCGTCGCAGCGGATGCGGCGCGTGGGCAGGTCGGCGACCAGGCCGATATCGCGCCGGGCAAGGCGGGCACGCAGGGCGGCGGCAAGATCGCCGAGGGCCAGCACCTCCATCGGCCACCAGGCGGTATCGGTGGCGGCCTTGCGAGCGACGACCTCGGTCAGCGTCGCGTCGAGGGCGCTGCGGCGGTCTTCGGGCAGGTCGGGCAGCGCGGCGCTCGTGGCCATGATCAGGCGGTCGAGCAGGGCGGCGCGTTCGGCATGCACGCCGAGATCCTGCGATACGTCGCGCAGCGACAGCACGTAGCCGGGGCCATCGGTTTCCTGCCCTTCCAGCGAAAGAAGATGCATGCGCGCCTCCAGCAGGCGGGCGCCTTCGCGGGTCGCGCAGAGGAGGTCGGCGCCTTCGTCCGTGTCTGCCGCGCGCAGCCGGTCATAAGCCTGCCGGATCGGGCCGGGTAGAAGCAGGTGGTGGAGGGGGCGGTTGAGGCCGAGCGCCTCACTTTGCCCGAGGATCTCCACCACGCGGGCATTGTAGAGCACCACATGGTGATCAGGGGCGCAGAAGAGCACGCCAAGCGGCACCTCGGCCAGCAGCGTTTCCAGCCGCGACTTTTCGAGCCCGAGCCGCGCGGTTTCGCGGCCCACGGCCATCGCCATGGCGTTGCGCGTATCTGTCAGGTCGCGGGTGACGGCGGCGGCGGCGGTGCCCAGATCGCCGAGGTATTTTGCCGCTTCGTGGTCGATATCGTGCGTCACATCGGTATGGGCCCGGGCGCGCATGTCGGCGGCGAGCCGTTCCACCGGGCGCGCGACGTTTTCGTCGAACAGCACCCAGATCCAGGTGGTGAGCGCCAGGATCGCCAGCACCGCGACGGCCCCGGCGATGACGAAGGCGGAAAGGGCGTGATGCTCGCCCAGCCGTGTATACCCCAAGACCAGCCCGGCGATGGCAAGGGCCGAGGTGGCAAGGGCGAGGAAGGCAAAGAACAGAAAGATGCGCAGACGCAGGGAAAGATGGGTGAACATGAGGGTGGGGCCTCCTCCTTGCCCCAATTCCGTTTTGGGGGGCGGGGGCGGTCGCGCAACGCCTCCTTGGCCCCGGTTTTCGTGTCAAGCGGTGGCGGTCGGGCCGCAGACTGCCTCGATGATGGGATCGCCGCGACCGGCGGGGATCCAGTTGGCGTTCTCGGGCTGGCCTGTGTCGTCAAAGGTGGTGTCTGGGTCGATCTGCGCCCTGCGGCCCTCGGCACAATCGACGAGGATCGGCAGTTGCATTGGCGGCTGCCAGCGTTCGTGCAGGCGCAATTGCACCACGAGGATGCCGGAGCCTTCGGCGGTTTCCACCGTGTCGGCGGGCGAGAAGGCGACGAAGCCGCGCACCCACGGGCGGGCAAAGGTCCAGGGCTGATACCATGCCTGATGCTGGCGTTCGGAGATCACGACCAAATCGGCGGGCAGGGTCTTGAGCACGTTCGTCGCCCAGCCGTATTCGAGCGCCACGGTGGAGGCAAGCATCGCAAGGCCGGCGGCGACGGGGACGATCCCCTTGGGCAGGCGCTTGCCGGACAGGTGGCGCAGGGCAAAGCCCGCCCCGGCCCCGGCGAAGGCGGCAACGAAGGCGGTGACGAGGGTCCAGAACATAAAGGGCCTTTCAGCTAAGATAACCGCGGCCCTGGCTGGCGGCGGATTGCATGGTTTTGACCACCACGAAGGCGTCGCGCAGGTGGCTGCGCTCGAAATCCGAAAGGTCGGTGAGAGGCATGAAATTGTCGGGTTTCTCGCCGCGGCGGATCTGCGCGGCCTGGTGTTGCAGGCGGATATCGGCGATCATGTCGTAGGCATCGAGAAGGTCGCGCCCGCCGCTGGCCGACACCTTGCCGCCGTCGATCGCGGCGACCAGCCGGGCGCGGGTGTTGGCCTCGGTCAACTGGCCTTGCAGGGCGTAGATGCGGCCAAGGTCCACGATCGGCACGACGCCAGCGAGCTTGAGGTCGAGGGTGTTCTTGTGCTCTCCAGAGCGCACGGTGGCAAAGCCTCGGAACAGGCCAAGCGGCGGCGTGTGCTTGAGGGAGTTCGACACCATGTGCGCCACAAAGATGGAGTTGGCGGCGGCTTTTTTCAGGGTTTGCGCCTGAAGATCGGCGAACAGCTCCACCTCGCCGCCGATCGGGCGCAGGTCGAACATGACGGAGGCAAGCATCTGCGCCTCCGGGTTCGGGGTGGCGATCCACTTGTCGAAATAGCTGCGCCAGACATGGAGCGGCTGGCGCCAGCGATCCGCCGTCGCCATCATGTCCCCCGGACAGTAGAAATAGCCGCAGGCACTCAGCCCGTCCGACACGAATGTCGCAAGCGCCTTGAAATAATCGTCATCGCCGGGCTGCATGGCGTCGTCGATGATCAGGCAATTGTCCTGGTCGCTGATGCCGGTCTGCTCCTGCCGGCCCTGGCTTCCACAGGCCAGCCAGAGGTAGGGCACCGGCGGCAGGCCAAGCTTGGCCTCGGCCATTGCCAGCAGCCGCCTTGTGGTGGCGTCACCGACATCGGTGATCAGCCGGGTGACGACCTGATGCGCATTGTGGGCGCCGACGAGCTGCATCAGGAGCTGCGGAATGCGGCCGACGGATTTGGCGAGATCTTCCAGCCTTGCCGCCTCGGCGATATCCTGGATCAGCGCCGCCGACGAGGTGGCTTGAAACCGTGTGAGGTCGGTCTGGGTCAGCATGCCGACAAGCTTGCCGCCCTCGACCACCGGCATGTGGGTGATGTGGCGTTCCACCATCGCGTGCAACACGTCCGACACCAGCGCCGAGGGCGGCAGGGTCATCGGATCGGCTGTCATCACCTCGCGCACCGGGGCGCGGTGCGACAGGCCCTCGGCCAACGCCTTGTTGGTCAGGTCGCGGGTGGTGACAATGCCGACGACAGCGTCGCCGTCGGTCACCATCAGCGAAGAGACGCGGTTGTCGCGCATCTTGCGCGCGGCGGCGGCGATGCCGGTATCGGGCGGCACGGTCAGGGGATCGCGCGTCATCATGTCGTCAAGCGACATGGTGGTCAGATCCTGGCGCTTGGCGCGGGCGGGCCTTGTGCGGTCGAAAAAGCGGGCGACGCGGGGGTGTTCAGCCACCAGTGCGCGGAAGGTCGTGGCGGGAATGGTCAGAAGCTCGCCATTCTCGGCGGCGCGGGCGGAGGTCGCGGCGCACCCGTCGCGCATCAGGCCGCGTTCGCCGAAGGAATTGCCGGGGCCGAGGGTCGACAGGATTTCGCCGCTGGCGTCGGTGACGTCAATCCGGCCGCGGATGATCAGGTAAAGCGCGTCGAGGCGCTGACCGTGGGTGTAGATCAGCTCTCCCGCCGTCACCTCGCGCCTTTCCACGTCATGGGCAAGCACGTCGAGTGCTTCGGCCGGCAGGCTGTCATAGGGATGGGTCCGGTATAGGATATCGCGGCTTTGGTCGGGCATGGTCGGGTTCCCCCGGAAATGAAAGGACGCACCCCGCTAGGGTCGGGATGCGCCGCTGTTTCGCACAGGGCCCACGATGTCGCAGGCCCTGCGGAATGGCAAATCCTTAGTGGTCGGTCGCTGCGCCGGCCCCACGCGGGATGCGAACCGATTCCACCAGGTCCTGGATTTCCTGCGGCGGTTCCTCGGTCGCGTTTGACACGAGGTAGGCGACGACGAAGTTGAGCAGAGCGCCAACCGGTCCGAAGGATGCCGGCGGGATGCCGAACAGATACTGGCTGGAATCCAGCATCGCGGTGCCAGGGATGAAGAGCCAGCCAAGGTACAGGAAGAGATACAGCAGGGTCGAGATCAGACCCGCCAGCATCCCCGTAATTGCCCCGGCAGAGTTCATGCGCTTGTAGAAGATCCCCATCATCAGCGTCGGGAACAGCGACGCCGCTGCAAGGCCGAAGGCAAGCGCCACGGTTTGCGCCGCGAAGCCCGGCGGGTTCAGGGCCAGCAATGTCGCCAGGATAATCGCCACGATCATCGAGAGCCGGGCGGCCAGAAGCTCACCCTTTTCCGTGATGCCGGGGTTGATCACCGACTTGATCAGGTCGTGGCTGATCGCCGAGGAGATGGCCAGAAGCAGACCTGCCGCAGTGGACAGGGCGGCCGCCAGACCGCCGGCCGCGATCAGGCCGATCACCCAGCTTGGAAGCTGTGCAATCTCCGGGTTGGCGAGAACGAGGATGTCACGGTTGAAGGTGACAAGCTCGTTGCCTTCCAGCCCGTTGGCCTCTGCGAAAGCCTGACCTTCGGGCGACGCATCGTTGTAGTACTGGATGCGGCCATCGCCGTTCAGGTCCTCGACGCCGAGCAGGCCGGTCACTTCCCATGTCTGGAACCAGTCGGGCAGGTTCTCTTGCGCAACCGCTTCGCTTTCGACGCCCTCGGGCCACATCGTGGTGATGATGTTCAGCCGCGCCATTGCGCCAACGGCCGGTGCCGTGAGGTAGAGCAGCGCGATGAACACCAGCGCCCAGCCGGCGGACCAGCGGGCATCGGCCACGCGGGGCACCGTGAAGAAGCGGATGATCACGTGCGGCAGGCCCGCGGTGCCGATCATCAGCGACAGCGTGAAGAGCGCCATGTTCAGGTAGCTCGTGCCAGTGGTATATTCGTTGAAGCCGAGATCGTCGAGCAGCCCGTTGAGGTTGGCCAGAAGCGGAACGCCCGCCTCGACACCGCCGGCATTGCCTGCCGTCATCGAGGAAAACAGACCCAGACCCGGAATCGGGTTGCCCGTCAGTTGCAGCGAGATGAACACGGCCGGAATGGTGTAAGCGACGATCAGGACGCAGTATTGCGCCACCTGCGTGTAGGTGATGCCCTTCATGCCGCCCAGAACCGCGTAGACGGCGACGACGAGCGAGGCGATGATCAGGCCGGTGGTGTTGTCCACCTCCAGAAAACGCGAGAACGCCACGCCGGCACCGGTCATCTGGCCGATCACGTAGGTGGTGGAGATCACGATCAGGCAGACCACGGCAACGATGCGCGCCGTCTGGCTGTAATAGCGGTCACCGACGAATTCCGGCACGGTGTATTTGCCGAACTTGCGAAGGTAAGGTGCCAGCAGCATGGCCATCAGCACGTAGCCGCCTGTCCAGCCCATCAGGAAGGACGAGTTGTTGTAGCCGACGAAGGCGATGAGGCCGGCCATCGAGATGAACGAAGCCGCCGACATCCAGTCAGCCGCCGTTGCCATGCCGTTGATGACCGGGTTCACACCACGGCCCGCGGCGTAGAATTCGCTGGTGGAGCCGGCCCGGGCCCAGATCGCGATTCCGAAGTAGAGCGCGAAGGACGCGCCCACGAAGATGAAGTTGATTGTTGTTTGATCCATTGGTCGGTCCGTCCCTTATTCTTCGTCGACGCCGAACTGCTTGTCGAGCGAGTTCATGCGCCATGCGTAGAAGAAAATCAGCACCAGAAAAACAAGGATCGACCCTTGTTGGGCAAACCAGAAGCCCAGATCGGCGCCGCCCACCGCAATGCCGCTGAGAAGCGGGCGCAGCAGAATGGCAAAGCCGAACGAGACAAGCGCCCAGATCACCAGGCAGATGGTGACGAGGCGGATGTTCGCGGCCCAGTATTCGTTGTTCGATGGCTTTTCGGCCATGTGAAGTCTCCCTTTCTTTGAGTTCCCGGTCCGTCCTTCGCGGCCGATCCGGGTCTTTTCATCGCCGCCGCTCCTCCTGCAGGCGCCGGCGAATTTCGTGTCACCGATCCGTGACGCCAGCCACGATCTTGCCGAGGCTGGCAGCGATCCGGTCGATATCGCCCATCGCGGGCACGCGGGTCAGCGCGCCGCGCGCGTCGTAATAGGCGATCAGCGGGGCAGTCTGGTCGTGGTAGGCCGCAAGGCGCGTACGCACCGTTTCGGCGGTGTCGTCGGCCCGCCGCTTGAATTCGGTGCCGCCGCATTTGTCGCAGACCCCGGCTTTGGCGGGGCGCTTGAAGTCGTCGTGATAGCCTTCGCCGCAACCGGCACAGGTGTAGCGCCCGGCGACGCGGGCGACCATCGCCTCGTCCTCCACTTCGAGGCTGATCGCGGCGTCGATCTTCTGGCCGCACTTTGCCAGCAGGTCATCGAGGGCTGCGGCCTGTGCCTCGGTGCGGGGGAAACCGTCGAGGATGGTGCCCTTGGTGATATCGGGCTGGTCGAGTCGGTCCGACAGGATGGCGATGACGATCTCGTCTGAAACCAGATCGCCCGCCTCCATCACCGCCTTGGCGGATTTTCCGGCCGCCGTCCCCTTGGCGACGGCATCGCGCAGCAGATCGCCAGTGGACAGTTGCACGAGGCCGAAGCGCTCCTCCAGCATGCGGGCCTGGGTGCCCTTCCCGGCGCCCGGAGGGCCGAGAAGGATCAGGTTGACGGGGCGGGTTCTGGTCTGTGTGCTCATCATCCGGCCTTACTTGACTGCCCGGTTTTCGATCAACTCGTCGACCACGGACGGGTCGGCCAGCGTCGAGGTGTCGCCGAGCGACGCAAAGTCGTTTTCAGCGATCTTGCGCAGGATGCGGCGCATGATCTTGCCGGACCGCGTCTTGGGCAGGCCGGGGGCCCACTGGATGACATCGGGCTTGGCGATCGGGCCAATTTCCCGGCGGACCCAATCCGACAGCGTCTTTTTCAGCTCATCGGTGGGCGTTTCGTCGTTCATCAGGGTGACGTAGCAATAGATGCCCTGCCCCTTGAGCGGATGCGGATAGCCGACCACGGCGGCCTCGGATACGGTTTCATGCGCGACAAGGGCGCTTTCCACCTCGGCGGTGCCCATGCGGTGGCCCGAAACGTTGATCACGTCATCGACGCGGCCGGTGATCCAGTAATCGCCATCCTCATCGCGGCGGCAGCCGTCGCCGGTGAAGTAGTAGCCCTTGTAGTCCGAGAAATAGGTTTTCACGAAGCGGTCGTGATCGCCATAGATCGTGCGCATCTGGCCCGGCCAGCTATCGGCCAGCACCAGCACACCCTCGACGCCATCGCCTTCGATCACCTCGCCACTCGTCGGGTCCAGTACCAGCGGCGTGACCCCGAAGAAGGGCTTTTGTGCCGCGCCGGGCTTGAGGACATGGGCGCCGGGCAGCGGCGTCATCATGTGTCCGCCGGTCTCGGTCTGCCACCAGGTATCGACGATCGGGCAGCGGCCCTTGCCGACATTCTCGTTGTACCAGTTCCATGCCTCGGGGTTGATCGGCTCGCCGACGGTGCCCAGCAGTTTCAGGCTCGACAGGTCGTGTTTCTCGACAAACTTGGTGCCCTTGCCCATCAGCGCGCGGATCGCGGTCGGCGCGGTGTAGAACTGGTTCACCTTGTGCTTTTCGCAGACCGCCCAGAAGCGGCTGGCATCGGGGTAGGTCGGCACGCCCTCGAACATCAGTGTGGTGGCGCCGTTGGCCAGCGGTCCGTAGACGATATAGCTGTGCCCGGTGACCCAGCCCACGTCGGCGGTGCACCAGAAGACGTCGCCGTCCTTGTAATCGAAGGTATATTCGTGGGTCATCGAGGCATAGACGAGGTAGCCGCCGGACGTATGCACCACGCCTTTGGGCTGGCCGGTGGAGCCAGAGGTGTAGAGGATGAACAGCGGGTCTTCGGCGTTCATTTCCTCCGCCGGGCAATCGGACGAGACGCGTTCGGCGATATCGTCGAACCAGACGTCGCGGCCCCCAACCCACGCGACCTGCCCGCCGGTGCGCTTCACGACGAGGCACTTGGTGTCGTGCACCACGTGCAACAGCGCCTTGTTCACATTGTCCTTCAACTCGGTGATGCGACCGCCGCGCGGCGCCCCGTCCGAGGTGACGACGACCTTGGCGCCGCAGCCGTTGATCCGCGCGCCAAGCGCATCGGGCGAAAACCCGGCGAAGACGATGGAATGCACCGCGCCGATCCGGGCGCAGGCCAGCATGGCGTAGGCCGCCTCGGGGATCATCGGCAGGTAGATGACGACGCGGTCGCCCTTGCCGACGCCCATGTCCTTGAGGACATTGGCGAAGGTGCCGACCTTTTCGGCAAGTTCGTTGTAGGTGATGTGCAGTGCGTCATCGCCCGGCTCATCCGGTTCAAAGATGATCGCGGTCTGGTCGCCACGGGTGGCGAGGTGCCGGTCGATGCAGTTGGCGGCAACGTTCAGCGTGCCGTCCTCGTACCAGCGGATATGCACGTCGTCATGGGCGAAGGACGTGTCCTTCACCTTGCTGTAGGGTTTGATCCAGTCGATGCGCTTGCCGTGGTCGCCCCAGAACTCTTCCGGATCTTCATGCGATGCGGCATACATCTTTTCATATGTCGCGGTGTCGATGTGCGCGTCGGGCAGCAGATCTGGCATCTTGGCGGTTTCGTTGGACAATGGTCTCTCTCCCTTGAAAAGGTCCGGTTCTGGTCCCATGCAGGCGACACGCCGAACCGGTGGCGGGAAACGCATGTTTCCCACGTGTCCTGCTGAATCGGGCGATATGCCCGCCATGTGCGAGCCTACCGAATTTCCCGTTGCCCTATGAAGGGCGGAATTTTTTGCTGGTCGGCCTCCCCAACTATCATGCCTTTCCGGGGCGGTGCGCGCTTCGCCTCCCGTCGCGCGATGTCCTCAGGCACCGAGACTGCAAATTGCGTATCCCGTGGCTGGATCATTACAAAGTTTCGCCGCTGAAAGAACGCCAGGCTTGCGTCAGCGCGGTCTTCTGTCACAGAGTTTCTGGTAGGTGGGCCGAAGATGTAAATATTTTGACTAAATTATTGATAAAATACTGTTTATAAATAATAAAAAATATACTGTTCAGCCGGTATTCCTGTAGCAGTTTTTGCAACTCGCATATGGTCCGTCGTCCGCCTCGGATCGCACCCTTTTGGCGCGCCCGGTGGGTCGCGGGAATCGCAACTTCGTCAGGGGTCTTGCAGGATTACGAAGCGGCCTTTCAGCCACGGCATCTGCTCTACCCCCGGACCGGTGAAATGATGCTTGATCAGGTCGCGGGCGCTTTCGGCGATCTGACGCGGGATGTCGCCGGTCCACTCGCTGCTGGCGCAAAGCACGATCCGCCGCGCCATTCCGTCGAAGGGCAGCGGGTGGGCGTCGATCCCGCCAAGAAAGCGCCCCGCCCGCAGCAGGCTCAGCGGTGTGGTGATCGTCCACGCATCGCCGCCCGCGACGAGGGCCGAGATCGACTGATTGCTGTCCAGTTCGAAACGATTGGTCGGTGAAAGGCCCTGCCGGGTCAGCGCCGCCTCTATCTGCTGGCCCATCACCTGCGCCGGGTCGCGGCGCAGGAAACGCAGATCGTCGAGCGAGGCAAGACCGCCCGCAAGGCTGGTGCCCTTGGGCACGGCAAGGATATAGGGGTCTTCCAGCAGTGGATGGATCGCGGCAGCGGGCGGGATGTCGCGCCCCTCGGCGCAGATCGCAATGTCAAGCGCGGCGTGAGCGACCTGCGACAGCAGGATATGGCTGGCCCCGGTGTTCAGGCGGAACACGCAGTTTTTCATGGTTTCGGCCAGCCGAACGGTCAGCGCCGGCGTCACCTCGTTCTCGAAATCCTCGATCACGCCGATGCGCAGCGAGGACACGTCCGACAGATCCAGCGTGGTCAGGTCGCGCTGCCCGGCGCGCAGCGCGCCAAGCGCGGATTCGACGTGGCGCAGGAATTGCCGACCGCCAGGGGTCAGCGTCATCGGCCGGCGGCCCTGGTCAATCAGCGAAACGCCCACCGCATGGTTGAGGTTTTTCAACTGCTGCGACACCGCAGGCGCGCTCATCCCCAGACGGCGCGCGGCCTCGCCGACCGAGCCAGTCTGCGCCAGGGCCTCGAACACCTCCAGCCCGCGTATCGACACACCCTTGAGAACGCCGCCCATTTGCCTGTCTTCCCTGATGCCTGAGCCATACCCTGCGTCAGGCCGTGATGATCTTTTCTAGCAAGTCGACCTGCACGACGATACCGGAGTCCTCGACCGCATCGCTCGGTTCCGGGGGCGGGCCGGGATCATCGGGCCAGACATCGTTGCGAAGCAGGACGATGCGATGCGTCAGTCGAAAGGCTGGGCCAACCGGGCCTTCAAAATCCGGCGTGGCGCGGTCTGGAGTGTGCGCCTCCCGGGTCCGGGCCAACAGGCCAGGGGTGACAGGCAGGCCGTGGGTGACAGCCTCGATCCGCAACTCGATACGCCCGGCGGGCGTGGGGCGGGGCACCAGCCCCTGCACATGGGCGATCAGCGACAGCGCGCGGCGCGTCGTGGCTTCGTGTAGCGCGGCCAGCGAGCCAATGGGGTAGGCGTTCACGACCTCTGCGCAGGCCAACCCGTGGTGCGCGGCAAGCGCCGCGAGGTCATCCAGCATCTCGTCAAGGGCGGGGCAGGTGAAGCCACCGGCGGCATCGACACGCAGAACCGCCGGGGCGATCGCACGATGCGTCGGCACCGCTTTCGGGTCGACCTGCCCGCTGCGGGCATGTTCGATCATCTGCGGCAGCAGCCCGAGCCCAAGCCGCCGCGCGCCGCCGCGTTCGGCCATGACAATCGAACGCGCCACCGAGTCAGCCACCGACGCGGAGAACCCGGCCCGCTGGCAGGTGTCGCGCACAAGCGCCGCGATGTCCTCTGCGTCGAGTCGATGCCCGTCGCCAATGTCCCTCATCGGCGCCACTCGCTTATTCAAAAATCCCTGATTACGGACACTAGAGACAACCGGGCCAGCCTGTCCACGGCAACGTAAACGAAAGGTTAACCGCGTGCGTCAGGCGTAAAGGAATTCCACCTTGCCCGACGGTGAAATCGCGGCGGTGCACAAAATCCCGGATTCCCATGCGCCGACATCGACGCAGATGCGGCCGTCTTCGAACACATGGGTTTCTGCCGGCGTATGCCCGTGCACGACCCAGGCGTCATCGAAGCGCGGGCGCGCACCGAATTCCGGGTGCCCCCACAGCAGAACGCGGGGCGATTGGTCGTCCATCGCGTGCTGCGGGTCGGCCCCGGCATGGACAACCCAGAGGTTGCCCGAGTGCCACGACAGCGGCAACCGCGCCAGCCAGTCCAGCAGCTCCGGCGCCATGTGATCGCGCAGTGCGGTGGCCTCGCGCCGGAACACCTCCGCCCCGCAACCGGGGGTCAGCTGGCTGGAATGCAGGCCGAAACTGTCCAGCGTTGCCCGCGCGCCCGATCGCAGCCAACGGGGCCCGCGTGTCGCCGGGTCGGCCATGAAATCCAACAGCATCCGTTCGTGATTGCCCATCAGGCTGGTCACGTTGGCGGGCAGAGCCTTTGACAGTTCCCAGACGCGGGTCAGCGCCGCCGCACTGTCCGGGCCGTGGTCGATATAGTCGCCGACGAACACCACCTGCGGGTTGCGCGCACGCGTGTGCCCGACATGTTCGTCAATCCGGTCGAGCGCGCGCTCCAGCAGGTCGGCACGCCCGTGCAGGTCGCCGACCACATAGGTGGCGAATTCCGGGCGGGGATGGCCGTCGGGCAGCGGGCTCGTGTCTGCCATCCGGGCCGGGCGGTTGAGGAAACGGCGAAAGCTGCGGATCATGACCAGCACTTGCGCCGGGACCGCCGCAAAAACAAGAGGGATGGGCGCATTGGCGGCGAAGCTTGGCTGCGTCAGTTGCCGTTGCGCAAGGTTTTTGCGGGGCGCTGTGCCAAGGGGCGCAGGGCGAAGGCGAGCCCGGCCAGCAGAGTGGCAAGCGCACCGCCCGCGACGATGGCAAGGGCGGAGGCAAGGTGGAAGGCGAAATCGGTTTCCATCACGAAATGCGTGACGGCCCAGCCGGCAAGTCCGCCCGCAGCGACCGCCACCAGTCCCGCCGCCACCCCCAGCAGCGCCGCGCGCAACGCAAAGCTGGACAGGATGCGCACCCGGCTGGCTCCGAGGGTTTTCAGTACCGCCGCCTCGTAGGCGCGCGCGCGCTCGCCCGCCGCCGCCGCGCCGATCAGCACCATGAACCCGGTCAGCAGCGTTGCCGCCGCACCCCATGACGTGGCCGCCGCGATGCCCGACAACGCGCGCGACACCTGATCTATCGCGTCGCGCACGCTGATCGCGGTGATGTTGGAGCCGAGCGCCGCCACAGTGCGCAGGATCCGCCCCTCGACCTCCGCCGGGGCGTAGACCGTGGCGATATGCGTGTGCGGCGCGCCTTGCAGCGCATCGGGCGACAGCGTCATGATGAAGCCGATCCCGGCATTGGAAAAATCCACCTCGCGCAGCGCGGCGATGGTAGCCGTGATCTGCCGGCCCAACACGGTGACCGTTACCGTGTCGCCCAGACCGATGCCGATTTCCTGCGCCTCCTCGGCGGCGAAGGCCATTTGCGGCGGGCCGGTGTAATCCTCCGCCCACCACGTGCCGGCGGTGATCTCGCGCGCCGGCGGGGCTTCGGCCTGGTAGGTCAGGCCCCGGTCGCCCCGGATCACCCAGTGCTCGCCCGCGACCTCCGCCGCCGGTTGGCCGTTGATCCGGGTGATGACGCCGCGCAGCAAGGGCGCGCTTTCGACGCGGGTGACATCGGGGTCGGTCTGCATTGCATCGAGGAAGGGGCCGATCTGGTCGGGCTGGATGTCGACGAAGAAATAGGCCGGCGCGACCTCTGGCAGGTCCTGACTGATCGCGGCGCGCAGGTTGGTGTCGATCTGGCCGACGGCGGCAAGGACGGAGAGGCCAAGGCCGAGCGACAGGATCGTGCTCGTCGCTTCCGACCCCGGCGCGCCAATTGCGCCGAGGGCAAGGCGTACTGCGCTGCGGCCCCGCACAAGGCGACTGCGGGCCAAACGGCGCGCGGCAACGCGCACCAGCAGTGCGGCCAGCGACAGGATGACGAGGGCGGCGGCAATCGCGGCAGCCGACCAGAGTGCCAGGCGCGGGACGCCTGATAGCCATGCCGAGAGGCCGACCAGCCCCGCCACCAGCCCGGCGATGGTCAGCAGGAAGGGCCAGCGTGGCCACCCGTGGCCAAGGCCCGACCCCTCGCGGTAGAGCGCGGCGGCGCGGACATGTTCGACCCGCGCAAGCGGCCAGAGCGTGAAGATCAGCGCGGTCAGCGCACCGTAAAGCGCAGCTTCCAGTAACGGGCCGGGATGGACCCCGAAATCGGCCGGGATCGGCAGCGCCCCGGCAATCAGCGGCGCCAGACCAAGCGGCAAGATCGCGCCCAGGATCAGGCCCAGCACAAGGCCGATCACCGTCATTGCGCCGATTTGCAGGAAATAGACGGTAAAGAGCGTGCGCCGCTCTGCCCCGAGGGTCTTCAGCGTGGCGATGGTTTCGGTCTTGCCGGTCAGATAACTGCGCACTGCCGCCGAGATCCCGACACCGCCGACGGCCAGCCCGGCCAGCCCCACCAGCACCAGGAAGGCGCCGATCCGTTCCACGAAACGACCAAGCGACGGGGCGGCGTTGCGGGCATCCTTCCAGCGCATCCCGGCCTCGGCAAAGCGCGCCTCCGCCTCGGCCTCCAGCGCGGCGAGGTCGGTGCCTCGGGGCAGCGCAAGCCGATATTGGCTGTTGAAAAGCGTGCCGGGCGCCAGCAGGCCGGCCCCGTCCAGCGCATCCAGCCGCACCAGCGTGCGCGGGCCGGGGCCGAAATTGCCCCCCGCCATGTCGGGTTCATGGGTCAGGGCCGCGCGCAGCTCGAAATCCTGCGCGCCGAAGCGGACGGTATCGCCGATCTCCAGCCCCATCTGCGCGATCAGCGTCGGATGCATCACCGCGCCGGGCCGGTCCGCCGTGCCGAGCGCCTCGTCCAGCGGGATTGCCGGGTCGAGCCCGACCGAGCCGTAAAGCGGGTAACGCGCGTCGATGCCGCGCACTTGCGTCAGCCCGCGCACCGTTTCCCCCGCGACTTCGGCCACCGCCATCGACCGGAAATCGACGGTTTCGGACACGGCCTCGGCGACCTCCCGCATCCACGCGGCTTCTGCGTCATCGGCCATGCGAAAGGTGAAGGTCATCTCGGCATCGCCGCCGAGGATCACCGCGCCCTCTTCCGCCAGCCCGGTCTGAACCGCTTGCCGAACCGATCCCACGGCGGCGATTGCCGCCACCCCGAGCGTCAGGCAGGCGAGGAAGACGCGAAAGCCGCGCAGGCCGCCGCGCAGGTCACGGGCCGCGATGCGAAGGGCGGTGGCGATCATTCGGCGGCGTCCCGCCGGGCGGCGTCGAGCCGCCCGTCGCGCAGCCCGATCACCCGATCGCAGCGCGCCGCCAGATCCGGCGCGTGGGTGACCATGACCAGCGTCGCGCCGTGCCGGTCGCGCAGGTCGAACAGAAGGTCCATGATGGCGCGGCCATTGGTCTCGTCGAGATTGCCCGTCGGCTCATCGGCCAGCAGGATGCGCGGGCGCGGCGCGGCGGCGCGGGCAAGCGCCACGCGCTGTTGTTCGCCGCCCGAAAGCTGGCCGGGGTAATGCCGCATCCGGCCTTCCAGCCCCATCGCGGCCAGTTCCTCCTCGGCCCGGTCGAAGGCATCGCGGCGCCCGGCCAGTTCCAGTGGCGTCGCCACGTTTTCCAGTGCCGTCATGGTCGGAATAAGGTGGAAGCTTTGGAACACCACGCCCATATTGTCCCTGCGGAACCGGGCAAGGGCATCCTCGCTCAGCGCGGTCAGGTCCTGGCCGAGGACCCGCACGGCCCCGCCGGTGGCACGCTCGAGCCCGCCGAGCAGCATGAGGAGTGATGATTTGCCCGATCCAGATGGCCCCACAAGCCCCACGGTTTCGCCCGCGCCGACGGCAAGGGTGATGCCATGCAGGATATCGATGCGCCCGGCATTGCCATCAAGCGATAGGCTTACGTCCCTGAGGGACAGGATCGGGTCGGTCATTCGGGGGCTCCGGCTTGTGCTGTCCTATGGATATGGGGTCAGCGGGGGGGTGGGCAAGGCGTTGGTGGTGGTGCTGACGCTATGCGCTGCGCCGGCTGCCGCTGACGATGTCGTGATCGCGGCACTTGGTAACAGCCTGACGCAGGGCTTCGGGCTGCCAGCGGATCAGGGCTTCGTGCCGCAATTGCAGGCTGTGCTGGAGGATCGCGGCCACGCGGTGCGGCTGATCAATGCGGGCGTGTCGGGCGATACCACGGCGGGCGGGCTGGCGCGGGTCGACTGGACGCTGAGCGAGGAGGTGGACGCGATGATCGTGGCGCTTGGCGGCAATGACCTGCTGCGCGGTCTGCCGCCCGAAGATGCGCGCACCAACCTTGCCGGGATCTTGCAGGCCGCCGAGAGTCGGGGGGTGGCTGTGCTGCTGGTGGGCCTGAAGGCGCCGCTCAATTACGGTGCCGACTACAAGCAGGCCTTCGACACGATCTACCCCGATCTGGCGGCGGAATACGGGGCGCTTTACGCTGAAAGCTTCCTTGCCCCGATCATCGAGGCCGACGACCCGGCCGCGCTGATGCAGGGCGACGGGATTCATCCGAATGCTGCGGGGGTTGCCCGTGTGGTGGCGGCGCTTGCCCCGCAGGTGGAGGCTCTGATCGCGCGGGTCGCTGCCGCAGGCGGCGAAACGGCCTATTCGCCGTAGGGCACCCAGATCGTCTTGACCTCGGTCGCCGCGCGCAGGAACCGCTTGCCCTCGCCGCCGGCCCCGAACCAGTCCGGGTTGCGCCCGTTATTGACCCATGTCCGTTTCAGCGACCCGGCGCTGGCCGCTTCGATGACGCCGGAAAGTCCGGCGGAAGAGAAGCCCCAGACCGCATCGACATCCATATGGGTGGCCAGCGGCTTCGCCAGGTCTGCGTGCGATCCGGTCAGGATGTTGACGACGCCGCCCGGCACGTCCGACGTGTCGAGCACCTGGTAAAGGTCGGTCGCGGTCAGCGGAGCGCTTTCGCCCGCCACCAGCACCACCCGGTTGCCCATCGCCATCGCCGGGGCGAGCACGGAGACAGGCCCAAGCAGCGGCGCCTCCTCGGGGCAGAAGGCGCCGATGACCCCCACCGGCGCGTTCATCGCCAGCGCCACGCCGCGGATCGGCACGCCCTTCGCCGCGCCGTCGAACTTGTCGGCCCAGGCGGCATAGGTGAAGAGCCGCGACAGCGACAGCTCAACTTCCTCTTCCGCTTTCGCCGCGCTCTGCCCGGTCTGGGCGCGGAGGCGCTCGGCAAACTCCGCCGCCCGCGCGGCAAGGTTCTCGGCCATGTAATAGAGGATCTGCGCCCGCAGATGCCCGGTGGTCCGGCCCCAGCCTTCGGCCTTTTGGGCGGCCTCCACCGCGTTGCGGATGTCTTTGCGGTTGGCAATCCCGACATGGCCCAGACGCTTGCCGCGCGGGCCGTGCACGGGCCGCGAATAGCCCCCGTCGGGCCGCGCCTGCTTGCCCCCGATGTAAAGCTTGGCGGTGCGGTCGATGCCGTCGAAATCGCCCTCACCCTCACCCTCACCCGCGTCGTGGAGCTTGGCAGGCTTCGCCGGTTTGCCGGTGTCGGACGGCTTGAGATAGGCCAGCAAACCTTCCCACCCGCCTTCACGACCGAACCCGCTTTCGCGCAGCCCGCCGAAGCCTGCTGCGGCGTCGAAAAGGTTGGTGGCGTTGACCCAGATCACCCCTGCGGCCAGTTTCGGCGCCACGTCGAGCGCGAGGTTCAGGTTCTCCGTCCACAGCGTCGCGGCAAGTCCGTAGCGCGTGTTGTTGGCAAGGGCCACCGCCTCGGCGGGCGTTCGGAAGGTGGTGGAGACGAGAACGGGGCCGAAAATCTCCTCCTGCATCAGCCGGTCGGACGGGGCCAGCCCGGTGATCAGCGTGGGCGGGTAGAAACAGCCCGTCTGCGGCAGGTCGATGGGCGCGCGCCACGTCTCGCCCGCGCTGTTGCCGGCGACAAGCTCGCTGATCCGGGCGTGCTGCACCGGGTCCACCACGGCGCCGATGTCGATGCACTTGTCCAGGGGATCACCGGCGCGCAGCTTGGCCATGCGGGCCTTCAGCCTGTCGTGGAAATCGCCGGCGATGCTTTCCTGCACCAGAAGACGACTGCCGGCGCAGCACACCTGCCCGGCATTGAACCAGATCGCATCGACCAGCCCCTCGATCGCAGACTCGATATCGGCGTCGTCGAAGACGATGTAAGGCGATTTGCCGCCCAGCTCCAGCGTCAGCGCCTTGCCGCTGCCCGCCGTCGCCTGCCGAATCCTGCGCCCGACCTCGGTCGAGCCGGTGAACGCCACCTTTGCCACGCCGGGATGCTCGACCAGCGCCGCGCCGGTTTTGCCATCGCCGGTGACGATGTTGACGACGCCCTTGGGCAGCCCCGCCTCGCGGCAGATATCGGCGAACAGCAGCGCGGTCAGCGAGGTGTATTCGGCAGGCTTCAGCACCACCGTGTTGCCCGCCGCCAGCGCCGGGGCGATCTTCCACGACAGCATCAGAAGCGGGAAGTTCCAAGGCACCACCTGCCCGCACACTCCAAGCGGTTCATGGTCGGGCAATTCCGCGTCGCGCAGTTGCGCCAGTCCGGCGTGGTAATAGAAATGCCGCTGCGCCAGCGGAATGTCGATGTCGCGGGCCTCGCGGATCGGCTTGCCGTTATCGAGCGTTTCCAGAACGGCAAAGAGGCGGGCGTGCTTCTGCAACAGCCGCGCGATGGCGTAGAGGTGGCGCGCGCGTTGATGACCCGACAGTCTCGACCAGCGCGGAAAGGCGCGGGCGGCGGCCTCGACGGCCGTATCGACATCGTCCTGCGTTCCCTGGGTGATCTGGGCGAGATCCTCTCCGCTGGCCGGGTTTTTCGTCGAAAAACCCTGGCCCGGCTCGGTGAAGGCGCCGCCGATGAAATGGCCGAAACGACCCTTATGCCTGGCGATCCACGCCCGCGCCTCGGTGTCGCTTTCGAGGGCGGGGCCGTATTCCATGGTCTCGAAGATCTCGGGGATGGTCATCTGTTTCGCCCTCCGCTCACGCCGACGCGTGCCGCCACGACGCTGAATAGGCGCCGGTGACATGGTGTTCCAACTGCCGCTCTATATCGCCCAGAAGCGACGAGGCGCCGAAGCGAAACAGCTCTGGCCGAAGCCAGTCGTCGCCCAGTTCCTCCTTCATCAGCGCCAGATACACCAGCGCGTCCTTGGCCTTGGAAATCCCGCCCGCGGGCTTGTAGCCGACGCGTATCCCCGTCGCCGCGCGGTAGGCCCGGATCGCGCGCACCATGACCAACGACACCGGCAACGTGGCGTTCACCGCCTCCTTGCCGGTCGAGGTCTTGATGAAATCCGCCCCCGCCATCATGCAGATCAGCGATGCGCGGCCCACGTTGCGCAGCGTGCCCAGTTCCCCGGTGGCGAGGATCGCCTTCACATGCGCCGCGCCGCAGGCTGCCCGGAACTCCCGCATCTCGTCGTAGAGCGCCTGCCAGTTGCCGGTCAGCACGTGGCGCCGGGAAATCACGATGTCGATCTCGCCCGCCCCGGCCTTCACGCTTTCCTCGATTTCCCGCACCCGCAGCGCATAGGGTGACAGCCCGGCGGGGAACCCGGTGGAGACGGCGGCGACGGGAATGCCCGATCCGGCCAGCGCCTCCACCGCGACGGGCACCATCTCGTGGTAGACACAGACCGCGCCGGTGGTCAGGCCGGGTAGGCCAAGATCTTGTAGAAGGTCCTCGCGCACCGGCTGGCGCGCCTTGGCGCAAAGCCGCCGCACCCGGCCGGGCGTGTCGTCGCCGGCCAGCGTGGTCAGGTCGATGCAGGAAATGGCGCGCGCCAGCCACGCCGCCTGGTGCGCCTTCTTCACGCTGCGCCGGCCGGGCAGGGTGGCGGCCCGGCGCTCGATCGCGGAGGTGTTGGCCTGCACCCGCGCCACCCAGTCCATGTCGAGCGGCATTCCCGGATTGTGCGATGCGCCGACCTGCGGCAGGCGCGCGGTGGCGGTGTGGGTCTCGGCGGTGGTATCGGTCATCGCGTGCGGTCCGTTTTGATCAGGTGGTCAAGGTTGCATGGCGCGCGCGGCGGCGCAAGCCGCGGGGGGGCGTCAGTTGCAGCCACCGCTCAGCGCCGCCGCGTCGAGCCGGCCCCCGGCCCCCGGCCCCCGGCACGCGCGCCGCGTGAAGAGGGCTGTCTTCGCCGCTGACGGCCTGTTCGGCGGGCTGCACCACGACGCCGGAGGTATAGCGCGTCACCCGCGTCGGCCGACAGGCGCCCAGATCGCTGCCACCGCCGGGAACGCAAGCGGCAACGGTCATGAAAAGCGGCGCGATCAAGCTGAAAAAACGGGTCACGGGTTGCCTGCGGATTGACCGGATCATGTGCGTCCAGAAGACCGGCGCCGGGCGTCCCGGTCAAGCGATGGTGCGCGGTCATCCGCGTGGATCGTTGGAAAGGCATTGATTTGTTTGGTTGACCTTGCAAATCTCCGCGGACGTGACGAGTCAGCAACGCATGAAAGGGACCGGATGGCCCATTCGCAACCGGCGCTCGATCTCTCGCCGAAGGTCTCGGACGAGATTCGCCAGACCACCTGTTACATGTGCGCCTGCCGCTGCGGCATCAACGTGCACATGACGGATGGCCCCGATGGCCGGAAACGGGTGTCCTATATCGAGGGCAACCGCGATCACCCCGTGAACAAGGGGGTTCTCTGCGCCAAGGGCAGCGCCGGGATCATGCAGGTCAACGCGCCCTCGCGGTTGAAAAAACCCCTGCTGCGCACCGGGCCGCGCGGGTCGGGCGAGTTCCGCGAGATCGGCTGGGACGAGGCGCTGTCAACGGCGGTCGGCTGGCTGAGCGAATTGCACGAGACGGCGCCGGAAAAGCTCGCCTTCTTTACCGGGCGCGATCAGTCGCAAAGCTTCACCAGCTTCTGGGCGCAGAATTTCGGCACCCCGAACTACGCCGCGCATGGCGGGTTCTGCTCGGTCAACGTGGCGGCGGCGGGCATCTACACGATGGGCGGCTCGTTCTGGGAATTCGGCCAGCCCGACTGGGAGCGGACGAAGCTCTTCATGATCTTCGGCGTGGCCGAGGACCACGATTCCAACCCGATCAAGATGGGGCTCGGCAAGCTCAAGGAACGTGGCGTCAAGGTGATCGGGGTGAACCCGATCCGGTCGGGCTATAACGCGATTGCCGATGAATGGGTGGGGATCACGCCCGGCACCGACGGGCTGTTCATCCTGTCGCTCGTGCATTGCCTGCTCAAGGCGGGCAAGATCGACCTGGAGTATCTGACTCGCTTCACCAATGCCCCGGTGCTGGTCAATGGCGACGAGAAATCGCCCGAGCACGGCCTCCTGATGCGCGACGATGACGGCCGGTTCCTCGTGCTCGACCGGCGCACCGGCAGGCCCGCCCCCTATGACGACCCACAGGTGCGTCCCGACCTGGCCGGCACATGGCGCAAGGCCGGGGTCACGCACCGGCCCGTCTTCCAGCTTCTGGCCGAGCGGTACCTGTCGGACGATTACGCGCCCGAGGCGGTGGCCGAGCGCTGCGGCATCCACGCGAAACGCATCCGCCACATCGCCGGGGACCTCGCGCGCGTCGCCTTTGACGAGGCGATCGAGATCGACCGGCCATGGACCGATTTCCGCGGGGTGCGGCACGAAAAGATGGTCGGCCGCCCGGTCAGCTTCCACGCGATGCGCGGCATCAGCGCCCATTCCAACGGCTTTCAGACCTGCCGCGCGCTGCACGTCCTGCAAATCCTTCTGGGCAGCGTCGAGGTGCCCGGCGGCTTTCGCTTCAAGCCGCCCTACCCCAAGCCGATGGAGGCGCACCCGACGCCGCATGGCAATGGCCGCCCCGGCCGGCCGCTCGACGGGCCGCATCTGGGGTTTCCACGCGGGCCGGAGGATCTGCTGCTCGACGACAAGGGCCGGGCGAAGCGCATCGACAAGGCATTCACATGGGAAAACCCGCTCAGCGCGCATGGCCTGATGCACATGGTGATTTCCAACGCGCATGCCGGCGACCCGTACCCGATCGACACGCTGTTCATGTACATGGCCAACATGTCGTGGAACTCCTCGATGAACACTTCGGGTGTCATCAAGATGCTGACCGACCGGAACGAGGATGGCGGCTATGTCATCCCCCGGATCATCTATTCCGACGCCTATTCGTCCGAGATGGTGGCCTATGCCGACCTCGTGCTGCCCGACACCACCTATCTTGAGCGTCACGACTGTATCAGCCTGCTGGATCGCCCGATCTGCGAGGCGGACGCCGCCGCCGACGCCATCCGCTGGCCGGTGGTGGAACCAGACCGCGACGTGCGCGGCTTCCAGTCGGTGCTGATCGAACTGGCCAACCGTCTGGGCATGCCCGGCTTCACCGATGCGGACGGTGCGCCGAAATGGAAAGACTACGCTGATTACATCGTCAGCCATGAACGCCGTCCCGGAATCGGCCCGCTGATGGGATTTCGCGGCGACGGGGGCGACGCGGGCCGCGGGGCGCCCAACCCGGACCAGCTCGACCGCTATATCGAGAATGGCGGCTTTTTCGAGACCCACATCCCCGAGGACGCCGCCTATTACAAACCGTGGAACATGGCCTACCAGGACTGGGCCGTCGGCCTCGGCCTTTACGACAGCCCGCAGCCCTACCTCTTCAGCCTCTACGTCGAACCGATGCGCCGCTTCCAGCTGGCCGCCGAGGGGCATGGCGACGTGCAGCCGCCCGAGCACCTGCGCGGCCAGGTCGGCAAGGTGATGGACCCTCTGCCGATCTGGTATCCGCCGGTCGAGGATGGCCATGCCGACCCGGTCGAATACCCGATCCACGCCCTGACGCAGCGCCCGATGGCGATGTATCACAGCTGGGGCACGCAGAACGCGTGGCTGCGGCAGATCCATGGGTACAACCCCTTGTATCTGCCCACGAAGCTCTGGCAACAGCACGGCTTTGCCGAGGGCGACTGGGCCAAGGTCACCTCGGCGCATGGCAGCATCGTGGTGCCGGTGGCGCACATGGCGGCGCTCAATGACAACACCGTCTGGACGTGGAACGCCATCGGCAAACGCAAAGGGGCCTGGGCGCTGTCGCAGGACGCTCCGGAGGCGACGAAGGGCTTTCTGCTCAACCATCTCATACATGAATTGCTGCCGCCCAAGGGCGACGGGTTGCGCTGGGCCAATTCCGACCCGATCACCGGGCAGGCGGCATGGTTCGACCTGCGCGTGAAGATTGAGAAGGTCGCCGCCCCGCAGGAAGTGCAGCCGGTCTTCGCGCCGATTGCCTCGCCGGTCGGGGTGGGGCCGAAGAGCCTCGCCTGGAAGGTGGGGAAATGAGAGCCGTGGAGGTCGCCAGCCCCCGCCCGGACTCAAGGCACGCAAGCGCCGCCGGGCAGCGCAGGACCGCCCCGACGGTGGGGCGCTTCGTCAACCTTGGCGCGACGCTCGGCCAGCCAACGGGACGGCACGATAAAGCGCTGCGCACAACCGGCTCAGCGCCCGCCCGCTTTCGTGCGCGGCCCGGCCCCCTGTTGCATGCCGACAGCGCCCTGCGGCAGGAGGAGGCAACCAATGGCTGACACCACGCGCATACACGGCAGCGACGGCACCGGGCTTGCCACCTATGCCGCCGGCGACCCGGCCAATCCCGCGATCCTGCTGATCCACGGTTGGGCGCAGCAATCGCTGTGCTGGGCGCCGGTCAAGGACCGTCTCAAGGACCGCTTCCACATCGTGACGATGGACCTGCGCGGGCACGGTGCCTCGGACAAGCCGGAAGACACGAGCGCCTATACCGATACAACCCTCTGGGGCGATGATGTGGCCGCGGTGATCGCGGCGCATCGCCTCGATGCCCCTACTCTGGTCGGCTGGTCCTATGGCAGCCGGGTGATTGCCGCCTACCTCGCCAGCCATGGCGACGCGGCGATTGCCGGCGTGGCGCTGGCCGGCGGCATCCTTGCCATCGGCGCGGCGCGTGAGGCCTGGATGGCAGGCCCTGCCAGCCCCGCCCTCGACCGCGATCTCTATACCTCCGACCTTGCCCGGCTGATCCCCGCCACCGCGCGCTTTGTCGATGCCTGCACCGCCGCGCCGCTCGACCGGCAGACCTATGGCGAGATGGTTGGCGCCAACATGCTCTGCCCCGCGCATGTGCGCCGCGCGCTTTTCGGGGCCGATGTCGATATGCGCCCGGCCTACGCCGCGATGACCTGCCCCGGCCTCGTCATCCACGGCACCGCTGATACCATCGTCGCACCCGCCACCGGCGAGGCTGCCGCGCAGACCATGCGGAAGGGTCGCTTCCTGCCCTATGATGGCATCGGCCACGCTCCGTTCCTTGAAGCCCCCAACCGCTTTGCAGCCGACCTGTCCGCCTTCATCCAGACCGCAAGCAAGGAGCCAGCATGACCGAGCTTCCCGCAAGCACGCAAAAGAAACTCGGGCTGGTGATCGACCTCGACACCTGCGTCGGCTGTCATGCCTGCGTGATTTCCTGCAAGGGCTGGAATACCGAGAACTATGGCGCGCCGCTCAGCGATCAGGACCCTTACGGAGCCGACCCCACCGGCACCTTCCTCAACCGCGTGCACTCCTACGAGATTACGCCCGAGGACGGCCCCGCGCAACTGGTCCACTTCCCCAAGTCCTGCCTGCATTGCGAGGAGGCGCCCTGCGTCACCGTCTGCCCCACCGGCGCCAGCTACAAGCGCGCCGAGGACGGCATCGTTCTGGTCAACGAGAGCGCCTGCATCGGCTGCGGCCTGTGCGCCTGGGCCTGCCCCTACGGCGCGCGGGAAATGGATGCAGCCGAGGGCGTGATGAAGAAATGCACCCTCTGCGTCGACCGGATCTACAACGAAAACCTGCCCGAGGAAGACCGCGAACCCGCCTGCGTGCGCACCTGCCCGGCGGGCGCGCGGCATTTCGGCGATCTGGGCGACCCGGACAGCGCCGTGTCGCAACTTGTGGCAGATCGCGGTGGCATGGACTTGATGCCGGAACAGGGCACGAAACCGGTCAACAAGTACCTTCCGCCGCGCCCGAAACAGGACTGCGCCGAGGAGTTCGACGTGCTCGCCCCCCTGCTGAAGCCGGTGGCGGAGGATACCAAGGGCTTCCTCGGCTGGCTCGACAAGGCATTGGAGAAACTCTGAATGCACCCCGCCCCTTCCGTCATTCTCTTCACCAGCTTTTCCGGCCTTGGCTTCGGGCTGCTGGTCTTCCTTGGCCTTGGCCTTCCGCCGGTTACCGGTTGGGTGGCGTTCTTTCTCTACGCACTGGCCTATGCGCTGGCGGTGGGGGGGCTTCTGGCCTCAACTTTCCACCTCGGCCACCCTGAACGGGCGCTCAAGGCCTTTACCCAGTGGCGCACAAGCTGGCTCAGCCGCGAGGCGTGGCTCTCGGTCGCCGCCCTCGTCGTGATGGGCGTATATGGCTTTGCCGCGGTGTTCCTTGGCACGCGACTGGTGCCCTTGGGCTGGTTCGGCGCAGCGCTGGCGCTGGCGACGGTCTCCTCCACGTCGATGATCTACGCACAGCTTCGCACGGTGCCGCGCTGGCACCAGCCGTTGACGCCGCTGCACCTGTTGTCGCTGTCGATAGCCGGCGGTGCGCTTCTGGCCGGGCAGATGACGCTGGCCGCCGGGCTGCTGGCGCTGGCCGCGGCGGTGCAGGTCGCGCATTGGCAGGTGGGCGACGCGGCGCTGGCCCGGTCGGGCACCGATCTGGCGACGGCAACCGGCCTCGGCCCCGGCCCGGTGCGCGCGTTCGAGCCGCCGCATACCGGCACCAACTATTTGCTGAAGGAGTTCATGCACGTCGTGGGGCGCAAACATGCGCGCAAGCTGCGGTTGATCGCACTCACGCTTGGCTACGGTATTCCGGTCGTGCTGTTGCTGATCCCCGGCGCGGGGCATGTTCTTGGCGCGCTCTGTGTCCTCAGCCACGTCACAGGGCTTGTCACCTCGCGCTGGCTGTTCTTTGCCGAGGCGGAACATGTCGTGGGGCTTTACTACGGCAAGCGCGCGGCCTGATCGTTCTTCTTGGCAGAAATACTCCAGGGGGGTGCGGGGGGAGGATCCCCCCGCCACGGTCGCCGCCGTCAGGCGGCGAAACGTCTCTCAGAACGCCTGATCCTTGACCGCTTCCATCGAGACATGGGTCGAGGTGTGGCCGACATGCGGCAGCGCCGAAATCACCTCGCCCAGAACCCGCCGGTAATCGCGTATGTCCTTGCTGCGCACCTTCAGAAGGTAATCAAACGCCCCCGCGATCATGTGCGCCTGCTCGATCTCCGGGATCGTCAGCGCGGCGGCGTTGAAGGCCTGCAAGGCGCCCTCCGTGGTGTCGGTCAGCCGCACCTCGACAAAGGCGACATGTTCCCGCCCCAGCTTCGCCGGATCCACCACCGCCCGGAACCCCCGGATCACGCCGTCCTTTCGCAAGCGGTTGACGCGCATCTGGCAGGGTGTCTTCGACAGCCCGATCTTCTGCGCGATCTCTGTCACCGGCATCCGTCCGTCCGACAAAAGAAGCTGAACGATTCTTTGGTCGAATCGATCAAGTTGGCTGTCCCCGGCCGTATTCAAAAACTCTTTACCGTCCATAGCGGGAAAATTAGGGTCGAAAGACCAGATTTACAATACGGAAAGGCACCCTGACTTTGGGAAATTTGCTAGGATCGGGTCGGAAACCACGAAAGGTCTGCCCTGCCATGTCCGATCTTGCCCACCTGCGCGAAGCCATCCGCGCCGCCCACCTGGCCGCGGAGGCCCCGCTTCTGGAGGCGCTGATGCGCGCCCACGCTCCCGACACCGCCGCCCGTTTCCGTATTTCAGGCGCTGCCGCCGATCTTGTCAAGGCCATCCGCAACGACAGCAAGCCCGGCCTGATGGAGGTGTTTCTTGCCGAATACGGACTCTCGACCGGGGAAGGCGTCGCGCTGATGTGCCTCGCCGAGGCGCTGTTGCGGGTGCCCGACGCCGAAACCATGGATGCGCTGATCGAGGACAAGATCGCGCCCTCGGAATGGGGCAAGCATCTGGGGCATTCGTCGTCGTCGCTTGTCAACGCCTCCACCTGGGGCCTGATGCTGACGGGCAAGGTGTTGAAAGACAACGCGGAACCCGGCCTGACCGCTACGTTGCGCGGGGCCGTGCGTCGGCTGGGTGAACCAGTGATCCGCCGCGCCGTGCACCGGGCGATGCGCGAGATGGGCCAGCAATTCGTGCTGGGCGAGACCATCGCCGATGCCGTCAGGCGCGGCCGCAGACGCACCGCTGAAGGCTACACCTATTCCTACGATATGCTGGGCGAGGCGGCGATGACGGCAGGCGACGCGCGGGCCTATTTCGATGCCTATTCCGATGCCATCGCCAAGCTGGCGGGCGAGGCGCGGCACGACGACATCCGCGACAATCCCGGCATCTCGATCAAGCTGTCGGCGCTGCATCCGCGCTACGAGGAGACCAAGAAGACCCGTGTGATGGCGGAGCTCGTGCCACGCGTCCTGAGGCTTGCGCAGGCTGCGAAAAACGCCGGGATGGGGCTCAATATCGACGCGGAAGAGGCCGACCGGCTGGACATCTCGCTCGACGTGATCGAGGCGGTGTTGCGCGACGAAAGCCTGTCCGGCTGGCACGGTTTCGGTGTCGTGGTGCAGGCCTACGGCAAGCGTGCGCCGGCGGTGATCGACTGGCTGCACGCGCTTGCCACCGGGCTTGATCGCAAGATCATGGTGCGCCTCGTGAAGGGCGCCTATTGGGATACCGAGATCAAGCGCGCGCAGGTCGAGGGGCTGGGCGGCTTCCCCGTCTATACCCGCAAGCCCGCGACCGACGTGGCCTACTTGTGCTGCGCGCAGAAGCTTCTGGGCTATTCCGACCGGATCTATGCGCAATTCGCCACCCACAACGCCCATTCGGCGGCGGCGATCCTCGACATGGCGACGGATTTCGACGTGTTCGAGTTCCAGCGCCTGCATGGCATGGGCGAGGCGCTGCACGAGATCCTGCACAGGCGCAACGACACCCGCTGCCGCATCTATGCGCCGGTCGGCGCGCATCGGGATCTGTTGGCCTATCTTGTGCGGCGGCTTCTGGAAAACGGCGCCAACAGCAGTTTCGTCAACCAGATCGTGGACGAGGACGTGCCGGCGGAAGTGGTCGGCGCCGATCCGTTCGCGCAGATGGAAAAGGCGATGCAGCAGCCCGCGCCGGGCGTCACCGACCCGCCCGACCTCTACGCGCCGCGCTGCAATTCAAAGGGGTTCGACCTGCATGACCGGGCGGACATGGCCCGCATCGAGGCCGCCCGCGCGCCCTTCGCGGATCATGGGTGGCAGGCCGCGCCGGTCCTTGCCGGGCCGGTGGCGGGCGATGCGCCGCAAGAGGTGCGCAACCCTGCAAGGCCGGGCGACCTCGTCGGCCATGTGCGCGAGGCGACCGAGGCGGACGCGGAAACCGCCCTTTCGACGGCCCGCATATGGGACGCGCCAGCGACCGAGCGCCGCGCCGCATTGCTGAAAGCAGCCGATCTTTACCAGGTGAATTTCGGCGAGATCTTCGCCGTGCTGTCGCGCGAGGCGGGCAAGACGCTGTTCGATGGCGTGGCGGAGTTGCGCGAGGCGGTGGATTTCCTGCGCTACTATGCCGATCAGGCCACCGACGAGGCCCCGCGCGGCATCTTCACCTGTATATCCCCGTGGAACTTCCCGCTGGCGATCTTCACCGGGCAGATCGCGGCGGCGCTTGCCGCCGGCAACGCGGTGCTGGCGAAGCCGGCCGAGGCGACCAGCCTGATCGCTTCCATCGGGGTGCGCTTGATGCACGAGGCCGGGGTGCCAGTCCATTCGCTGCAACTCCTGCCGGGGCGGGGCGGACGGATCGGCGGGCTTCTGACCGGTGACGCGCGGCTGGCGGGCGTGTGCTTTACCGGCTCCACCGCAACGGCGCAGCGCATCAACCGGACGATGGCCGGCGCGCTCGACCCGGATGCGCCGCTGATCGCGGAAACCGGTGGCTTGAACGCGATGATCGTGGACAGCACCGCGCTGCCCGAACAGGCGGTGCGCGACATCCTCGCCTCCGCCTTCCAGTCCGCCGGGCAGCGCTGCTCGGCCTTGCGCTGCCTTTACGTGCAGGAGGATATCGCCGACAGCTTCCTTGCGATGCTCAGCGGCGCGATGGATGAGCTTGCCGTTACCGACCCCTGGGATCCGGCCAGCGACCTTGGCCCGATCATCTCCGTTCCGGCACGGGACGAGATCGCGGCTTACGTGGCCAAGGCCCGTCGAGAGGGCCGCGTGCTGCACGAGATCACCGCGCCGGGTGAAGGTGCGTTCCTTGCCCCGGTAGCGATCCGGGTGCGCGGCATCGAGGATCTGGAGCGCGAGGTGTTCGGCCCCGTCCTGCATGTCGCCACCTTCAAGGCTGACGAGATCGACAAGGTTGTCCGGTCGGTGAACGCCAAGGGCTACGGGTTGACCTTCGGGCTGCACACCCGGATCGACGACCGCGTGCAACACATCACCGAGGCCGTGAAAGCCGGCAACCTTTACGTCAACCGCAACCAGATCGGCGCCATCGTGGGCAGCCAGCCCTTCGGGGGCGAGGGGTTGTCAGGCACCGGGCCGAAGGCGGGCGGGCCGTCCTACGTGGCGCGCTTCCGGGCGCGGGCGGCGGTGGCGGCGGCGCGGGCGGCGACGGCCGCGGCGACGGTGTCGATGCCTGTCGGGTCTGCCGGGCGCGTCGCGGATGCGGGCGCGGTTCAGGCCGCGCTCGACGCGGCGGTCACCGACACGCTGGCGCGCCGCGCGGTCGAGAGCCTGCCGGGGCCGACCGGCGAGTCGAACCGATTGTCAGTTTTCGCGCGCGGAACGGTGTTGTGCCTCGGGCCAAGCGCCGCCGCGGCGCAAGAGCAGGCGCGCATTGCCGAGGCCGCCGGGTGCAAGGCAGTCTGCGTGGCATCCGAGGCGCGTGTCGGTGGGGGGCTGGCGCCGGAGGCGCTGGGCGATCTGACGGGCTTCGCCCTTGTCGCGTTCGACGGGCCCGGGGGCGTGGCCCGCGCGATGCGGGTGGCGCTTGCGGGACGTGACGGGCGTCTGATCCCGCTGACCTCGAGCGGCGATCTGGCCGGGCTCTGCCGGTTGGAGCGCCACGTCTGCATCGATACCACAGCGGCGGGTGGCAATGCGTCGCTTCTGGCTGCGGCCAGCTGACGGGTTGCCCTCTTCCCGCCCTTTGCGGGGCGGTCATCGGCCGATGAGCCCCCGTCAAACGGGGTGCGAAGAGGCATTTGGTGGCTGGGGGTTGCCTGTACCCGGATATCCCGCGATGTAGGAGTGACGATGAATGGAACCCGCGACGGGAGGAATGAGACAATGGCGAAGGTGGCGTTTCTGGGTCTGGGCGTGATGGGATATCCGATGGCCGGGCACCTGGCAGCGGCCGGCCACGAGGTGACGGTCTACAACCGCACCGCGGCCAAGGCCGAAAAGTGGATGGCCGAGCATGGCGGATCGCGGGCGGCGACCCCGCGCGAGGCCGCCCGAGGCTGCGATTTCGTGATGGCCTGCGTCGGCAACGACGACGACTTGAGATCGGTGGTGCAGGGCGCCGACGGCGCCTTTTCCGGGATGGCCGAAGGTGCGGTTTTCGTCGATCACACCACGGTGTCGGCCATCGTCACAAGGGATCTGGCCGCGAGCGGCGCTGAACAGGGCATCGGCTGGGTCGATGCGCCGGTTTCCGGCGGGCAGGCGGGCGCGGAAAATGGCCAACTTGCGATCATGTGCGGCGGCGCGGAGGCGGCTTTCGACGCCGCGCTGCCGGTGATGCAGGCCTATTCCAAGGCGGTGGAGCATTTCGGGCCGGTGGGCGCCGGCCAGATCACCAAGATGGTCAACCAGGTCTGCATCGCGGGCGCGGTGCAGAGTATCTCCGAGGGGCTCTATTTCGCCATGAAGGCCGGGCTTGACGCAAGGAAGGTGGCCAAGCTGGTCAGCCAGGGCGCCGGCGGCTCGTGGCAGCTTGCCAACCGGGCCGACACGATGGTCGACAACCGGTTCGACCATGGTTTTGCCGTCGACTGGATGCGCAAGGATCTCGGTATTGCACTGGAGCAGGGCAAGGAGATGGGTCTGTCTCTGCCGGTCACCGCGCTTGTCGACCAGTTCTATGGCGAAGTGCAGCAGCTTGGCGGTGGTCGCTGGGACACGTCGAGTCTGATCCAGCGGTTTCGCAAGATGAACGGCGAGGATATTTGACGGTGATCGTGTCCGGCGGGCGGTCCGCAGCAGCAAAGCGCCCGGCCTCAGCCCCCTTGAAAGGGGGCCTCGCCCGGGCGCTGCCTGCGGCGCGAGTATTTGAACCAAGAAGAAGGACACAGGTGGCGTGAGCGTCGAAATCGGGGATATCCGGGACGCGGTGTGGCGTGGCTTCGATGAAGTGATCGACGTGCGCGCGCCGGCGGAATATGCCGAGGATCACGTTCCTGGCGCGATCTCGCTACCGGTGCTGTCGGATGCCGAGCGTGCGCGCGTCGGGACCATCTACAAGCAGGACAGCCCATTCGACGCGCGCAAGATCGGTGCGGCGCTTGTTGCGCGCAATACCGCGCGCCACATCGAAGAGCACCTGATGGATCGCGGTGGCGGTTGGCGCCCGCTGGTCTATTGCTGGCGCGGCGGGCAGCGGTCGGGATCTTTCGCCACCATCCTGCGCCAGATCGGCTGGCGGGTGGAGGTTCTGGAAGGCGGCTATCGCAGCTATCGCCGGGCGGTGGTGGACAGCTTTTACGACGCGGTGTTGCCGTTCCGGCTGATCCGTCTCGACGGCAATACCGGTACCGCGAAGACGGAGCTTCTGCCGCTGCTCGCGGCGCGTGGGGTGCAGGTGGTGGACCTCGAAGGGCTGGCCGGGCACCGCGGGTCGATCCTCGGCGCGCGCGCGGCCGGGCAGCCCTCACAAAAGGGGTTCGAGACAGCGTTGGCCGAGGCGCTGCGCCTGCTCGACCCGGCGTGGCCCGTGGTCGTGGAGGCGGAATCCTCGCGGATCGGGGCGTTGCGCCTGCCACCGGCGTTGTGGACTGCGATGACCGTCGCACCGCGCGTCGTGGTGCGCGCGCCGGTGGCCGCGCGCGCCGCCTACCTTGCCCGGGCCTATGCCGATCTGCTGGCTGAACCGGAGCAATTGATGGCGTTGCTGGCGCATCTGCGCCCGCATGTGGGCAGTGACCGTGTTACGCAGTTGCAGGCCCTTGCCGCGGCCAGCGACTGGCAGACGCTGGCCGCCGATCTCGTCCAGCACCACTATGACCCGGCCTATGCCCGGGCCCGCAACCGCGATGACGCGCCGGTTGCGGGGCAGATTGCCGCTGACGGCCTGGACGAGGCCGACCTGCCCGGTCTCGCCGACCGATTGGCGTTGGTGATCGCCGAGGTGCGGCTGCCCGTCAGCGCAGCTTGATCCGTGCGGGGCCTGCGGTGATCTCTCCGATCTGCACCGCGTCGATGCCAGCCGCGCGCAGCCTGTCAAGCAGCGCCCCGGCCTCCGCCGCCGGAACCGTGGCCAGCAACCCGCCCGCTGTTTGCGGATCGTAGAGGATATCGTCGCCCTTGGCGCGATCTGCCCGGCCTTCCAGCGCTGCCCGGTTCGGGGCATGAACGGAGGACAGGACCGCTGCGGCCAGCAAATCCTGCGCGCCGGGCAGAACCGGCAGCGCCCCGAGCGACAGGCGGGCGCCGACGCCGGAGGCATCGCAGATATTCATCAGGTGCCCGGCAAGGCCGAACCCCGTCACATCCGTCATCGCCGTCGCGTGGGGGGCAAGCAGCGTCGCCGCCGGGCCGGAGCTTTCGGCCATATGCGTCCAGGCCCCTGCCACCACCGCACCCTGTGCCGACAATTGCATCTCGGCGGCGAGGATCGTGCCGGTTCCCAGCGGCTTGGTCAGGATCAGCCGGTCACCGGGCCGTGCACCGGCCAGCGTGATCGGGTCGTGGTCCAGCAGCCCGGTTACGGTAAACCCGATGGTCAATTCGTCGCCCATGGAACTGTGCCCGCCCACGATCTCGGCCCCCTCGGCGGCGAAGACCGCTGCGGCCTCCGCCATGATTTCCTGCGTCCAACGGCGTTGCAGCGCCGGCGACAGCCGCGGCAGGATCAGGCTTGCAAGCGCCGCCTGTGGTCTCGCCCCCATGGCCCAGCAATCGCCGAGCGCGTGAACCGCCGCGATGCGGGCCTGCATCCCGTGATCGGCGGTGAAGGCGCGCAGGTGGTCGGTCGTCATCACTTGTCGTGTGTCGCCCATGCGCAGCACCGCAGCGTCATCGCCGGGGCAGCTTTCGACATCTGCGCGCGTGCCTCGGGGCAATACCGCCAAAGCCTGCGCCAGCGTGCCGGGGCCAAGCTTGGCGCCGCAGCCACCGCAGAGCGGCTTGTCGCCCAAAGCGCCCTGAACGCCCTCAGCCACCTCGCGCGGCAGCGGATCGGGCGCCATCGGCACCAGGTCGCGAAACTGCCGCATGAAGCGCTGGTCGATCCGGTTCTTCCAGTGCCACAGCACCGCCCCCGCCCCGACAAGCCCGCGCTTTTCGGCCAGCGCCCGCTTGTCGCCAAGCGAGATGAGCTTGAGGTAATCGCGTTGTGGCCGGAACCGGCACAGGCGGTCTGTGCGTCCCATGGCCATGGCCCGCAGGTTGTGCAACAGGATGGGCGCGGCGCGGACCGCGTAGACCCCGGCCTTGGGGCGCGGATCGGGGCCAAGATCGGCGCAATCGCCGACTGCGAACACCTCCGGGTGAGAGATAGATCGCAAGTGCCCGTCCACCGTGATGAATCCGTGTTTGAGCGTCAGTCCCGAGGCCTCAAGCCAGCGATGCGGCCGCGCTCCGGCGACACCAAGCACAAAGCCTGCCGCGATGTCCTCTCCGGTCGCCAACCGCACATGGTCATGTGCGACCTCGACCACGTCCGCATCGGGGCAAAGCCGCACGCTTGCACCCGCCAGTTCGGCCAGCAGCCGCGCGCGCGCCGCCGGATGCACCTCGCCCAGCACCGTACCCCGGTCAATCAGGCTGACATCGGAACGGCCTGTCGCGGCCCGCAACCGGTGGCTTGCCGCCATGGCAAGCTCCACCCCCGCGACGCCGCCGCCGATCACCGCGACCGGCCCGCCGCCGGCCTCCACGAACCGCGCCCAGCCATCTGCAAAGGCATCGAGCGGCTTGGCTGCGACGCCGTGCGCCGCGAAACCGGGGATCTCGGGCATCTGAGAGTGAATTCCGACATCGATTGAAAGAAGGTCATAACCGATGGGCGCCCGCCCCGGCACGCTGATCCTGCGCGCCACCGGGTCGATCGCCTCTACCGCTCCGATCACCAGTCGTGCCCCGGCGAACCGGGTCAGCCGAACCAGGTCGATATCGAGCTCATCGCGGTCGTAATGCCCTGCGACATGGCCCGGCAGCATCCCGGAATAGGGCGCGGTCGGACCGGGATTGACCAGCGTCAGACGCACCCCCGGCAAGGGCTGCATCGCCCACATGCGCAGCACGAGCGCATGGCTGTGGCCGCCGCCGACCAGCACGATATCCTTCACGATGGGCAGTTCTTGCCGCATGGCGTTCCCCCTGTCATCGCGCCCCGGTTACAGATCACGAACTATGGCCGCCAGTCCCCAAACCGACGCACGGCGATAAACAAACCGTCATCGCGCGGTCTTCATGAGCCCCCCTCCGCCGCCGCCGCCGCCACCGCGCCCGGTCTTTCATCTTGGCCCAAATATCTCGGGCGGTCGCCACCAGGCGACGGAGGCAGGGCCAAAAAACGTCCTTCTCACAAGATTGAGCACCCCCGTGGTCTGGAAATTCTGCTTCGCGCGGGTCACGCATGCCGGGCGTCCCCCCCCGTCACGCAGGCCTTGGTGTCGAAAAGATCTGACTGTCCATCTGGCAAGTGCCGGCCTCGGCCCCGCGACGGACGGATTGCAGGACCGGCCAGAAATCGGTCGCCGGGGCTGGTGCGGGGCGCTTGTCCTCGCCGGGCTGATCCAGCGGAACGGCGGCCGCGCGGTCTTCGCGGGGAAAGACGATGTTGCGACGCGCTATCTTGCCGTGGGGATCGACCGCAGACCCGGTCTTTTCTGTTGCCGGGCCGGCATGAGGACGCAGGATGGAGTTTTCCCATATCTGCCGCCACAGCAGCAATCCCCGCGCAGCACGGCGAAATATCCGCCAGGGCTCAGGCGGCGGTCCTTCCGGCCCCGAACCGGCCTTCGGTTCGCGGGAACGGCACCAGCTTGCCCTGCTGCTCGTCCCAGAGCTTCAGGGCGAAACTGCGAATCGCCTCGGGCCAGTTGATTGTTGGCAGATCGAACGCGTCCCGGATTTCCCGGTGGCAGGCGCGCAGCCGGTAACTTGGGATATTGGCATTGAAATGGTGAATGTCGTGATAGGCAATATTGCCGGTCGCCAGATCGAACCACCAGCCGAGGTCCAGCGCCGAGGAGCCTTGCAGCGCGGCAAGATCGTGGCGCAAATCGGGGCGATGGTCCCAGTAGGTATCCTCGAAATTATGTTGCAGGTAGACAAGGAACACGCCGGTAAAGGCCGCGATCATCACCGTCGCGCCATAGACCGCAAGTGCAGCGACCCCGCCAAGCACCCACAACAGCGCGATCCACGCGACAAGCAGCGCGTCATGCACCAGCACACCCGTTGGCCCGACCTTCATCGTGTTCTTGGGCCAGCGGTAGCGGATCACGTAGACGAACAGCCCGCCGATCGGGATCAGGATAAGCGGATTGCGATAGAGGCGGTATAACAGGCGCGTTTTCCAGTCCGCTGCCTGCCATTCGCGCAGCGTCATGGTGTGGATCTCGCCGGCGCGCCTCGCGTCCAGATCACCGAGGAACCGGTGATGTTCATTATGGTTGTACTGCATCGCCCGGTACGGCGTCAGCGTGAAGGTGGACAGGGCATACCCCGCCCAGTCGTTCATCCAGCGTCTGCTGAAAAGCGAATGATGCCCGCAATCGTGTTGCAACACGTAAAGTCGCACGCCGGCCATGGCGTTGATCACGACAAGCGGTGCCGCAAGCGCCCAGGTGCCATGGAATTGAACAGCCGCATAGAGGGTCAGGAAATATACGGCAAAGGTGCCGAAATAGCTGACCGAGGCGAGCGCATCGTTGCGCTGACAATACCCCCGTGTGACTTCTCGGATCGTTGACATCTTGTTGATCTTTCGTTGGTCTCCGGCGGAGCGGGTGGTTGCCCTACACGGAGATATGGTCCTCAGGCGTCCTTTTCAAATTGTTGTGACACGATGATAACGCGCATGCGGGGTTTGGTCGATACCGAGGCGCCCTGTACGACTTTCGCGGGTGTCAGGCCGCCTCGGCCGTTCGTCCGCTCAGGCGCGACCGGCTCAGGATCAGCAGCATGATGGCGATGTTGACCGTATTGAATCCGATCCCGTTCAGGAAGGCCCATTGATAGCTGCCGGTGAGGTCGTAGATCCAGCCCGACAGCCAGCCGCCGATGGCCATGCCCGCGACGGTCGACATCAGCACCAAGCCCACCCGCTCGCCCGCGATGCGAGGGGGCAGGTATTCGCGCACGATGATCGCGTAGCTCGGCACGATGCCGCCCTGGCTGAGTCCGAAGACGAGGCTGACGATGTAGAGCGGCGTCAGCCCGGTGGTCGGCAGGTAGAGCATCAGCGCGAGCCATTGCAGCGACGAGCCGATCAGCAGCGTCCAGACCCCGCCGAGCCAGTCGGCGAGGGCGCCCGAGACCAGCCGCGAGGCAACGCCGCCAAGCAGCATCAGCGACAGCATCTCCGCGCCGACGGCGGGCCCGTAGCCCAGATCGGTGCAGAAGGCGACGATATGGACCTGCGGCATCGACATCGCCACGCAACAGCCGATCCCGGCGATCGACAGCAGGATCGTCAGACTGCGCGGCGAAAAACTGGTGGCGCGGGCGCGCAGGGTCGCGGCGTGCTCGGCCTCGGCGCGGGCAGCCTCGGGCACGCCGGCGCGCAGGAGCAGCGACAGCGGGAGCATCACCACCACGGCAGTGACCGCGAGGACCAGATAGGCCGCGCGCCAGCCCTGACCGGCGAGGATATCGGCCAGGATCAGCGGCCAGATCGCGCCCGACAGGTAATTGGACGAAGCCGCGATCGCCACTGCAATGCCCCGGCGCCTCAGGAACCAGTGCGAGATATCGGCGATCAGCGGGCCGAAACAGGTCGCGGTGGCGATCCCGATGATGAATTGCAGCGCCGACAGCGTGGCCAGGTTGGGCGCCATCGCCGCCCCCGCAAAGCCCGCGCCAAGGCCAAGCGCCGCCCCGATCATCGCAATGGTGATGCCCCAGCGGTCCACCGCCCGCCCGATGACATAGTTGCCAAGCGCGAAGCCCACCATGGTCAGCGTGTAGGGCAGCGCGGCATCGGCCCGGCCGGCGCCGAATTCCGCCTGCACCGCCGGCAGGATCACGATGATCGACCACATGCCGACATTGCCAACCAGCCCGATACAGAGCGAAATGGCCAGCCGCATCCAAGCGGCGCGCGACTCGAGGGCGGAAATCGTGGTCATGGGCGCGACGTTAAGGGCGGAGCGTGACGAGGAAAAGCGGAACGCTGCAATCGGGACGGCTCGCGATGTGCCGGGGTGGCCAAGCGGCCACGCTTGCACCATCTATACAGCACGACGGGTTGCAAGGATCGAATGAAGGAGAGACGCGATGTTCGGGTTTGCCCGCAAGAAAACCGAAATGGTATCGCCCGGCGAGGCGCTGCCGGGGCGCGAGGCGCCGATTGCCACAGCCGAGAGGCACCAGCTGAACGGGCGGCCGCTGACCCGGGAGGTGCCGGAGGGCATGGAAGCGGCGATGGTCGGCATGGGCTGTTTCTGGGGGGTGGAACGGATGTTCTGGCCGCTCGACGGCGTCTGGCTGACCATGGTGGGCTATGCCGGCGGCTACACGCCGAACCCGACCTATGAAGAGGTCTGCACCGGGCGCACCGGTCATAACGAGGTCGTGCGATTGGTCTATGACCCCAGGGTGACCGGCTACGAGGCGCTGCTCAAGGTGTTCTGGGAAGGCCATGACCCGACGCAGGGCATGCGGCAGGGCAATGATATGGGCACCCAGTACCGGTCCGGCATCTATTGCTACGGCGACGCCCAGAAAGCGGTGGCGGAGGCGAGCAGGTCGGCGATGCAGGCGCGCCTGACCGAGGCCGGGTTCGGGGCGATCACCACCGAGATCCTGCCCGCGCCCACGTTCTATTTCGCCGAGGCGTATCACCAGCAATACCTCGCCAAGAACCCGGCCGGGTATTGCGGGCTCGGCGGCACCGGCGTGAGCTGCCCCATCGGCCTCGGCGCCTGACGGCGCCGACCGGCAAACGCCCCTTCTCAGGCCCCTGCGGGGCCCTCGGCGGGGCGTCGCTGCCGCGCGATATCGGGCGGGTCGGCGCCCCGTATGGACGGCGACCTGGCTGGACCGACGGGTTTCGAGTATTTTGACCAAGAAGAAGGCGCATTGTGTTTTGCGTGACTCCGGCCTATGGCGGGAAGGATCGTGAGGAGTTGACCGATGCCGACCTATACTGCCCTGACCACGCTGGCCGATCGTGAAAAGGCCGAGGCACTTGGCCTTGCTCTGGAAGAGGTCGAGCCGGAGGCAACAGGGGTTGGCGTGTTCGAAATGGAAGATAGATCGGGCCTGTGGGAGGTCGGTGCCTATTTCACCCAAGCCCCCGACGAGGTGGCGCTGGCGCTGTTGGCGGCGGCGCATGGCGCGCGGCCCTTCGCGGTGTCCGAGCTGCCCGAGACCGACTGGGTGGCGCATGTGCGGCGCGAGTTGCACCCGGTCGAGGCAGGGCGCTTTTTCGTCTACGGCAGCCATGACGCGGACAAGGTGCCTTCAGGCAGGGTGGCGCTGCTGATCGAGGCGGCGATGGCCTTCGGCACCGGGCATCACGGCACCACGCAAGGCTGTCTGGAGGCGCTTGAGCGCTTGATCGTGGCAGGCGCGATCAAGCGCAACGTTGTCGATATCGGCTGCGGCACCGCGGTTCTGGCGTTGGCCGCCGCCAAGGTCTGGCCGGGTCCGGTGCTGGCCTCCGACATCGACGCGGTGGCCGTGGAGGTGGCCGAGGCCAATGTCGCCGCCAATGGCGAGGCGGGCCGGGTGCGCTGCCTTGAGGCCGCCGGGTTCGATCATGCCGATCTGCGGTCCGCTGCGCCCTTCGACCTGATCTTTGCCAATATCCTCAAGGGACCCCTGGTGGAGCTTGCGCCGGACGTGGCGGCGCATTGTGCGCAAGGGGGCCATGTCATCCTGTCGGGGCTGCTGACCCCGCAGGCCGAGGAGGTGATCGCGGCCTATGCGGCAGAAGGCCTGTCGCTGCAGCATCGTGCCGAGATCGGCGAGTGGAGCACGCTGACCCTGCGCCGGTGAACGGCGCGCTTCCCGCCTCCCGGAACGAAAGAAGCCGCCCCGGACGGGACGGCCTCTGATATCAAGGGAGCGAAAAGGGAGGTCTCTTAGCGATAGGCGCCCGTGGCGATCGTTTCGATATCTCCGCGGTTCAGACCCAGATCGTCCAATTCACGATCGGAGAGAGCCTCAAGCGCGTTGCGGGTAATCCGGGCGTCGTTCCAGGCTGCAAACCGACCCACGAAGGCGGACAGGATGTGGGCGACGCTGAAGCCGGCGCCGACGGCACGGTTGGTGACAATGGCCATCTGTTTGATCCTTCCAGAATGGGTGGATTGCGTTTGTTGTTGATCTTGTCGGACAGCACCTAGGGGGCGTCTTGACACCGATCAACGGGTATTTTTCGCATGGGTCCCATGCGATTTCCGCATGGGTTTTTTCCGTCATGACAGCATGAAAAAACGACAGGGATTCGGCGTGCATCCTGTCGGGAGCCGACACCGAAACTGTCTGAAATCGAGGTCTTTCCCGGTTCTTGTCGGTTCCGGATCGAAAGATGACGAAAACTGATCCTGCTGGTCAGTGTTCTTGTTTCGTGCTAGCGATGCAAAAAAGGTCATACAATTTTCTGTGGCAGGTCTGACATGCGCATCATCGGGATAGATCCGGGGCTGAGGAACATGGGGTGGGGGGTGATCGAATCGCGCGGGTCGCGCCTGACCCACCTTGCCAGCGGCACCTGTCGCAGCACTGGTGCGGATCTTGCCGCGCGGCTTTTGTCGCTGCACCGGCAGTTGTCGGATGTGCTGGCGGAGTGGCGGCCGGATCAGGCGGCGGTGGAACAGACCTTCGTCAACCGCGATGCCGTGGCAACCCTGAAGCTGGGGCAGGCCCGCGCGATCGCGCTTCTGGTGCCCGCGCAGGTGGGGTTGGTGGTGGCGGAATACGCGCCCAATGCGGTCAAGAAGGCGGTGGTGGGCGTGGGACACGCGGAAAAGCGGCAGGTCGAGCATATGGTGAGAATGCAACTGCCCGGCGCCAACCCGGCCGGTCCCGATGCCGCCGACGCGCTTGCCATTGCGCTCTGCCACGCGTTTCATGCTCAAAGCGCGGGCCGCCTTGCTGCGGCGGTGGAGGCGGGGCGATGATCGGCAAGCTGACGGGGGTGGTGGATTACAAGGGCTCGGATCACGTTCTGCTGGACGTGAACGGGGTCGGTTATGTCGTGCATTGCTCCGACCGGACGCTGGCCGCGTTACCGGCGCGCGGCGCGGCGGCAGCGCTCTTCACCGAATTGCTGGTGCGCGAGGATCTGTTGCAGCTATTCGGCTTCCCGACGCTTTACGATCGGGAATGGCACCGGTTGCTGACTTCCGTGCAAGGGGTGGGCGCCAAGGCCGCGATGGCCATTCTCGGCACGCTCGGGGCCGAGGGAGTGGCGCGCGCGATCTCGCTGGGCGATGCGGGGGCGGTGAAGGCGGCGCCGGGCGTGGGACCGAAACTGGCGCAGCGGGTGGTGCACGAGTTGAAGGACAAGGCGCCCGGCGTGATGGCCATGGGCGGCGAGGTGGTGGCGGCGATGGGGGATGCGCCTGCTGCTGCCGTCTCTGTCACGGCCGGCGAGACCCCCGCCCCGGCTGCGCCGTGGCCGTCATCGTCATCGCAGGCCGAGGCGCTTTCGGCGCTGAAGAACCTCGGCTATGCCCCGGCGGAGGCCGCGCAGGCCGTGTCGCAAGCCGCCGGCGACGCGCCCGAGTCTGAAACCCCGGCCCTGATCCGCACCGCGCTGAAGCTGCTGGCGCCGAGGGAGTGAGATGACCTTCGCCTCCTTTTTGCGCGAGGCCGGGTTCGTGGCGGAGGATGTCGCGCTGTGCCTGCACAAGCCCGGCGATCCGACGGCGCGCCGGGCGATGCTTGTCATGGCGGAGGATCGGCCCGACCTGTTCGAAGCCTATCAATCGACGCATTCCGCCATACAGGAGGCAACCGTCCGCAACCGTCCGGTCTTTGCCTCCTTTGTCATGACCGCCCCCGGTGAGCTGACCTTTATCGGTCTCTATGAGCGCCATGAAATCGGGCACCTTTCCGAGGCTGATATCGTCGGGGATGCTGGCTTCCTTGAAATGCTGGGTCGTGTCGACGGCCAAGGCGCTGATCTGACCGACCTTATACGCCCGCTCGTCGGCCGCACCCGCTTCGACTTCAGGCCGCTCGCCGCGTTGTCGGATCTGTCCAAACGCCTCGTCGTGGCGGATCCCGGCGGACGCAATTACGTCCGCCTTGCGGAGACGACGCCGCTGCCCATCGTCGAGATCAAGCGCCGCGCCTCTGTCGTGCCGCCGATGCCGCCCTGGGATGAGCTGACACTGACGAAAGCGGAGCTTGCGACGATCCCGCGCGACTGGGCGTTGCGCCTTGCGGAGTGGTGCGGGATCTACCTGATCGTTGATGAAGCGGACGGCGTGCGCTATGTCCGCGCGGCCTATGGCGTGGACAACCTGCTTGGTCGCTGGCGCGCGCATGTCGCGGGCGAGGTCGGGGTGACGGTCGATCTGCAACACCGCAGGACGGACGGGTTCAGAGTCTCGATCCTGGAACTGGTGTCGCCAACCGCATTGATCGAGGATGTCACCCGGCGCGAACAGACGTGGATACGCCGCCTGCACACCCGTGATTTCGGATTGAACGCATGACTGACCCGGACCCCACCCTGCGCGCGGCGCCGCTGCCAGAGGATCAAAGCCCCGACCGCGCCCTGCGCCCGCAGAACCTGACCGAATTCATCGGGCAGGAAGAGGCGCGCGCCAATTTGCGGGTGTTCATCGAGAGCGCCCGGCGACGCGGCGAGGCGATGGATCACGTCCTGTTCCACGGCCCCCCCGGTCTGGGCAAGACGACGCTGGCGCAGATCATGGCGCGCGAATTGGGGGTGAGTTTCCGCATGACCTCCGGCCCGGTGCTGGCCAAGGCGGGCGACCTGGCCGCGATCCTGACCAACCTGGAGGCGCGCGATGTCCTCTTTATCGACGAGATTCACCGCCTGAACCCGGCTGTGGAGGAAGTGCTCTACCCCGCGCTGGAGGATTTCGAACTCGATCTGGTGATTGGCGAAGGCCCCGCCGCGCGCACCGTGCGCATCGAGTTGCAGCCTTTCACGCTGGTGGGCGCGACCACGCGGCTCGGCCTCTTGACGACACCGCTGCGCGACCGGTTCGGTATTCCCACCCGGTTGCAATTCTACACGGTTCCTGAACTGCACGAGATCGTGACGCGCGGCGCGCGGATGCTGGGCATCCCGTCGGACCCCGAGGGCGCGCTGGAGATCGCCCACCGCGCCCGTGGCACGCCGCGCATTGCCGGGCGGCTGTTGCGCCGGGTGGTGGATTTCGCTCTGGTCGAGGGCGACGGGCGGCTGACGCAGGCGATTGCCGACAGCGCACTGACCCGGCTGGGGGTGGATCACCTCGGGCTTGACGGGGCGGACCGGCGCTACATGCGGTTCATGGCGGAGAACTACGGCGGCGGGCCGGTCGGGGTGGAAACCATGTCCGCCGCCCTTTCAGAAAGCCGGGACGCGATCGAGGAGGTGATCGAACCCTTCCTTTTGCAACAGGGGCTGGTCGCGCGCACGCCAAGGGGCAGAATGCTTGCGCAGAAGGGCTGGTCGCACCTCGGGCTTGCGCCGCCGCAAACGCCCGATCAGGGCAAGCTTCTGTAAAGCATGCCGCCCGAAAGTGGGAACTGGGTTTGTGCTTCTCGAACATGCGAAATCAAGCGTCGCGGTGCGCCTCGTCTTACCGCATGCCCGTGCCGCCGGGTCTGCGCAGTGCCGCCTCAAGCCTGTCCTCGTATCCAAGCCCGAGGATCTGGCCCTCCTCGTCCGTGTGCACCGCCAGCATAGCTGCGAGGTCCGCCCCGGGCAGCGACGCGATTGCGCACGCCAACAGCCGGACCTGCGCGGCATCCCGTATCTCGCCGGTTTTGGCGCAATACGCTCTCACCGCCCCGTTGATCAGCGAGGGCCAGATTTCCGCGAAGACGAGGCCCCCCTCCGGTGCCTCGAACGGCCAGACGCATGCGCCGAAGCGACGCCGGAGCCGCGCCAGAACCGGAAGACCCATCAGGGTCTGCGACCCGACCGCGCCCGCGCCCGCCAGTTGCCAGACGCTGAAGCTGCCCCTTGCCGCGCGTTCCATCTGCCGCCAGTCCTGTGCGCCATGCCCTTGCCGTGACCGGCCCTTTCGCGGTAGGCCGTCCACGTCGGTCTTGGTGCCATTGCCCCAGAACGGTCCGACGCCGGGGAAAAGCGCGTTCATGTCCGCCGCCACCTGCCAGCGGTTGTTGCGTTTCGGGCTGTCCTCTATCCGCGCCTCCAGCCAGTGCCACAGCGCGAACGGATCGGCCCGGTCGGTAATCCGTTCAGCAACGCCCGAAGGATATCCGAACGGAAAGTCGAAGCCTGCCAGAACCTTTCGGCCCTTTGCGCGCTCTGCGCCGAACCGGTCCGCCAACCATGCCTCTGCCACCTGCCGATTGCGCAGGTAGACGGGGTCCTCCACCACGCCATCCCGCGCCACGCCGGCCCAGATCGCATCCTTGCAGGGTGTCGCGCCGCGATCGTTGCCGCCGGACCAGTCGACCATGACGACCGTGTCGAACGGCCCGCTCATGCCATCAGGGCTTCGGCCCGATCCAGATCCTCGGGCGTGTTGATGTTGAAGAAGGGATCGACCCGATCCACGGCAAAGGGCGCAAGCGCTGCGCCCTGATCCGCCGCCCATTGCCCCACCTTGCGCACCCCGCCCGCAAGCGCGGCGCGCAGATCCTCGCGCAACGCCACCGGCCAGAGCCCGAATGCAGGTTGGCGGATCAGTCGCCCGTCAACCGTGCTCGCCGCCAGCACGACGGGCGCTGCGCCCGTCCCCGTCAGCAACAGGCGCGCAACCAGGTCCTCCGGCAGAAAGGGCGTATCGGCGGCAACGCTGACCACGTGGGTCGCGTCCTGCGATGCGGCCCAGTCCATCCCTGCCAGGACGCCGGCCAAAGGCCCCGGATAACCGGCCACGGGATCGGCGATCACCGGCAGGCCAAGGTCGGCAAAGCGCGCCGCATCGCCGTTCGCGCTCAGCGCGAGGGCCGCGACCTGCGGCGCGATCCGCCCGATCACATGCGCGAAAAGCGACCGCCGCGCCAGCATCAGCCGTCCCTTGTCGCCGCCGCCCATCCGCGTCGCCTGTCCACCGGCCAGGATCACGCCAACGGGCTGTCGCATCGCATCCCCCCGATCACGCAACCCGATCACGCAACGTGATGGTTCTGGTTCATGATCCGTCATTTGCATCCACCTTTCGCCGGGTCTAAGCCATTGATACGCGAAACCTCCAGAGTATCCAAATGACCGATCCCACCACCGCCTACTGGCGCGGCATCCGCGTCTCTCTGCCCTTTCTTCTGGTTGTGTTGCCGTTCGGCGCGCTTTTCGGCGTGGTGGGGACAGAGGCGGGGCTGAGCCTTGCGCAGGTGATGGGGTTTTCCATCGTCATCATCGCGGGGGCCGCGCAATTCACCGCGGTTCAGCTGATGCAGGAACAGGCGCCCACGGTGATCGTTCTGGCCTCCGCGCTTGCGGTGAACCTGCGCATGGCGATGTACGCCGCCAGCCTTGCGCCGCACCTGGGCCACGCCCCCGGCTGGCAGCGCGTGCTGATCGCCTATTTCAACGTCGATGCCACCTACGCGCTGTCGCATATGGAATACGAGTCGAATCCCGAGATGCCGCTGAATGAAAAGGTGGCCTTCTACATGGGCACTGCCACGGTGATCTGCCTGCCTTGGTATGGCGTCACATGGTTGGGTGCGGTGCTTGGGCAGGCGATCCCGCCGGGCATCCCCATAGACTTTGCGATCCCGATTGCCTTCATTTCGTTCTTCGCACCGGCGCTGCGCACATTTGCGCATCTCGCTGCGGCGGCCGCCGCGGTGGTCCTCGCGGTGTCCCTGCAATGGGTGCCCCATAACCTGTGGATCCTGATCGCGGGTGCGGGCGGCATGGCCGCGGGGGCCGAGGTCGAGCGCAGGCAGGCCATGAAATGACCGGTTGGGATTCTGTCACGATCTGGATGGTGATTGCCGTTCTCGGGATCGGAACTCTGGCGATCCGCTGGTCGTTCCTCGGGCTTCTCGGCAACCGGGATCTGCCCGGATGGGCGTTGCGCCACCTGCGCTATACCGCCGTCGCAATCCTGCCCGCGCTGATCACGCCGCGCGTTCTGTGGCCCGCCGCGACGGGGGGCGAGACTGACCCCGCCCGCCTTGCCGCCGCCGCTCTGGCGCTTGCTGTCGGCTATGTCACACGAAATGCGCTTGCCACCATCGCCGCCGGTCTTGCGGCGCTTCTGTTGCTTCAGGCACTCGGACTGTGATCGCACCTGCTACGCTTTGTGCCCTTGCGCCGCTTTCCACAAATGCGACAACCATGCGCAGCAGCCGTGCCAGAACCAGAGGCCCCATGACCGACCTGTCCGCCTTCCCGATCACGTATCGCTGGCCCGCCACCAACCCCGACGCGATCCAGCTTTATGCCTTTCCGACGCCGAACGGGGTCAAGATCTCCATCGCGCTGGAAGAACTGGGCCTCGCCTATGAGGCGCATAAGGTCACATTGGCCCGCGAGGATGTGAAAAGCCCTGAATTCCTGTCGCTCAACCCGAACGGCAAGATCCCGGCGATCATTGACCCAGACGGGCCGCAGGGCAAGCCGATCGGCCTGTTTGAGAGTGCCGCGATCCTGATCTACCTTGCCGAGAAGACGGGAAAGCTGATCGGCGAAACCGCAGTGGACCGGCTGGAGATCCTGCAATGGCTGATGGTTCAGATCGGGGGCATCGGCCCGATGTTCGGCCAGCTGGAGTTTTTCTACCGGGGCGCGGGAAAGAACGTTGCCGACCGACGCCCAAAGGATCACTACCTCGCCGAGGTGCGGCGCCTTCTGTCGGTGCTTGAGGTGCGGCTTGACGGGCGCGACTGGCTTTGCGGCGACTATTCCATCGCCGATATTGCCACGGCGCCCTGGCTGCGGGCGCTGGATATCTTCGGCGCGCGGCAGGCGGTGGCTTGGGATGACTGCCCCAACGCCGCCGCCTACCTGGAGCGTTTCCTTGCCAGACCGGCCGTGCAGACCGGCCTCGTCACACCGCCCCGCGACTGATCCCAACCGATCGCGCGTGCCCGTCGCGGTTCAGCCCGGTAGCGTCCCGCTCAGCACGTAGCGCAGGATATCGACCACCTGCTCGGGCTTCTCCGCGACGGCAAGGGCCGCGGCGTGGACCTCTTTCAACGCGTGCTGGTGTTCGGGCATCGACAGCACGACAAGGGATTTACCAAGCGCCACGGCATAGCCTGCGTCGAAGGCCGCGTTCCACTGCTTGTATTTCTCGCCAAAGCGCACGACGACCACGTCGGCCTGCTCGATCCCGCGCCTTGTGCGGATCGCGTTCAGCCTGGCGCCCTTGTGGTCATGCCAGACCTTGCTGTCCTCGGCCCCGAGGATCGCCACACCGCAATCGTCGCTGGCCGCGTGGTCCGTGACCGGCGCCGAGAAGGCCACCTCCAGCCGCTTCGCGCCTTGCGTGATCTGCTGCCGCCAATCGGTATGGATCTCGCCGGACAGATAAACCTTCAGCATCATCATCTTCCTTTCAGGACGGTTTCATCTTGGCATAAATACCTCGGGGGGGGGCCGCAAGGCGACCGGTGCAGCGCCGCCTTCCCACCTCCCCACCCCTCACCGTCCGGGATGTGACGCGGATCCCGGCCGATGAGCGGACGCGAAGAGGCCGCCCGGATCGGCGCGCGGCAGCGCGGCGAAACCGCTGTCACGGGCGCTCTTGCTTCAACACCATCGGCAGCCCCGCCATCACCGCGATCACCAGGTCGGCCCCGGCGGCAAGGCGTTGGTTCAACTCCCCCTGCGCTTGCCGGAACGCGCGCGCCAGCTTGTTCTCTGGAACGATACCCTGACCGGTTTCATTGCTGACCACGACCACCGGCGCGCGGCGCGTGGCAAGCGCCGCCAGCAACCGGTCGGCCTCTTCCTGCCAGTCGCGCTCTGCCAGCATCAGGTTGGACAACCAGAAAGTCGCACAATCGAACAACGCCACCTCGCCTTCGCGCAGTGCCCCGACCGCGCCCGCGACATCATAGGGCGCCTCGACCGTGCGCCAGCCATCGCCCGCGCGTGCCGCCCGGTGCGCCGCGATCTTTGCCCGCATCTCGTCATCGAAGGCTTGTGCGCTTGCGATGTAGACTCGCTGTCCCGTCTGCGCGCGCACCAGGGCCTCCGCATGGGCAGACTTGCCCGAGGCCGCGCCGCCGATCACCAGCGTCAGGGGGGGGAGCGTCATTTTTCCCTCGTCGAGAATGATCCGGTCCATCGGCCTTGACGTAACATCAGCAAACGCAAGCAAACAGGAGAGCGTTATGGCACTCGACCTTGACCCTGGCCAGTCCCTTTCCCGCCACGCCCGCGCGGCGGAACTGCTGGACGCGGAAACGGAGCGCGATCTCGCTATTGCATGGCGCGATCGAAGGGATGAGGCGGCCCTGCATCGCCTGATCACCGCCTATATGCGGCTGGCGATTTCCATTGCGTGGAAATTCAAGGGCTACGGTGCGTCGATGAACGACCTCATCCAGGAGGCAGGGCTTGGCCTGATGAAGGCAGCCGACCGGTTCGATCCGGATCGTGGCGTGCGCTTTTCCACCTATGCCGTCTGGTGGATTCGCGCCGGGATGCAGGATTTCGTGATGCGCAACTGGTCGATGGTGCGCACCGGGTCCACGTCTTCGCAGAAAAGCCTGTTTTTCAACATGCGCCGTGTCCGCGCCAGGCTTGAGGCGGAGGCCGCATCAGAAGGCATGGATCTCGACAGGCATCAGCTGCGCGAGAGGATTGCCACCGAGATCGGCGTATCGCTGAAAGACGTGGAAATGATGGAAGGGCGCCTGGCCGGAACCGACTTTTCGCTCAACGCCGTTCAATCCGATGGCGAGGACGGGCGCGAATGGATCGAGCTTCTGGAAGACGAGGGCGAACAGGCCAGCGATCGGCTTGAGCGCGAAAAGGATGGCATCCAGTTGCGCGCATGGCTGGCCGAGTCGATGGCGTCGCTGACCGAGCGCGAGAAGCGGATTATCGTGGCGCGCAAGCTGGAAACCCCGTCCCGCACGCTGGAAAGCCTCGGCGAGGAACTTGGCCTGTCGAAAGAGCGTGTGCGTCAGATCGAGGCAGCGGCACTGGTCAAGATGCGGCGCAAGCTGGAGCCGCAGGAGGATGAGCTGCGCGCCCTGATGGCCTGAGACGCATTGCCCGCTTGCCGAACGATGCGCGATACGGTCCTTTTCATGCCATGATCCGTGCCCTCGCCTTTTGCTTGTTCTTCCTGCCCGGTGTCGCGCTTGGGCAGGAGCCATCGTTCGTCGCCTTGTCCGGGGCTGACGTGGTCGTGCTCGGCGAGGTTCACGACAACCCCGCGCATCACACCTGGCAGGGTGAGGCATTGCGCGCCTTGTCGCCAGCCGCAGTTGTGTTCGAGATGCTCACGCCCGATCAGGCGGCAATGGTTACCCCCGCTTCGCGAATTGATCTCGATGCGCTTGGCGTCGCGATTGGATGGGCAGAGTCGGGCTGGCCGGAATTCGCGCTCTACCGCCCGGTATTCGCTGCTCTGGGCGCGGCGGCAGTTTACGGGGCAGCGCTTCCCTACGACGCGGTGCGCGGCGCGATCGAAGATGGCGCGGCGGCGCGGTTTGACGGGGACGCGGTACGGTTCGGACTGGACGAACCGCTGCCCGGAGACCAGCAGGCCCGACGCGAACGCCTGCAGGCCGGGGCGCATTGCGATGCGCTGCCCGAAGCGCTGCTGCCCGGCATGGTCGAGGCGCAACGCCTGCGTGATGCGAGCTTCGCGGCGACGGTGCTTGAGGCGTTGTCAGAAACGGGCGGGCCGGTTGTGCTGATCACCGGCAACGGCCACGCGCGCATGGATTGGGGAGTGCCAGGGGTGATTGCGCGGGCCGCGCCGGGGGTCACGGTGATTTCGGTCGGTCAGGTCGAGGCACAGCCCGAAGCGCAGGCGCCTTTCGACGTTTGGCGCGTGACACCGTCCGTCGACCGCGAGGATCCCTGCGCCGGGTTCGGGACCGGATAGGCGTCCCGCCTCTTCCGCGCTTTGAGGCGCGTCATCGGCCGAAGAGCGTCCGGGGCAGTGACCCGGACAGCGATGAGGCGGCGTGCCACTGCTTGCCGCTGGCGCTCGGGCGGCATAGGCTCGGGCGCGAACCACCAGACACGGGCGGAGGCCCCACCACCATGCTTGCGGACCGGCGCATCCTTCTGATCATTTGCGGTGGCATCGCCGCGTTCAAGGCGCTGGACGTGATCCGCCGCCTGCGAGAGGCGGGCGCAACCGTCGTGCCGGTGCTAACCCGCGCGGGCGAGGAATTCGTCACGCCGCTTTCGGTCTCTGCGCTCGCCGCGCAGACGGTTTACCGCGACCTCTTCGACCTGACCGACGAGGCCGAAATGGGGCATATCGAACTCAGCCGCGCCGCCGATCTGGTGGTGGTGGCGCCGGCCACGGCGGACCTTATGGCGAAGATGGCGAACGGGCTGGCCAATGATCTGGCCTCGACGCTGCTGATGGCGACCGACAAACGGGTGCTGATCGCGCCGGCGATGAACGTCCGCATGTGGCAGCACCCGGCAATGCAGCGCAACCTGGCAGCGCTGCGCGGTGACGGCGTGCTGCTGGTCGGCCCGGAAGACGGCACAATGGCCTGCGGTGAATTCGGGCCGGGGCGGATGGCGGACGTGCCGGATATCGTTGCGGCGGTGGCGGCAGCGCTGTCGGACGGGGCGCTTGCCGGGCGGCATGTGCTGGTGACCTCTGGCCCCACGCACGAACCCATTGATCCGGTGCGCTACATCGCCAACCGGTCCTCCGGCGCGCAGGGGGCGGCGATTGCCGCAGCGCTGCGCGAGCTCGGCGCGCGGGTCAGCTTCGTCACCGGTCCGGCACGGGTGCCGCCGCCCGAAGGCGTCGAGGTGATCCGGGTGGAGACGGCGCGCGAGATGCTGGAGGCGGTCTTGGCAGCGTTACCTGCGGACGCTGCGGTCTTTGCCGCCGCTGTTGCCGATTGGCGGGTTGCAAACGCGACCGACCGCAAGATGAAGAAGACGGAGGGCGCGGGCGCGCCCACGCTCGACTTCGCGGAGAACCCCGACATCTTGAAAACCGTTTCGCAACTGGACGCGGGGCGGCCCGGGCTGGTCGTTGGCTTTGCCGCAGAAACGCATGACGTGGCCACCAATGCGACAGCCAAGCGCGCCCGCAAGGGTTGCGACTGGATCGTGGCCAACGATGTCTCGCCTGAGACGGGCATCATGGGCGGGGAGGAAAACAAGGTCTCCATTGTTTCGGCCGAGGGGGTCGAGGACTGGCCGAGGCTGTCGAAGGTGGAGACCGCGCGGCGACTGGCGGCGCGGATTGCCGAGGCTATCTCTGGCTGAGGGCGGGGCCTCCGGCGGGAGTATTTTTGCCAAGAAGAAGGGGCAGGGGATGGCGCTGACCATCAGGGTGATGCGAGAGGACTGGGCCGACCCGGAGGTCGCCTTGCCAGGCTACGCGACGGCGGGCGCGGCGGGGGCGGATCTGCGCGCCAACCTGGGCCCCGAGGACCGGGCGGAAGGGATCGTGCTGGCGCCGATGGACCGGCGCATCGTGGCGACAGGGCTGCGCGTGGAGATCCCCGAAGGGTACGAGATGCAGTTGCGGCCCCGGTCGGGGCTGGCGCTGGAACACGGGGTGACGCTGATCAATACGCCGGCGACGATCGACAGCGATTATCGCGGGCCGCTCGGCGTGCTGATGGTCAATCTCGGGGCGGAGCCGTTCCGGGTGGAGCACGGGGAACGGATCGCGCAGGCGGTGATCGCGCCGGTGGTGCGGGGCGGGTTCGATCTTGTCGAGGTGCTATCGGGGACCGGTCGCGGGGATGGCGGCTTCGGGTCCACGGGGCGCAGCTGATGGCGGTGGTTCTGGCGATGGCGGCGGCGCTTTGGGGTGTCGGCTGGCTGATGGGCGCGCCTTTTCGGGTAAGGGTGGCGATGCTGGGGCTTCTTTACGTCGCCCTGCTCGGCTTGCATGTGGCGCTGCCGGAGGGGCATCCGCTGCGGGACAGCACCGGCGGATCCGCCGCGCCGTGGCTGTTGCTGGGGGGCGTCGTGGTGTTGGTGCTGGTCTACCGCGAGGGGCTGTCGCGTCTACGGGCGCGGGCGGTGGAGCGGAAGGAGGCGACAGAGGCGCCGGCGCCCGGCGCGGTGTTCTCCGGCGAGGAGCTTGAACGCTACGCCCGCCACATCACCCTGCGCGAGATCGGCGGGCCGGGGCAGAAGAAGCTGAAGGCGGCGCGCGTGCTGGTGGTGGGCGCGGGCGGGCTTGGGTCGCCGCTGCTCATGTATCTGGCGGCGGCGGGGGTCGGGCGCATCGGAGTGATCGACCACGACGCCGTGGACCTGAGCAACCTGCAACGCCAGATCATTCACACCGATGCGGGTCAGGGCATGCCCAAGGTGTTTTCGGCGCAGGAACGAATGACTGCGCTCAACCCTCATATCGAGGTCCGCCCTTACAGTCGCGAGTTGACCGAGGAGATCGCGGGGACGCTGTTTGCCGAGTATGACCTGATCGTCGACGGCACCGATGCGTGGCCGATCCGCGACCTGATCAACCGGGCTGCCGTGGCTGCGGGCAAACCGGTGGTGTCGGGCGCGATCTCGGCCTGGGAGGGGCAGGTGACGATCTATGACCCCGCGCGTGGCGCGCCCTGCATGTCCTGCGTTTTTCCGGAGCGGCCCGCGCCGGGCATGGCGGCGACCTGTTCAGAAACCGGGGTCATCGGCGCCCTGCCGGGTGTGATCGGGGCGATGATGGCGGGCGAGGTCATCAAGGAGATCGCCGGCGCGGGGCAGGGCCTGCGCGGGCGGATGCTGATCTTCGACGCGCTCTACGCCGAAACGCGGCTGATCACGCTGAAGCGGGATCCGTCCTGCCAAGTCTGCGGGTCGGGTACCGGCGTGGCGGGTGGGTAAGGCCCTGCCACCGCGGCGCGGGGTCACGTCCTGGCGCCGCGGCGCCTGAGCAGCCAGATGAAGAACGCCCCGCCGACAAGGCCGGTGATGACGCCGATGGGGATATCCTCGGGCCGCATCAGGGTGCGCGCGGCGATATCAGCCCAGATCAGGAAGATCGCACCGGTCAGCATCGCCACCGGGATCACGCGCGCGTTGTCGCCGCCGACCATGAGCCGCACGATATGCGGGATCATCAGGCCGACGAAGCCGATCACACCGGAATAGGCGACCATGACGCCAGTCACGAGGGCGGCCACCACGAAGACCGCGAGCCGGAACCGCGCCACCGGGATACCCAGCGTCGCGGCGGTCTCGTCGCCGATGGTCATCGCGTTGAGGCTGCTTGCCACGCCGCGCAGCCAGCCTGCCGAGATCAGCAGTACCACGCCGGGAAACAGCAGATAAGACCATTGCGCCAGTCCCAGCCCGCCCAGCATCCAGAACACCACCATGTGCGAGGCGCGCGGATCGCCGAGGAAGATCAGAGCGTTGGCCATCGACATCAGGATGAAGGAGACGGCGACTCCGGTCAGCACCAGCCGGTCGGCACTGGTGGCCTGTGCGAAACTGGCAAGCGCCAGCACGATTACCGTTGCCGCCAGAGCGCCGAGAAAGGCCATCACCGGCACGGTTGCCGGGCCAAGGAACATGCCGGTGTGCAGCAGCGCCAGTATGGCGCCGAACGCCCCGCCCGAGGAGATACCCAGAAGGTGCGGATCGGCCAGCGGGTTGCGGGTGACCGATTGCAGAACCGCGCCCACCAGCGCCAGCCCCGCCCCGACGAGGGCCGCGAGCAAAGCGCGCGGCAGGCGGATGTCCCAGACGATTGCCGCGCGCCCCGCCGACCAGTCGGCCTCGATCAGGCCCGGTGCCACCCGGTCCAGAATCACGCCCCAGACCGTTGCCAGCGGCACCGGCACCGCGCCGATGCCGACCGCCGCCGAGATCGACAGCAACAGCGCCCCCAGCCCGACGGCCCAACCCACCGACCGAACCGGCCGTGACAGCATCGACAGGCGCGCGCCGGTGGCGAGGGCAGGGGCGGCGGTTTCCGGGCCGGGAACGCTGCGCATGTCCGATTACTCGCCGTGGAAGGCGGCGGCGAGCGCGCGGATTGCGTCGATGTTGCGCGGGCCGGGGGTTGCCTCGACGTATTCGAGCACCACGAAGCGGTCGTTCACCACCGCGTCGATATCCGAGAAGGCGGGGTTGGAGCGCAGGAACGCGATCTTTTCGTCGGCCGTGACCTCGCCGTAATCCACGATCACGATGACCTCGGGGTTGCGTTCGACCACCGGTTCCCAGGCGACGCGGGTCCAGCTGCTTTCGACGTCGTCCATGATGTTGTGCCCGCCCGCGGCCTCGATCATCGCGGTCGGCATGGCGTAGCGCCCGGCGGTAAACGGCGTATCCTCGCCGCTGTCATAGACGAAGACGCGCAGCGGGTCGCCGCCGGGGAGGGTTTCGGCGATCTCGGCCAGGTCCGCCTGCCAGCCCGCGATCAGCGCCTCGGCACGATCCGGCACGCCGAAGATGGTGGCGAGGTTACGGATGTCGGTGAACATGTCGTCGATGGCGATGCGCTCTCGGTCCATGATGTGGATGCAGCTTTCGGTCAACTCATAGACCTCGATGCCGAACGGGGCGAGCGTGTCCGGCGTCACCTCTCCGCCGACGCGCATGCCGTAGTTCCAGCCGGCAAACCAGAAATCGAGGTCGGCGCCGATCAGTACCTCGCGCGACGGGTAGCGTTCCGACAGTTCCGGCAATTCGGCGACGCCTTCGCGCATCTCTTCGTCAAGCTTGTTCCAGCCGGATATGCCGGTGTAACCGACCATGCGGTCGGTCAGGCCGAGGGTCAGCATCATTTCCGTCAGGTTCACGTCGTTCGACGCGGCCCGCTCGGGCGGCGCGTTGAAGGTGATCTCGCGGTCGCAGCTTTGCACCGTGACCGGGAAGGCAAGGGCCGGGGCCGCAAGCGCCGTAAGGCCGAGGCCGAGGCCGAGGGATAGGGATAGGGATAGGGTTTTCACGCTGAATGGTCCTGTTGCATGTCGTCCGGAAGGGAAAAGTCGAAGCGCGCCGGGCCGCGCGGCGTTGCCGTCACGCCGAAGGCCTCGGCGATCAGATCGGGGGTCAGCACCGTGGCGGCCGGGCCGACGGCAAGCGGGTGGCCATCGCGCAGCACCAGCAGATCGTCGGCAAAGCCATGCACGAGGTTGAGGTCATGCAGCGAGGCGACAACGGTGATGCCAAGGCCCCTGACCAGCCGCAGCACCTGCAACTGGTGTCGGATATCGAGGTGGTTGGTCGGTTCATCCAGCACGATCAGCGCCGGTTCCTGCGCAAGCGCGCGGGCGACCATGACGCGCTGCCGCTCACCGCCCGAAAGTGTGCCCATGGACCTGTGGGCAAACGCGCGCAGATCAAGCCTGTCGAGCGCATGGTCAACAAGGTGATGGTCCCGGTCCGACAGCCCCGACAAGCCGCGCCGGTGCGGCGCGCGGCCAAGCGCCACGATCTCGGCCACGGTCAGGGCGAAATCGGTCGGCTGTTCCTGCAACACCGCCGCCACCCGCCTCGCCACCTGTCGGGGCGCCATTGCGTGGATGTTGTCTCCGTCGATCAGGACGCGGCCGGATTGCGGTGTGTGAAAGCGGTAGATCAGCCGCAGCAGCGTCGATTTGCCCGCGCCGTTGGCGCCGAGCACGCCAAGCACGCGCCCCGGCTGCACCGTGAAGCTGACCGGGTGCAGGATGCCGTTGCCCCACGCGACCTCTTCGAACGCCAGACCGGCAGGGGACGGGGGTGGGCAGCTCATCTCGGGGGCTCCGGCCTCGGGGCCACGCAGATCGACCGGGTCGGCCGCTCCGGATCACGGTCCTCAAGGCGGGTCAGGCAGATCGACAAGACGGGATCAGTCGCATTTCGCATGCTGGCACCCTGCCCGTTCGGAAAGGGGGCATGACATGTTCGGCGCACATCGCGCGGCGTGGTCTATCGTCATGGCGTCCTCGTCCGGGGCACCCCGCCCGGGTTGGTGTTTCGGTCATGATGGCAGGTCTCCTGGCTCGCGGGTGTCGCGTCACTCCCCCTGACCGAGCCTTTCGGCCCGGTGGCTTTGTCGAAGCGCACACCGCTTACAGTTGCGGGGGCAGCACCGGAATTGGGGGCAGGCCCCGCACCGGTTTCCCTATTCTCCCGAATATTCCGGGCACCATCGTTGTCGTCGGTAGCGGTCTTTTCCCGCTCGGTCAATCGGTCGTGTCATGCAACTGCACCGCGAAACCGCGTTGTCGGTCAAAACGGCATCTTGATGGTCTGGACCGACATGCCGTCGGTGGAGCCAGTCTCCTCAGTCTCCTCAGTCTCCTCAGTCCCCTCAGTCTCCTCTTACGGGCGCATCGGGGGTGATCCTCGCCTTCAGATCGTGTCTAGCGCGACCCGGCGCTCAGCCTGCTTGTGCCAGGGCGGCGGGCACGGCGGCGGTTTCGTTCAGGATGGTGGCGAGGTTGGGGTTGCTGCGCCCGTCGCTGTTGTCCTGCCCTTCGAAAATCATCGCGCCAAGGCGACGGGCGGTCTCCACCGCCAATCGGCCAGCGGGCTGACGTTCGGACGAATAGGCTGCAAGCGCCTCCGCGATCGGTGTTCCTTGCGACAGGTGGCGCGCGAGGGCCGCCGCGTCGCAGGCGGCCTTGGTGACGCCCATGCCGACATGCGGCCGCGCAACCGATGCCGCATCGCCGGTCAGTGCCACCCGACCGCGGGCGAAATCCGGCGCGATGTGATCGTAGATCGGCGTGAAGAAGGGCCTCTCCGACCGGTCGAGGATCTCGACGAAGGGCGGCGGCAGCACCGCGCGCGCAAGCGCCACGCCCTCTGCCACCACCGCGTCGCGCACCAGTGGCGGCGGGATGGAGACATCGTGACACCGCCCGGTTTCGTCGGTCAGCATCGCGGTCAGCGCCTCGGGTGCGACTGGGACATACCAGACGAAATTGTAGCGCCGGTGGCCGGAGCGAAGGTCATTCCCCGGCCCGGCGATCGGGTAGCCCACCACCTGCGTGCCACGCGGCGCGTAGAGGCCGAAATGCGGGAACAGGTCGGCCCGCACCTTTGGCGAAAGGTCCGCCTCAGGTGCCAAAGCGCGCCAGACGACATAGCCCGAATAGCGCGGCTGCACCTCGGGCTGCATCTGCCCGCGCACCGCAGAGCGGAACCCGTCGGCCCCGACCAGCAGATCGGCCTCCAGCACTGCCCCGTCGGTCAGCCGTACCGCAGCGCCATCGGGGCCGTCGTCATAGCCAGCAACGCTTTGCCCCAGCCGGTAGCTGCCTTGCGGCATCTGCTGGCGCAACAGGCTGTGCACCCGGTCCCACGAGGTTACCACCTGCGGATACCCGGCGCGCGTGACAATGCTGCCTGCGCGGTCATAGACCACCCGTTCGGATACCGCGACGCCCAGGTCGCGGGTCGAGGCGCCGGCCGTCTCTATCAGCCGGTTCAGCTGGTCATGGGTGACGATCCCGGCACCGCGCCCCGACAGTTCGCTGCGCGCGCGTTCCAGCAGGATCACCTCCCAGCCCGCCTGACGCAGGAACAGTGCTGCGAACAGACCGCCGATGGAGCCGCCGCAGACGATGGCACGCCGTGTCATCCCGCCTGTCATCGCCCTATCCTTCCCCGCCGACCCGTCCGAGCGCGCGCAGGATGCGCTGCGGCGTCATCGGCATCTGCGACAGGCGCGGCGCACCGAGCGGACGAAGCGCATCGTTGATCGCGTTCATCACCGCGCCGGGGGCACCTGCCGTGCCGGCCTCGCCGGCGCCCTTGGCCCCAAGCTGCGAGGTTCGGGTGGGCGTGCTGACATGACCGATGGTGATATCGGGCATCTCGCTTGCCATCGGCACGAGGTAGTCGGCCATGGTCGTGTTCAGCATCTGGCCGTCCTCGTCGTAGGCGCATTCCTCGTAGAGCGCACCGCCGATCCCCTGCACCACGCCGCCGCGGATCTGCTCTTCGACCAGCTTGGGGTTCAGCATCGTGCCCACGTCCTCGACCACCCAGTGCCCCAGAAGCGTGACCATGCCGGTCTCGGCGTCGACCTCGACATACGATGCCATTGCGCCGTTGGTGAAGACGAAGGGGTAATCCTCGACCCGCGCATGGCGGGTGGCGATCAGCTCCGGGCGGCTGCCCGCCGGCAGTTCGTGGGCGCGGTAATAGACCGTGCGTGCAAGGTCCGACAGGCTGATGCGCACCCGACCGCCGTTTGCGTCGACGACATGGCCCTGCGACAGGTCCAGCGCGTCCGGTGCGGCCTGAAGGATCTGGCCCGCCACCTCCAGCACCTGCGCGCGCAGCGCGCGGGCGGCCTGCAACATCGCCTCGCCGCCGATCCCGGCGCCGCGCGAAGCCCATGTGCCGCCGCCGTAGGGCACCGTCGCGGTGTCGCCGGTGGTGACATGGACCTGCGCAAGGTCCACCCCCATCACCTCGGCGGCGATCTGGGCAAGGATCGTGTCGGTGCCCTGTCCCTGCTCGGTGATCGAGTTGGCCACATGCACGGCCCCCGACGCATCCAGCCGCGCCGTCGCCCCGTCCTGCGCCGAGATCGGCGCGCCGCCAGCGCCATAGAACATCGGCGAGGGGTTGGTGACCTCGACCATGCTGACCAGACCGATGCCGCGATGGATGCCTTTCGCGCGCAGCCGCGCCTGTTCGGCGCGCAAACCGTCGTAATCCATCAGGGCCTTCAGCTTTTCGAGACAGGCCTCGTGCGACAGGTCGGCAAAGCGCATGCCCTGTGGCGAGGCGCTGGGGTAGCTGTCGTCGCGGCGCAGGTTCAGCGCCCTGAGGTCGGCCGGATCGCGCCCGGTGGCGGTGGCCAGATCGTCGATCAGCCCCTCCATCACCGCCATGGCGATGGGATGGCCGACGGCGCGATACTGGCTCATCGGCGCCTTGTTCTGGAACACCACGCGCAGCCGGGCGCGGTAGTTTGCCAACTCGTAAGGGGCGCCGATCAGGTTGATGACCTGATTGCCCTCGATCCCGGAAGACCTCGGATAGACCGAGTAGGGTCCGATCCCGGTGATGTCATCGACCTCGACCGCGACCAGCCGTCCCTCGTCATCGACACCCGCCCGCGCGGTGATGCGGTGCCCCCGTGCATGAATGTCGGACACGAAGCTTTCCATTCGGTCGGCGGCGAACTTGACCGGACGTTTCAGCAGCCGGGATGCCGCCAGCGTGGCCATCTCGTCGCCATATGTGTGGATCTTGACCCCGAAGGAGCCGCCCACATCCTCGGCCACGACCCGCACCTGTGCCTCGGGCAGGCCAAGGTGCTTTGCGACAACCGCCTGCATCATGTGCGGCGCTTGCCCGGAATAATGCACGGTCAGGCGATCCTCCGCAGCGTCGTAATCGCCGATGATCGCGCGCGGTTCCAGAGTGACGCCGGTGTGGCGGGCAAAGTCGAATGTGCGCTCCACCACCGTGACGCCGGGCGCGGAAAGCGCCGCATCCACGTCGCCCACATCCACAGACCGGTCCCAGCACAGGTTGGAATCGAGATCGGGGTGAACGCGTGCCGCCGCCGGGTCGAGCGCGCCTTCCATGTCGGTGACGGCGGGCTGCGGGTCATACTCGACCTCGATCACGGCAAGGGCATCCTCGGCCTCGGCCCGGCTTTGCGCGACGACCATGACCACCGGCTCGCCCACCCAGCGGGCGACATCGAGCGCCAACGCCGGTTGCGGCGGTGAGCGCATGCCGGAAAGATGTGTCAGAACGCCGACCCAGGGGGTGATCTCGCGCGCCATGTCGGCACCGGTGTAGACCGCAACGACGCCCGCCATGGCGCGGGCGGCTGCGGTGTCGATGCCAAGCACACGGGCATGTGCGTAGGGGGAGCGGTGAAAGGCCGCGTGCAGCATGCGCGGCAATGTCTTGTCGTCGACATAGCGACCCCGGCCCTGCAACAACCGCCGGGCGTTGGGGCGCGGCACCGAGCTGCCGATATAGCTGTTCGGGCGGTCTTCTGCGATCAGGCTCATGCGTTGGCCTCCGCTTGCTGCGCGTTTGCCGCGATCACCTCTTCGACGGCGTCGATGATGGCCTGATAGCCGGTGCAGCGGCAATAATTGCCCGACAGGTGTTCGCGGATCGCGGCCCGGTCGGGGCTGCCCCCGGCGGCGACCAGATCGGCGGCGCTGACCAGCATGCCGGGGGTGCAATAGCCGCATTGCGCCGCATTGTGGCGGTGAAACGCATCCTGCAACGTGGCAAGCGCGCCGCTCTCGGTCAGCCCCTCGACGGTTTCCACGTCGGTGCCGTCGGCCTGCGCGGCCAGCATCAGGCAGGATCGCACCGCCACCCCGTCGACCCGGATCGTGCAGGCGCCGCAGACACCGTGGGCGCAGCCCACATGGGTGCCCGTCAGGCCCAGCCGTTCGCGCAGGAAATCGGCCAACAGCGTGCGCGCGGGCACGGTTTGCGATACCGTTTCGCCGTTCACCGTCATCGTTACCGCGATCCCTGTCATGCTTGCCCCCTGTGTGCGATCCTGACCAGCGCCCGGCGCGTCAGCACCGCCGCGTAGTGGCGTTTCGTGTCCTCGTCGGCGTTCGGATCGCCGAAGATATCGAGCCCCTCCGTCGCCCTTGCCGCCACCTCTTGCAAGGGCGCCCCCGCGATGATCGCGGCCTCGGCTGCCGGGCTGCGCACCGGGCATTCCGAGATGCCGAAGAACGCCACCCGCGCCGCACCCGGCGTCAGCATCATGGCGACCCCGGCCATCGCGTAATCGCCATGGCGCCGCGCCAGTTCGCCGAACCCGTGCCGGGCCTGTGCCGCGGGCAGCGGGATTTCGACGGCTGTCAGCAACTCACCGGGTTCCAGTGCGGTTTCATACATTCCGAGGAAGAAATCGTCGGCGGCCACGCGCCGCGTGCCCCCGACCCCTTCGATCACCATTTCGGCGGACAGCGCAAGGCAGCAGGCCGGCATTTCCGCCGCCGGATCGGCCAGCGCAACCGAGCCGCCAAAGGTACCGCGATTGCGGATCGCGGCGTGGGCGACGTGGGGCATGGCCTCGGCGATCAGCGGCAGATGGTGCGCGATCAGCGGGCTGGCCAGCACGTCCGCATGGCGCGTCAGGGCACCGATACGCAGCCGGTCACCGATAAGGGTCAGGCCGCGCAGATCCGCGATGCCGCCGATGTCGATCAGCGACGGCGGCTCGTCGAGCCGGAAGTTCAGCGCCGCCAGAAGGCTTTGACCGCCGGCGATGAATTTCGCGCCCTCGCCCGCTTCGGCATGAAGGTGCAGCGCATCTTCGATGCTCGTGGCGCGCGCGAAGGCAAAGGCCGTGCTTTTCATCCGGTTCGTCCCCTTCCTGACAGGATCGTCGGTCGAGGATCCTGTTTGCGTTGTTGCAGAAACTTATCTATCAGTCGATAATTAGCAAGTCCAAATTGCCCGGCGAGCCGCTTGGCACCGGGCGGGATGCAAACAGGAAAGGACAGGTTCTCATGGCCATTCGCCCCAAGACTCACGTCGAAATGAAAATGACCGGCACCGCCGTCAGCCACGCGCGCACCGATATCGCGGCGCGCGATGTCACCGGAATCGTCGATGAACCCGAGGCGCGCGGCGGCACCAACAAGGGCCTGACGCCGACTGAAACGCTGATTTCGGCGCTTGTCGGCTGCACCAACGTGATCAGCCAGCGGTTGGCGCATCGTGACGGTGTCACCTTCGGCGAGATGACGATCGACGCGAAAGCATCCTTCGATCGTCGCGGCGCCAGCCTGGAGGCGGAGATCGATGTTCCGTTTCCGACAATTGCGCTGGATATCCGCGTCAAGACCGATGCCACCCCCGACCAGCTGGAGGTGATCAAGGCCGATCTGGGCCGCTATTGCCCGATCGCCAAGGTGATCCGCGCCGCCGGCAGCGAGATCACCGAGACCTGGACCGCCCTGCCGCTGTAAGCGGCACACCCAACCTGCGAGGATATTCATGACCCAGACAACAACGCGCCCGATGCCGGGCACGCCGGCGCCCGACCTGACGGTAACAACCGCCGCCGGCCCTTGGTCCCTGAAGGACAGTTCGCCGAAGACCTACACGGTGGTGGTGTTCTACCGTGGCCTGCATTGCCCGGTCTGCAAAGGCTTTCTGACGGAGCTGAACAGCCTTGTCCCGGACTTCAAGGAGGCCGGCGCCGAGGTCATCGCCGTGTCGATGGATGGCGCGGATCGCGCCGCGCAGACCGCCGCCGACTGGGGTCTGGACCGGCTGACCCTCGGCCATGGCCTGACGGAAGATCAGGCGCGCGACTGGGGGCTTTACCTGACCGAGGCGATCAATGACCGCGAGACACCGGTTTTCTGCGAACCGGGGCTGTTCCTGATCGACACCGAGGGGCGGTTCTACCTGATCAACGTCGCCTCGATGCCCTTCGCGCGGCCCGATATCGCCAGTCTGCCCGGCAAGATCGCCTTTGCCACCGAAAAAGCCTACCCGGCGCGCGGCACTCGCGCCTGACCCTCCCGGTGGGGGGCGCCGGTCAGGCGCCCCCGTCATCCAGAGGCAACGGCGGGTTGGCGCTGCGCTTGTCCTCGACGGTGGTGAAGCTGAGCACCGTATCGCCGATGTTCTCAAGGTCATGCGTCATCCGTTCGCCTTGCGCGAAGTGGAAATGCCGGGTCGTTCCGAGGTCGTAGACCGGTTCCTCGACCCGCCCGTCGGCATAGCGCGACCGGGCGCGGCCGGGGCTGGTGGCGGTCCAGAAGTAATCCATCACATGGGTATGGAAGGGCAGCCGGGCGCCCGGTTCCAGGCTGAGCAGCCAGACCCGGTAGGTCTCGGTCTCGCTGACAAGGCGGCTGCCGACGCGCGCGTTGCCGCCGCCGGGGGCCAGTTCAGCGGCCAGTTCGGCGACAAGGTCGGGCGACCAGTGGGGCCGGTCCGCAAGGTTGTCGGGAAGGGGGAAATCACGCATGGTTATGCTCCTTCTGAATGGGTTGGGGCGCGCAACTCCTCGAAGGATGTTGCGACATGGCGCTGCCAGCCGGGCCGTTCGGACAGGGCTGCGGCCCAGCGATCCAAAGCCGGGCAATCGTCGGGCATCAGGTCCAGCGCCGCGATCCGGTGCAAAAGTGCCCCAACCGCGATGTCGGGCAGGCCAAGCGTCGGGCCCGCCAGGTAGTCCTGCCTTGCAAGCTGCCCGTCGAGCACGCGCAGCGCCGCCGTCAGATCCCGCCTCGCCGCAGCCGCGACCCCGGCATCGCGCCGGCCAGGGGCAAGGCGCACATGCTGCCAGAAAAGTGTCAGGAAGGGCGGTTGAACGGCGGTCGCCCCGAAGGCCAGCCATTGATCGGCCTGCGCCCGGGCGGGCAGAGTTTGCGGCACAAACCGCCATTCGCGGGCGGACAGGTAGCGCAGGATCGCTTCCGATTCCCACAAGGTCAGGTCGCCATCCTGCAACACCGGCACCCGCCGCGTCGGGTTCATCACGGCGAAAGCGTCGCTGTCGACCACGCCGTATCGCCCGCCCGCGTCGATCCGGGTGCAGGGCAGATCCAGTTCATCCAGCGCCCAGAGCACCTTTTGCACGTTCACCGAACTTGCCCTGCCCCAAAGTGTCAGCATCACTTGATCGCTTGCGGATTCGCCGGCGATCCGCAGCCGCCCGGCAGGTGCAAGGGAGGGGCGCAGAAAAAGAACTCATAGACCCCGTCGGCGGCACAATCCTCGGCCAGTTCCCTGACGTAGTAGATCTCGCCCATGGCGATGCCGATGGCCGGGATCACCACCCAGTGCCAGGGCTGATTGGCTTCGTCGGTCTCATTAGGGCGCACCTCGCAGCCCCATGTATCGGCGCAGATCGCGGCGATGTCGTGTTCGCGGATCCAGTAGCAGGTTTCGAACGCAAGGCCCGGCGCATCGCCGCCGGCATAGCCCGACCAGTCGCCGGTTTTCAGGCACTGTTCCTGGTGGCCGGTGCGCAGGATGACGAAATCGCCCTTGCGGATTTCCACGCCTTGCGCTGCGGCGCAACCGTCCAGATCGGCGCTTGTGACCGGATATCCGAGGTCGAGCATCTCGACCCCCTTCCATCGCGCGACGTCCAGCAGCACTCCGCGCCCGACGCACTTGTCACGGTAATGCTCGATCCCGTTCTTGTGGGCGCCGCGCGCATCCACCAGCGACGCCGGATAGCCGTTCCACATCTTGTCATCGAGGAAGATATGCGCCAGCCCATCCCACTGGGTGGATCCCTGGCACGGCATGTTCAGCGCGTCGTCGGCATAGCGCAGATAGGCCGGCCCCTCGTCCTGCACCCCGGCGGCAGCGTCGGTGCCGGTGGCCAGCATGGAATGGATCGGGTTCCAGCGCCCGCCGAACAGCCCGGACTGGATCTTCTCGTCCAGCGCCAGCCCCAGCGCGAAGCTGCGCCCCTTTCGGATCAGCCCTGCGGCGGCGACCACGTCTTCGGGAGCGACGTTGTTGAGTGTGCCCAGCTGGTCCTCCGGCCCCCATCGGCCCCAGTTCGACAGTTTCTCGGCGGCCTCGTAGATCGCGGCCCTGTTGACGGTCATCGGCATGCGGCGTCCCCTCCTTTGCGCGGCAATTCTGTTGCGATATTATTTATCACTCGATAAAGATCAAGAGAAAGAACGACCCGAAACCGCAAGCGAAAGGTATATCCATGGACCAAGGCAACAGTTTCCCGATCCGGTTCCTCGCCTGCGGCGTCGCGTGCGGCAAGATGCGCAACGAGGTGCATGTCGGCTGGCCCGGCATGAAACAGTCCTGGGATCTTGCCACCGACGAGGCGCCGATCCTTGGCGGTGAGGATACTGCGCCGCCGCCGCTGGCCTATCTCGCGGTGGCGCTTGTGGGCTGCGCGATGACCAACATCCGCATGATGGCGCGCCATTTCGACATCACGCTGAACGCGCTGTCGGTGGACCTGGTCGCCGATTGGCGGCGCACCGTGCCTGAGCGGGGGATTCACATCGCGGGCACCGATGGCTTCGCGCTCGAGATCGAGATAGACAGCCCGTCTCCGCCCGATGCTGTGCGCCGTCTGGTGCAGGCCGCGCGGGCGGGATGCTTCGTGGAACACTCGCTGTCGCGCGCGGTGCCTGTGACCGGGCGCCTCAGGCATGGGTGTGGTGACTGGATTATCATGCCCGATCCGGAGTATGACAGCGGGACAGACACCTTTGGCCGCTAGCCGACACCGAGGAGACTGCGCGTGAGCACCCCGAAGATGCCAGAGACCGGCCTGGAAACGCCGCCAGACCGCAAGCCGGCGCGGGCCGCGCGCATGAACCCCGAGGCCCGCCGCGAACAACTGGTCGAACAAGCGGCGGAGTTCTTTTCCGAGAATGGCTTCGATGCGGGCACGCGGCAACTGGCCAGTCAGCTTGGCGTGACGCAGCCGTTGATCTACCGCTATTTCAAGTCCAAGGAAGACCTGATCAACGAGGTTTACCGCATGGTCTATGTCGGCCAGTGGCAGGATGAATGGACCAGCCGGCTACGCGACCGCAGCCTGCCGATGCAGGATCGGCTGATCGCTTTCTACCGCTCCTATTGTCCGGCGATCTTCAACCGGCGCTGGATGCGGATCTTCTTCTTCGCGGCGCTCAAGGGGCTGGATATCAACGCCCGATACGTCGCCCGCGTGGCGAAACGCATCCTGCACCCGATTGCCGACGAGATGCGCGCGGAACTGGGCATCGACAGCGCCGCACCAATCACCCGCACCGAGGAAGAACTGGTCTGGCTGATGCACGGTGCGGTGTTCTACCAGGGTATCCGCGAACACGTCTACCGCACGGTCGATGACATGGACTACGATTTCGGCCTGCGCATGGCGGTCGACCTCTACCTTGTAAAGGCGCGGGATCTGGTGGCGCGCGCGGTTGCCAACGCGGAAGACGGCAAACCCGACCCGTCGCTGGTGCATCCCCCCTGTCAGGCCACCCGCAAGCCGCCCAGCCGCCCCTGGCAATAGACCAGCGGCACATGTCCTGCTTGGGTGCACGCGATCACCTCGCCCAGCATGATCTCGTGATCGCCGCCGGGGTGGCGCTGCCAGAAGCGGCATTCCAGAACCGCCGCCGCACCGGGCAGAACCGGCAGGCCGTCAAGGCCCGGTGTCCAGTCGATACCGGCGAAGCGATCCTCGGCGTCGCTTGCGAAGCGGCGGCACAGGTCGCCCTGATCCTCGGACAGGATATTGACCGCAAAGCCCGCCGCCGCGCGCCAGATCGGCAGGCTGTAGGCCGACAGCGCGATCGACCACAGAACCAGCGGCGGCGACAACGAGACCGAGTTGAAGGAATTGACCGTCATCCCGAAGGGCCGCCCGCCGGGATCGCGCGTGGTGATCACGGTCACACCGGTTGCGAAATTGGCCAGCGTGGCGCGCAAGGTTTCGGGCGCCGTGCCGGGTGTCTGCGACTGCGGTACGGTCATGTCTGCGGCACACCAAGAAATGCGGCCAGGGCCGCATTGAACGCGGCGGGCTGGTTGATGTTCGACACATGCGCCGCGGCGTCGATCATCCGGTAGCGCGCGCCCGGTGTCGCGGCGGCCATGGCGCGCATCATCTCGGGTGCGGCCCCCATGTCCTGCGCCCCACCCAGATACAGGACCGGCGCCGCGATCCGGTCCAGATCCTTGCGGTAGTCGAGCCCTTGCAGCGCCGCGCAGCAGGCGATGTAGCCGCCCGGATCGGTGCCGAGGATCATCTGCCGCACCGCCTCCGCCCGGTCGGGATGGGCGGCGCGCCAATCGGCGGTGAACCAGCTGTCCAGCGTGCTCTCGGCCACCGCAGCCATGCCGCCGGCGCGCACCTTGTCCATGCGCGTGGCGAAGTTCTGTCGGAATGGCTCGGGCGCATCGGCGCGGGCATCGGCGCAGATCAGCCGGTTCAGCCGCTCGGGATGGGACAGCGCAAGGCCAAGCCCGGTCATACCCCCCAGCGACAGGCCCAGCACATCGGCGCGCGCAACCCCGTGCGCATCCATCGCCGCGACCATGTCGGCCACCAGATCGTCGAAGCTGTATGGCCCCGACGGCGCGTCCGACGCACCGTGCCCGCGGGTGTCGTAGCGCAGCACGCGGAACTGCGCCGACAAGAGCGGCATTTGTGCCTCCCACATCCTCAGATCCGCGCCCAGCGAATGCGACAACACGATCCACGGCGCGCCCTCAGGTCCGTCAACGCGGGTGTTGAGCGCGCCCGCCGATCCCTCTATCCGCGCGCCGCTCATTGTGCTGCCACCGAGGTGCCAATCGCGGCGTTCACCGCCGGCATGACCTTTTCGGCCGCAAGGATCATCGAGCGGCGACCGATCTCCGGGTCGGCCCAGTCCTTGCCGGCATAAAGCAGCGTGCCGAAATCGCCCACCTCATCGCGGAAGGCAAGGATATCGTCGGCTACCTTGTCGGGCGTGCCCCAGATGATCAGCCGGTCGCAGATCATGTCGAGCGTCACCTCGTCATCGGCCATCGACTGGTCGGGCTTGAACAGGTTCAGCCGCCCATGCTTGCGCATCTTGGTCAGAAGCTGGCTGTAGTAGAAGCGGTAGGGGCTGTCGGGATCGGTCGCATAGGCGCGCGCGGTCGCCATATCGTCGGCGACCAGAACGCTTTTCGCAACACGCCAGTTGGCCGGATCGGCAGGCCGGCCCACCCGGTTGCAGCCCTCGGCGTATTTCGGCCAGTGGCTTGCCACCCATTCCGGCATCAGGAAATTGGCGCTGATCGGATCCCAGCCGCGCGCCGCCGCCTCGGTCACGCCCTTGGAGAACGGCGCCACAGCGGTCACGACGATGGGCGGATGCGGGCGTTGCAGGGGCTTGGTCATGATGCCCTGCCCGATCTCGGTCATCTGGGTGCGTGCGGTCGAGATGTCCCAGAACCTGCCCTTGATGTCGTAGGGCGCGTCGCGCTGCCAGATCTCCAGCACCATGTCGATGCATTCGAGGAACATTGCCTGGCGGTCGGCGTCGAGATTGCCGAAGACTTCGGCATCCGAGGCAAGCCCGCCCGGCGAAATGCCGAAGATGAACCGCCCGTCGAGCATGTGATCGAGCATCGCCGCCTGCGCCGCGATCGCGGCGGGGTGGCCATTGGGCATGTTCACGGTGCCGGTGCCCAGCCGGATCTGCTTCGTCGCCGCCGCGATCCAGGCGATGAAGGTTCCGCAATTGGTGATGTTCTCGGCGGCATCGGTGACATGCTCGCCGACATAGGCCTCGTTGAAGCCAAGATCGTCGGCCAGCAGGAACGCCTCGCGGTCCTCGGCAAGGCTCTTGCGCCAATCCTTGTCCACGGGGTGGATGGGCATGGTGAAAAAACCGATCTTCATGTGCGCCTCCGGCATGTCTGTTTCCGTTGAAACGAGAGGGTGCCGCCTGACAGCATATCCCGATGACGGCCGGGAGACCTTTGCGGCCATTGGCGCGCGCCGCCCGGAAGACGGCTCGGCCCGGTCGCCCTGACCTTTGTGACTGTCGCTGTTCGACGCAAACCGGACCCTTTCGTCATATTCGAAAGATCTAGACCGCCCCGACCTGCCCGTAAAATAATTGCATTTTGCATTAGCTATCAATTAACTTGATGGCATGTTCAATATGCGCCAGATCCGGGCCTTTGTCGCGGCCTACGAAGAGGGCAGCTTTACCCATGCCGCCGCGCGCGAAAACGCCACGCAATCGGGTATTTCGCAGCATGTCGCGGCGCTGGAGGCGTCGCTTGGGGCGGCCCTGTTCGCGCGCGGCCCGCAGGGCATTGCCGCCACGCCCGAGGGATGCCTGTTCTATCCCCGTGCGGTCGAGGCCCTTGCCGCGCTGTCCGCCGGGCGTGCCGAGGTGGAGGGCGCGCGCGCGGCGCTGTCGGGGCCGGTGCGCGCCGGATTGATGCCGGCCTTCACGCGCGCCGCGCTTGCGCCGGTGTTGCAGCGGTTCGTCGCAGCGCATCCGCTGGTGCGCCCCGAGGTGGTGGAAGGTTACAGCGGTACGCTGTCGGACATGGTGCGGGCCGGACAGCTTGATTTCGCGATGGTTCCTGCCGGTGGCGCGGCGGCGGGCCTGCGCGTCACCCCGCTGGCGCGCGACCGCGAAATGCTGGTCTGCGCCCCCGGAGCGACCGGCGTGCCGCACACGCACCCGATCCGGCTGTCCGCGGGCGGGCCGTGGCGGTTCGCGGTCCCCGGCCACGCCAATATCCGGCGCGCGCGGCTCGACACCTATTTTGCCGCCAACGGGGTGCCGGTCGCCGATCTTCTGGAACTCGATTCGATGCTGGCCACGCTGGAGCTTGTGGCCCAGTCGGACTGGGTGGCGGTGCTGCCCGGCGTCATTTGCGCCGGTGACGCCGACGGGGTGCTGCGCCATGTTCATCCACTGGCAGGGCCTGACCTGATGTCCGACTTCGTCACCATCGAACCAGCCCGCGCCGCGCCCTCTGCCGCCGCCGCCGCGTTGCGCGACATGCTCGGTGCCGAGATCAACCGGCTGGTGCGATTCGGCCCGCCGACGCCGGGCTGACCGGCATCGGCGGGCAGGAGGTCGTCAGGTCCCGATCGAGGGCAGCCAGGTGGCAAGCTGTGGCACCATGATGACCGCCGTGGCGGCAACAAGGATCATGATCCAGTAGGGCACCGCACCGCGGAAGATCGTGCTCAGCTTGACATCCGGGTCGGGGATCGCACCCTTGACCGTGTAGACCAGCAGACCGAAGGGGGGCGTCAGCAGCCCCGCCTCGATGACGAGAATCCCGAAGATCGCGAAAGCCACCGGGTCGACCCCCAGCGACGCGGCGATGGGTGCGAAGATCGGCACCGTCAGCAGGATGATAGAGACCGAATCGATAATCATCCCCAGAAGCATCCAGACCAGCATCATCAGCGCGACGACCACCACGACCCCGCCGCCAATGCCAAGGAAAAAGTCCTGAATGGTGTTGATTACCCCACCGAAGGCCAGCAACCTTGAATACATCGAGGCCGTGATCAGCAGGATCATGATCGGCGCCGTGGTGCGTCCGGCAGCATAGATCGCCTGCATCAGCGCCCGGCCCCGCATGCCCTTCAGGACACCGATCGCCAGCGCGAAGACAGCGCCGAAGCCAGCCGCCTCGGTCGGGTTGAAAACGCCGCCCCAAAGCCCGCCGATGACCAGCAACACAAGCGCGAGGATGCCAAGCCCGCCGAGGATTTCCGACCGCGTGTAGCGCGGCCCCTCTCCGTGCGGGGCGGGTGTCGGGGCGTCCTCGGGCTTCAGGATTGCGATGCCGACGCAATAGGCGGAAAACAGCACCGCCAGCAGGACACCCGGCACCACCCCGGCAAGGAACAGCGCGCCCACCGACATCTCGGTCAGCACGGCCCAGACGATCAGCAACACCGAGGGCGGGATCAGCATGCCAAGGCAGGCGCTGCCCGCCACGGTTCCGACGGCCAGTTCCTTGCGGTAGCCCAGCTTGCGCATTTCCGGGTAGGCAATGCGCGAGAACGCCGCCGCCGAAGCGACCGATACGCCGGTGACGGCGGCGAAGATCGCGTTGCCCGCGACCGTGGCAACGGCAAGCCGCCCCGGCAATCGACGCAGCGCCTTGTTGCAGATCTGGTAGAGATCACCCGCCGCACCGCATCGGGACACGAATTCCCCCATCAGCACGAAAAGCGGAATGACGATGAAGGTCTGGCTGCGGATCGCCTCGTAGCTGACCTGTTCCAGAAGCGATATGGCGATGCCGAAATTGCCCAGCATCAGCCAGATGCCAAGCGCGCTTGTCAGCGCAAGTCCAACCGCGATGTGGATGCCGAAGATCACCATCAGCACCAGAAGCGCCATCATGTAAAGAACGATAGCTGTGGCCATGTCAGCGCCCCCCCTGTTGGCGGGGGGCAGGGTCGGCGAAGCTGAGCGCGCCGGGGTAATGGCTTTCGGCTTCCAACTGGCCGGTCCAGTCCAGCCAGATCATCCCCAGATAGGCAATGGCGGTGTAGATCGAGGTGCCGATCAGCACGAAGCGCACGGGCCATGTCGGAACCCGCAACGCGCCTTCGCCCTCGTATTCGCCGATATTGTAGGCGGTCACGGCCGAGTCCCATGATGACCATGCGATCAGGCCAAACAGGACGGCGCCGAGAACGAAGGCCAATGCGCGCATCAGCCTGCGTGCCGTCACCCCGACTGCGGCCGACATCAGATCGGTGCGCAGCATGGAGCCTGAAAAGATCGCCAGCGGCAATTGCATGAAGGTGATCGCAACCACCGAATTGCGGATCACCTCGGACGTGCCACGGATTGGGCTGGACAGAACTGCCCGGCCCAGAACATCGCCCACGATCCAGAAGGCAAGTATCAGCACCCAGAGCGCGGACAGCACATGCAACCCACGCGCCAGGGACACAAGGACCCTGAACACCATCTCGCCTATCTCCTCCCTCTTGGCGACATTGTGCGGCCCTTCCCGCTGTCGCCCGTTCGCTTATGTCAGGCCGCGCGATGCGACCGCTCACTCCCCGGTTTTTGCCTGTCCCCGCCTTGGGTGGGGGCAGGCCATTGCGCCACCGCGATCAGACCTCTTTCAGATCGCCGGTGGAGTCGACCGTCATCCGCGTTTCCTTCGAAGCTTGCAGGATCTGCGGCGCGCAGACCATCCGCCCGCCGTCGCAAGTCGCCTCTTTCGAGACGATGATCGCCATCCCGTTCGCGTGACTGTCGCCGGTGTTGCGAAAATCCGCGACAGATGTTCCTGTCCGATACTCCAAACGCCGCCGTCGTGCAGGCCGCCGTCGTGCAGGCCGCCGTCGTGCAGTGCACCGCGCCGGTCGTAGCCATCTCCACAGGCTGTGTGAAAAGCATGTGCCGACCCCACCAGCCGTATCCGATTACTGAACGATCAAGCATGTCACGCCGTTCGATCCCTCCGCCCTGTTTCGCGGGCCGTATGATGCGACCGTTGACAGGATGCCAATTATCAGTTGATAAACAAAGTCACGCGACGGGGCAACACCCCACTCGGATCGCGAGTGTCATCAACCTGGGGAGGAGCATGACGACATGACCAAGAAACACCATTCAGGCCGGGCCGGTTCGGCAGCGGCGCTTGGCGCGGTAGCGGGGCTTGCGCTTGCATTCCCGGCCATGGCGGACAATTTCACCTTTCGCATCGGGTCCGGGCACCCGTCGGGACCGGCGGTTTACGTCGGTCTGGTCGAAACGGTCTTTGTGCCCGAGGTGACCCGCCGGGTGGCCGAGGAGACCGAACACACGGTCAACTTCATCGAGGCCTATGGCGGCGCCATCGCCGGTGTGGCCGACACGCTGGAGGCGGTCGAATCGGGCCTTCTCGATTTCGGGGCCTATTGCTTCTGTTTCGAACCGGCCAAGCTGTTCCTGCACAATTTCCCGTATTACGCCCCCTTCGGTCCGCAGGGGTCGGCCACGGCGATGGAGATCACCCGCACCGTCTATGACGAGAACCCGTGGCTGACCGAAACCTTCGAACGCGACTACGGCCAGACGCTTCTGGGCCTGTCGGGCTGGGACAACTACCACCTTGGCACGACCGATCCGTGGACCTCGGTCGAAGACCTTCAGGGCGTGCGCGTGGGCGGTGCCGGGCCGAACCTGCCGTGGCTGGAATATGCCGGTGCGGTGCCGGTGCAGTCGACCCTGCCCGACGGCTACATGAGCCTTCAGACCGGCATCTATAACGGCTGGCTGATGTTCCCGTCCTCCTATCTCGGCTTCCGCTTCTACGAGCCGGCGCCCTATTACACACTGATCGGGTTCGGCCCGATGATGGTCAACGGGCTGACCGCCAACATGAACACCATGGCCCGTCTGCCCGAGGATGTGCAGCAGATCATCCGTGAGGTCGGCGCCGAGTATGAACGGCGGTCCGGTGTCGAACTGGATGCAGCGCAGGTTCGGGGCCTTGCCGGTCTGCGCGAGGCCGGGGCGATCTTGACCGAACTGCCCGCAGAGTCGCGGCAGCAATGGGCCGAATCGCTGGCTGAATTCCCTGGTGTTCAGGCGCGTGACGCCGACGGCCGGGGCATGCCGGGAACCGATGTGCTGAACAGCTACCTTCAGGCCGTTGCCGCCACGGGCTATGACTGGCCGCACGCCTACAGCCTCGAATGATCCCGAAGCCGGGCGGCGCGACGGGTGCCGCCCGGTTCTGCCGATACGCAAAACGCGCGCGATCCGCGCCGGTCACAAGATATGCGATGACGGCCACGAGTCCGTCGCGGATTTTCGTGCAAAGAGCCTGCGCTGACTCATAAGCGCCTGCGCTGAGTCAAAGCTGCGCCCCGCCATGAATCGTCATGCCCGAGGCGTGCGGGACGAATGCGTCAGGGGGCGCCATCAACAGGCGCCCACCCGCCTCCGCTTACAGGCTGGCGCTCAGCTTGGCGACGATGGCATCGCCCATTTCGCCGGTAGAAACGGGGGTCACGCCCTCTTCGCCCAGAAGGTCGGCGGTGCGCACACCGTCACCCAGCACGCCCTCCACGGCCTTTTCCAGCCGGTCGGCCTCCGCCCCCATGTCGAAGGAATAGCGCAGCGCCATGGCAAAGCTGAGGATGCTGGCGATCGGGTTGGCCTTGCCCTGCCCGGCGATATCTGGGGCCGAGCCGTGGACCGGTTCATAGAGCGCCTTGGGTCGGCCGTTGGCCATCGGCGAACCGAGCGAGGCCGAGGGCAGCATGCCGAGCGAGCCGGTCAGCATCGCGGCGGCATCCGACAGCAGGTCGCCAAAGAGGTTGTCGGTCACGATCACGTCGAACTGCTTGGGCCAGCGGCACAGCTGCATGGCGCCGGCATCGGCATACATGTGTGACAGCTCCACGTCCGGGTATTCCGCAGCGTGCACCTCCGTCACCACGTCGCGCCACAGGATGCCCGATTCCATCACATTGGCCTTTTCCATCGAGCAGACCTTGTTTCCGCGCTTGCGGGCAAGCTCGAAGGCCGACCGGGCGACGCGGGCGATCTCGGATTCGGTGTAGCGCTGGGTGTTGATGCCGACGCGTTCATTACCCTCCTCAAAGATACCACGCGGTTCGCCGTAATAGATGCCGGAGGTCAGTTCGCGCACGATCATGATGTCGAGCCCGGCAACCACATCCTTTTTCAGCGACGAGAAATCGGCCAGTGCATCGAAACACTGCGCCGGGCGCAGGTTGGCGAAGAGGTCCATCTCCTTGCGCAGACGCAGAAGGCCGCGCTCCGGCTTGACGCTGAAATCCAGATCGTCGTATTTCGGCCCGCCCACGGCCCCCAGCAAGACGGCATCGACCGCCTGTGCCTTGTCCATCGTGGCGTCAGCCAGCGGTGTGCCATGCACATCATAGGCCGCACCGCCGACGAGATCCTCGCTTACATCGAAGGCAATGCCACGGCTGGTGCGATACCAGTCGATGATCTTGCGCACCTCGGCCATGACCTCGGGGCCGATGCCGTCGCCGGGCAGGATAAGAAGCGATGGGTTGCTCATGAGGGGATCCGTCCTTGTGATGGGGTTGTCTTCGCCTAGCCCCTGCGCGCTTGAGGGTCAAGAAAGGAGCGGTGCCAGCCTCGGTAATCGCCATGCCCCGGTGCAGTCTGTTTGCCCGTTTGCCGCGCCCGAGGTCGCCCGCCAGCGTTAAACGACGATTTATCCGCACGATGAGGGTCGGTTGATCGGGCCTGGCGGGGTGATGCTCGACAAGGCGCCGGCCAGCGAGAATTCCGCCACCCAGTCGGGCCGCGTGGCGATCCAGAAATGCCCCTTGGCGCGGACGATATTCGGCATCGTGCCCTGCAACACAATCGGACCGGGACACAAGCGCGCACGTGACCTGCCCGGTACGGCCCGTCGGCCGTGGCGCTGCGACGTGCGAATGGTCCAGGTGAAAACGAAAAACGCCCGCTCGGGGACCGGGCGGGCGTTCGGGACGTTTGGTTGGCGCGCTTAGCGGCGGATGCCGAGACGCTTGATGAGGTCGCGGTAGCGGCCTTCATCCTTGCCCTTGAGGTAGTCCAGCAGCTTGCGGCGCAGTGCCACCATTTTCAGAAGGCCACGGCGGCCGTGGTTGTCCTTCTTGTGGATCTTGAAATGTTCGGTAAGCGTGGCGATCCGGCTGGTCAGGATCGCAACCTGAACCTCTGGCGAACCGGTGTCGCCTTCTTTTGTGGCGAATTCCGCAATGAGGCGGTTTTTCTCTTCGGCAGTGATCGACATCGGGGTCTCCTTTACAAGTTGGAGGAATGGCACAAGCCGGGATGTCGTCCAGCAGGGCCCATGGAGAGCTGTCGCCCATAACAGGCGACCCGGTGGCTATAGGATAGAATCCGCTCCGTGAAAAGCCCTGAATCTGGCTCGGATTGTGGCAAATCGGACAGCAGTGGGGCGACCGGTTGTTAACCATATGGTAACGAATTCATTGAGCTTTTCCTAAAATCCGTCGAAAGTATTCCTCGGAATTCGGGGGGTCATACACCATCCGGAAACAGCGCCACATTTATTCCACAGGAAAACCTTGTGGCGGTCGGTAAAAGACCCGATGGTCGGTGCAAGGTCATCCGCAGATCGTTTTGAAGGTCCTCACCCCGGGGCCGAACGTGGAAATGTAGAGGGAAGCTAATGTTTGCAGCGGGTGGCGTATTGTTGCTGATGCTCGTCGGGTTCGCGCTCGAAGGGGTGTTCTCGGGCAACGAGGAGGAATCCGGCTCCGGTGATGGCAGTGACGCGTCGTCGAATGGGCGCGACTCCGCTGAATACGACGCCTCCGTCTATACCTCCGATCTGCACGACCTGCTTTTCGGCGACGATGGCATGGGCAATCCCGGCGATCCGGCGAGCGATGATCGGGGGTCCAGCGGCAGTATCCTCGATGACCTCGACATGTCAGACGGTGATGCCGAAGACGCAGCTGCCGGGAATGACGGGGAAGACACCCAGGATAACACCGACCCCTCGGATGATGACGGGCCGTTGATCCTGGACGATTCGGTGGCCATCGACCCTGCCGACGATACCGAAGACTCCTTCACGGAGGAGGGTCGCATCGTCTTCGGAACCGCCGCCGCCGACGCCCTTGAAGGCGGGGCAGGGGATGACGCGCTGTTCGGCGATGACGGTGACGATATCCTGTTCGGTGGGGCCGGCGAAGACACGCTAGAAGGGGACGAAGGCGCCGATACGCTGGACGGCGGTGACGGCGACGACACCCTGATCCTTGGCGACGGGGACGAAGCGGCGGGTGGCGACGGTGCTGACCTGTTCAGCATCCGCGATGACATCCCCGAAGATGTGCCCATCCTGACCGACTTCATGCCGGGCATCGATTCGATTCTCGTGCGCTATGAAGGCGAGACGCCGCCCGAGATCACCTTTGAAACCGATGACGAAACCGAAAGCACCGCCGTCTTTTCCGATGGCGCGCAGATCCTGCAACTCGATGGCACAACCGGCCTGACGCTTGATGACGTGGTGCTGGAACAGGACGTGGCAGACCCGACCGACGGCAATGATGTGCTGACCGGCAGCGGCGATGACGACACGATCGCCGGCGGCGCCGGCGACGATCGGATCGACGGGCTGGACGGCGACGACCTGCTGAACGGTGGCACCGGCGACGATATCCTGCGCGGACGCGCCGGGATGGACGAACTGTTCGGCCAGCAAGGCAATGACGCACTGACCGGAGGCTATGGCGACGATCTTGTTTCCGGCGGCAGCGAAAATGACCTCGCCTTCGGCAACGAGGGTAATGATACCGTGATCGGTGGCGACGGGAATGACGAACTTTACGGTGATAGTGGCGATGATACGGTCGCGGGCAATGACGGGCACGACCTGCTGCATGGCGGCGAGGGTCACGATTCACTCGATGGCGGCGAAGGGGATGATCTGCTCTACGGTGCCGAAGGGGATGACAGGCTGAGCGGTGGCGCGGGCGACGACTACCTGATCGGCGGCCTCGGGTCCGACGAAATGGCGGGCGGTGAGGGCCACGACACGCTCGACGGAACCTTTACCGGCGGCGACGATGCCTTCGGTCCCTACGATGAGGATGAGTCGGACACCCTGTCTGGCGGCGATGGGGACGATCACCTGTTCCTCGGGCAGGGCGATGTGGGCATCGGCGGCGCGGGCACGGATACCTTCGAATCCGGCAGCTATATTGTAGATGCGGCCAATGCCCCCGTCGTCACCGATTTCGATCCGGTAGAAGACCGTGTGCAGATCAGCGTCGATCTTCAGGCAACCCCCGACCCCGAGATTGCGGTTGTCGATTTTGCCGATGGCACCGGCGCCGATGTTGTCGTGGACGGCACTGTCGTTCTCAGGATCAGCGGCGCGCAGGGGCTGGACCCGGATTCCATTCTGGTGCGCGACATGCGTCTCGACGATCTCGCCGAAACCGGCTGAGCTCGTCAGTCGCCCGCCAGAAAATGCGCGCGCAGCCCTGCCAATATCGCCTCGGGCGCCTCTTCCGGGGCGAAATGGCCGGTTCCGTGCAATTCCTGCCCGGTCACCTCGCCTGTGCACCAAGCTTGCCACAGGGCTTTGGGGTCGCCGGTCTTGGCCGGAAATCCGGCACTCGCCCACAGGAAACACAGCGGTGCGGCGATCCTGTTTCCGGCCAGCCGGTCGGCCTCGTCCAACGCCCGGTCCACGGTTGCCCCCGCCCGGTAATCGGCACACATCGCGTGCACCCGGTCCGGGTCCGCCCATTGTCGCCGATAGCTTTCCAACCCGGCAATCGAGAACGGCGACAGGTCGCGGCATTGCGTCCAGCAGCCCAGCGTCCATTCGAAAAAGGCCAGCGGATCGGCGTTGATCATGCGTTCCGGCACCGGCGCGGGTTGCGCGAGGAAGGTCCAGTGATAGGCCTTCATCGCCAGTTCCGCGTCCCAAGCAGCCCAGAAATCTGCTGTCGGAACCACCTCGATGATGCCGAGCCGATCGACGCGGTCGGGATGGTCGAGCGCCAGCCGGTAGGCGACCCGCGCGCCTCGGTCATGGCCGACGACATGCGCGCGCGCCAGCCCCATGAAATCCATCAGCCCGACGACATCGCCAGCCATCGCGCGCTTGGAATAGACGTGGTGATCGGCATCGTCTTGCGGTGCGTCACTGTCGCCGTAGCCGCGCAGGTCGGGGATGATGACGTGAAAATTGCGCGCGAGGGCGGGCGCGACCCGTTCCCAGCACATGTGGTTTTGTGGAAATCCGTGCATCAGGATCACTGGTCGTCCCTCGCCGCCCCGATGGACCGAGAGGCGCAGGCCGCCAACCTCGATGAAACTCTGCGTGAACCCCTCAATATCCGACATGTCCGGCCCTCCTGCCGGTCAGACTGCGCCGGTGTCGCCGCTTGGTCAACCGGCAGCCCAGACCTGCGGCGGCGTGGTATGGGCGACATACAGCGGATGGCGCGGATGCCCCGCCTTGCTGAGGCCGAGGTGATGCAGGGTTGCCCCCGCCCCGCGCAGCATCGCCGCCACCTGCGGACCCCGGTTCCGGTGTGCCCCATGCACACCCCAGCCCGCTATGACGCAATCAACCCATGGCAGCGCGTCCAGCAGCAGCCGGTCGTTGTCTGGTCCGATGGGGTGGGCGGCGGCGCGCAGGCGTTTCGGGTCGGTCTCTCGCCAGGCAAAGATGTTCATGACCCGCAACGCACCGAACCCCAGCCGCCGCGCCCTGCGTTCGCAGCGTTCGACGGTGGGGTCGTTCTGAATTTCCGTCGCTTTCGACGGATTGAGCATGATGAACAGCACGTGCGGCGCATCCGCATCCCAGATTCGAGTGAGAGCATAGCGATAAAGCTCGCAACCGGAATAGACCGCCTCGCTTTCGGTGTCGCCTTGCCGGTGCCTGCGCGTGATCATAAGCCGCTTTTGACGCGGGGCCGATCAGGGTGCAAGCCGTGCGTCAGGCGACGGCGCGACGATAGAAATGCCAGCTTGCATGGCCCAGCACCGGCATCACGAGGATCAGGCCCAGCAGGAAGGGCACCGCCGCCAGAGCCAGCGACACGGCGACGATCGCGCCCCAGACGCCAACGGTGACCGGGTTGCGCCGCACCAGCGCCAGCGAGGTGCCGATCGCCGCCGCAAGGCCGATATCGCGGTCAAGCAACAGTGGCACCGTCACGATCCCGATGGCCAGCGCGATGGCGGCAAAGACACCGCCGACCGGAACCCCGATGGCGATCATCGTCAGCCCCTCTTGCGTGGTCAGGACGTTGCGGAAGAACTCGACCGGGCTGCCCGTATCAATCGCGCCCATGGTCTGCGCGTGGATGATTCCGGCGACCGCCAGCCAGAGACCGAAGATCACCAGCAGCAAAGCCCCGAAGACAAGCATCGCGCCGACCGAGGGTGCGCGCAGCACCGCAAGCGCATCGGACCAAGAGGCGTCCTGCCCGGCCTCGCGCCGGCGGCTCATCTCGTAGAGGCCAACCGCCGCGATCGGCCCGAGAATGGCAAAACCCGACAGCAGCGGGAAGGCGAAGGGCGCCATGTCGGCGCGGAAGCTGATCGCCACCAGAAGCAGCCCGATCACCGGGTAAAGCAGGCACAGGATCATCACGTCGCTGCGGAACGCGCCAAGATCCTCGACGCCTTTTCGCACGGCATAGTGGATATCCTCGATGCCGATCTTGTTGACCACGGGCAGTTCTTTCGACCGGTCGCTGCCGACATGTTGGGTCAGTTCGACTGCTTTTTCACCGCCGCTGATCGCTGTTTTCGCGGCCCAGGACAGCGGATTTCCGATTGTATTGACCATGGTGACCTCCTGCATCCTTGTGGTCGGGATGACGCGGGCAGGTGACCGGCGCGCCGCGCGTCGACGGGTGACCTTGGTGCACCCCTCCCATACAAGGCTAGCACAGGACGCCGCTGAAGCGGCTTCACGCCCCCGAGATCGCGGATCAGAAATCGGTGATCACAAGTTGAAAACGCGCGACGGGTGCACTTCGCCACCGCGATATATCCCGACGGCAACCGGCTGGCCCTTGTAAGACACCCAGACTTCTTCGCCGTAGTCCGCAGTGCCAAGAACCTGCCCCGGATTGCCGTTCCTGAGCCGCGTGAAGCCGGTCTCGTTGGCGCGCAGCTCCGGCAAGTCCTCCAGCCCGACCTGCAATGGCAACAGGTGCGCGTCAAGCGCCGGGTTTTTCGCCAGGTCCTCGATCAGCGTGAACGGCACCCCATCCTCGACGTCGAACGGCCCGGACCAGATGCGGCGCAGCCGGTCAACATGGCCGAGGCACCCGAGCCGCTCACCAAGGTCGCGGGCAATGGCGCGCACGTAGCCCCCCTTGCCGCAGACCATCTCCAACTGAGCATGATCGGCATCGGGACGAGACAGCAGGGTCAGGCTTTCGACGTAGAGGGGCCGCGCGGCGATCTCGAACGCCTCGTTGTCGCGGGCCAGCTTGTAGGCACGTTCGCCGTCGATCTTCACGGCGGAGAACTTTGGCGGCACCTGCATGATATTGCCGGTGAACCGCTTCAGTGCCGCGATGATGTTCTCATCCGCAGGGCGCAGGTCGCTTGTGGCGATCACTTCGCCCTCGGCGTCGTCGGTATTGGTCGTGGCCCCGAACCGCACGGTGAAGACATAGGCCTTCATCGCGTCGGTTATGAAAGGCACGGTCTTGGTCGCCTCGCCCAATGCCACCGCCAGAACGCCGGTCGCCGCCGGGTCCAGCGTGCCGGCATGGCCCGCCTTCTTCGCATCCAGCGCCCAGCGCACCTTGTTCACCACGGCGGTCGAGGTCAGCCCGGCTGGCTTGTCCACCACCAGCCAGCCATGAATATCGCGTCCCTTGCGCTTGCGGCCCATTCCGGCGTCTCCGTGCAAAAGCGGTCTTGAAAGGCAGCGGTGCTAGCGCCCTGCTGCGTCCGCGTCAACAACCGTCCCGAGGATCGGCCCGAGCGGGAACCCGAAATCGGTCCGGCCCAGCGACGGCGCATAAAGCCGCGACACCCGGCCATCGAGGTAGAGCGCGTTCGGCGTGCCAAGGTGATCACGAAAGAGCCGCCCGAAATGGTGGAAGTTCACCGCCCGGTTCGAGATTGCAAAGACCGCGCGACTGCCGGTCGTGTCCACCCCGACCCCGTTGCGGATGTTGAGAGAGTCGCTTTCCGGAAAGAACCGGGGATGCAGCGCCCCGTCGATCACCAGCATCGGCCCCGATTGCGTCGCATGGCGGCAGGCAGGCGGGTTCGCCGCGTAGGCCCGGCTCTCGATCACGGCGGCACGACCGTCAAGTATGCAGAACACCCCGTTGGGCAGCAGCCCGAAATTGCCCGGCCCGTCCGAGGTGATGACGCGCATTTCCTGCTGCCCGTTCTCGATATAAAGCCCGACCGGGCTGCGATCGTCGTGAAACATGCCCGCATTGACCGCAAAGCCAAGTCTTTCGCCTTCGTCAAGGCTTTCCTCCACGCGGGCAAAAGACCCCATGACCCGGCCCCGGTCGTCGCGCAGGAACAGGCGCAGGTCATCTTGCGTCAGGTCCACCTCGCAGATCGTGAAGGGGACGTTTTCGAACGCCTCGACCCGGCAGGCGGAGGCCTCGGCCGCGCCTGCCAGCAACATCAGGCCAAGCAAGAGGACCGCCCTAATCATCGTTCCCGCCAGAAAGGTCCCGGCGCACCTTGTCCTGCTGCAACAGGGCGCGCGTCTCGTCCATCTTGTCAAAGCTCTCGTCGATCAGAAACCGCAGGTCCGGCGCGTATTTCAGGTTCATCTGTTTGGTGATCAGGCGCCGCAATTCGCCCTTGTTGCGTGCCAGAGCCTGGATCGCCTCAGGCCGCTTGTTCCCGCCTAGTGGCAACACGAAAACCGTGGCGATCTTCAGGTCGGGCGACATGCGCACCTCGCCCACGGTGATCGACATCGCGTTGAGTTCGGTGTCGTGCACATCGCCATGGATCAGGACATCCGACAGGGTCCGCCGGATCAATTCGCCCACCCGAAGCTGACGCTGCGACGGACCGGGGCCATCGTGAGACTTTTTCTTTGCCATGGATCCTATCCTTTCCGCTTCCCATATGGGATCATCCCGCGCCCCGCAAGCAACCGCTTTCGCACCGTTCAAGGGTGCGCTAGGGAAGGGGCAAATGTCAGCCGGAGGGGTTTGGTCATGCCGGGAAGCGTTTCAATCGCGGTGATGGGGGCGTCGGGCCGGATGGGCCAGATGCTGATCAGGCTGGTCAACGAAAGCGATGCCGCGCATCTGGTGGCGGTGACGGAACGCGCCGGTCATGACTGGATCGGGCGCGATCTGGGCGACTGCATGGGCGGGGTCGCAACCGGTGTGACGGTCCACGCCGACCCGATCGACGCTATCGTCAATGCGCAGGCGGTGATCGACTTCACCGCGCCCGAGGCGACTTTGGCGCACGCGGAACTGACGGCGCAAGCGCGCGCCGTGCACGTGATCGGCACCACCGGTTTCAGCGAAGACCAACTGGCGCAACTGACCCACGCTGCGTGCCATGCCACCATCGTCCGCGCCGGCAACATGAGCCTCGGGGTCAACCTGCTGGTGCAGATCACGAAACAGGTCGCCGCCGCCCTCGATGAGGATTTCGACATAGAGGTGATCGAGGCGCATCACCGCCACAAGGTCGATGCCCCCTCCGGCACCGCGCTGATGCTGGGGCAGGCGGCGGCGGAGGGGCGCGGCATCGACCTCGACGTCGCGCGCGTGTCTGGCCGTGATGGTATCACCGGTCCGCGCGAACGGGGCGATATCGGCTTTTCGGCCATCCGCGGCGGCGATATCGTCGGCGAACATGACGTGCTTTTCGCAGGTCAGGGAGAGCGAATCGTGCTGCGTCACGTCGCCACCGACCGCGCGATCTTCGGGCGCGGCGCGCTCAAGGCCGCGCTCTGGGGGCAGGGCAAGGGCCCCGGCGAGTTCGACATGCTCGACGTGCTCGGCCTGCGCTGAGCCTGTTGGGCCTTGTCGCCGACCGGCCTTTCATCTTGGCAAAAACACCTCCATCGGAGGCGTCCCGACCATGCAGTCAGCGCGCCTTTCAGAACTCAGCGCGCCTTTCAGAACAATGCGTCATGCCACCCGATATCCCGTGGCAACGCGCCCCGAGGAGGGCCCCGAAGGGGCTTGACGAGGGGCGCCCGTGGATCG
>Ga0100398_1000101_pt1 | contig 77280 bp, 79 predicted proteins | sample CryGeymeta201522_FD_81568 | JGI IMG/M metagenome (GOLD analysis project Ga0100398, IMG submission 81568) | Groundwater microbial communities from Crystal Geyser aquifers in Utah, USA - Crystal Geyser metaG 2015-22 | ecosystem: Environmental > Aquatic > Deep subsurface > Groundwater | place: USA...
CATCGACCTGCATTTCGATGTCCGCCGAAGCAATGAGGACGCGGACCCCGACACGCAGCCCGAGATCTGGCGCAGACCCGAAGTGATCCACGGCATTCGAAATCTCGTGCAGAACGCCGTCGATTTCGCTCGCGCCGAGGTCTGGGTCGAGGCTGTCTGGGACGACCGCATGATCCAGGTGACGATAACCGATGACGGCGCGGGCTTCCCGCCAGACCTGCTCGGCCGTCTTGGCGACCCGTTCTTGCGCCGCCGCAATCGGGTGGAGCAGACGGTGCGTCCCGGATACGAAGGCATGGGCCTGGGCCTGTTCATCGCCAAGACCTTGTTGGAGCGCTCCGGGGCGCAGGTGCAATTCCTCAATGCCGGCGACCCGTTCCTGACGGCCGCCGATGCCAATGGCTTGACAGGCGCGCGGGTGGAAGTCTTGTGGAATGATGCCGCCTTGCGCCCAGTCGATGGCAACGGCGGCGCGCTCGGGCAGAACCAGCTCATAATAGATTGATTCTCATGGTATTGTTTCCATACGGGAAAAAACCCGCCCCGCTGCTTTCCAAATTCATTAACCAGCCGTTAACTGTTGTCCGACAATGTCTGTCCGTGGGGCTGACAGACGGGAACGGCTTTGGACAACGCCGCAACACTGATATTCATGGCCATTACGCTGATCACCGCCTGCCTTGCCGTGGTGTTGACGACTCACCTGTTGGTGCAACGCGGAAACGCGGCACGCATCAGCGCTGGGCGCGCCGATGCGGTGGCGCGCGGATCGGACGTGCAGCGTGTGTACCGGTTTCGCGAAAGCTACCTTTTGTCGGATATCGACACGGATGATGCGTTCCTCGATCCCGACATCGACCGCAGCTTGGCCTTCAAGCGTCTCGTGGCCGCATTGTCGCAGCTCAGCACCGATCTCATGCCGCGCCTCGACAGACTTCTCGACCGGGGAGAGGCCTTCTTGCTCGACGGTCGGATCGGAACCGATCAAATCCTGATCGGTGGGCGGCTGGATGCCGACGATGTCGTGGTCCTGTCTGTCAACCCGTCGGGCGGCAGCGCGGGCCGTCAACCTGTCGATGCCGCTACCCTCGATGCCTTGCAATCGGAACTTGCGGATCTGCGCCTTGCGCTGGATTGCGGCGGCATTGCCATGTGGCGGGAGGGCGAAAGCGGGCGTGTGACATGGGCCAACGCGGCCTATCTCGACCTTGTGGAAGAATTGCGGGGCGATGCCCCAAGTTGGCCCCTGCCCCGCATTTTCGCCACCCAGTTGAAGTCAGCTCTTGCTGACGGCACCTCGTGCCGATGCCTTATCGAGATGCCCAGCCGGGAGGAACCGATCTGGTTCGAAGTCGGGCGCGACCCGTTGCCCGGTGGCAGCGCCGTTTTCACCGCGCAGCCGATCGATCAACTGGTGCGCGCGGAAACCCACTTGCGGGAGTTTGTCCAGACCACCACCAAGACATTCGCGGCCCTTCCCGTCGGGCTTGCCGTTTTCGATCGCAAGCGCCAGTTGGTCACCTTCAACCCGGCCCTGGTTCAATTGACCAATGCAGGCGTCGACTTCCTGTCATCCCGCCCGGATCTGCGTGCATTTCTCGACAGGCTGCACGACCGGCAGCGAATGCCCGAGCCGCGCGACTACAGGTCCTGGCGCGACGATATCGCGATGCTCGAGGAAGGCGCCGAAAGTGGCACCTACCAGCAATTGTGGGAACTTCCGGACGGCAAGTCCTTTCGCGTGATGGGTCGGCCGCATCCCGACGGGGCGATCGCCTTCATGTTCGAGGATATCAGCGCCGAGCTTTCGCTCACCCGGCAGTTCCGCGCCGACCTGGAAATGTTCCAGGCCGTGCTCGACGCGGTTTCATCGGCCATCGTGGTCTTCAGCGCCGACGGTGTGATGATCGGTGCGAATGAAGGCTACACCCGGCTTTGGGGCGTCGATCCGCTGGACTTATCCACCATGCCACGCCTGTCGGAGGCGACAAGGATGTGGGCGACCCAGTGCAAACCCAGCGGGATCTGGAGCGAGATAGGACAATTCGTCAGCAACGAAGCAGAGCGCGCAGCCTGTGTCGAAGAGATCGAGACCAAGGACGGCGCACGCATCGCAGTCCGGATGGCCCCCGCACGCGGGCGCGCCACGGTGATCCAGTTCTCCGCGCTCGATGTCAGCCTGGCGGACCCTTTGGTGGATATCGACGCGCGCGCAGCGACGCCGCTGCTTGATGCCGCTCGCGCGGCGGCCGACAAGGGGACAAAGACGGCGGCATCCGCCTGAGCCCTCCGGCACTGCCTGTCGTCGCCAAGCATCGCTTGCGGCTTCCCGGCGGATCGCTAGACTCCGCGTCGATGTCTGCGCCCGATGCCATGCCGCCCGCCAATTCCGACACGCCCGCCCGCCCCGATTGGCCGGAAGCGGCACGGATCACGTTGCCCGATGAAGCCGCGACCGATGCCTTTGCAGCACGCCTCGCGCCGCTGCTCGGCCCCGGCGATACGCTGCTGCTGTCCGGCGCGCTCGGTGCGGGGAAGACCCACCTCGCCCGCGCGCTGATCAGGTCGCGTCTCGTCTCCCCGGACGAACTTGTTCCAAGCCCCAGTTTCACGCTGGTGCAGACCTATGACACCCCGAACGGGGTCGAAATCTGGCATGCTGACCTCTATCGCCTGGCCGATGGTGCCGAAGTGTCGGAACTTGGGCTGGAGGAGGCGCTGTCCGACGCGATCTGTCTGATCGAATGGCCCGACAGGCTTGGCCGCGCCTGGCCCGCAACGGCCGTGCAACTGCATCTGGAGCGTATGATCGATGACACCCGCACCGCCCACTTGTTCAGCCCGGAGGGCAGCGCCCTGACCCAGCGCCTGCTCTCGGCGATGCGTCCGTGACGCCGCGGCAAGCCCTGCTCGACGCCGCCGGATGGGGTGCTGCAATGGCCACGCCGCTGACGGCGGATGCCTCCTCCCGGCACTACACGCGCCTGACCCGGGGTGCCGAGACCGCAATCGTGATGGAAGCGCCCGTTGCGACAGAGGCCGACCGCGCCAGTCTCCGGGCCTTCCGCCGGATCGGCCTGCATCTGCGCGGCCTCGGCCTGTCCGCACCCGAGGAATATGCAGCCGACCCCGAGGCAGGACTGATCGTGATGGAGGATTTGGGCGACCTCACCCTCTCGTATCTGCTGACAGGGGACCGTGACACGGCGCAGGCCGCTTATGCCGCCGTCGCCGCCTTGCTGCCGCGCCTTTTGGAACCACCGCCCGCCGGCCTCGCCGCGCCAAACCCGGAGCAGATGGCGGAAATGGTCGGCTTGACCTTCGACTTGCTGCCCGGAAGCGACACCTTGCGCGCGCGCCTTCTGCCGGCGCTGGCCGAATCCTTGCGCACCCTCGCCCCGGGCAGGCAAGTCCTGTGCCTGCGCGATGTCCATGCTGACAACCTGATGTGGCTTCCCGAACGCACGGGCGATGCGCGGGTCGGTCTGCTCGACTACCAGGACGCGCTGCTGCTGCCCGAGGGCTACGACCTCGCCTCGCTGCTGGACGATCCCCGGCGCGAGGTGCCGGAAGCCTGGCGCGAGGATCTGGTATCTGAATACAGCACACCAGCCCGTATCGCCATATTGTCGCTGCAGCGAAACCTGCGGATTCTCGGCATTTTCCGCCGACTTGCCACCCAGTTCGGCAAACCAAGTTATCGCACCTTCCTGCCCCGCACACGCGCCCTCATAGCACGCGCTGCAGATGGCCTGGCTTTGCGCGCGGATGTCGCCGAATTGCTCGACCGCACCGCCGCTTGGAGCGCGCCCTGATGCCGCCCTGCCTCATCCTCGCGGCGGGGTTCGGCACACGCATGGGCGCGCTTGCGGCGACGCGCCCGAAGCCGCTGATCAAGGTCGAAGGTCGGAGCCTTCTTGACCGCGCACTGGATGTGGCGCGCGATGCAGGCGCGCATCCGATCGCCGTCAATGCCCATTACCGGGCCGACCAGATCGCGGCCCATCTTGCAGGGCAACCGGATGTCAGCGTGCTCCATGAAACGCCCAACATCCTCGATTCCGGGGGGGCGGTGAAGAATGCCTTGCGGATCTGGCCCGCGGGGCCAGTCATGACACTGAACGCCGACAACGTCTGGACGGGGGAGAACCCGTTGCGCCAGCTTGCCGCGGCATTCGTGCCAGCGCACATGGGGGCGCTTCTGCTGCTGGTTCCGCGCGCCGAAGCCGTTGGCCGCCTTGGGCCCGGCGATTTCGCCATGGATGCCGATGGTCGCCTGAGCCTGCAGAAATCCGGAACCGCACTGGTCTATGTCGGGGCGCAGATCCTCGAACCCGCCCCGATCCGCGCCGACCCGCGCGAGGTCTTTTCGCTGCGGGACATCTGGGCCAAGTATCAGGCCGAACGACGACTTTTCGGCTTGATCCACCAAGGTGGCTGGGGCGATGTTGGCCATCCGGAGGGGCTGGCCGCCGCCGGTGCCCTGTTGGACCGGTCCGATGTTTGAAACCGCCACATCTCCCCGCGTATTCGCAACACCGCTTGGCGTGGATTTCTGTGCGTCGCTGATCGACGGGCTGGACGAAGCCCTTTCCGGCCAAGGCCCCGAGGCGCTGGCGCGGGTGGAAATCCACGTGGCCAATGCCCGGATGCAGCGCCGCTTGCAGGCGCTCTACATGCAACGCGGGTCGGGACTGTTGCCGCGGATCCGCCCCGTTCTTTCGCTCTGCGAAACGGCGGATATGGAAGGGCTTCCGCCTGCGATGACGCCTTTGGCCCTGCGGCTGGAACTGGCGCAACTGATCGCCGGGCTGATCGACGCTGAACCCGATATCGCGCCGCGCGCCGCGCTTTATGCCCTTGCCGACAGCCTTGCGGATTTCATGGGCGAGATGGCGGAGGAAGGCGTGACGCCTGCCAGCATCGCGTCGTTGGACATGGGCGCCCATTCCGATCACTGGACCCGAGCGCAGGAATTCCTCGGGATCGCCGCGAAGGTTCTGGCCGCCGATCACCGCCCGACGCCCGAGGCGCGGCAGGATGCCATCGTCTCCCGCCTGATCGCCGCGTGGCGGCGTGCGCCCCCGCGCCACCCGGTGATTGTCGCAGGCTCCACAGGATCGCGCCGCGCGACGTTCCGCCTGATGGAGGCGGTGGCGCAGCTGCCGCAGGGGGCCGTGGTCCTGCCCGGCCTCGACCGAGACATGCCGCCCGCGATCTGGACGGGTCTGCTGACGGAAGGCCCCAGCGGCATGTCCGGGCAGGACCACCCGCAATACCGCCTTGCACGCTTTCTGGTCACGGTCGGCCTCATCCCGTCCGACGTGCCAATGTGGGGCCGCGCCCTCCCCGCCGTTCCGCATCGCAACGCGGTCGTGTCACTTGCGCTGCGCCCCGCGCCCGTCACCGATCAATGGCGGATGGAAGGCCCCCGCCTTGCCGATGTCGCGGGCGCCATGGCGGGCGTTACTCTGCTGGAGGCGCCATCGCCGCAGATGGAGGCCACCGCAATCGCCCTGCGCCTGCGCGCGGCGGCAGAAACCGGCCAACGTGCCGCCCTCGTGACGCCGGACCGTCGGCTGGCGCGCAAGGTCACGGCGCAACTCGATCGTTGGCGCATCCGGCCCGATGACAGCGCCGGAGAGGTCCTGGCGCAGACCGCGCCGGGCCGGTTTCTGCGCCAGGTGGCCGAGGCAGCGACAGCGCCCGTCACGGCCGAGGCACTGGTGGCGCTGCTGAAGCATCCGCTTTGCCACACCGGCGCGGACCGCAATATCCACAAGCTGCGCACCAGTGATCTTGAGCTGACAGCCCTGCGCAGGGGCCTTGCCTTTCCGACCCGGACGGCGGTGATGGACTGGGCCGAGACCCGCCACGACGACCCCGGCGCTCGGGCCTGGGCGGCGTGGTTGGGGGATCATCTGCTCGACGCGATCAGCCGCAACCCGATGCCGCTGGCCACGCGGGTCGAAGCCCATCGGATCCGGGCCGAGGCGCTGGCCGCAGGACCGGGGCTGAGCGGGTCGGGCGCGTTGTATGACAAGGAACCGGGTGCGCAGGCCGCCCGTCTGATGGCGGATCTGGACTCTGACGCTGCCTTCGGCGGGCCGATGTCCACCCGCGACTATGCCGATTTCTTCGCTGCGCTGACCGCAGACCGAGAGGTGCGCTTCGCCATGCGGCCCCATGCCGACGTGCTGATCTGGGGCACACAGGAGGCGCGGGTTCAGGGTGCGGATGTCACCATCCTTGCCGGCTTGAACGAAGGGACATGGCCCGGTGCCGCGGAGGTTGACCCGTGGCTGAATCGACCGCTGCGCGCCGAGGTCGGCCTGCGCCTTCCCGACCGCGTCATCGGCCTGAGCGCCCATGATTTCCAGCAGGGCATTGCAGGCGCGGAGGTCTGGCTCAGCCGCTCCAGGCGCGATGATGAAACCGATACCGTGCCGAGCCGCTGGCTCAACCGGCTGGTGAACCTGCTTGGGGGGGCCAGCGAAGCTTCTGCGAAAGCACTGGAGGGCATGCGGCAGCGGGGGCAAGGGTGGCTGGCGATGGCACAGGCCCTGACCTGCACCGAAGCGCGCATCCCCCCGGCCCCGCGTCCCGCCCCGGCACCGCAGACCGACCGCCTGCCACATCTGTCGGTGACCGATGTGGAGCGCCTCGTCCGCGACCCGTATGCGATCTATGCCAAGCGGATCCTGCACCTGTCACCGCTCGATCCGCTGCGCGCCAGCCCCGATGCGCGCCTGCGTGGCAACCTGATCCACAAGGTCATGGAGGCCTTTATCAAGATCACGCCGGATGACCTGCCGCCCGATGCGGACAGGCTGTTCATGGGCCTTGCCGAAAAGATTCTTGCACAAGAAGCTCCATGGCCCGCCGCGCGGCTTTTGTGGAAAGCCCGGATCGCGCGCGTGTTGCCTTGGTATCTTGCCGTAGAGGCGGATCTGCGGAAACTCGCCAGCCCTTGGGTGGTCGAGGAAAAGAAGCGTTGGGAGGTGCCGGGCCTGTCCCTGACTCTCAGCGGCATGGCCGACCGGATCGACCTGACACCGGATGGCGACGTGGCGATCTACGACTACAAGACCGGGGCCGTGCCGACCGAAAAACAGGCGAGGGAATTCAACAAGCAACTTCTGCTGGAAGGCCTGATGGCGCGCGGGGGGGCCTTCGCGGATCGGCCTTTGAAACTGCGGCGGCTGGCCTATATCGGCCTCGGCACACGGCCCGAGATCCGCGACGAACCGGTGGACGATGCCGGATTGGACGAGATCGCGGCAGGGCTTGCCACGCTGGTGGACCATTACCGCCGAGCCGATGTCGGCTTCACCTCGCGGCGGTCTGTGCTGGAAATCCGGTTCGAGGGGACCTATGACCACCTCGCGCGGCTTGGCGAATGGGACGAGACGATGGACGCCGTCGTGATCCCGGTGGGGGGACGCCGCGATGGATGACGCGAACCGCGCCCAGAACGCCGCGGCCGATCCCGCCACCTCCACATGGCTCGGCGCCAATGCGGGCTCCGGCAAGACGCGGGTGCTGACCGACCGCGTGGCCCGGCTGCTACTGGACGGCGTTCGACCCGAACGCATCCTGTGCCTGACCTACACCAAAGCCGCCGCGATGGAGATGCAAAACCGGCTGTTCAAGACGCTCGGCGCCTGGGCGATGCAGGATGACGTCGAGCTGCGCAACGACTTGGCCAAGATCGGTGTTCCACAATCAAGCCTTTCGGAAACACGCCTGAACACCGCGCGCACGCTCTTTGCCCGCGCTATCGAAGCGCCGGGCGGGCTGAAAATCCAGACGATCCACTCGTTCTGCGCCTCGGTCCTGCGGCGTTTTCCGCTGGAGGCCGGCGTCAGCCCCTCCTTCACCGAGATCGACAACCGGGTGCAGGCGCGCCTTCTGACCGATCTGCTTGACGATATGGCCGGGCACGACGCGGGCCGCGAAGCTCTGGACCTCGTTGCGCCGCATCTGTCGGGCGATGACGGCGCGGTTGCGCTGGCCGGGGTGGTTGCACGCCATGTGGAGGATCTGAAATCCGCCGTCGATTGGGACACGATCTGCGCCAGTGCCGGGATCGATCCGGGCCTGACGGCACAAGATGTGATCGACACGATCATTCTGGGCGGAGAGCCCGATATCGCCCGCCGCCTGCTGACGGGTCTGAACCCGGGCTACAACATGCACAAGGCGGCGTGTCGGGTGCTGCCGACCTTCCCTTGGCGGAACGCAACCCTGTCGGACATCGCCGAGTTGGAGGCTGCTTTTCTGAATGGCCCCAATGTTCAGAACGAACCGGGAGAGCCGCGCAGGACCATCCTCGAACACAAGTCGGTTGTGCCGGCGATGGGCGCCGATCTTCCCCTGCTCGAATCCTTCATGCTCCGCGTTGCCAAGGCGCACCCCCTGCGCAGGGGCCTGCTGACCGCGCAGCGCACGCACGCGCTGCACCGGTTCGCGCAGGTGTTCCTGCCCGCCTATGCGGCGGCGAAGGAATCGCGCGGATGGCTCGATTTCGATGATCTGATCGACAAGACCCGCCACCTCCTGTCGGACAGCCGCGTGGCGCAATGGGTGCTGTTCCGCCTCGACGGCGGCATCGACCATATTCTTGTAGATGAAGCGCAGGATACCGCTCCACGCCAATGGGACATCGTGCAGCGCCTGGCCGAGGATTTCGCTGCCGGGGAAACCGCGCGGGATGTGCGGCGGACGATCTTCGTGGTCGGCGACAAGAAGCAATCCATCTATTCGTTCCAAGGGGCCGACCCGCGCGAATTCGACCGGATGCGGGCGCATTTCAAGACGCGTCTCGATGCTGTCGGGGCGCCCTTCCAGCCGGATGCCAAGCTGATCCATTCCTTCCGCTCCGCCGCACCGATCCTGTCAATGGTGGACCGGGTCGCCACCGGGCTTGGCGCGCCCGGCCTTGGCGACGATGTCAGGCACGCACCGTTCTTCGATGCAAAGCCGGGGCGGGTGGACCTGTGGCCTGTCATCCCTCAGACCAAGGGCGGCGACAAGCCCGCCTGGGACGACCCGCGCGACCTGGTATCGGACGACCACCATTCCGCCGTGCTGGCGAAATCGCTGGCCGAGCGGATCGGTGACATGCTGGACCACCCGCCCCTGATCGAAGACGACAAGAAGACCCGCCCCCTGACTGCGGGCGATATCCTGATCCTCGTGCAGCTCCGATCGCGATTGTTCCACAAGATCATCACGGAACTGAAAGCCTTCGGCCTGCCGGTAGCCGGGGTCGACCGCTCGCAACTGACGCAACCGCTTGCGGTCAAGGACCTGCTGGCGCTATGCCGGTTTCTTGCCACCCCCGAGGATGACCTGTCGCTGGCCGCTCTCTTGCGTTCGCCGCTTTGCGGCTTCAGCGAAGGCGATCTCTACGATCTCGCGGCGTCGCGCGACGGCTATCTCTGGTCGGCGCTCCGCACCCGTTCGGCCGATTATCCTCAGGCCCACGCGATGCTGACCGACCTGCGGGACGAGGCCGACTACCTGCGCCCCTACGATCTTCTGGAACGCGCCCTGATCCGCCACGATGGCCGTCGCCGCCTTGTCGGACGGCTGGGGCCGGAAGCGCAGGATGCGATCGACGCCATCCTTGCTCAGGCCTTGGCATATGAAGCGACGGAAGTGCCGTCGCTGACCGGTTTCGTCGGTTGGCTGGATGCGGGCGATGTTCAGGTCAAACGCGACCTCAGCCAGTCCAGTGGCGAGATCCGGGTAATGACCGTCCACGGCGCCAAGGGGCTGGAGGCGCCCGTCGTGATCCTGCCCGATTGTGCGATGCGTCAGAGCGGCCGTGGCGGCGGCGTGAAGTTGATCCGCCCGGACGGCGGCCCACTGTGCTGGATGCCGGCCTCGGGCGACGAGACGGATGCCTTGCGCGCGGCCGACGCCATTCAGACCGAGCGGGCGGCGGAAGAGGCGAACCGACTGCTCTATGTCGCGCTGACCCGTGCCGAGCAATGGCTGATCGTGGCGGCCTCCGGAGGGCTTGGTGGGCAATCGAATCCGGCATCGTCGTGGTACAAGATCGTCGCCGCTGCAATGGAAACGATGGACACGCGGCCGTTGATCGTGCCCGGCCTGGAAGATCCGGGGCTGCGACTGGAGTCCGGAAGCTGGCAGCAGTCGGACAAGCCAGCGGACAACATGGCACCACAAGCCACCCTCCCCGCCTGGACAACAACCACCGCCCCGGCACCGCCAAGGGACAAACCCGCCCGGGCGCCGTCTGACCTTGGCGGGGCGAAGGCATTGCCGGGCCTAGGGGAAGAAACCGCAACCGCACTGCGGCACGGCACCATCACGCATCTGCTGCTGGAACACCTGCCGCGCCTTCCCGCCGCCGCCTGGAATGCCGCCGCGCCGGGCATTGCCGCGCTGGAAGGCGCGGTGGGCGAGGCAGAGCTTGCGCCCCTGCTGGACGAGGCCACCACCGTGCTGACCGCGCGGCACTTGACCCACCTGTTCTCGCCCGACACGCTGGCCGAAGTGGAACTCACCGGACATTCCGCTTCGCTTGACGCTGACATCCTCGGCAAGATCGACCGGCTGATCGTGACCCCCACGCGCGTCACTGCTGTGGATTTCAAGACCAATGCCACCGTTCCCGGCAACCCGGAGGACACACCCGAAGGTCTGCTGCGGCAGATGGGGGCCTATGCGGAAATCCTCCAAGCCGTCTACCCATCGCATGAAATCGCTACCGCGATCCTGTGGACGCGCACGGCCACCTTGATGGAGTTGCCACACGATCTCGTGTCGGCAGCGCTTCTGCGCGCTAGGGATGCTTGACGCGCGCCCGTGCCGTCAATAGATTCTGCTCTTGTTCAAATTCCGCCTGGAGGGCCCCGAACCATGGCAACCACTGCTGTCACAGACGCTACTTTCGATACCGAAGTCCGGCAGTCCGACATCCCCGTCGTCGTTGATTTCTGGGCCGAATGGTGCGGCCCCTGCAAGCAGATCGGCCCGGCTCTGGAGGAGCTTTCGGCAGAATATGAAGGACGCGTGAAGATCGTGAAGGTCAATGTCGACGAGAACCCCAATGCGCCGATGCAGTTGGGCGTGCGCGGCATTCCGGCGCTGTTCATGTTCAATGGCGGCGAGGTCGTGTCCAACAAGGTTGGTGCGGCCCCCAAGGCTGCTTTGCAGAAATGGATCGACGAAGCGGTCTGAAGCCGACCCGATCGCAATTTGAAGGGCGTCCGTGGGAAATCTGCGCGACGCCCTTGTTCTTCGCAAGCGCTGGTCATTTCACTTGCGACTGTTTGACCATATCGCCGTGTTTCCTATAACTTAGCCGGTAGGGAACCGAGGAGACAACCCAATGGCAAGCACAGACCGCGGCCTGCGCGAGATCGGGCCGGACAAAACGCTGCTGCTTGTCGATGATGACGAGCCTTTTCTGCGCCGTCTGGAACGCGCCATGGAAAAGCGTGGCTTCGAGGTGGAGGCCGCCATGTCCGTGGCGGCCGGAACCGCCATCGCAACCGCACGTCCACCCGCCTATGCCGTCATCGACCTGCGGCTGGAGGATGGCAACGGCCTCGACGTGGTGGAGGTTCTGCGCGAGCGTCGGCCTGACAGTCGGATCGTGGTGCTGACCGGTTATGGCGCCATCGCGACGGCCGTGGCTGCGGTGAAGATGGGGGCGACGGACTACTTGTCCAAACCCGCCGATGCCAACGACATCACCTCGGCCCTGCTGGCCGAGGCAGAGGAAATGCCGCCGCCGCCGGAAAATCCGATGTCCGCCGACCGGGTGCGCTGGGAGCATATCCAGCGCGTCTACGAACTGTGTGATCGCAACGTCTCGGAAACCGCGCGGCGCCTGAACATGCACCGTCGAACCTTGCAGCGTATCCTCGCCAAACGCAGCCCGCGTTGAAAGGACTTTGCGCCACCCTTGTTGCTCTGGCATTGACGGGGTGCGTGGGCCTTTCGCAAGACGCCACGCCGCAACTTGCATCCGTGCCGATCCGGCTCGACAGCGGCGGCATCGAGCCGCTGGGAACCGGCCTTCGCATCGACTTCGGACGCCACCAGCCCGGTGTGATCGAAACCGTCAGCCGGCTTCAGGGCGAGCCGCCATCATCGCTGATCGATTGCAGCGTGCCAGGCGTTGCTGCGGCGCTCTGGGACGATGGGCTGGCACTGGTGTTCCGCAACAATGCCTTCGCCGGATGGCGCGACGGCGATGCGATACGGTCCGCGACAGGGTCGCTGAGTGCTGGGGTCGCCTGCACGGGGTAAGCCTCTGAAAGGGAAAGATTTCCAGCACCACCCCGACGTCAGCTTGGCTTTTCGCGGTTCTGCAAGTCGCGCTTCAGCCAAGTGACGAAGACCTGCGCCCGGCGGCTGAGGGGGCCGGGCAGATGCAACAGGTGATAGGCCACCGCGCTGTCCGTTTCCTGCGCAAGAATGTCCAGCCGCCCTTCGGCCACGTCCTGCTCCACCAGGGCCAGAGGTTGCGCCGAAACACCGGCCCCGGCCCGGCACGCTGGCAGAATAAGGACGTTGGACATCTTTTGCGTGGCGCGCAGGCTTTCGGGTTCGATCCCCAACCGCTGAAGCCGCATGTTGAATTCCCGATGCGACATGTCCAGCAGCCATGGCAGATCCACCAGCGGTGGCCAGGCTTCGGGCGCGGTCGGATCGTCGGGCACGTTGTATCGACCGGCCTGGCCAACGACAACCATGGTGGCGGTGGTCAGGACTTGCCCTTCCAGTCCGGGCCAGGGGCCGCTCCCGTGCCGGATCGCAAGGTCCACACCATCTCGACGCAGGTCCACGACATGGAAATCGGTCTGCACCGAAAGCGGGATATCGGGATGCGCGCTCCAGAACGCGGCAAGGCGAGGCATCAGCCAGCTTTCCGCGAAACTGGGCGTGGTGGTCAGGATGACCGGCCGATCCTCGCGCCCCTGTTTCAGCATGCGCACACCGGCACCGATTTCGGCGAAGCCGTTGCCGAGGTTGCGCGCAAGATCGGCCCCCGCCTGCGTCGCCTCCATGCCCCGCCCCGAGCGCCGCAGAAGCGGCTGGCCAAACTCGGCCTCCAGTGCGCGCACATGGGCGGCAATGGCGGCGTGCGTCACGTTCAACGCGCGCGCAGCGTCCGACAGGGAGCCGAGGCGCGCCGCCGCTTCAAACGCCCGAAGCGCGGAGAGCGAGGGAATGTCACGCCAATCCATATGTTATCTCAAATGACATTTAGGAAGGATTGCAGATTAGGGTATGGGCATGCAAGGAGGTATCAAGAAGGCATCGGAAGAAAAGGAAAACACCATGTTCGGTATTCTCGCCTACAGCCTTCGCGTTGCTTCTCGCACTGAAAATCCGTGGGATGCGCCCGATCATTGGGTCGATCACGATCACCGCACCCGGATGCAGCGGCACCGTGATGCGCAGGAGCAGCGACGCTGGTTGCGCCAGACGGGGATCATGTAAGTTTCCCGGTCAAAGATCGAGGCGCTTGAGGATCTTGTCGACGGTGGTGCCGTCGGCCATCCGATAGCCCTCGATCCGGCCACACGTCTCGAACCCGCGCGATTGGTAATAGGCCAGCCCACCGGTGTTGTCGGCACGAATAGCGGCATTGATCCACGCATAGCCAAGCCGCCTGGCGGCGACACGGGTCGCTTCGAACAGGGTCGAGCCGATGCCCAAGCCCTGCTGACCCGGCTTTGCGAAGGTGGCGATTTCGGCAGCCTCCTGTGGCAGGTAATCTGCGGGCTCGATACATTGAAACCCGATGATGCTGCCACTGTCATCTTCCGCCACATGCCATGCCGAGGCTCCTTCGGCGCGACGCATCCAATCCAGGATGTCATCGCGCCCGACTGGCCCGGTGATCGCAGTCGTGCCGCCAATGGCGATGATGTCGCTCAACAATTCCGCCAATTCGCGCGCGTCGAGCGGGTGGGCGGGACGCACGCGGATCACAGCTCGGCCAACAAGGCTTTGTGGCGGGCCGTGAAATCCGTGCGCACTTCGGCCGGGGGGCGCAAATGCAGGCGCAGGCCGTTGGTCAGCGCTGGATCGGGGTGGCCGAAGAAGCGGTCGGCCTCGGCGGTGTCGAATCCCGCAAGCTGCGTCGCCTCCAGCCAGGCCGAAATCTTGTCGGCCCGCTTGATGGCGGCTTTCACGGGTTTCGGCAGGATCGCAGGCAGCCCGAAGCGCAGGTGGATGGCCGCGGCCAGCCGCTCGTCCAACGCACCATAGCCGGGACCGACGGCGGTTTTGACGGGCGAGATCATGTCCCCAATGACATATTCCGGGGCATCGTGAAGCAGCGCCGCAAGCCGCCATCTTGCCGGGGCATCGGGCAGGAGCCGGGCATGGATATCGGCAACGAGAATCGAATGCTCGGCCACGGAATAGGCATGGTCGCCCTTGGTCTGGCCATTCCACCGCGCCACAAAAGCAAGGCCATGGGCGATATCCTCGATCTCGATATCCATTGGCGTCGGGTCCAGAAGGTCGAGCCTGCGGCCAGAGAGCATCCTTTGCCAGGCACGGGGAGGGGCGGGGGGCATGGGCGGCGTCCTTCCTGTCTCGGCCCCGTTCTATCAATTGCATGGTCCAAGGCCAGCCCCGTCATTCGACGGACTGGCTCCATCGCTCCGGGGTGACGCGCCATCGGTGTATCGAAAAGGTCTAGGCGATCGGTCGTCCGGTGCTGTAACTTTCAGGGGCTTTTCACATTCAACAGGAGACATTTCAAATGACCGGAGAGAAAGACAGCGAAGGCACTGGCCCCGCGGCAACGCCCCCCACGCAGGCACCCGACAATGCCGGCGGCAGCAAGAGAGGCAACGAGAAGGGCGGCAGCAAGTAAGCGGCTGGTCTGACACCTCGATCTGAACGGGCCGCGCGGGGCATCGTGCGGCCCGTTTTGCGTCGCTCCATCCTTGTCCGCCGGCCGCATTGCCCGTCTTGGGTCTGCCTGCTATGGGGGCCTCGACCAACCGAACGTGAGCGCGCCCGAGGAGGCACTTCCATGGAAGATTATATCGTCAAGGACATCAAGCTGGCCGAATTCGGCCGCAAGGAACTGAACATCGCCGAGACGGAGATGCCGGGCCTGATGGCGCTGCGCGAGGAATACGGCGGGGCGCGGCCGCTGGCGGGTGCGCGGATCGTCGGATCGCTGCACATGACGATCCAGACCGCCGTTCTGATCGAGACGCTGAACGCGCTGGGCGCGGATGTCCGTTGGGCCTCGTGCAACATCTTCTCGACACAGGACCATGCAGCGGCGGCGATCGCGGCGGGCGGCACGCCGGTTTTCGCGGTCAAGGGGCAGAGCCTCGAAGAGCATTGGGATTACCTCGACCGGTCCTTCCAGTTCCCCAAGGGTCCGAACATGATCCTCGACGATGGCGGCGACGCAACGTTGTATGTGCTTCTGGGCGCGCGCGCGGAGGCGGGAGAAGACGTTCTCGCCGTGCCGACCAGCGAAGAGGAAGAGGTGATCAAGAAGCAGATCGCCAAGCGCCTGGCCGCCAGCCCCGGCTGGTTCACCAGGACCCGAGATGCAATCAAGGGCGTGTCGGAAGAAACAACCACCGGCGTGCATCGCCTCTATGATCTGCACAAGAAGGGGCTGCTTCCCTTCCCTGCGATCAACGTCAACGACAGCGTCACCAAGTCGAAGTTCGACAACAAGTATGGCTGCAAGGAATCGCTGGTCGACGGCATCCGCCGCGCCACCGACACGATGATGGCCGGCAAGGTCGCGGTCGTGCTGGGTTATGGCGATGTCGGCAAGGGCTCGGCGGCGTCGCTGGCGGGCGCGGGCGCGCGCGTGAAGGTGACGGAGGTCGATCCGATCTGCGCCCTGCAGGCCGCGATGGACGGGTTCGAGGTCGTGCTGCTGGAAGATGTCGTGTCCACGGCGGATATCTTCATCACCACCACCGGCAACCGTGACGTGATCCGCATCGAGCACATGCGCGAAATGAAGGACATGGCGATCGTCGGCAATATCGGGCACTTCGACAACGAAATCCAGGTGGCCGCGCTGAAGAACCACAAGTGGACCAACATCAAGGAACAGGTCGACATGATCGAGATGCCTAACGGGCATCGGCTGATCCTGCTGTCGGAAGGCCGCTTGCTGAACCTTGGCAATGCCACCGGGCATCCGTCCTTCGTGATGTCCGCGTCCTTCACCAACCAGGTGCTGGCGCAGATCGAGCTGTGGAAGAACGGCGGCGAATACACGCCCGGTGTCTACATCTTGCCGAAGCATCTGGATGAGAAGGTCGCGCGGCTGCACCTGGGCCGCATCGGCGTTAAGCTGACCGTGATGGCCAAGGAACAGGCCGATTACATCGGCGTGCCGCAAGACGGGCCGTTCAAGCCTGCGCATTATCGCTACTGACCCAACGGCGTGATTTCGCCGGAAATGGGCGGCTCCCCGCCGGGGGGCCGTCTTTTTTCTTATCTCGGATGCGGGGCGGAACCGCAGTGCCGATCTCTGGGTTGGACTCCTCGATCTTCATTCAACTTTCTGATTTTCAATTAATTTTTCAGGTTCACGGAACCGGACAAGGCTCCGGGTGATTTCCTCTTCAGTCGGTCGGACACTCTATCCGGCCCCATGGAAGAGGAGATCATCATGACCTTGAAGAAAACGCTTCTGGGCACCGCCGCAATGTTCGCGCTTGCCCTGCCCGTCACCGCGCAAAGCGATGCGACGGGAACCACCGACATGGAATGCGCCGGCGAGATCGTCGACAATGTCTGCATGGATGCCGCGATGGACGCGGAGACCGTCCTCGAAACCGAGACGGACGCAGACGTCGCGGCGGACGATACCATGACGCCGCCGGTGCGCGACCTCCGGGATAGCTCGGCCTTCAGCGGCATGACCGTCGCCGATGTGGTCGGGATGCCGGTTGAAAGCGTGGATACCGAAATCGTGGGTGAGATCGACTATATCGTCGCGTCGCCCGACGGGCACGAGGCCGTGATCGGCATCGGCGGCTTCCTTGGCTTCGGCGAACATACCGTCGCCCTGCCCCTCGGCGCATTCTCCATCGACGCCGCGCGCAACGTGCTGGTTCTGGACGGATTCACCGAGGACGAATTGACGGCAATGCCAGAGATCGACGAAAGCGGGCTGGAGAGCCTTCCCGGCGAGTATGTCATCGGCTGACCCCCGCCGTAGCTGACAAGAACCGCCCCGGGGCCTCGCGCTTCGGGGCGGTTCTGCGACCGGGGATGCAGGGCGCCCGCGGCGCACCAGGTGTGGGCCGCGCCCCCGCGCATTGGTGACGGCAGGTGGGGGGCGTTTCGGCGCGGCTCGGCTGTGGTTGCAGGTGCGGATCAGGCACGGACTTATAGGCCGTCGGCAGATCGTCTTGAAAAAGGAACGCGGGCCCGCGTCATGCGGCGGTTCGCTGGCGCCCCGGATCCCGCGCGCCGGGGAATCTGCCCGCCATCCCGATTGTGGCAGCTTGGGCGCAGGGGGGAGTGCCGGGTTCGTTTTCCCTGCAAGTTTTCCTTTCACGGGCGCGAGGCGTGCGGTTAACCTTCCGCTCAGGCTTCGCCGTCGTGACGGTCGGGAGCAAGACTCGGAAAAACACAAACGGGGGAGAATGCAACCCATGGGCAAACGTGACGATCTGATCGCGAAATACGCCGACGACCTGCGGACCAAATGCGGGATGGAGCCGGACATGGCTCTGCTCGCCAAAGTGACGATCGGCTGTGGCCCGTCGATCTACGACGCCGATGCCGCGACCGTTGCGGCAACCCAGGAGGGTGAACTGGAAACGGTGAAGAAGAACTTCCTGATGAAGAAACTGGGTTTGCCCGATGGCCCGAACCTGATGGATGCGATCCATACCGTGATCGAGACCTATGGCCGGTCCGAGCGCAACAAGTACCGCGCCGTGGTCTATTACATGCTGACCAAGCATTTCGGGAAAGAGGCCGTCTATTCCTGACGCGGGGCGACCGATGGCATCGGGCCTGTTCCCCGGAGCAGGCCCGTTGAGTTTGGATCAAATTCTCCGGGCAATTCAGTTGCCAGTTGGTATCCGTCCAGCGTAATCACATCCTGTCCGGCCAGCATGGCGGACCCTGAATTCTGTTACACGAGCGGAGCGAGGCCGCGCGTGGGTGGATGGGGGGTCCCGAGGGGCGGGATCCCCCATTTCAGTGCGATCCGGCCAGGATCACGGGGCCGAGCATCTTTCTTCATTGGTCAGACGGCTTGTTCACGGGTTAGGGTTCAGACACCGGAGCTCTGCTGAGACTGCCCATGCGTTTGCCTTACCTTGCGCTTCTTTGCGCTGGCCTTGCGGGCGTCCTGCCCGCCCTGTCACAGGCGCAGACCGCTGCTTCCCTTATATCATCCGGCGCGTTTCAGGATGCCGACCGGCGCCACCAGGGCGAGGGCACCGCGCGGTTCATCGTGACGGCGGAAGGCGATGTCCTGCTGCTGTTCACCGATTTTACCGTAACCCCCGGCCCCGATCTGGAGGTCTGGCTGACCGAAGGCGTTGTGCCGAACACCAGCGCCGATGTGCTGGACGGGGCGTGGCTGTCTCTGGGGCCGCTGCACGCGCCGGAGGGGGACCAGATCTATACCTTGCCCGCCGGGCCGCTGGCGCAGGTTTACACAGCCGTGGTGATCTGGTGCGAGGATTTCAGCGTGCTGTTCGCAGTCGCACCGATGGGCTAGCGGCGCCGCGCCGGAAACCGTTTGACGGTGGGGCCCGCAAGGGTGCTTCGTGGCGATGTTCGGAACCGAATCGCTGCAGGAACAACCGGTAGATCATTCTGGGCATCCTGTTCCTTGCGCGCCTGACCATGGCCTTCCAGTTCCCCCAACTTCGACAGCCAAGCGGGTAAGCAATTGATATTGCTGAATCGGGATTCCCGCTTTTGCCACAACATGGCCGTTTCAGGTGGGTGTTTTCAGTTCGAGGGCTTCGAAGAGGTCGAGTTGTTCCGGTTGCTGTCGAGTAAGGGTTGTCTTGGTTGTTGGGCCGATACGGGCGACGTGCTGTTGAATTCGCTCGAGCAGATCGAGGGCGGTGCGCGGGCTTGCGCTGTGGCCTTTCGCCTTCAGCCGCATGCGCATGACGCGATAGAGTACGAGAGCCAGGAAGCAGATCATGGCGTGGGCGCGGATGCGATCAGGCAAGCGGTGATGGACCGGCGCGATCTCGATGTCGGATTTCAACACGCGGAAGCCACGCTCGATGTCCGCGAGGCCCTTGTAGCGCGCGACAGCCTCGGCTGGGCTCAGATCCGGTGCGTTGGTGATCAGCGCGAGCTTGCCGTCAAAAAGCTCGGCCTCGGCGGTGGCGTCCTCATCGACCGACCAACTGAACCGATCAGCATTGAGATCGGCCTTGATGAACCGCGTGAGCTCGGCTTCCGCGACGGCGCGGGTGAAGCGGCTATATGCCCCGCGGTCGGAAGCGCGGCGGCCCTTGGCGGTCTTTCCGGCGTCCTGGGCGTCGAGCTTTCCGACCATCTTCTCGGCCATGTCCTCCAACTCAGCGATGCGAAGGCGACGTCCTTCGCTCTGTTCGGCCGCGCGCGAGGGGTCATGGGCAACGATCAAGCGATGACCGGCAAAGCGATCCTCGGCCAGCCGGTCCTCGTTGAATGCCATGTCCCGGAAGGTCTCGACCAGGTCACTGTATCGGCGCGCGGGGACCGCGAGGATGAACTCCAGAGTTCGCCCACCCTGCTCGGCCAGCGATGTCAGGGCGCCGATATTGTCGAGGCTCAGCAGCCCGCGATCGGCCACCAGTATGACGCGCTCGATCGGGAAGCGATTCAGGACGGTGGCCAGCATGGCCTGCAGCGTCCTGGTCTCGGCCACGTTGCCCGGATGCACGGTATTCATGAGCGGCAGCCCCTCAGCGGTCTGCACGACGCCGAGGACGAACTGGCGGGCGATGCCGCCAGTTTCCTTGTTCATCCCATAGGAGCGGATATCCTCGTCGACCTCGCCTTCGCCATGGATCCGCACGGTGGTCAGGTCATAGAAGACGATCGTCAGATCACGGTCGACCAGGGGACGGATCTGTTTGGCCAGTTCCGTCTCGACCCTGTCGACGTTGTCCATGAGCGCATCCATCGCCCGCAGCAGGTGGTGATGCTCGACCTTGGCGGGCATCTCGGGCATGGCCACGGTGTCCAGCCAGCGAAGGCAGCCCAGCTTGCTGGTGGGGTCGCACAGGCGGTTAGCTCACCGGGCTCAAATCCATCACGAAGTGTCGAAGTTGGGGGAACACGATCATCTCCCGGCCGATGCGCTTCGACATGATCTGCGAGGCGAACGGGATCGAGCACCGGCTCACAAAGCCGAACCATCCCTGGACCAACGTCCAGGTCGAGCGAATGAACCGCACGATCAAGGAAGCCACCGTGAAGCGCTTCCACTACGATAGCCACGATCAGTTGCGCACGCACCTCGCGGACTTCATGGCAGCCTACAACTTCGCTCGACGGCTCAAGACGCTCGGCGGCCTCACGCCATACGAATACATCTGCAAGTCCGGGACCTCAGAGCCGGATCGATTCATCCTCGATCCGATCCACCAGATGCCGGGACTGAACACCTAGGGCGTGTCGCGTTCATTCGCAGCCACGCGACCCACCCTGACCTTTTGATGACGCACGTCCGAGACGCGCAAAACCGATACCCACTTTTGCGCGACGTGCTTTAGGACTGCTCGGGCGCGGGCACGTCTTCATCCTTCAGGCCTTCCTGCTTGTCGATCCAGACCAGCAGGGCGAGGATGCCGCCAAGCGCCACGATGGCGGAGGCAAGACCGAACAGCAGCAGGCCCGAAACCTCGCTCAACTCCACCACGATCAGCTTGCGCACCACGGCAAGGATACCGATGGTCAGCACGATGCGCACCTGCGCGAAACCGCGATGGCCGGTGACCATGAGATGCACGGAATGCGCCAGCTCCAGCGCGATGATCGCGCCGAGCAACAGATCGAACAGCCGCTGCAACTGAGCGTAGGTGACGTCGGTGGGGAAGGCCATCACCGACTCGGTCGTCAGACGCAGGAAACTGGCGGTGGCGAGCAGCACGACGACAAGCACACCGACCAGAAGGACGGCGGCGATGGCGGTGTTGAACCACTGATAGGCGCGTTCGAGGGCGTTGGTCATGGCGGGAGAGATAGGGCGCAGGGTGGGGCGGTCCAGTGGGGGGAGGGCGGACGCTCAGGCCGTCGTCGGGTCGGCAGGGACGGCAGATCCGGGGCAGGATGGGGGGGTATCACGCGTGATAAGGGGGGTTAAGATGTTGTTTTTGTGAGGCAAAGGGGATCTTGGTTACGTTTTGTTAACCTGCGTTGGACGCGAGAGCCGGGACGAGAACTGAGCAATGTGGTGTTCTTTCGGGCGGACGAGGCGACGGTGACGGTGGTGCCAGGTTACCAGTTATTGGGACAAACGATTTTCGGAGTGTCGGCATGGCACGCAATACATCGGTTTCACTGGGTAAGCCCTTCGCCGGGTTCATCGAGGAGAAGGTGAAGGAGGGGCGCTATGGCTCGGCCTCCGAGGTGATCCGCGCGGGGTTGCGGCTGCTGGAGGAGGAGGAAGCGAAGCTGGAGCGGCTGCGCGGAGATCGCGAAGGGGGATGCGAGTGGCATTGCCTGTCCTGTCAATCGGGAAGAGCGGCGTGCAAAGCCTCTGGTGGGAGTTGGTGCGCAAGGCGACGGTCGCGCCCAAGAAACGGGTGAAGACGCGGGTCTCGCTCAACCAGAAACGCAAGCGGGTGGCGGCGAAGAAGAAGCGGGGGGAGGTGAAGGCGTTGAGGGGTGGGGTTAGAGAAGGGCATTGAGCTTATTAAAGATACACTTGTCGCGCACTCGCATGTAGTATCTATTTATGTTGGCTGATAACAGGAGAGTATCTTGACCTTTACACCAGAAGACCTTGAGACCTTTTTGAGTAGAAAGGCTCAAGAGGAATGGAGCAAGAACTCTCAACCATACTTTCTTGCTTTGGTTCAGCCCGAACTAAAAAAAATGGATAAGGATTATAAGGAGGCTATCCCAGACCAGCGCCTAAATGAATTTGTTGACCAAGCCAAATCACTCAAACTTGTGCGGCACCCAACGCAGTTTGCAAAAGTCGGTATCATTCCATCTGATAAAGAATTCTCATTTTCTGATGATAAGAGAACGCCAGAACCACCGATTGTTCCCATGAACAAGCGCGTAGCTAGCGAAGCGGCTCTAGTGCAATTTGTAGATGCAATATCAAGAATGCCTAAAGAAGATCTAGTTGAATTCAAGGTTCCAGCAACACTCTTGGTATCGCTATTAAATAGAAAATGAATTTCTCTGTACTATTCGTGACGCGATCAACTGACGTTGTCAGATTAATCGGTAACGCTGGCGACCGCTTACTCGACAAATCGTTGATCGAGCGCGCTCACGACAGCGGTGTGCGTGTGACTACAAGAGCCGTAAAAGTGGATGGTCAAAGATACGCCGATCTTGTGCGCGAAATATTCGTTTCCCAAAAGAACTTTGATGCCGGTATCCTAGTGTTAGATGAAGATCTTTCTGAAATTGGCAGAACTATTTTTCCATCCATGCTATATATACCTTTAGACCGGAATATTTCGAATAGGAACTTGCAAAACGAAATTAGGAAAAACTTAAGTTTAGCAGTGAAATGTATTTTAAGGACTAATGTTTTTACAAATGAAAGCAGCTTTAAGATTTTGTCACTTCCATTTTCGAATTTCGCAGCGCCGGAGATCGACCTGCTTCGAACATCACTATATTCTGGAATTATGAATTTGGGGTTCGTTTCTGATATTGAGAATTTCGTAAAGAAAATGCGAAACCGTCAGAATCCGAAGACCAAAACTCCATACCGGACGACATATATAGTTGATGAAGAAAATAGATTTTTTTCTGCAAGTACAGAAAGGCATGCACGCGCGGACACTCGCTGTCCTCCACACACATTTGTTTGTATCTTGCGTTCAAAATTCAGATTTGGTCACAAATTGGACGACTATCGACACTACAATGTTACGATGGAAGACGATTTCATTAAGGGTGTTTTTGTGGACTGCCATCAAGATGCCAAGATTGTGAAGCCCCAAACGCATCTCAACATGTTTCCAAACGACTTTTTCTGATTTTGATAAAAGCGAAAAGGGCACCATTCTTTCGAATGTGCCCTTATGCTTTTGACTACACAGATTGTTCGCTTCACCGCTGCAGTCAACCAGATCACGAGTAAACTCGCTGTTCCAATATCCCGTCACACGCTCAGGCTCACGAGTGCCTAGCTCAATGGTAGGTTACACCAGTGAACATGAAACGAGGTGTAGTACCGGTATAGATGGCTTCGTACGATGCACTTGTCAACATCCATCGAAAATATTGAGATTTGGTAAAGATTGCTAAACCACCACCTCCACGCTCTTCTGCTCCCCCACCCCGAACACCCGCTTGTACCGCGCGATCTCCCCCTCCGGCCCCATCGCCTTCTCCGGGTTGTCCGACAGCTTCACCGTGGGCCGTCCATTCGCGCTCACAGCCTTGCACACCAGTGAGAACGGGGCCAGCGCGTCGTCGTCCACCAGCCCTCGGAAATCGTTCGTGAGCAGCGTGCCCCAGCCGAAGCTGACGCGGACGCGGCCCGAGAACTGGGCGTGCAATTCCTCGATCTTGTCGACGTCCAACCCATCCGAGAAGATCACCAGTTTCTCGCGCGGGTCCTCGCCTCGGCTCGTCCACCAGTCGATGGCAACCTCGGCCCCGGTGGCGGGGTCGCCGCTGTCGATGCGCATGCCGGTCCAGCCGGCCAGCCAGTCGGGCGCGCGGTCGAGGAAGCCTTGCGTGCCGTAGGTGTCGGGCAGGATGACGCGGAGGTTGCCGTCATGCTCCTCGTGCCAATCGGAGAGCACGTCATAGGGGGCGGTGGCGAGCGCTGTGTCATCCTCGGCCAGAGCGGCGTAGACCATCGGAAGCTCGTGGGCATTGGTGCCGATGGCTTCCAGATCGCGGTTCTTGGCGATCAGGCAGTTGGAGGTGCCGGGAAACGCATCGCCCAGGCCTTCGCGCATGGCCTGCACGGCCCAGTCCTGCCAGAGGAAGGAATGGCGGCGTCTTGTGCCGAAATCGGCGACGCGCAGGCCTTCGATCCGCTTGAGGCGTTCGATCTTTTCCCAGAGCTTGGTCATGGCGCGGGCGTAGAGGACCTGAAGCTCGAACCGGCCCATGCGGTTGAGCACGGCGCGGCCGCGCAGTTCCATCAGGACGGCGAGCGCGGGGATTTCCCAGAGCATGACCTCGGGCCAGGCGCCTTCGAAGGTCAGCTCGTATTGGTCGCCGATGCGTTCGAGATGGTAGGGCGGCAGGGTCAGGTTCTCGAACCATTCCATGAAGTCGGGGGAGAACATCTGCCGCTTGCCGTAGAAGGTGTTGCCGCGCATCCAGGTGCTTTCGCCGCGGCGGAGGCGGAGGGTGCGGATATGGTCGAGCTGTTCGCGCAACTCGCCTTCGTCGATCAGGTCCGCAAGCGGGATGCGGGTGGTGCGGTTGATCAGCGAGAAGCGCACCTGCGTGTCGGGTTTGTTGCGGAACACCGACTGGCACATCAGCAGCTTGTAGAAATCGGTGTCGATCAGGGACCGGACGATCGGGTCGATCTTCCATTTGTGGTTCCAGACGCGGGTGGCGATGTCGACCATGGCTGTGGCTCCGTTGTGCGGGGACGTTAGAGCAAGGTGGGGGCGGGGGTGCAAGATGGCGACTTGACATTGTTCGATCTCGAACGATATATGTTCGATATCGAACTAAAGGGGCGTGCCATGGAACGCAGACACTTCATTGCCGTGCTGGGCGGCGGGGCGATCCTGGCGGCAGGGACCGCTGCCGGATTGATTGCCGGTCGCAGGCCCCGGACCGCGCTGATGCCGTGGCAGGTGGCGGGCGCGGGCCATGCCGACCCGAGGGTGCGGGCGCTGTCCTGGGCGATCCTTGCGCCGAACCCGCATAACCGCCAGCCGTGGCAGGTGGACCTTTCGGTGCCGGACCAGGCGGTGCTGCATGTGGATACCGAGCGGCTGTTGCCGCAGACCGATCCGTTCAGCCGCCAGATCACCATCGGGCTGGGCTGTTTCATCGAACTGGCGGTCATGGCCGCCGCGCAGGACGGGATCGCAGTGGCGGCAGAGGTGTTCCCCGAGGGCTCGGACGCCGCGGCGCTGGATCGGCGGCCAGTGGCGATCCTGCGGTTCGGCGGGCCGACGCAGGCGGACCCGCTGTTCGCGCATTGCCTGGAGCGGCGATCCAACAAAGAGCCCTATGATACCGCGATGCCGGTGGCGCAGGACGCGCTCGATGCTATCCTGGCCGCCGCCCGCCATGGCCGTGCCACTGGCAGCGTTGCGGCGCAGGACATCGCCGAGATGCGGGCGCTGACCCATGAGGCGCTGGCGATCGAGATCGATACGCCGCGCACTTACCTTGAAAGCGTCGATCTGTTCCGGATCGGTGCCCGCGCGGTGGATGCAAACCCCGATGGCATTGATTTCACCGGCCCCATGTTCGAATTGCTGGGGGCCACGGGGATGATGGGACGCGCGGCGTTGCTTGACCCTTCGTCCGTCGCCTACCGGGCCGGGCGCGCGGCGGTGTTCGAGAACACGGATACCGCGATGGGGCATCTGTGGCTGGTGACGGAAGGCAACGCGCGCGTCGATCAGATCGCGGCCGGGCGGGACTGGCTGCGGCTGAACCTTGCCGCGACGCGGGCGGGGGTGGCGATGCAACCCCTGAGCCAGGCCTTGCAGGAATACCCGGAAATGGAAGCGCTGCACGGGCAGGTGCATGCGCGGCTGGCACCCGGTGGCGGCACGGTTCAAATGCTCGCGCGGATAGGCTATGGCTCCAGCGTGTCGCCAAGCCCGCGCTGGCCCTTGGAGACAAAATTGATCTGAGGCCCCTTTGGACGATCCGCGCCCGCTCGCATACCGCATCTTCAACGAGATCGGCATCATAAACCAACTGGCGACCGCCCTGCTGGCCCGGCGCTTGCCCGAGGGCGTGCATCCGTCGCAATTCTCGCTGCTGGGCAATCTGGTGCGTCTTGGCGATGGCAAGACCCCGGCCATGCTGGCACAGGCGTTTCAGGTTCCCAAGGCCTCCATGAGCAACACCTTGATGCAGCTTGAGAAACGGGGACTGATCGCGGTGGCGGCCCATCCCGGGGACCTGCGCAAGAAGGTTGTCACGGTGACGGAAGCGGGGCGCGAGCTGTATCTGGGCACGGTGCGCGACGTGGCAAGACCGCTTGCGCGACTGGTCTGCGAAGTCGACGGGGTGGAGGACATTCTGCCAGTGCTGGAACGGTTGCGCCGGACCATGGACGACAATCGGGAACCATGACGCGCCGACCCGTGATGCAGGCCCCGCGCCGGGGCGCGCAGGCGATTGCGGACCTTGACGCCAACCCCACCAATTGAGACACAGGCCGTTGTGATGTGGTGGTCACGATCGGGGCTGACCAGGGCTTCGTTGACCCGCACTCCCCAAACGCCGGAGCGCGCCCGCTCCCTGATCTCAAGGGGTTTTCCATGAAGTTTCGTTTCCCGATCGTCATCATCGACGAGGATTTCCGGTCCGACAACTCTTCGGGTCTGGGCATTCGCGCTGTTGCGGAGGCCATCGAGAAGGAGGGATTCGAGGTTCTGGGCACCACCAGCTACGGCGACCTGTCGCAATTCGCGCAGCAGCAATCGCGGGCCTCGGCCTTCGTGCTGTCCATCGACGACGAGGAATTCACCCCCGGCCCCGATCTGGACCCGGCGGTGGTCAACCTGCGCGCCTTCATCGAGGAGGTGCGCTGGAAGAACGAGCGTGTGCCGATCTACATCTATGGCGAGACCAAGACCTCGCGCCACCTGCCCAACGACATCCTGCGCGAACTGCACGGCTTCATCCACATGTTCGAGGATACGCCCGATTTCGTCGCCAAGCACATCATCCGCGATGCCAAGGCTTACCTTGAAAGCATCCAGCCGCCGTTCTTCAAGGCGCTGCTGGATTACGCCGAGGACGGGTCCTATTCATGGCACTGCCCCGGCCATTCCGGCGGCGTGGCGTTCCTGAAAAGCCCCATCGGGCAGATGTATCACCAGTTCTACGGCGAGAACATGCTGCGCGCGGATGTCTGCAACTCGGTCGAGGAGCTGGGCCAGCTTCTGGACCATGACGGCGCCATCGGCGCGTCGGAGCGGAACGCGGCGCGCATCTTCAACGCGGATCATTGTTTCTTCGTGACCAACGGCACCAGCACGTCCAACAAGATGGTCTGGCACCACACCGTCGCGCCCGGCGATGTCGTCGTGGTGGACCGCAATTGCCACAAGTCGATCCTGCATGCGATCATCATGACCGGCGCGATCCCGGTCTTCATGAAGCCGACGCGCAACCATTACGGGATCATCGGGCCGATCCAGAAGGCCGAGTTCGAGATCGAGTCGATCAAGGCCAAGATCCGGGCCAATCCGCTGCTGGCCGATGTCGATGCGGACACCGTCAAGCCGCGCATCATCGCGCTGACGCAATCGACCTATGACGGCGTGCTTTACAACACCGAGGTCATCAAGGACATGCTGGACGGCTATGTCGACAACCTGCATTTCGACGAGGCCTGGCTGCCCCACGCGGCGTTCCATCCGTTCTACGGCAACTTCCATTCGATGGGCCGCAAGCGGGAGCGGCCGCGCCATTCGGTGACCTATGCGACGCAGTCGATCCACAAGCTGCTGGCGGGGATCAGTCAGGCGAGCCACATCCTGGTGCAGGACAGCCAGACGGTCCCCCTGGACCGGCACCTGTTCAACGAGGCCTACCTGATGCACACCTCGACCAGCCCGCAATATTCGATCATCGCAAGCTGCGACGTCGCGGCCGCGATGATGGAGCCGCCGGGCGGCCGTGCGCTGGTGGAGGAAAGCCTGCTGGAGAGCTTCGATTTCCGCCGCGCCATGCGCAAGGTGGACGAGGAATTCGGCCCCGATGACTGGTGGTTCCAGGTCTGGGGCCCGGACGAGCTGGCATTGGACGAGGACGGCGTCGAAAGCCCCGAGAACTGGGTTCTCAAGCGCACCGATGCGGAAGGCGTGCAGAAATCCGACGGCGCGGAATCGTGGCATGCCTTCGGCGACATGGAACGCGGGTTCAACATGCTGGACCCGATCAAGGCCACGATCATCACACCGGGGCTGAACCTCGACGGGCGTTTCGAGGCGACCGGCATTCCTGCCTCGATCCTGACGAAATACCTGGTCGAACACGGGGTCGTGGTGGAGAAGACCGGCCTCTACAGCTTCTTCATCATGTTCACGATCGGCATCACCAAGGGGCGCTGGAATTCCCTGCTGACCGAGTTGCAGCAGTTCAAGGACGACCATGACCGCAACCAGCCGATGTGGCGGTGCATGCCCGACTTCTGCGCCAAGCAGCCGCAATACGAGAAGATGGGCCTGCGCGACCTGTGCCAGCATGTCCACGCGCTCTATGCGAAATACGACGTGGCGATCCTGTCCACGGAGATGTATCTGAGCGATCTGACCCCGGCGATGAAGCCGACGGACGCGTTCTCGATGATCGCGGCGCGCAAGACGCAACGGGTGCCGATCGACGATCTGGAGGGGCGGATCACCACCAGCCTCGTGACGCCCTATCCGCCGGGGATCCCGTTGCTGATCCCGGGCGAGGTGTTCAACCGCAAGATCGTGGAATACCTGAAGTTCAACCGTGCCTTCGCGCGGGAATGTCCGGGCTTCGAGACGGATATTCACGGACTGGTCCACGAGGTCGACGCGGCGGGCCTTGTGCAGTATTTCGCCGATTGCGTGGCGGTGTAGGGCGCGGACGCCGGGGGCGTCGGGACGATGGCTGAGGGAACCCTCTTTCTGGTCGCGGTGCCGGGTCTGGAAGCGGCCCTTGCGGCGGAGGCCGGCGCGCGGGGTTTCGGCGGCGTCGAGGCCGTGGCGGGCGGCGTAACCTGCGACGGCGGTCTGGCGGAGGCCGCGCGCGCCAATGTCGTCCTGCGCTGCGCCGTGCGCGTGTTGGCGCGGGTGGCGGAGTTCCGGGCGATGCACCTGGCGCAACTGGACAAGCGCGCGCGCAAGGTGGCGTGGGCGAAATGGCTGGTGCCCGGCATCCCGGTGCGGGTGGAGGCGGTGTGTCACCGCTCGAAGATCTACGTGAACAAGGCGGCCGTGCAGCGGGTCGCGGGTGCGCTGGAGGCGGCGGGCGTCCCGGTTTCGAATGACGCCGGCATCACGGTAAAGGTGCGGATCAACGACGATTTGTGCACGATCTCGCTCGACACCAGCGGAGAGCCGTTGCACCGGCGTGGCCACAAGGCATTCGTCGGCAAGGCGCCCTTGCGCGAGACCATGGCGGCGGGGTTCCTGCACGAGATGGGGTTCGACGGATCGCAAGCGGTGATCGATCCGATGTGCGGGTCGGGCACCTTTGTGCTGGAAGCCGCCGAGATTGCCGCCGGGCTGGTCCCGGGACGATCGCGGGGCTTCGCGTTCGAGGCGATGGCGGGAGAAGAGATTTCAGTCCTCCGGAGGGAGTTTTACGGCCAAGCTGAAACAGGGGCCCCCGAGGGCGCGCGGTTCTTCGGGTTCGACCGCAATGACGGGGCGATCCGGGGCGCGCGGGCCAATGCCGAGCGCGCGGGGCTGGGCGACCGGGTGCAGTTCGAGCGCGCGGCGATTTCCGACCTGACCCCGCCCGAGGGCATTGCGCCAGGCCTTGTCATGGTGAATCCGCCCTATGGCGGGCGGATCGGCGAGCGGAAATTGCTGTTCGGGCTTTACGGGGCCATGGGGGCGGTGCTGGCCGAGCGCTTCGCGGGCTGGCGCGTGGGAATCGTCACCAGCGATGGCGGGCTGGCGAAGGCGACGGGTCTGGATCTGGAGCCGTTCGGGCCGGTGGACCACTCGGGCACCAAGGTGCATCTGTGGAAAGGTGCGCCCTGACGCGGGACGTGACGTGTGCCGTGAACGGTGACCTTGGAGATCCGTCCGCGTGCGGGCATCCTGCCGCCGGTCGCGGTCGATCCATTCGGCGGGATGCCGATGGTCCTTCAGGCGCTTGCCCCAATGCGCAGCTTCCGGGTCGGCGGGCCGGGGCCGCCATGGGACGGTGAAGGCGCGACCACTCCCCCCCCCCTCCCGGAGATCCCGCCATGCTGAGCCTGTCCGCCGCCCTGATCGTCTTCCTGTTCCCGCTGGCCTACAGCCCCGGCCCGGGCAACCTGTTCTTCGCCGCCAATGGCGCGCGGTTCGGTGTTCGTGCGACGATCCCCGCGACGCTGGGCTATCACCTGGCGACATGGGTCGTGACGCTGGCGATAGGTTTGGGCTTCGCCTTCGCGATGGAGCGCGCGCCGATGCTGTTCGACATCGTCAAATGGCTCGGATCGGCCTATGTCCTGTACCTCGCGTGGACCTTCCTGCGGGCTGGTCATGGCGGCGCGGGAGCCGAGGCGCGCCCGGCGGGGATGCTGGGCGGCGCCGTCCTGCTGCTGACGAACCCGAAGGCCTACCTGATCATCACGGTCATGTTCTCTCAGTTCCTGGTGCAATCCGAAGAGGAACGGGTGCTGGCCGTCATCGTCATCACCAGCGTCTTCACCCTCAACAACCTTGTCGCGTTCACGGCTTGGACGGTGGCGGGCGACCGGATCGCGCGGCGGTTCCGCGACGCGCAGGGCGCGCGGCGGATGAACCGGGCCTTTGCGGCCGTGCTGGCGGCTGTGGCGGTCTGGATGGTCTGGCCCTGACGGGGTCGGGCCGGACGCAGGAGCGTCGGCCGGGCGTCAGCTGCTCGGCAGGCCATCGAGATCGAGGATGCCGTATTGCTCGAAGTCGAAACCGGGCAGGGGGCCGACATGGTAGGTGCCGAACACGTCCGATCGTCCCGTCGCGACATCGAGCGCCAGCACGAAGGTGGTGACGGTGCCATCGGCAAAGCCTGCATCGCTACCAAGCGCAATGCTGCCCGAAAAGAGAATGCATTCGTGCCCCGGTGCGCAGGCGCTTTGCCCGTCATCATAGGAGGGCACGCGCCCGGTTCCCCATACGCGGCCCGAGAGCGTTACGTTGTCGAATTCGCCTTCGAGCCTGTAGCCGCCATCGACAAGGCGCCGGATCTGAAGCTCCACCCCGGCCGAAACCCCGACGGTGACGTTCAGGGCCCGACCGCTGAAGCTGCGGAGATCCTCGGCGTGAACGGGGGCGGGAAGGGCGACGAAAAGGGCGAGCAAGACGGCAGGTATATGGACCTTGAGAGACGGAAAGAACGTGGGCATTGCGGCTTCTCCTGCGGGATATCGCGAAAAGAGGTTTTGGTGAAAGATCCGCCTTTGATAGCACGGCAGGGCAGGAGGGTCGGGCACTGAAATTTGTGCCGAACGACCCGTGGAGCTAGCGCAGGACCACGCCGGCTGCACGCATTGCATCGCGCGCCGCCGCCAGAGAGCCGTCGAAATCGATCGCGCGGCAGAGATCTTCACGGACCGTCACGGAGAACCCCAGTTTCGCGGCATCGACCGCCGAGTAGGTCACGCAGAAATCGGTGGCGAGGCCCACGAGGGTCAGCCGGGTGATGCCGCGCGTCCGCAGGTAGCCTTCAAGGCCAGTCGGCGTCACCTGGTCGTTTTCGAAAAACGCGGAATAGCTGTCGATGGCGGCGTCATGGCCCTTGCGAATGATCAGGTCGGCGCGATCCACGGTCAGATCCGGGTGGAACTGCGCCCCGATGGAGCCCTGGATGCAGTGATCGGGCCAGAGCACCTGCGCGCCATAGGGCATGTCGATCAGGTCCATGTCCTGTTTGCCGGGATGGCTGGAGGCGAAGGAGGAATGGCCGGCCGGGTGCCAGTCCTGCGTCAGGATCACGGCGGCAAAATCCGCCATCAGGGCGTTGATGCCAGGCACGATTGTGTCGCCCTCGGCCACGGCCAGCGCGCCGCCGGGGCAGAAGTCGTTTTGCACGTCGATGACAAGCAGGGCTTGGGTCATGGCATTCCCTCCAGTGGCAGGGGTCAGATTAGGCGGGCCTGCGGGAATTGCAAACCCGCCCCTCTGCGCCTGCACTGACGGCGGTCAATTCCGAGACATGTCCGCGGTGGTAGGGTGCCGAAAGATGCCGGACACGCCCGACATTCGACAGGAGGCCGCATGAAGTTTTTCATAGGATATGCGTCGACGGAAGGTCAATCGCGCAAGATCGCCCGTTGGGTCGCCGATCGCCTTTTGGATGACTGTCACGGGGTCGAGCTTGCCTCCGTCGAGGATGGCGGCGAGCTTGACCTGCACCGCTTCGAGCGGGCGATCATCGTGGGGTCGATTCATGTCGGCCAATACAAGAAGGCGCTGGCCGACTTCGCCGCCGACCACCACGTCTGGCTGAACGCTCATCCGGTGCTGTTCCTGTCGGTGTCGCTGGCCGCGGCCGGGCATGACGCAGAGGAGTGGCGGGCCCTTGAGCGCATCCTTGCGGATTTCCAGGAGGCGACGGATTGGAAAACGGCCAGCGTCGCCCAGATCGCCGGGGCCTACATGCCGTCGGAATATGACATCGTCACCCGGTTCATCATGCGCCGGATCGTGGCGAAGAAGGACCCCGAGGCCGACCTTTCCGAGGACCGGGACTATACGGACTGGGCGGCATTGGGGGACTTGCTGGAGGGCTGGGTCGCGGCGTGAGCGGTGTCGCGGGCGCTTGCGCGGCGCTGCGGGTGGACGTAATCACGCCCCATGGTCACGGTCGCCGCCCTTTACCATTTCACCCGCTTCGAGGATCCTGCCGGTCTGATCCCGACGCTGCGCGCGGTGGCGGAAGGGGCGGGTGTGCGCGGCTCGCTTCTGGTGGCGCCCGAGGGGATCAACGGGACCATCGCGGGCAGCCGCGCGGGCGTGGACACGGTGCTGGACGCGATCCGGGCCTTGCCGGGCTGCGCGGCGCTGGAATGGAAGGAAAGCGCGGCCGAACACGCCCCGTTCGGGCGGCTGAAGGTGCGCCTGAAGCGTGAGATCGTGACCATGGGCCTGCCGGGGCTGGACCCGGCCGAGGTTGGCACCCATGTGGCCCCCGCCGACTGGAACGCCTTGATCGCCAGCCCGGATGTGGCCGTGATCGACACGCGCAATGCCTACGAGGTCGAGATCGGGACGTTCGAGGGTGCCGTGGACCCCGGCACCGACAGTTTCCGCGAGTTCCCGGCCTGGTGGGACGCCAACCGTGACCGTTTCCACAACAAGCGCATCGCCATGTTCTGCACCGGCGGAATCCGCTGCGAGAAATCCACCGCCTACCTGAAGGCGCAGGGGGTGGAGGAGGTGTTCCACCTGAAGGGCGGGATCCTGAAATACCTGGAAGACGTGCCGGAGGATGAAAGCCTCTGGCGGGGCGGCTGCTTCGTCTTCGACGAGCGGGTTGCCGTGGGCCATGGGCTGGCCGAGTTGCCCTTCGATCTGTGCCGTGCCTGTCGCCACCCGTTGAGCGCCGCCGACAAGGCCGATCCCGCCTTCGAGGACGGTGTCGCCTGTCCACGCTGCATCGCCGTGCATTCGGACGCGGACCGCGCGCGTTTCCGGGAACGCCAGCGCCAGATCGCGCTGGCGCGCGCGCGGGGCGCGGCGCATCTGGGCCGTTAGTCAGGCAACCGTGCGGTGTGCGTGGCCGATGCCGAGGCCAAGGATCAGCGCCGCCGCGATCGCCACCAGCGACGACATCTGGATGACGCTCTGGAAGCTTTTCACCGCGGCGATCAGGCCGACGGCGGGCCCGACCGTCAGCCCGCTGACCAGCAGCGTGTTCCAGTAGATCGCGGTGGCGTGTGCCGGGCAATCCTCGGCGAAGCTTTGGACATGGCTGATCCCGAGGCTGGAGGTGAACAGCAGCAGCAGGAACGGCGCGAAGACGGATCGGATCGCAGGGGATGGTCCCGGCGCGGGAACGCCGCGCTGTGCGCCGCACGAAAATCGGGAAGGCTTCAAGGCCCCTTGCGGGATCGGGGCGGCTGCGCCATCTGTCCCGGCATGATCGACCTGACCCTTCCCAACCGCACCGGATTGCCCGACGCCCTGCGCGTCCTTCTGACCGATCTGCCACGCGCGTCGTGGGAGGGGCACCCCCGCTTCGAGGGCCTCGTGCGGTTCTGGCTGGAGCGGCACATGATGTTCCGCCAGTTGCTCGACCTGATGGGGCAGGAGGCGAACGCGGTGCTGGACGCGGACGGCGATCCGAGGCGGTTCGCGCAGGCGATTTCCCATTACGGGCGGATCTTCGTGGGGCAGATGCACGAGCATCACCATATCGAGGATGAGCATTACTTTCCCATCCTGCGCGCAATGGACGACCGCGTGGAAACGGGGTTCGACATCCTCGACCGCGACCACCAGGCGTTAGACGGACTTCTGGCGCGGTTCGTGAGCGACTCCAACGCGATGATCGGGGCGCTGGACGAGCCCGACCCGTCACGGTTTCAGGCGCGGTTCCGCGATGGCCTGACCAGCCTGCACGCCCTGATCGAGCGGCATCTGGCGGACGAGGAAGACCTGATCGTTCCGGTGATCCTCAAACACGGCATGGGCGGGTTCTGAACCCCGCATCCCCGCCCTGAGCCGCCGCAAAAAACCCCCGACCGCGTTGGCCGGGGGAGTTTGGGGACACTGGGAGAAAGAAGGTCCGGACACCTGACCCGGGGGGGAAACGGGGGCTAGGGTGGATCAGGCGTCCGGGGTTTCGACCTTGCGGGAGCGATCCCCTGGGGCCGAGGCTGTGGGCTGTCAGTCCGGCAGGACTTACCAGCCGAAGACGAAAAGCAGGTCGGCGTCGCCGTTGCCCTGCACGAGGCCGGCATTGGTGTTGTTGCCATACTGGAACACACCGCCGGCGGCGTTGCCGTTCTGGGCGAGCGAGCCGTTATGGCCGTTGCCTTCCTGGTGGATCACGCCGACCGACCCGTTGGCGGCCTGCTGCAGCGTCTGGACCGGGTCTGCGCCATTGGCGATCTGGAACAGCACAAGACCGCCGCGGATCAGGTCTGCTTCCTGCTGGTTGGCTGCGTTGATGCCGAAGCTGATCTGCTGGGCGGCGGCGGGAACGACGGTCGCGGCGGAGGTGGCGGCAACCAGGGCGAGGGCGGTAAAGGTTTTCTTGAACATGGCAGTGGTTCCTTGGGAAAATGGGGTTTGAGAAAGAGGTCGGAAAAAAAGGGTCGTCTGAAAGTCTTGGGTCGTGAAGTCTGGCTGGGACCGGGGAAAATGGTCCCGGTCGGTCAGAGGGTGACGGGGCAGGAATAGGTGCGCCCGTCGATGGTGAGGGTCAGCTCGGCGTCGAGGCTTGCGGCGGAACCGCTCATCTGCATCCGCCCAAGCTCCAGCGTCTGCCCGGCGCGGACCGAAAAGGGGCCGCCCTGGTTCATGCGGGTGCCGGGGCCTTCGACACGCAGGGCGTAGATGCCCGAGGTGGCCTCGGTGGCCTGGACGATCGGCGCCAGCACAAGGCCGCTGCCCGAGGTCTCGATGGAAACGACGCAGGCGATGGGGGCTGCGGTCTGGGCGTGGGCTTCGCGGGTCATGGCATCCGTTTCTGCGGAGATCGCGGTGCAGCCGAGGACGGCCGAGCTGATCGCTGCGAGGCCCAGGGCCGTGCGGGATTTCGAAAACTTGGTCATTGGCCTGTCCTTTCAAAAATCTGGTTTCGGAAAATTTCGGGTCGTGAAGGAAGCAACCGGGGGCGGGGCGAGAGATGAAGGGGAAATCCCGCCCCCGGATGACCGGGCCTCAGTTGGCCTGGATGATGAGGGCGGTGTTGCCCGAGCCAGCCTGGTTGATGTGGCCCGACTGGCCGTTGCCGACCTGGATCACGCCGCCGGTGTTGAAGTTGCCGAAGCTGTTGACCGAGGCGTCGTTGCCGACACCGAACTGGGCGATGCCGTTGGCGTTGCCGACACCGAACTGCGAGGAGGCGGCGTTGTTGAAGGCGCCTTCCTGGCCGATGGCGGTCACGTTGCCGAAGCCGTCCGTATAAGCGGTCGCCTGGTTGCCCCAGCCGGTCTGCGACACGGCGGTGTTGTTGCATGCGCCGAGCTGGGTGACGCCTGCGCCCTGGCCCCAGCCGAACTGGTTGACGGTGGCGAGGCCACAAGCCGAGGCGGAGCCTGCGGCAACGATCAGGGCGACGGAGACGGCGGCGGATTTGATGAGAGCGAATTTCATTTGGGTAAGTCCTTTGAATATGAAGTTTTGGTTCAGGTGGTTGGGTTGAGGTTGGTGTGTGTCGTATTCAGGTTCAGGTGGTGTGCAGCTCGTTTCGGGTAATGCCGTGGAGCCGATGAACCAAACATGGCCCCAGACCGTCGTGTCAGGCAATTTCACCGGAAAGAAAGGCCATAACAGGGGGGTGTTATTGGATGACGCTTCGGTAAAGCACTGATTCAAAGACATTTTATGAAGGAGCGGTTTTGGCTGACACCAAGTCGGGAAATGCGCCGATGACAGCGTGTCATGGCCCGGTCGGGCCGATGTTATCGGCCGACACAGAACGGGGTAAGGTTTCCCTGTAGAGATCGGGACAGCCACGCGCGGGCGGATTCGACGGAAGATTTGCTTAAGGTAAGGCTGCCCTTACCCCCGGTGGCATGATTCGAATCGCCAGCTCAGGGAGGGCCAGGTCAGGGAGGGCCAGCTCAGGGAGGGCCGGGTCAGGCAGGGCCGGGTCAGGCAGGGCCGGGTCGGGCCGGAGATCAGCCGGGGAATGTTTCATCGAGCATGCGCCATACCGGCAGCAGCCCGGGAATCATCCCGTTGAGCGTTTTCAGCAGGCCCGCGTCCTGCCATCCCCGGGGCAGATCGGCGCTGAGCGCGAAGGATTTGCGTTTCAGCAGGTCGCCGTGGGGGTGGTCGGGGTCGTAGGGCTTGGGCACCCGCTTCAGCGGATCGGGTCCCCAATCGGAGAGCCGCGCACCGGTGGTGGCCTCGGCATGGGCCATGGCATCGGTCAGCAGGTCGCCCCGGCGGTCGACCATGGCGCGATAGGTGTTCAGGCTGCCGCCCTCCAGGTGCATCGTGCCCATGCCGAGGACCGTGTAATCGGGCGAGGTTCCGAAGAAGAACGCGGGTGCAGCCGGATCCCCGGGACGGGACCAGAGCAGGTGCAGATGCGCGTTGTAGGGGGTCTTGTCCCTGGAGAAACGCACATCGCGGTGAATGCGGAACAGCTTGGGCTTGTGCGGTCTGCCGGTGGCGCGCGACAGATCCTCGGCAAGAAGGGTGCCAAGCAGTTCCGCCGGTTTCTTGATCTCGTCGGTGTAGGTGGCCTTGTGGGCCTCGTAGAAATCGCGGGTGTTGTCGGCGCGCAGTTCGGTAAAGAACGCGTTGGCGCGGGCGATGAGGGTGTCGAAGCCGTCGGACATGGGGGCGCTCCCGTTTTGGGAAGGATAGGGGGGATGACCGGGCTGGCCAGTGCGGGGCGGCGGGGTGGTGTCCCCGCCCTGCGGACGGTTGGGGACGGAGGTGCGACGGGGTGAAGGTCGAGGGGGTGAAGGTCGAGGGGGCGCTGCCCCCGCTCCTTCGGAGCCCCCCGGAGGTTTTTTGCCAAGATGAAGGGGGCGCGCGGCTTTTGATTAAAAGTCGAGGTTCTCCACGTTCAGAGCGTTGTTCTGGATGAACTCGCGGCGCGGTTCCACCACGTCGCCCATCAGCTTGGTGAAGATATCGTCTGCCTCGGCCAGATCGTTGACCTTTACCTGCAACAGCGTGCGCGCTTCGGGGTCCAGCGTGGTTTCCCAGAGCTGGTCGGGGTTCATTTCACCCAAGCCCTTGTAGCGTTGCATCTGCTGGCCCTTGGCGCCTTCGTCAAGGATGGCTTGCAACAGCTCGGACGGGCCGTGGATGAGTTGCTGGCGGTCCTTGCGGTTCAGGGTCGCGGGATCCTGGTAGACGGTGCGGCTGTCGCGGGAGACTTCGGCCATCTTGCGCGCTTCGCCCGAGCGCAGGACCGCGCCATCGAGGGTGCGGATTTCTTCCACCCCGCGCAACACGCGGGACAGGCGGATGCCGTGATCTTGCGTGATCCGGCCCTGCCAGCCGCGTTCGTATTCTACCGCCACGAGGTCAAGCCGCCTGGCGACATCGTCGGCCACACCTTGCAGGTCGGCATCCGCGCGGCCGGGGTCGAACGCGCCGGCAAGGGCCGCCTGTTCGACGATATGGCGTGGATAATGGGTGGGGAAGGCGTCGAGGATGCGCTTGAAGCTGCGCGCGGCATCGACAACGCGGGCAAGGTCCTGTCCCATGATCTCTTCCCCCGACGGCAGACGCAGGATCGCGCCTTCGATACCCTGGGCGATCAGGTAATCCTCGAACGCGGCCTGATCCTTGAGGTAGACCTCGGATTTTCCGCGGCTGATCTTGAACAGCGGCGGCTGCGCAATGTAGAGATAGCCGCCTTCGATCAGTTCCGGCATCTGGCGGAAGAAGAAGGTCAGCAGCAGCGTGCGGATATGCGCGCCGTCGACATCGGCATCGGTCATGATGACGATCTTGTGGTAGCGCAGCTTGCCGATGTTGAATTCGTCGCGCCCGATCCCGGTGCCGAGAGCGGTGATCAGTGTCCCGATCTCCTGGCTTCCCAGCATCCGGTCGAAACGCGCGCGTTCGACGTTGAGGATCTTGCCCTTGAGCGGCAGGATCGCCTGGTTCTGGCGGGATCGGCCCTGCTTGGCGGAACCGCCGGCGGAGTCACCCTCCACCAGGAACAGTTCGGACTTGGCGGGATCCTTTTCCTGGCAATCGGCCAGCTTGCCGGGCAGCGAGGCGATGTCCATCGCGGTCTTGCGCCGCGTCAGTTCGCGCGCCTTGCGGGCGGCCTCGCGGGCGAGCGCCGCTTCCACGATCTTGGAGACGATCACGCGGGCCTCTTGCGGGTGCTCTTCGAACCATTCGCTGAGCTTCTCGTTCACCAGCCCTTCGACGGCGGGGCGCACTTCGGAGGAGACCAGCTTGTCCTTGGTCTGCGACGAAAACTTCGGGTCCGGCACCTTCACGGACAGCACGCAGGTCAGCCCTTCGCGCGCATCGTCGCCGGTGAAGTTGATCTTCTCTTTCTTCGCGATGCCGGAGGTCTGCGCGTAGAGGTTGATGGTGCGCGTCAACGCGCCCCGAAAGCCCGCAAGATGGGTGCCGCCATCGCGCTGCGGGATGTTGTTGGTAAAGGGCAGCACGTTTTCGTGGTAGCTGTCGTTCCACCACATCGCCACTTCGACGCCGATGTCGTCCCGCTCGCCGACAATGAAGATCGGCTCGGCCATGGCGGAGGTCTTGGAGCGGTCAAGGTAGCGGACGAATTCACGCACGCCGCCTTCGTAGAACAGGTCGGATTGCAGGGCGTCGGCCGGGCGTTCATCGCGCAGGACGATGCGGACGCCGGAGTTCAGGAAGGCCAGTTCGCGCAGGCGGTTTTCCAGCGTCTTGAAGGAGTATTCGAGGTTCGAGAAGGTCGTGGTGGAGGCCATGAAGCGCACTTCGGTTCCCGTCCGGTCGCCGCAGGGGTCAAGCCGTTCCAGCGACTTGACGGTAAAGCCGCCTTCGAAGCGGGCGACGTGTTCATACCCGTCGCGCCAGATGCGCAGCTCCAGCCAGTCGCTGAGCGCGTTGACCACGGACACGCCGACGCCGTGCAACCCGCCCGAGACCTTGTAGGAATTGCTGTCGAACTTCCCGCCCGCATGCAGTTGGGTCATGATGACCTCGGCGGCGCTGACGCCTTCACCCTCGTGGATGCCCACCGGGATGCCGCGCCCGTTATCGGAGACGGAAACGCTGCTGTCGGCATGGATCGTGACCGTTACGGCATCCGCATGGCCTGCCAGCGCCTCGTCGATGCCGTTGTCCACGACCTCGTAGACCATGTGGTGCAGGCCCGAGCCATCGTCGGTGTCCCCGATATACATGCCGGGGCGTTTGCGGACCGCCTCCAAGCCTTTGAGAACCTTAATGGAATCAGCACCGTAATCGGTGTTGGGCGGGGTTTGCTCTGACATGTGTTTCTTGTCCCGTTCTGTTGCGCAACATATACGCATTTCGCCGGGGGATGTCACGGCATGAGCCACAAAATCTAGGGGTTAGTGACGCCAATCAGCACCGCCACGAGGATCAGCAGTCCGCCCGCGATCCGGTTGATCCGCGCCAGCCGCTCGGGGCTGGAAAAGCGCCTGCGCGCGCGGTCCACCAGCCAGGCGAACCCGATGTTGCCGATCAGCGGCACGGCCATGGAGGTGGCGGCGATGACGGCGATGTCCGGCGCGGTGATGGCGGTCAGGTCGAAGAAGCCCGGCAGCATGCCCATGTAGAACAGCACCGCCTTGGGATTGGCGAGGATCGCCGCGATCCCCGCGAGGAACCCGGCCAGCGCGCCGGGCCGCGTCAGCGCGCTGTCGGCGGCGATGGCACGCTCGGCGTGGCGGATCAGCAGCCAGCCCATCAGCGCGAAGACCGCAACCGCGACCCAGCGGAGCACCTCCATCACCCACGGACAGGCGCCCACGACCCAGGCCAGCCCCAGAACCGCCAGCAGCGACCAGACCAGATCACCCAGAGCCACGCCCGCGATCAGCGGGATCGCCGCCGTCCAGCCATGGGCCAGCGTGCGCGCCGCCGTGGCAAGCCAGACCGGGCCGGGCGTGAGGAACAGCACGAACAGCGCGCCGGCATAGAGCGCGATCTGGATCAGCGTAAGGGTCACGGGCCCGCCGCTCCGGTCAGTCGGCCGTTTCCCCCCGCCGCGATCCCGGCCCGCACCACCCCCTGCGCGGTCATGGCGCCGCGACCACGCTTTCGCCGCCCTCGTCACTGACCGCGACATGCTGCGCCCGGTCCCCAAGTTCCGCGAACAGTTCCGGCCCGGTGCCGGTCATCCAGGCCTGCGCCTCCAGCGCGCAGATCTCGTCGAACAATGCGGCGCGCCGATCCGCGTCCAGATGCGCCGCCACCTCGTCCAGCAGCACGAGCGGCGCGGTTCCGGTGTCAGCCTTGAGCGCGCGGGCATTGGCGAGGATCAGCGAGATCAGCAGCGCCTTCTGTTCGCCGGTCGAGCAGTCCTTCGCCGGGACGCCCTTGTCGCGGTAGATCGCGTTCAGGTCGGCGCGGTGCGGGCCGGTCAGCGTGCGCCCGGCGGCGAGGTCGCGGGCACGCCCCTCGGCCAGCGCCTCGGCCAGGGTGTCCACCGGGTCGCTGTCGATCGCGAGGTCGGCGGCCGGAAAGGCCGTGGCGGCCCCGTCTTGCGCCGCGCCGATCCGCTGCAAGGCTTCGGCACGGTTCCCGACGATCCGCGCGCCCGCCTCGGCCATCTGCGCTTCCAGCGCGCGATACCAGGCCGGGTCGCGGACCGCGTCGCGCAACAGCCGGTTGCGTTCCCGCATCGCTTTCTCGTAGGTCAGCACGGCCTCGCCATGGTCGGGCAGAAAGCTGAGCGCGATGCGATCCAGAAACCGCCGCCGCCCTTCCGCCCCTTCGGTCCAGAGCCTGTCCTGCGACGGCACCAGCCAGACGATCCGCACGATCCGCGCCAGCGCCAGTTGCGGCGCGGGCTTGCCGTCGATCTGACAGGTCCGCGCCTGCCCGACCTCGGCGGTCAGCGCGATGTCATGGGCCGCGCCCGGCCCCTCGACCGAGGCGGAGACCTTCCAGCCGATCGCCTCGGGCCTGCGGATGATGTCCTCCGCCGCCGCCCGCCGCAGGCCGCGCCCCGGTGACAGCAGCGATACCGCTTCCATCAGGTTGGTCTTGCCCGCCCCGTTGGGCCCGAACAGCGCCACCGGGCGCCCGTCCAGCGCCAGCCGCGCACGCTTGTGGGAGCGGAAATGCGACAGGGCAAGGGACGCCACGAACACCCGGCTCATCGCCCGCCTGCCCATTCATCTTGGCAAAAAACCTCCCCCCGGAGGGTCCGCAATCCGCTACACGCGCATCGGCATGACGACATAGATCGCGCTGTCGTCATTGCCTTCGCGCATCAGCGTCGGCTCGGCCGGGGACGAAAACATGAACACGGCGTTTTCCCGGTCCACCTGGCTGGCGATTTCCAGCAGATACTTGGCGTTGAAGCCGATTTCCAGCTTATCGTCGCCATAGGCCACCGCCAGTTCGGCCTCGGCATTGCCGGCATCGGGGGCGTTGACGGACAGCACGAGGCGGTCTTCGTCCAGCGACATCTTCACCGCGCGCGACCGTTCCGAGCTGACGGTGGCCACGAGGTCCACGGCCTTGGCGAAATCGCTGGCGTCAACTTCCATCCGCTTGGTGTTCCCCATCGGGATCACGCGGGTATAGTCGGGGAAGGTGCCGTCGATGACCTTGGAGGTCAGGGTGATCTCGGGCGTGGCGAAGCGGATCTTGGTCTCGGACACCGACACGGCGATCTGGGCATCGTCATCATCGAGCAGCTTGCGCAATTCGCCCACCGTCTTGCGGGGCACGATCACGCCGGGCATGTTCTGCGCCCCGTCGGGCAGGGCCGCGTCGATGCGGGCAAGGCGGTGGCCATCGGTCGCCACGGCGCGCAGCGCGGGGCCATTGGTGCCCTCGGCCACATGCAGATAGACACCGTTGAGGTAATAGCGCGTCTCCTCGGTGGAGATGGCGAACTTGGACTTGTCGAAGAGCCTGCGCAGGACGGGCGCCTTGGCGGAAAAATTGGCGGCGTAATCCGTCGACGCCATGATCGGGAAATCCTCGCGCGGCAAGGTGGCCAGCTGGAAACGAGAGCGGCCGGCCTCGACGGTCAGGCGGCCGGCGGCGCTGTCCTCGCTCAGGCTGACCAGCGCGCCGTCGGGCAGTTTGCGCACGATCTCGTGCAGGGTCACGGCCGACACGGTCGTGGCCCCGGCGCGTTCGACCTGCGCGGCGGCCTTGTCGACAACCTCGATATCGAGGTCGGTGGCGCGGAAGCTGACGGTGCTGCCTTCGGCCTCGATCAGCACGTTGGCGAGGATCGGGATGGTGTTCCGCCGTTCCACCACGGACTGCGCCTGGGACACGGCGCGCAGCAGCGTTGCCCGTTCGATGGAGAGTTTCATTCTGCTTCGCTCCGACAGGTTGCGGGGCCGCGAGAATGTCCCGGACCCCGACCAAGCACAAGGTGTTTCAGGAAGGTTTGGGCGGGGCTTGGCACAGGGTCAACCCCCTTGCCCGCCCCCCCGGAAAGGAAATCAGGCTTCGAGCATCCGGCGCAACAGTTCCGCATCCTCGGCGATCTGGTTGTCGGTCTGCATCAACTCTTCGATCTTGCGCACGCCGTAAAGGATCGTGGTGTGATCGCGCCCGCCGAACTTGCGCCCGATTTCGGGCAGCGAGCGTTGGGTCAGGCGCTTGCACAGATACATCGCCATCTGCCGCGGCCGCGCAATGGCGCGCTGGCGGTTCTGGCTGAGGATGTCGACCTGCCGGATCTTGTAGTATTCGCAGGTCTTCTTGAGGATCTCGTCCATCGTCACCTTCTTGTCGGAGGCGCGCAGCACATCGGTGAGGCATTCCTTGGTCAGCTCGATGGTCACGTCGCGCCCGACAAGATCGGAGAACGCGAACAGGCGGTTCAGCGCGCCTTCCAGTTCGCGGATATTGGACGAGATCTTCTGGGCGAGGAAGGGCAACACCTCGTCCGCGAATTGCAGGCGGGGATAGCGCGCGGCCAGAAGCTCGGCCTTGTGCTGCAACACGCTCAGGCGCAATTCGTAATCTGTAGGGTGGATGTCCACCACCAGCCCGCATTGCAGCCGCGAGGCGATGCGGTTGTCGAGGTCTTCCATGTCCACCGGGGCGCGGTCGCCGGAGATGACGATCTGTTTGCCCATCTCCACCAGCGCGTTGAAGGTATGGAAGAATTCCTGCTGGGTGGAGGTCTTGCCGGCAATGAACTGGACGTCATCGACCATCAGGATATCGACCGAGCGGAAGGTTTCCTTGAAGTTGAAGGTATCCTGTTCGCGCAGGGCCCGCACGAAGCGGTGCATGAACTGCTCGGCGGACAGGTAGAGGATCTTGGCATCGGGGAAGCGGCCCTGAAGATCCCATGCGATCGCATGCATCAGGTGCGTCTTGCCCAAGCCGACGCCGCCATAGAGAAACAGCGGGTTGAAGGTGACATCGAGCGTTTCGGCCACGCGCCGGGCGGCGGCATGGGCCAGCTCGTTCGGCTTGCCGACGATGAAATTCGAGAAGGTGAAGGCCGGGTTCAGCTTCGCTCCGGGCAGTTCGGGCGCGTTCGGCCGGGACGGGGCTGGTGGCGCAAACGACCGGGTCGCAGGGGGGGGCGCAGGGGGGGCCGCATGGGGGGCCGCTTGGGCTGCCTGCACGGTCTGCGCGGGCCCTGCAGGTGCGGAGGACGACGCTGCGGACGCAACAGGGACAGCGGACACCTGCCGCGCCGCGGTGGCGGCATTGGCATTGGCCGCGACGGTCTCGCGCGGGGCGACGGTGAAAACCACCCGGTCCGCGCCGATACCATGGGACGCCAGATGCCGAAGGATCAAGTCGCCGAAATTGTTCGAGACCCAGGAGCCGATGAAGCTGGTGGGGACGTGAAAATGAGCGATCCGTTCATCTATGCGATCGAACGCGATCGGTTCGATCCAGGCGGAGAAATTGTTCTTCCCAACCACCTTCAACAGTTCCTGCCGCACTTGCCCCCAAGTATCGCTTGTCATTCCGTAGTCCCGTCCTTGTTTTCTTCCGACGCGTCATACCAGCGGTCGGTTCCACACCATCTTCTGCCTGCGCGCCGAACCCCATCGGACTATCACTGCGGGACCATGAGCCATCCGGTTTCCCGGGCACCCAAGTCGATGTCCACGCACGTGCTACGTCCAGAGGGAATGCGGTTCACGCCATGACGCCGATCCAGTCGCATCCCGACTTCGGGGTGCAACACTGTGCGTCATGTCGACTTCGCAACGCTGACAAGAATGCCAACCCGAACCGGAATGCTGTCCTCATTCCTGTCCACTGCAGATTCGAACTTGGGCGTGGAGCCCCGCATCCGCCCCCCAAGGCGTCTGACTCGCTGGACCGAAGCTATCGGAAGTCGCGCCGTTGCCGCAACATGTCTTCGCGCTTGACTCACCTCCGCGATGCAATCGAATCTCAAAAGCTGAATTAGCGCCTTGAGCCTATTGCCAATTTCCGCATGAAAAAAGGCGCCCCGATGGCGGAGCGCCTTCATATAAAGGGCGAAAGCTGGGCGCTTATGCGCCCATCGACTTCACGCGGGCGGTCAGGCGCGACATTTTCCGCGCTGCGGTGTTCTTGTGCAACACGCCCTTTGTGACGCCCCGCATCAGTTCGGGCTGGGCAGCTTTCAGGGCAGCGACGGCGACGGTCTGATCGCCGGAAGCGATGGCTTCCTCGACCTTGCGGAGGTGGGTGCGGATGCGCGAACGGCGGGCCTTGTTGACGGCAAAGCGACGCTCTGCCTGACGGGCGCGTTTCTGGGATTGAGGCGAATTGGCCATGATGTGTGATCCTTCGTCGGAACGAGTTGCAATGGGTGCAGCGCGGGAGGTCCCGACCCCGGGTTCGATACCGGAGGACTCTGGCCAAGGCGGGCCTCACACGCATGTCTGGCGCGGCTGATAGGCGAAAAGGACGCGGAAGGGAAGACCCTACATGGCGCGCCGCTATTTGTCCCGGAACTGGGGCTCGCGCTTTTCCACGAAGGCGGCCATGCCTTCGGTCTGATCCTCGGTGGCGAACAGGGCATGGAACACGCGGCGTTCGAACAGCAAGCCCTCGGACAGGCTCACCTCCTCGGCGCGGTTCACAGCCTCCTTGGCGGCCATGACGGCGATCATCGACTTTTCTGAGATCTTGGAAGCGGCGGCCATGGCTTCCTCCATCAGCTTCTTGACGGGCACCACGCGGGAGACAAGGCCCGCGCGCTCGGCCTCTTCGGCGGCCATGAAGCGACCCGTCAGGTGCATTTCCATGCTCTTGGACTTGCCCACGAGACGCGTCAGGCGCTGGGTGCCGCCCATGCCCGCGATCACGCCGAGATTGACCTCGGGCTGGCCGAACTTGGCGGTGTCGGCGGCGATGATGAAATCGCAGATCATCGCAAGCTCGCACCCGCCGCCAAGGGCATAGCCGGACACGGCGGCGATGATGGGTTTGCGGATGCGCAGGATATCGGCGCTGGCCTTGGCGAAGAGGTCTTCATAAACCACCTCGGTAAAGGTCTTCCCGGCCATCTCGGTCACGTCGGCCCCGGCGGCGAAGGCCTTTTCGGAGCCGGTGATGACGATGCAGCGCACCTTGTCGTCCGCTTCGGCCGTGGCCAGAGCCTTGGCCAATTCCTCCAGAAGCTGCGCGTTGAGCGCGTTGAGCGCATCGGGCCGGTTCAGCTTGATGAGGCAGATATGATCTTCGGTCTCGACGATCAGGGTCTCGTAGGCCATGGAATGCGCTCGTTGGCTTGTGTCGGAATGTGTAGGGTTACCACCGGCGGTGGCGGTTTCAACCTATCTCTGACACTTGGGACAGTAGAAACTGGAGCGTCCCGACTGCACCTTTCGCCGTATTTCCACTGTGCAATCCGGGGTTTGGCAGGGTTGCCCTTCACGCCCATAGACCCGAAAGGTGTGTTGAAAATAACCCAGTTCACCATTGGTCTGCCGGTGATCGCGCAAGCTTGAGCCGCCCGCCTCGATGGCTTCCGTCAGGACATCGCGGATGATCGGCACCAGGCCTGCGACGCGTCTGGCCGAGATGCGTCCCGCGTGGCGCAGGGGCGAGATCCCCGCGCGGAAAAGTGTTTCGCAAACATAGATGTTGCCAAGCCCCGCCACGATCCGCTGATCCAGCAGCGCGGACTTCACCGGCGTGCGCTTGCCCGCGAGGGCGGCGACCAGATACGCATCGTTGAACGCGTTCCCGAGCGGTTCCGGCCCGAGGTCGCGCAACAGCCGGTGCCTGTCGAAGTCGACCGTCGGCATGAGGTCCATGGCGCCGAACCGGCGAGCGTCGTTGAGGGCGATGCGGGTGCCGGCCTCGGTCTCGAGAACGACATGGTCGTGTTTCTGCACCAACGGAGCTTCGCGCACGAACACGCCGGGAATGATGCGTCCGGCGGGCGTTCGGGCATTTTGCCGCCGACCCGAAATCAGGATCCGCCCGGACATCCCGAGGTGGATCAGCAGGGTCTCGCCGGTATCGAGATCGGCGAGGATGTATTTCGAGCGCCGTCGGAGGCTCTGGACCGTGGCGCCGGTCAGACGCTCGGCCATGCGCTCGGGAAAGGGCCAGCGCAGATCCGGCCGATTGACGGTGGCTTTCGCGATGCGTGCGCCGTCCAGCACGGGCATCAGCCCGCGACGCACTGTCTCGACCTCTGGAAGTTCGGGCAAGGCGGGCTTTCTACCTCTGAGGCTCGGGACGCGGGGTGGCCCCATTGTGGATGTGGCATCGGGGTCCGTTGTAACCCCTTGGCCCAGACCTATAAGAAGGGGCGAGACGTGAAAAGGACAAGACCCATGGCGGATGATCGAACGACCCATTTCGGCTTTCAGGACGTGGCCGAGGATCAGAAGGCCGACATGGTTCATGGCGTCTTCACCAACGTGGCGTCGAAATACGACGTGATGAACGATGTCATGAGCGCCGGCATCCACCGTGTCTGGAAGGATGCGATGATGGATTGGCTGGCGCCGCGCGACGGTCAACGCCTGCTGGACGTGGCGGGTGGCACCGGCGACATCGCGTTCCGGTTCCTGAAACGTGCGCCCGGTGCCGTGGCGACCGTGTTCGACATGACGCAGGGCATGCTGGACGCGGGCGCGAAACGCGCCGAGGCCGAGGCGCTGGCCGACAAGCTGGACTGGGTCTGCGGCGACGCCATGGCGCTGCCGTTCGAGGACAACAGCTTCGACATCTACACGATCAGCTTCGGCATCCGGAACGTGACGCGGATCAACAAAGCCCTGTCCGAGGCGTTTCGCGTCCTGAAACCCGGCGGGCGGCTCATGGTTCTGGAATTCAGCCAGCTGCCCAATGACGGGTTGCAGAAGCTTTATGACCTCTATTCCTTCAACGTGATCCCGCGGATGGGGCAGCTGATTGCCGGGGATCGGGACTCGTATCAATACCTGGTCGAGAGCATCCGAAAATTCCCGGACCAGGAGACGTTCGCCGCCATGATCCGCGATGCGGGTTTCGAGCAAGTGAAGTATCGCAACCTGTCCATGGGCATCGCCGCGCTGCATTCGGGCTGGAAGCTGTAAGTGCGCGGTCCCCACAACATCTGGCGGCTGATCCGCACCGGCGCCACATTCGAGCGCACGGGCGCCATGGGGGCAGTGCTGGAGGCGATGGACGCTCCACGCTCGATCCGCGTGGCGGCGCGCGTGTTGGGCTGGCCGTTCGCGTGGCTCGGGTTACGGGGCGATCCGACGCTTCCGCCGGTGGTGCGCGCGCTGCAGGCGCTGGGGCCCGCCTACATCAAGTTCGGGCAGATCCTGTCCACCCGTGCCGATGTGGTCGGGCCGGACATGGCGCTGCAATTGCAGGTGTTGCAGGACAAGCTGCCGCCGTTCCCGCTGGATCTCGCCCGCCGTGTGGTCGAGACCGAGATGGAGCGTCCGCTGGGGGATGTCTTTTCCGCCTTTTCCGAGCCGGTCGCCGCCGCCTCCATCGCGCAGGTGCACCGGGCGACGCTGGTGGGGTCGGGGCGGGATGTCGCCGTCAAGATCCTGCGCCCGGGGATCGAGCGCGCCTTTCGCAAGGACGTGGATGCCTTCTACCTGATCGCCGGGCTGGTCGAGACCCTGTCGCCCGCGTCGCGGCGATTGCGGCCGCGCGACGTGATCGAGCATTTCGAAGGCGTGGTCTTGCAGGAGCTGGACCTGCGGATCGAAGCCTCGGCCGCGGGCGAATTCGCGGCCAATACCAAGGACGATGCGGGTTTCGCCGTGCCGAAGGTGGAATGGGACATGTCCACGCGGAGGATGATGGTGCTGGGCTGGGCCGAGGGACTGCCGCTCTCTGATCTGACAGCGATCGACGCGGCGGGCCATGACCGGCGCAAGCTTGGCGCCACGGTGTTGCAGATGTTCCTGCGCCATGCCCTGCGCGACGGGTATTTCCATGCCGACATGCACCAGGGTAACCTCAAGGTCGCGCCCAACGGCGACGTGGTGGCGCTGGATTTCGGGATCATGGGACGGATCGACGAATATACCCGCCGGGTCTATGCCGAAATCCTGATGGGCTTCATCCGCAAGGATTACCGCCGCGTGGCGGAAGTGCATTTCGAGGCGGGATACGTGCCACCCGACCGCGACGTGGGCGAGTTCGCGCAAGCCTTGCGCAGCGTCGGGGAGCCGATCTTCGGGATGGAAGCCTCGCGCATCTCGATGGGCCGCCTTCTGGCCTACCTGTTCGAGGTGACGGAGCGGTTCGGGATGGAAACGCGGACCGAGCTGATCCTGCTGCAACGCACCATGGTGGTGGTGGAGGGCGTGGGCCGTTCGCTGGACCCGGACCTGAACATCTGGGCCGAGGCGCGCCCGGTGGTGGAGGAATACATCGCGCGCAATATCGGCCCGCAGGCGGTGGTGCGCGACCTGTTCCGCACCGCGCTGGTGCTGTCGCGCTTCGGGCCGCGTCTGCCGCAACTGGCCGAGGCCGCGTTGATCGCGCAGGCGCACCCCGCCAAGCCCGCCCGGCCGAGCCGCTGGCCCGAGCGGGTGACTTACGGCGCGGGCGGAGTGGCGATAGGCCTTGGGGTGGCGTTGATCTGGGCGCTGGTCTGAGGCCGGATCGGGGTGCGGGCGCGGCGGGGTGAACCCCGCCCTACGGAACGCCGACGGGTCAGGTCGGGCGGCGCAGCCCCTGCACCGTGTCGGAGGGCACGCTGATGCCGTTGGCCATTGTGATCCAGACCTCGCCCTGAAGGGTCTGGGCTTCGGTGATTTCGCCGAAGACATAGGCCGCGCGTTCCTCGATCAGGTCTTCGCCCCGCCAGCTTTGCGCCGAAAGGGTATAGGTTCCCGCGGGCAGAGATTGGCCATCATTGTCGGTGCCGTTCCAGACGAAGGGCGCATCGTCGAGCACAAGGGGTGTATTGGCCACGATCTCTCCGTTCAGGTCGCGCACGATCAGCTCCAGCCGGTCGGCGAAGATGCTGGGGGAGACTTGCAGGGTCGTGGGCTGGCCAGAGAAGTTCACCGGCATGTCGGCCCGCGCTTCCATCCCGATCCAGCCAGAGAGTTGACCCATGTTCATCGCGGTGAACGAGGCTTGCAGATCGCGGAGCAGGTCATTGGTCTGCACCTGCTGTTCGACGCCCGAGAAGGTCGCGAGTTGCGCCGTGTATTCGGTGCTGTCGGCGGGGTTCAACGGATCCTGGTTGCGCATCTGAGTAGTCAGAAGCCGCAGGAACATGTCGAAATCGGACGCGATGGTCGAGGCGGTGCCAGTGGTGGCCCGGGGTGAAGTGGACGTGATCGGCTGTCCGGCAGGAAGGATTTCCATGGCGCGTGTTCCTATAATCTGAGGTCCAACCCGCCGTTGCGGGCGTGGTTGGGGATGGATTGCGCGGTCTCGGCTTCCGGCACGGCGCGGTTGGTTTGCGGGGTGCCCTCGCGGTCATCGGACGATCCGCCGCCATTGCCGGCGCCCTCCTGCGAGATGCGCACCGAGGGTGCGTCAAGCCCGGACTCGGCGAATTCCTGCGCCAGAAGGTCGAGGTGCCGGCGCATCAGGTCAGCCGTTTCCGGCCGCTCCGCATGGATGGTGAGGGTCATGACACCCGCCAGTTCGGTGATCTGGAGGCGCACGCGCCCCAGTTCCGGCGGGTCAAGTGCCAGTTCAAGCGGTGCACCCCTGTCACGCGCGGGATCGGACAGGGCGGCCGCGATCTGCTGTGCGGCGGCGTTGGCCATGCTCGAAGGCGCGTGGGCGATCAGGGCAGCACCCGGCACGGTGCTGCCGGATGCGAGAATGCCCTGTGCGAGGCCGAGGTCAGGACCGAGATCGGGGCCGCCCGGACTACGTGCTGCAAGCTCCGCCGCGCCAGCCAAGGCGGTGACAGTCGCGGAGTCGGCGGGAGACGGCATGGAGAGGCCGGGGATGCCCGGCGCCACGGGCGTCCAGCTTCCGGTGCGAAGCGGTGGACCTTCTGGCGCGGCAACGGCATGCAGCCGCCCTGTGTCCCGCGGCTGGGACGTGGAAAGTGGTTCGGGATCCGGTGGGGCGTCGGGCAGGGGGTCTGCGGGATCAGCGTTCGGCAAGGTGGCAGTGGCGGGCCGAGGTGTCGGGCGCAAAGACTGATCCGGCGCCAGACCCTGACCGATCCCCGACACGGCGCCGCGCGGTTGTGCCGCGTCCGTTGCAGCAATCGCTACGGGGGTGGACATGAGCAGGGGCGAATTTGCCATCGTGTTGTCCGGCGCGCCGTTCGCCGGGACCAGCGTCGCCGGGGCGGGGGCGCTGGCACCGGTTGCGCCGGGGAGCGCAAGGCCGGGGATCACCTGGGCTGTCGGTTGCGTCTGTGTCGCCTGAGCGTGTCGGGTGCCCGCGAGGGGGGCCGCGGGGGAAGGCGCGGGGGAAGGCGCGGCCGACAGGATACCGCCGCGCAGGGTCGCCGGACGTTGGCTTTCGGGGAGGCGCGTGCGCCCGCTTTCCGCCAGCGACCCCGGACCCATGCCAGCCGGGCTGTGCAACGGTGATCCTCCAATCGCCCGCATTGCATCCGCAACCGGATCCGGAGCAGCCACCGGGGCCCCGGCACCGGGCAGACCCAACGGCTGGCCTTGTCCGGTGTCTGGCGCCTTGAAGTCGATACCGCGCGGCAGCATGGCCTCCTCCGGACCGGCGGTGAAGATTGCAGACACGATCGGCGTCTGGATGATCGGATCCCCGGGCGTGGCGCCGAGCACCGAGAGTTCTGTCGTCTGGGTGGACTCGTCTGGTTCGACCGGCGCAATGGGCAAGTCGGTGACCGGGCCATCGAGTCCGGCCAGATCCAGTTCACGGGACGTTGCGATATCCACCTCTGATGGAGCGGCGACAAGATCTGCGTCGGCGTGAAATCCCGCAAGCGGGATTTGCGATCCGTCCGTTGTCTCGATCAGGTCAAGCGAGAGGGTCGCGATCATTGCACCATGGGCGCGGATCGCGGCAGGGTGCACGCCAGTGCCGGTCAAAGGACTGCCTTGGGCAAGCAACGCAGGCAGAACCTGCGGTTGGTCTGCGGTCGTTTCTGGCGGTGCACCGACGATAACATGGTGGAACGCCCGCCCGAAGGCGACGCCACCTTCACCGGCACCGTCGATCAGGGCCCGAGACCGAGCCGGATTGGATTGCCCCGCCCGAGCGAGACCGAGGAACAGATCATCCATTCTGGTTGTCCGTTGGTTTCGATTGGCTCCCGTCTAACCTCCAAGCTCCTTACGAATTCTTTACGCACCTCTGGCAGGCTCCGGTGAAATCCCTCGAATGTGAGAGAGTTTCATGACGATACCCGCTTTGAACCAGACGCCTGTGTTCAGTTCATCCCCCGCACCGCTCGAACCCCATGCGCGCCTCCGCGAGGTCGCACAGGAGTTGGAGGAAGCGTTTCTGTCCGAAATGCTGAAACATGCAGGCTTCGACGAGGCGCGCGAAAGCTTCGGTGGCGGCATCGGGGAGGAACAGATGACCTCCCTTCTGCGCAACGAACATGCGCACGCCTTGTCCGCCCGGGGCGGGATCGGCCTTTCGGAGCAGATCTTCCAATCGCTTCTGCGGCGCGAGGGGGGAGGCCAATGATCGGCGGTCGCAAGTCGGCGGTCACCCAGGTGGCCGAGGTGCTGGAGCTGCAGCACAGGTCGCTTCTGGCCGGGGACCTGCACCGATTGGGAACGCTGGCGCCGCTGCTGGAGCAGGCGTTCAACCGGCTGCGGCGGGAACGGGCGGACCCTGCCGACATCGCACCGTTGATGGTGGCTGCCGGCCGCAATGCACGGCTGGTGCAGGCGGCACAATCGGGGGTTGCGCAGGCGCGCGCGCACCTGCAAGCGGCCCGGTCGCCCGCCCTGACGACCTATGATGCCAAGGGCCAGAGCCATGCGGGCATCCCGCAGCCGTCCCGCACGTTGTCGCGGCGATGAACCGTGCCCGGGTCGGCTGCCGCTCGTTCAAATCCTACATATTGAGCGGGTTGCGCTTAGGAGGTTGTTTAGCGTTTCCCTCCAGAACGATCTTCAGCGCCCGAGTGGGTGGCGTGGGCCGATAAGACCGGACCACACCCGTCAGAACGACGTTTCAATCGGCGCCGCAACCCGGTGTCGGACCGTGACCGGCGTGAAAACAGCACGCCTTTGAAATGAAGAAAGGGACGTCATGTCCAGCATTCTGACCAACAACAGCGCCATGGTGGCACTGCAAACACTCAAATCCGTCAACGCCAACCTGCAGCAGACCCAGGCCGAGATCTCGACCGGCAAATCGGTCGGCTCCGCCAAGGACAACTCGGCCGTGTGGGCGATCTCCAAGGTGATGGAGTCCGACGTGAAGGGCTTCAAGGGCATTCAGGAAAGCCTGTCGCTTGGTGAATCCACTGTCGCCGTGGCCCGCAACGCGTCCGAGACGGTGACGGACCTGCTGACCGACATCAAGGGAAAGATCGTCGCCGCCCAGGAAGAAAACGTTGACCGCGGCAAGATCCAGGAAGACATCGCAGCGCTGACCAGCCAGATCAAGTCGGTCGTCGGCGCGGCGCAGTTCAATGGCCTGAACCTCGTCAAGGGCACGGATGACGTGAACATCCTGTCGTCGCTCGACCGGTCGGGCGCCAGCGACGTGATCGCCAGCAACATCACCGTGGCCCGGCAGGACCTGACCAACGAAGCGGGCACCTATGGCAGCACCGCCGTGACCGGCGGCGACCTGACGGCACTTGCATCGCTCAACGGCGCGGCCTCCGCGTCCAGCGGGGCGCAGGCGGGCCTGAACGCGCAGGTGCAGATCACCGAAGGCTCGGGCGCCGGCTTCGCGGCGAACGACACCTTCAGCGTGACGGTCGGCGGGTCGGTCATCACCGTGACGCTGGACGGCACCGAAGACGCCGATGGCGTGGTGACCAAACTGCAGGGCGAGATCAACGCGCGCGACATCACGGGCGTGACTGCTTCGGCCGGGACCAACCCGGGCGAGTTGCTGATCTCCAACACCAATGCCTTCTCGGACGTCGATGTGGCGGTCGCGTCCTCGCTTACCGATACCGCAGGCGGCGCCGGCGCCAATATCGAAGCGCTGAACGGCACCACCGGCCTGACCCAGGCAACCGGGACCATCGCGCAACGGGCGGAGACGCTCGACTTCAGCGCCGGGGCCAATGTCAGCGAAGGCGATGGCTACGAGGTGACGGTGGCCGGGTCGGCCTTCCGCTACGTCGCAGGCAAAGGCGAGACGATGGAAGACGTCGCGCGCGGCCTGAAAACCGCGATCGATTCCAACGCACCTGCCGGAGTGACCACCAAGGTGCAGCGGGACGAGACAACGGGTGCCTATGCGCTGGCCATTGATTATGACAATGCCTCCACGACCACCATCGCGTTGAGCGCGTCGACCGGTGGCGAAGCGTCCGGCGGCCTGTTCGGCCTCGACAATATCGACGTGACGACGAATGACGGTGCAGACTCGGCGCTCGACAATATCGAGACACTGATCCAGAACTCGATCGATGCAGCCGCCACTTTCGGCTCGGTGCAAGGCCGGATCGAGACGCAGTCGGATTTCGTGGGCAAGCTGGTCGACTCGCTGAAATCCGGGATCGGCACCCTTGTCGATGCCGACATGGAAGAAGCATCGGCCCGCTTGCAGGCGCTTCAGGTGCAACAGCAGTTGGCCACCCAGTCGCTGTCTATCGCCAACCAGGCACCGCAGAACATCCTGTCGCTGTTCCGGTAAACCGAGCTTCCGCCGGGGCGTCCCATGGACGGTCCGGCGGATCCTGACACGAGAGGGCCTGCGGACCAATCGACCCCGATGCCGCAGCCTGCGCCCCCGAAGCATGCTCAAGGAGCAGATCCGTGATTTCCACCTCGCTCGCCCAAACCGCCTACTCTGCCGCAGCCGCGCCTGTGCGGACCTACCGGGGCACCGAATATGCCGCGTTTCAGAAGGTCACTGCCCAATTGAATCGCGCCCGGCGCGCCGATGCGCCGATGACCGATCGGGCCCAGGCGCTGCACGACAACCGCAAGCTCTGGACCATCCTGGCCTCGGACCTTGCGGATGCGGACAATTCCTTGCCGCAGGCGCTTCGTGCGCAACTGTTCTACCTGGCTGAATTCTCGCTCTTGCAATCGCGCAAGGCGCTCGACGACGTGGCTGCACTGAACGCGCTTGTCGACATCAACACCGCTGTCATGCGCGGCCTCAGCGGGCAAGGAGACATGACATGAGCGGACTTGTTCTGAAACTCGGCCCCAAGGAGAGGGTGCTGGTCAACGGCGCCGTCATCGAAAACGGGGACCGGCGCACGCGCCTGTCGATCGTGACGCCTGGCGCAAACATCCTGCGCCTGCGCGATGCGATCCATCCGGAAGAGGTGAACACGCCCGTCCGCCGCGTCTGTTACATCGCGCAACTGGTCCTGTCCGGCGACGCTGATTTCGACGAGGCAAAGACACAGCTTCTGCGCGGCATGGAACAGTTGAGCCAGGTCTTCACGGACCCAGACAGTCGCGCCTTGCTGTCGCGTGCAACCGAGAGCCTGGTGGATGGTCAGGTCTACCAGGCGTTGAAATCCCTGCGCGGGCTTCTGTCGCGGGAAGAGCGTCTGATGGCTGCCGCACGCCAATGACCTTCCAACCGGTCCTGCCGCTTGGGGGCTATTCGGGGTGGCGCTACCTGCAGAGCACCCTGCAGACCCAACAAGCCCAGTTCGCGCAATCCGCGAGCCAGGCAGTGGATCGGGCCTATTTCCGCGAGAACATCGACTCCATCCACTCGGCGGAGGAACTGGTATCGGACTACCGGTTGTTGCGGGTCGCCCTTGGGGCCTTTGGCCTTCAGGACGATCTGCCGAACCGCGCCTTCATCCGGCAAGTCCTGGAACAGGGCACGGATGCCGATACCGACCTTGCCAACAGGCTGGCGAACAAGAGCTATCGTGCATTGGCGGAGGCCTTCGATTTCTCGACCGACAGGGCGGCGGACGAGACCCCCGGCCCCAATGGAATCGACCGTGTCCTGTCGGATGAGCGCTACTTCCGCGATACCGTGACGGGCATGCAGACGGTGGATGACCTGCTGTCGGATGGCCGTGCCTTGCGGATTGCACTGGCGGCATTTGATCTTGCAGAAGATCTGCCGGATAGGCAGTTCCTGCGCGACCTGTTCGAAGGCGGCACGCAAAGCCCGGCGGCACCGGCGCAGCAACTGGACAATCCGAACTACGCGGCCCTTGTCGCTGCGTTTGGCTTCACCGAGGATGGGCAATCCCGCACCGGAGAGCCTGCCTTCGCGTCCGATCTGCTGGTCGGACTGGACCGTCTTGGCTTCGCAAAGGAACTGGAGATCGCGGAGGCCCGGTTCCAGTCCTCGACTGCGGCGCTGCCATCGCTGTCCCGAATCGCGGAGGCGCGGACGGAAGACCAACGCGGTTGGGTTCAGGTCGTGTCCGACCCTGCCTTGCGCAACGTCTTTGCCTCGGCTTTCGGACTGTCGCGGTCCTTCGACAGGATGAACCTCGATCAGCAGATTTCAGCCTTGAAGGACGGCGTCGAGGCGGCGTTCGGGGACAGGCGCATCGCTCAGTTCGCCGATCCGACGCGGGTGTCCGATTTGCTGACACGCTATTCCGAGGCTGTCGCGTTCGAAGAGAATCAGTTTCGTGCGGTAGAAATGCCGGGCTTCGCCGATCGGATTCTTCTGCGGTTCGACCGGCAACAGTTCGAGTTGGCCGTCGGCGCACGGGACAGCGACATGCGGCTGGCCCTGAATCTGGTGCGCGAGCTTCCTGAAATCGCCTCGAACGGATCAAGCGATACGACCAGGTGGTTGACGATCCTCGGAACGCCGCCCTTGCGCAGCGTCTTCCAGACCGCCTTCGCAATGCCGGACGCCATCGCTACGCTGGACCTCGACCAGCAAGTGAGGGAGTTTCGCAGTGCGGCCGAGCGCTTGTTCGGAAGTTCCCAGTTGAGCCAGTTCAGCGATCCGGACGCGGTTGACGAACTGATCCGCGCTTTCACCCTGCAATCGCAAATCTCGATCGGGCCGTCCTCCCTGACCCGGGGGGCGTCTGCCATTATTCTTCTGCAAAATCTTGCGTGATCGGTTGAGGCCCTCTTACTTCCGGGTCGGTGCCGTCGGGATGTCCGCGGGGGCCAGTACCGCACGCAATTTCTCGAAGCTCTGGCCGATATCGGGCGCGGCCGCCGCGCCGATGAAATTGTCAAGAGCGTCCCAGACCTTGACCGCGCCGTCCGTCACGGGATCGGAGCCGGGGGTATAGAGCCCGGCCTGCAACATCATTTCGGCCCGGTCATGGGCGCCGAGAAGCTGGCGGGCCCGCGTGATCAGCTTGTTCTCATCCTCCCTTGCGGCCTTGGGCAGGGACCGGCTGACGGAGCGCAGCAGGTCGATCGCCGGATAACGCCCACGCTCGGCGATTTCGCGCGCCAGAACCACGTGGCCGTCCAGCGTTCCGCGCATGATGTCGGCGACCGGTCCCTCCATGTCCGACCCCATGACAAGCACCGAGAAGACCGCCGTGATGTCGCCCTGCGCGCCCGCCCCCGGCCCGGCCCGTTCAGTCAGCGCCATGATGGTCTGAGCCATCGAAGCCGGGAAACCGCCCGGCCCGAAGGGTTCGCCTGCGGCGGCGGCGACATCGCGCAGTGCCTCCGCGAAGCGGGTGATGCTGTCGGCCAGGACCAGAACGTTCTTGCCCAGATCGCGGAAATATTCGGCCACGGCCATGGTGGTGTAGGCCGCGCGCGCGCGGGTCAGCGCTGGACGGTCAGAGGTCGCTGCGATGACGACAGCGCGGGCCAAGCCCTCCGGGCCAAGCGTTTCGGACACGAAATCCCGCACCTCCCGCCCGCGTTCACCGATCAGACCGATGACGACGACATCGGCGGTCATCCCCTGTGCCAGGGCGGCGGTCAAGCGGGACTTTCCGACGCCTGAGCCGGCGAAAAGGCCCACCCGCTGTCCGCGCACGACGGGAAGCAATGTGTCGAACACGGCGAAGCCGGTGCGCAGGCGCTGGCCGAGGCCGCGCCGGGCAGCGGGCGATGGCGGTGGTGCAACCAGTGGATAGGCGCGGGGCCCGGGAAACAGCGCGCGCCCATCCATCGGCTGCCCGTTCGGATCGATGATGCGCCCGAGCCAACTGGTATCGGGGGAGATCGTCGCCGGGCCAAGATGCATGACTGCCGCTCCCAGGCGCAGGCCATCGACGGGACCTTCGGGCATGACCCGCGCGCGCCCGGCCTCGATCCCCAGAACTTCGCCCGTCACATCGCTGCCGAGTTGGACGCGGTCGCCCAAGGCAACCACGCGGTCAAGCCCCGCAACCGACACGCAATCGCGCCCCAGCGCGGTGATCTGTCCGACGGCCTGCGCCGTCTTGATCCCGCGCAACTGCGCGCGCAGCAGGTCGAAGGCGTCTGTCGTCATGGCGGGTTCTCCGGACCGGTCGGCGCGGGGATACGCCTCGAAACGGAATGTAAAGGAATCAGTCTTAAGTCTTCGTGTAGCCGAGATGGGAGAAACCCAGATGTTTGAAGGCCTAGAGATTTTTCAGCTGGCCGGCGCACAGGCCCGCCATGCCGCCGCCCGTCAGGCAGTGGTGGCGCAGAATATCGCCAATTCCGACACTCCGGGTTACCGCGCCCGCGACGTGGAAGGTTTCGCCGAAACGTGGCGCGCCATGTCGGATGACGCGCGGCTCGGGCGCGCCCCGTTGCCGATGCGGGTGATCGATGCGGGAACGCCCGCCTCGCCCAATGGAAACACGGTCTCGCTGGAATTCGAAATGCTGCGCGGGATCGAATCACAGCGTGCCCATGATCGCGCCCTTCGGATCTATGGCTCGGCCATGACGATCCTGCGCGCCAGTATCGGACGATAGGACATGACGGATTTCTCCAACGCCCTGTCCGTCGCGGCATCCGGCATGCGGGCGCAGGCGCAACGCCTGACCCATGTGTCCGAGAACATCGCCAATGCCGACACACCCGGCTATCACCGGAAGATCACCAGTTTCGAGGTCGAGCGTGCGATGGGTGCCCCCGATGGCGCCGTCCGCCCCGGCCCGGTGCGGCTGGATCAGACCACGCTGCCGATGATCTTCGATCCGTCGCATCCCATGGCGGACGAGGCCGGAACCTACGAAGGCTCCAATGTCGATCTTGTCATTGAGCTGGCGGACGCGCGTGAAGCACAGCGGTCCTATGAAGCGAACCTGCGGATCTTCGATCAGATCCGTCAGATGTCGTCATCCCTGAACGAATTGCTGCGGCGTTAGCGCCGCCCCCGACCCACCCCACGTCTGAGGAGAATCCCGGATGGACATTCGCCAATCACTCGCCGCGGCGGCCTACGCCCAACCACGCCTGGCCCCTGCCGCCGCGCAGCCCGAGGGCGGCGGCAACCTGTTCACGCAGGCGATCACCAATTTTGCGGACACGGTCGCCCAGGGCGAGGCGCAGGCCCGTGCTGCGATGACCACCGGCGTGGATCCCCACAGCCTCGTCACGGCACTCGCACAGACGGAACTCGCTGTGGAAACCGCAGTCACCATCCGGGATCGCGTGGTCGAGGCGTATCAGGAAATCCTGCGGATGCCGGTGTAGCCCATGAACGAGATGATCTTCTTCGATACCCTGCGGCAGGGATTGTGGGTCGCGGTCGTGGTATCGACGCCGATCCTGGCGGCCGCGCTGATCTCGGGGGTAATCGTGGGCCTCTTCCAGGCGCTGACCTCGGTGCAGGAGATGACGCTGACCTTCGTTCCGAAACTGGCCGCGATCGTGGTCATCTTCTGGGCCTCGATGGGTTTCATGACGCAATCCCTGACCTCCTACTTCGCGGATACGCTGATCCCGATCATTGCGGGGATGTGAGCCATGGATAACCCCGGATACACCTCTCTCACGCGGCTTTCGGGCCTGATGCGCGAAATGCAGGTGGTGGCGAACAATATCGCGAATATCTCGACCACCGGGTATCGCGCCGAAGGGCTGATCTTCGCCGAGCATATCGCCGAGACCGGCCGCAATGAGCCGTCTCTAAGCATGGGCACCGCCATCGGGCGGAGCATTTCGCCGCAACAAGGCGCATTGCAGCGGACCGGTGGGGAATTCGATTTCGCGATCGAGGGGGAGGGATTCTTCCTGGTCGACACGCCCAATGGCGAGGCGTTGACCCGTTCGGGCGCTTTCCTCCGGAACGAGGTGGGGGAACTCGTCACGCCCGATGGCAACCGGCTTCTGGACGCCGGCGGTGCGCCCGTCTTCGTGCCGCCCACCGCTGTGTCCATGGCGCTGGCCCCGGATGGCACGATCTCCGTCGATGGGCAGCCACTGACCGTCGTGGGCCTCTACTTGCCCAATGATCCACTGGAACTGACGCGCCAAGCCGGCACCTCCTTTACCGCCGCCAGCGGGTATGTGCCCGCTGAAGAGGCCCGCGTAATGCAGGGCTTTCTTGAGGCCTCGAATGTCGATGCGGTTCGTCAGATCGCCCGCATGATCGAGGTGCAACGCGCCTACGAACTTGGCCAGAGCTTCATGGATGCAGAAGACAGCCGCATCCGCGACTTCCTGCGCACCGCCGGTCAGCGCAGTTAAATCCAGAAAGGATTGCCCAGATGAGAGCCCTCGATATAGCCGCAACCGGCATGAGCGCGCAGCAGATGCGTGTCGACGTGATTTCGAACAATATCGCGAACATGTCGACCACCGGCTACAGCCCGCGCCGAGCCGACTTTGCGGATCTGCACTACCAGCAGATGACGCGGGCCGGCGCCATCAATGCCTCGGATGGGACCGTGGTTCCGGCGGGGGTGCAGCTGGGTCTCGGAGTGCGGCCTGCCGCCGTGACGGTGACGTGGGAGCAGGGTTCCCTCGCGGCGACCGGTGGGGATCTGGACATCGCCATAGAAGGGCGCGGTTATCTGGAGGTGACGCTGCCAAGCGGAGATACTGCCTATACCCGCGACGGAGCGCTTCAACGCACCGGCGATGGGCTGATCGTGACTGCCGACGGATTCGAGGTGAACCCTGGCATTACCATTCCCACGGACACCCGCGACATCACCATCAATGCCGATGGCGAGGTCTATGCCTATTTCACCGGGCAGGTGCAGCCACAGTTGCTCGGCCAATTCACCCTGTCGGCCTTTTCCAACGATAACGGGCTGGAAGCGATCGGCTCGAACCTTTTCCTGGAAACCGCAGCATCCGGGCCCGCGCTGGCCGCGCAACCGGGAGAAGACGGGTTAGGCACCCTGCGGCAAGGCTACGTGGAGCAATCTTCCGTTGATGCCGTGCGCGAGATTACCGGTCTGATCGAGGCACAGCGCGGATACGAGTTGAACGCCAAGGTCCTGACTGCCGCCGACCAGATGCTCGGCGCAACGACACAGGTGCGCTGATGCGGATGGTTCTGGTCCTCATCCTGATTGCGGGGCCTCTGACCGCCCAGGAAACCGTCGTCGCGGCGGGCACGATCCGGGGCGCGGCACTGATCGGCCCATCCGATGTCGCCGTGATCGACGGGGCAACCCCTGGCGCGCTGTCGGACGTGGAGGACGCGATCGGGATGGAAGCCCGCATCAATCTTTACCCCGGTCGTCCCATTCGTGCCGGGGATCTGCGCCCGCCCGCCGTGGTCGAGCGCAACGAGATCGTCTCGATCCGCTATGACTACGGCGGGTTGCTGGTCCTGACCGAGGGTCGCGCGCTTGACCGGGCGTCCGAAGGCGAACTCTTGCGCGTGATCAACCTTGCTTCCCGCCAAACCGTTACCGCCAGGGCCACCGCGCCCGGCCTTGTCACCGTTGGACCAAATCGATGAATGTTCCCTTCCGCGCCTTGACGATCCTGACTGTTGCCCTGCTGAGCCTGTCCGCCTGCGCCCGCCTGGGCGAGGTCGGGCGCACTCCCGATTTGACCTCGCCCGCCAATGGCAACGAGGTCTTCGCGATGAATGTCATGGCGATCCCCAATGGGGGCGACGTGCCGGACCGCGCCGAAGGCGCATCGTTGTGGACGTCCGGGCGTGCGTCGCTGCTGGGCGACCGCCGCGCCGGGCGGCGGGGCGACATCCTGACCGTCGTGATCGAGATCGACGACAGCGCCGAGTTCTCCAACTCGTCGGAGAGACAACGCACCGGGTCCGAGCAAATGGGGTTGCCAAACCTGTTCGGATTGCCGCAGCGCCTGGACGGGCTGTTGACGCAAGGTGGTTCGCTTGCCGATGCGGTCGAGTTCGACAGCCGCAGCCGATCGGCGGGCGATGGCTCGATCCGTCGCAACGAACAATTGACCCTGCGTGTTGCGGCCACTGTAACCGAGGTGCTGCAAAACGGTGTGCTGCGCATCGAGGGTAGCCAGGAAGTCCGCGTGAACAACGAAGTTCGGGAACTTCTGGTCACGGGCTATGTCCGGCCAGAGGATATCTCCCGCCAGAACTCCATCGAATATGACCGGATCGCTGCCGCGCGGATTTCCTATGGCGGGCGGGGCCTGATCACCGATGTTCAACGCCCTCGCTATGGGCAGGAAGTCGCAGACACTCTTCTTCCGTTCTGACATGAAAGGACTTTTCCGATGATGCGCCTCCTCCTCCCCTTGGTCTTGCTACTGGTTGGCGTCGGCGGTGGCGTCGGTGCCGGGCTCATGCTGGGCGGCAGTGATGCGCGCCCGGTATCGGAAGAAGGTGCGAATGGCGACGGAGCGGGGGATCACGATGCTGCGGATGCCGATGCGGAGCATGCGGGCGACGGCCCCGACAGTGAGGATACCGGACGTTCCGAACCGCAGCGTGTTCAACAAACCGGGTCGGGCACTGAATATGTCCGGCTCAACAACCAGTTCATCGTCCCCATCCTGCGCAACGGATCCGTCCGGTCGCTGGTCGTGATGAGCCTGTCGGTCGAGGTTGAAACCGGCCAGAGCGGTGCAGTTTTTGACCGGGAACCGCGCCTGCGCGATGGCTTTCTGCGCGTGATGTTTGCCCATGCCAATGCCGGCGGCTTCGATGGCACCTTCACCGAAGCTTCCGCGATGGCTCCGTTTCGCGAAGCACTGCTGGAGGCTGCACGCAGAACCCTGAACGGCGCCAGCGTGCATGATGTGCTGATCACCGATATCACCCGTCAGGACGCCTGACTGCCGGGGTCAGCCAGACGGATGCCGGTGCGCTTTCTGGACGGCGGCCTTGTGGCGTTTCTCGATCACCGCACTCAATGCCCGGTCCCGCCCGACGGCTTGGGCAGCCGCCTTGCGGGCCGCATCCAGCCGGACGAGGGCCGCCGCCAGTTCGGACAGGGCGGCGGCCTGCTTGATCCGAAGCCGTTCCGCCTGCGCCAGCATCGTTCCTGCAATCGCAGGATCACTGGTATCGCTCGACAGCCTGACGCGGTGGGCTGCGATCTCCGCGATCCGCTCCTCGATCCGGCGGGTCTGGGCGCGGGCTTCGGTAACCGGCATCAGCGCCCGATCCGCTATCACCGATGCGATGCGCTGCAATTGCACGAGGCGCTTGTCCCTGTCGCTCATCTGGACCTCCGCGCCTTGGCCCGGATCAGGTCCGCAAACCGGATGGCGGCCGCGACGGCGCGATACTGATCGGGCAGGATCGGGTGGCCGATCTCCACACTGGCATGGAGCGCGCGGGCCGTGGGCGGGTCCGAGAAGATCGGAACGGCGGCCTCCGCCGCTGCCTCGCGGATCTTGCGAGCGATCTCGTCCACGCCCTTGGCGACGCAGATCGGGATGCCGCCGCCCAGACGATCCCATTTCAACGCTACGGCGTAGTGGGTCGGGTTGACCAGAACGACATCGGCCGCGGCCACATCCGAGATCATCTGGTTCATCGCGATGGCATAGCCTCGCTGCCGCCGTTCCTGCTTCATGTGAGGATCGCCTTCGGAGCCCTTGGTCTCGTCCATGATCTCTTGCCGGGACATGCGGTTGCGCCGCTGCAATTGGTTCCATTCCCAAAACCAGTCGACAATGCCGATCACGCCGGTCATGCCGGCCACCACGATCAGGAAATCAAGCGACAGCCGCCCCAGAAGCTCCAGCACCTGTCCCGGCGTGGCATAGAGCGAAGCAAGAATGGTCTCTGCCCGTGCCCAGAGATAGAGTGCCAGAAAGATCGCGACCAAGACCAGTTTCGCGGTGGATTTGGCGAATTGGAACATGCCTTGGGCGCCGAATTTCTGCTTCGCGTTGCCGATCGGGGAAATGCGATCGAGCTTCGGCACAAGCTTGGAGGGCGTGAAGAGCAGCGCACGCTGCGCGATCAACGCGACAAGCAACAGCCCTGCCGGGAATATCACGACGGACGCGGTCGCCAGCAACGAGCTGGACATTAGCCCCACCGCCGGGCCGTCTCCTCCGGGCCCGAGCATCAGTGGGGCCAACGTTTCGGCCCGCCCGAGGGTCACCTGCATCATCGATCCCAGGCTCTGCACCATCCAGGGAGCAAGGACCAAGCCGGACAGGAGAAACCCGCCATAGATCACCGCAGTGTTCAGATCCGTGGAACGAACGATCTCACCCTTCTGCCGGGCGTCGTCCAGCTTCTTTGGTGTTGCGTCATGTGGCTTGTCGCCGGGGCTCTGATCTTCGCTCATCAGCGGACCCCAAGCGGTTGCGCCAGCGCGGCTTCGAAGGAATTCAGCCAAAGGGGCAGGATGAAGGGGGTTGCGATCAACAGCAGGATCAATCCGCCCCAGGTGATCGCGGGCGCGCCGACGAAGGCGACCATCAGTTGCGGCATGGCCTTGTTTATGACGCCAAGCGCCACGTTGTAGAGCAGCGAGGCGATCATGAATGGCGCGGCAAGCGACAACGCGAGAGAGAAGCTGTCGCTGACCTGCCGCACGCCCCAACCGGCAAGGTCACGGGGGCCGGGAAGATCGCCGAAGGGCAGGACGGAATAGGAGTGCAGGAAAGTCTCCACCAAATGAACATGTAGCCCCGAGATCACCGCAAGCGTCAGCCCCCCCAACATCAGGATCGCACCCATTGCGGGCATGGGATCGGGTGTGGCGCCGCCGAGGATCTGGCTGAGCGAGGTCGATTGAGCCGCGATCACGCCAGCGATTTGCAAGGCATGGACGAGGAAGCGCAGGGCAAGCCCAAGGATGAGCCCGGCGATGGCCTCCGACAAGAAGGCGCCGACCGGTGGGACGATGCCGGTCAGAGCGATCTCGGGCAACAGGGCAGGGGTCAGGAACACCGTGAAGGCCAGTGCCGCGCCAAGCCGGATGCGGGCGGGGATCATCTGCTCGCCCAGACCGGGCAGAACGATGAAACAGGCGCCGACCCGCAGGAACACGGCGATGCCCGTCGCCAGCCAAAGCTGCGACAGGCCGAGGATCTGTGCCAGCAGATCGGTCATGGGGCAGCAAGACCGACAAGGGCCGGTTTCGCCTCCAAGCCGATCTCCTCGAAGGAGAAGACGGGGTTGGGAATGCCGCGCGCCAGCAGGACCGTGCGCAGGAAGCGGCGGCGCATGGCCGAGGTCACGACGGCTGGATAGGTTCCCTTCTCGCTGGCGCAGGCGACCTTTTCGCTGACCGATCTGGCCAGCGCATTGAACTCCTCCGGCGGCAGGGCGATCTCCGGCAGGCCGCCATCTCCGCCGATCTGGTAGCGCATGAAGATATCTTCCCATGCGCTCGACAACTGGACGAGCGGAAGGGTGCCGTCCGCGCGCTTCATTTCGGCGATCAATTGGAAGCCGAGACGCTGCCGGACATGCTCGCATATCATTTCGGGCTGGGTGGTGGAGCCGCGAGATTCCGCAATAGCCTCGAGAATCAAGGGCAGGTTGCGAATGGAAACCTGTTCGGCCAACAGCAGGCGCAGGATGGCGTGCAGCAGATCAAGCGGCACCTTGTCGGGCACCAACTCGTTGAGCAGGCGTCGGTTTTCCTCCGCGCGGGTCTTGTCGGAGAGGTTCACGAACGCATCGAGTTGCCGCTGCAGGGTCTTGAATGTCATCAATCGAGACAGGTTGCGTTTGAGCACTTCGAGCAGATGGGTGGCGAGAACTTCGGACGGGGTCACGACCGTCATGCCCGTCAGCGCCGCATGCTCCCGGTCGCGCGGGTCGATCCAGCGGGCGGGCGCACCGTAGACGGGTTCGGACGTGTCGCGCCCTTCGGGCAGGTCGATGGCGCCCTCTTGAGTCAGCATCAGGATCCGCGCCGGGTCCAGGGTCGCGGACGCATGTTCCACCCCCAACAGACGTATCGCATAGGTGCCGGGTGCCAGGTCGCCCCGGTCGGTCAGGCGCATCTCGGGCAGAATGACGCCGAACGCTCGGGCCACATGTTCGCGCATGTTCTTGATCCGGGCATCGAGACCGGTGGCGGGATCAAGGGCGAGGCTGACGAGGTCGGGCGCAAATTCGACATGGATGTCATCGACATCAAGGAGGTCGCCGGTGGTTTCCTTTGGTGCATCCAGGGCAACGGCCTCGGGCGCTTCTGCGGCCACCTTGTCCCGGGCGATGGCCTTGGATCGGAACCACGCAGCAGCCCCGAGGCCAATCGCACCCAGCAGGAAGGGCGTGACGGGCAGGCCGGGGACCAGTGCAAAGATGGCCATCAATATCCCGACGGTCGCCAACGCCGAAGGGTGCTTGCCAAGCTGTGTCAGGAGCGCCGTATCGGACGCCCCCGTCGCGCCCCCCCGTGCAAGCAGCAAGGCCGAAGCGATGGCGATGATGACAGCGGGTATTTGGCTGACCAGCCCATCGCCGACGGTCAGAATCGTATAGGTCTCGAACGCCTGGGCGATGGGCATGCCATGGATCGTGGTGCCGATGATCAGGCCGACTACCAGGTTCAGCATGGTAATCAGAAGGCCCGCAATCGCATCGCCCTTGACGAATTTCGACGCGCCATCGAGAGAGCCGAAGAAGGTGGTTTCCGCCTGCTCCCTTTCGCGCCGCGCCTTGGCTTCCGTATGATCGATGGCGCCGGCTGCCATGTCGCTGTCGATCGCGAGCTGTTTGCACGGCATCGCGTCGAGGGCGAAGCGCGCGCCCACTTCGGCCATTCGGGCGGCACCCTTGTTGATGACCACAAAATTCACGATCAACAGGACGCAGAAGATGACGAGGCCGATCACCACGGATCCGCCCATGACAAACATCGCGAAGCCTTCGATGACACCGCCCGCCGCCGAGGTGCCGGTATGACCCTGCCCGATGATGAGTTTCGTTGATGATACATTCAGTGACAGCCGCAGCATCAGGGACGCCAGAAGCACGGTCGGAAAGGCCGAGAAATCCAGCGGGCGTTCGATGAAGAGCGTTACGGTGAAGATCAGGATTGCCAGCCCGAAGGAGGCGGCGAGTCCGAGGTCGAGGATGAAGGACGGCACCGGAAGGATCATCATGATGATGACTGCCATCAGCGCCAAAGCGAAGAGGATGGTCGGTTGAAAAATCGCTCTGGCGGTGATCATGGCAGGTATCCGAAGAGAGATTGCGCGGGTCGTCCGCTGAGCAGGGGCGCGGCTCCTTGGGAGGAAAGCCCGTCGGCCCGGGTCAGCAAGGACGGCCGGGCGGCGAAGTCGAGGGGCGATGGACCGTTTACGCGCTCACGCGCAGGGTGTGTGTCGGCGGTCGATGAGTCGGGCAGATTGTCGAGAATGGTGCGGAAGCGTGCCATGTAGCGCGCGGCATAGACGGGGTTGCGGGAATGGTATGCGGCAACCGCAGCGCTCCAGTCTCCCAGTTCCCCGTGGAGGCGGCGCAGGAATTGAGCGGCATAGCGGGCATTCGCCTCCGGGTCGATCATGTCTCGAAGGGTTGGGAAGGCATTGGCATGCCAGCGGTGGTTCAACTGGAAGCACCCGATATCAACATTTTGACGGCCACTCGCGAGGATGGTTTCGACATGGCGCAGTGCCTCCTCCCGGGTGTCGAACCACGCCCCGTCTCCCCCGGCATTGGAGGCCCACGGCCAAGGAGCCAAAACCCCGTTCAGGCTGCGCCCGGTTTCCGTCCGGGTGACGGCGCGAAGGATATCGAGTGGCACCTCCTCGCTTCTGGATGCCGCCAGCGCGGCGCGATCGCAGAGGTCCGACACATCAAGTGCGGTGGCCTGTGCATCTGTGCCGGACGCCCAAGCCATCAGGCTACTGACGAGCAGGACGAGGATGGTCTTTCGTGTGCGACGAATGCGCATTCTGCGGTGTCCGATATGATTTGCAATTACTGGGATCAGGGAGGGGTCGGACGGGACAGAAGATCAGCCACCGTGGCGCGCAGGTCGCGGCTGTCACGGACGACCTCCGCCATTGCGTCCAGATCCGGGCCTGTCGATGCAAGGGCGGTGTCCTGCGGATCGCCCGGCGCAGCATCGGCCGATGCGAGAGAAGCCATGCGCGCGGCGATGTCGCCATGGGGGCCAGTGGCGGTTTCGGCCAATCGTCCCCAATTTCGTGCGCGCCATGCGGCAAGGGTCTCATCTTCCGCGTCGGCGGGGTCGGCTTCAGGAGCAGGCAGGATCAGGGGCCGACGGACATCGCGCAGGATCTGCGCCGCTTCGAACAGCCCCGCCTCGCGCAGCGCCGCGATGGCCTGCACTTGCACCCTGCCGCCGGCGGAACCTTCCGGTCGCCACTCTGCACCATGGGTGTGGGCGAGGATCACAAGGGCCGCTGTATCGCCCACCATGACACGGTCGGCGAAAAGATCGGTGAGAGCCCGGTCGTGAGCGTCCCCAATGCGGGCGGGATCGTTCAGCATGTTCAGGGCCTGGTCGATCTGCCCGAGCGCTGCATGGCCCAGAAGCACTTCATGCCAGAGCCTTCCCGTCTCGGGCCCATTTCCGTTTTCCCGCAGAAGCGCCTCTGCCGCGACGAGGCGGGAAGATGCGGGACGTTGGCCAGTACTGCGATCGAAGGCCAAGGCAAGCGCCATGATTGAAACTGGATCACCGCCATCGTCGCGCAGCGCCTCTGCCAGGGCCGAACGAGTGTCGTCCGTGCCTGTCGCAGGCGAGATCCCAAGGTCGAAATCGAGCGCCTGACGGATTGCGGCATCGACGCGGCCGCCCCGTTCCACCACGTCGCGGATGTTGCGCGCAGTGCCGACGAGCCCATCTTCCGCAAGTTGCCGAGCAAGCCGGGGACCCATCAGGTCGCGCAGGCCGGGGGGCAAGTCCCCGAAAGCCCGCTGCAGGGCGGCGGTGTCGTCCGACGTGAGTTCCATCTGAACGGAGCCGCCCAGGTATCGCCACAACAATTCCCCTTGAGAGCAAGCCGCTGGCGTTTCGACATCCGGAAATGGCGCGGTTGCCGCACCGTCTACCAACGCTGCGACGTGGAGCAGGTCTTCGGGGGGCGTATCAAGTTCCGAGAGCCAATAGTGCGCCTCCGCTCCAAACCCGTAATAGAGGTAGTATCGGGCCAGATTGGTTGCGCCCTCGGGTGTCAGGACATCCCTCTCATCGAAGAGGGCTTGGCGCAGGGTACCCAGTTCGTGATCAAATCGGGTTCCCGACGCCCAGTCGCGCATGTCGAACGGCGTGCCACTGCACCCTGCTGCGTCATGGTGCGGGCTCATGGGCAGATCGAGTTGAATGGCGGTGTCGAACGCCGTTTCGGCCCGGATCGGCAGGGGGCCGGACGGAAATGGTTCGGTCCCGGCTGCGTGATCCTCCGCAGGATCCGGCATCGGGTCGGCAGCATGGACTTCGTCCGGTTCGGGAGTAGCATCATGCGAAGGTGGCGGATCACCGATGGTCATCGGCTGGTTCAGGGACGCGTCGAGAAGTCCTGCCGCGGCAGCACGGGCCAATTGCTCGGCCATGATTTCAGCTGCTTCGGCCAGTCGCGGATTCTCGGTTGCTCCGGCTACCGCTGAGGGCGCAGGCGCAATGGGTGGATCGGCATCGGCGGGAGCCGACTGTGGCCGGGGAACGATGGATGGCAGGCCTGTCGGGGTGGCGAGGAGTTCGGCGAGGTCCGGAAGGGCCGCCGCTGCGGCTTGGCGCTCGGCAAGATCAGGCGAGGTCGGCTCCTCAGGCGGTGGGGTGTTTGGATCGGGATCGGTGATGTCAATGACAAGAAACCGCTCGTCGAACCGAAAACTCTCGACGCCACAGGCACACGACAGCAATAGCGACAGGCTGTCCGCTCCACTGAGCGCCGCAAGGCGCGTGCGCTGGATCAGGTCGAACGCGGCGGTGACGTCGAAGCCATCGACGGGTGGGTCGAGCGTCAATGCCCATTCCTCGGGCGTCTGCTGTTCCAGCTGCCAGTCGCGATCAGCCCCTATCGCCAGGACCAGTCGCGTGAAGCCTGGATGGTCACCGGATTGGATACGCACGGTTTGCGCAAGAACCGGCGTTGCAAGCAAGCCGCAGGCAACGACTGCGAAAAGGCCGCACCGGATCATGCGGCTTGCTTGAGGCCGCGCAATGCCTCCTCCAGGTCGTTGAAGGCGGGGCGAACATGATGGGGTGCATTCTGGCGCCCGACCTCGATGCAGATATTGGTGGCGTGGTTATGCAGGTTGGCGATGAGTACCTCGCGGATCATGAGGTAGAACTGATGGTCCTCCTCGATCACGGCCTGCATCTTCACGGCGAACGGACCGACGAAACCATAGGCTATGAAGACGCCCAGAAAAGTGCCCACCAACGCGCCGCCGATCATCCCGCCCAGAATTTCGGGAGGTTGATCAATAGATGCCATCGTCTTGATCACGCCCAGAACGGCGGCGACGATCCCAAGGGCGGGAAGCCCATCGGCGACAGACTGCATGGCGTGGCTGCCATGCAGTTGGTGGTGTTTGTTCTGATCCAGCCGCTTGTCCAGAACTTCTTCCACTTGATGCGGATCATTGTAGTTCATCGCCGCCGACCGCATCGTGTCGCAGATCAGTTCCACCGCTTCGTGATCCTTCAGGATCTTCGGATAGCGCCCGAAAATCTCGGAGCCTTCGGGGTTTTCGATATGCTCCTCGACCGCGACGGCGTTCTGGCGTTGCATACGGATCAATTCGAACAGCAGGCACAACAGGTCACGGTAGTCCGCGTCCTTCCAGGACGGCCCCTTGAACACCCGAACCAGTCCGCTGATCGTGGCCTTGATGGTGCCCTTGTCATTGGAGATCAGGAATGCACCCAGTGCCGCGCCCACGATCATCAACATTTCGAACGGGAGGGCCTTGACGATGATGCCGAACTTGCCGCCAGCCAGTTTGTAGCCGCCGAACACCGTTCCCAACACGACGACAATTCCAACGATTCCAAGCATGGCGGGTTCTCCTGCGCTGCGAAGAGATCTGGCAGCTATGGGTTAAGAAAAGGTGTTGGCTTTGGCCTATTCAGGAGGAGCCTGAAGCGTCGGCGCAGCGGCGTTTCGCGTCGCGATGATGACCGAGATCGCATAGGCCGTTCGTGGTTCCAGTTCTGACATTACGGCAGCGCTGCTGGCCGGGGTCATGCGGGTCAAGAAGCCAGCCGAGAAGTTCGGGTCCATCTGGGCGAAAAGCGCGGCGGTCTGGGCAGGGTCCATCGTTTCGTAGACCTGGGTCAGGCGGGCAAGGTCGTTCTCGGCGGCCGTGTCCGATGTCTGGATCAGTGTCTCCAGCCGGATTTCCGCGGCTTCCAGGTCCGCCAGCCGCTGTTCGATCAGCAGTTGCGCCGCCTCTACCGCGCGCTCGCGGTCATCGAGTTCCGCCTCGCGGGCGGCCAATCGGTCGCGCAGCGCGTTCACCTCATCGAGGGCGGCGCGGATCGGTGCAGTCGGGCCTGCCAGCGAGGTAATGGGCTCGGGATCAGACGCCTCTGCCGCCGAGACAAAAGACAGATCGATCGTGCCGAGGCGAAGCACCACCGAGGCCGCGAACAGGAGCCCGAGGGTCAGAAGAATACCGCCGCGTTTCAATCGGCGTGGTTTTGGTGCACGCGCCATGGGTCAACCAACCGCCGACTTGCGCCGTCCGAACAATGGCTCGACCGAAGGCGTCGGCTCTGCTTTCGCAACAGCAGATCGGCGCGTGCCGAACATGGGTGCGGTGTCCGGCTTGTCCGGGGTGGATGCGATGTCGTCGACCAGCACTTGCGTGGCAGCACCATTTGCATCTGCCTCGGGGACCTGCACCGAAATCGCCTCCTCCGCGAAATCGTGGCAAGCGGCGATCATCATCTCCAACTCGGATGAGATTTCGCGCGCCTGGTGGACCAGGTCGTTGAGTTGGCTGCCTGCGCCGTCCGACCCTGCCTTGGCCTCCCGCAGGGCGGCCTTCATTTCATCGACCTGGGCGGACATGACGGCGATTGCCCCGCCCAACCCCTTGTCGAAACTGCTCAGCCGCGACAGGCGCCGTGACAGCACCATGCAATAGGCCATGGCCCCGAGGCTCGCGAGGATGACAAGGAAATCGGCACCGTAGTTCAGCAGAATGTTCATCAATTCACCAGAAATTGCGTTACCAGGAGATCGCGGACCCGACCGGTTCCAGTGACCACTTGAATGCGCCGAAGCATTTGCGCGCGCAGGCGGGCAAGACTGGTCGGCTCGCTCAGTTCGGAAATCGAGATGACCCGCAGGTAGGAGTTCAGGACATCCATTACCCGCGGCGTCAGCTGCGTGACCTCCCCCAGATATTCGGGCCGCACCTCGAGCGCTGCGGAAAAGATCAGATTGCGGTTCGATTCCGCAGCTCCGAGCGAGATCACCAAAGTCTCGAGCTCGATGAACACAGCATCGACCGGCCCCATGTCGGCATGGCCGTCGCCGTGCCCGTCGTCGCCGCCTTCATCATGGTCCGTAGCGCCCGCAGAAGGCGCAAGGGGGCCTTGGGTCACCGCCCAGAATGCGCCGCCGCCGCCCACTGCGGCAAGAATCACCCCCAAAAGCAGCGGGATCAGTAAGCCCTTCTTCTTTTTGGGTTCTTCGATTTTTTCAACATCGGCCATGGCACACACGATCTTGTTTCGTTCTTCATCGTTTTAGCGGCAAGGCACTAACCGATTGTTAATCGTGCGGTGGGTATGTCTGACGTCAACGGGCCAGAACGGGTCGATGCGAAAGGGTATGCGGTGAACACGCTGCTGGAGCTTTGGAATGGGTTGGATGGACGCCGTCGCGGACTGCTGATCGGCGGTCTCGCAGCCCTTGCGGTGGTTCTGCTGATCCTGACGCGCATCGCGTCGCAGCCGTCATATGTCCTACTTTACAGCGGCCTTGATCCTGCCGCCGCCGGAGAGGTGGTTGAAGCCATCTCGGCTCGTGGCGTGGCATATCGTGTTGAAGGTGAGTCCATCCTCGTGGACGCGAGGCAACGGGATGCATTGCGAATGGCTCTGGCGGGCGAAGGGCTGCCCGCGAACGGTCCGCAAGGTTATGAATTGCTCGATCAACTGTCAGGCTTCGGGACCACGTCGCAAATGTTCGACGCCGCCTATTGGCGCGCGAAGGAGGGAGAGCTTGCGCGAACCATCCTGTCGTCCCCCGCGATCCGGGCCGCCCGCGTCCACATCGCCAACCCTTCTGCCGATCCGTTCCAACCCATGCGTGACGTGACAGCATCTGTCGCGATCCGCCCGGCTGCCGGAGGCCTCGCTCCGGGCCATGCCCAGGCGCTTCGGTTCCTTGTGGCGTCCTCCGTGCCGGGCCTCAGTCCCGACAATGTGACGATCATGGACGCCGATTCGGGACAGGTCATGGGCGGGCACGAGCAGATGACGCCCGCAGCTGATGCTGCCGACCGGGCCGATCAGCTTCGGTTGAACATCGAGCGTTTGCTGGCCGCGCGTGTCGGGCCTGGTAATGCCGTGGTGCAGGTCTCGGTCGAGTTGGAGAACGCGCGCGAGACAATTCTCGAACGTGTGATCGACCCTGAAAGTCGCGTGATCATCGCGACCGAAACCGAAGAATCGGAGAACGCGACCACAGATGGCGCTGGGTCTGGCGTCACGGTGGCGTCCAACCTGCCCAATGGCGCGGGGGCGTCAGGAGAAGGTTCGTCGGCGCAGGCGACGGAATCGCGCGAGCGGGTAACATTTGATATGTCGGAACTGCAACGGGAGATTGAGCGCGAACCAGGCGCCGTGCGGCGCATCACTGTCGCCGTACTGCTCAACGGGGTCGAGACGATTGGCGCCAACGGCGTGGCGGAAACGCTGCCACGTCCCGAAGAAGAGATCGCCGCGCTCACGACATTGGTGCAATCGGCCGTCGGCTTCGATGCGGAGCGTGGCGACCTCGTGACGATCCAGTCCATGGCATTCGACGCAGCCGCCATCACCGACCTCACCGTCTCGGGGTTCGCCGACCGCTACAACGTTGACCTCGGGCGCATCGTTCAAACGGCCCTTTTGGCGCTTGTCGCGCTTGGGATCGCCTTCGGACTCATCCGACCCATGTTGATGCGGACATCATCCGCTGCCAGCACGACCGGTGGATTGCCACAGCTCGAGCCGGTCGCAGGCCTGCCCGCGCCCTACGGCAACGGCGCCGGGGCGAATTTCAACCCTAACGCTCTGCCCATGGCGACCGAGACGGATTTTACAGGATCAGGTGACATGAAAACGGACAGTGCCGCCTCTGGCAATGGCCTTCCACAGCTCTCCACAATGGGCATCGCCTTCGATGATGCATTGCCGAGGATGATGTCGGGTGCAATGGCGCCGGACCTGCAACAGAACCTCGAAGACATGGACCCTGTCGATCGTCTCAGGTTCCTGATCCAGGAGCGGGAAGAAGAAACGGTTCAGATCCTGCGCAGCTGGATGAACGAAGATGACGGAGTGCCGCAATGAGCCGCGCCCTCGCATTGGAGGATTTCGCATCCGACAAGCCGGATGCGTTCCCGGTTTCGGAGCCTTCAAGGAGCGAGACCGAAGCGTCGTCGCCCATGCCCGAAATCGACATGCTGGAGGCCTACGAGAACGCCTACAAGAGCGGATGGGCCGATTGCGCCAGCGCCGAGGCAGAAGAGCGACGCGGGATCAGTGTTGACCTGGCGCGCAACCTGAAGGAAGCGACCTTGACCTACGAGACCGCACGCCGCGACGTGCTTGCTGCGTTGGGCCCATTCTTTGAAGACATCGTCGCCACGCTTCTTCCCCGTTTGGCGGCGGCGGCTGTCCTGCCCAGTGTTCTGGCGGAACTCGACGCACTCGCAAACGGCGCGTCCCGGTCCGGGATCGAGCTTCACGCAGCTCCTGCGACCTGTCCGTCTCTGGAGCGTCTTGCGGAAAGCGAAGGGATCGACGGAATGGTGGTCCGCCCTGAACCCGCCTTCGCGGAGGGGCAGGTGTCCCTTCGTCTGGGCGCGGAACGACGTGATATCGACCTCGCAAGTGCTGCCGACCGCATCGCTGATGCCATCGCGAGCTTCCAGGCTCAGTCTGGCTCATCGAGTTCCGCCGGAGCTACCGCCTTCGATTCCGCACAGTCCACGTTCTCCCGAGGAGCCGCCTGATGTCCGACATGTCCGCCCAATCCGCCCGTGCCTCGGCGCTGCATTCCGTCCCGATCGAAATCCGCGTCTGCGTCGGCAAGGCCCGCCCCCGCTTGTCCGAGATGCTGGCCATGGATCCCGACACCATCCTGCCCCTCGACAGTCGGGTCGAGGACAAGGTCGGCCTTTGGGTCGGCGATAAACTGATCGCCGAGGGTGAGTTGGTGGAACTGGATGGCGATCGCAGCGGCCAGTTGGCTGTGCGCGTCACTGACCTTGTGGACCATGGCGATGCGTCGAACTGACTTCTTCGCTGTCATATTGCTGATTATGGCGCTGGCGTTGCCGGGTGTCGCGTCGGCCCAGGAGGTGACCCTCGATTTCGGTGATGGCGGCAGCCTGACCGCGCGCAGCTTGCAGCTGATCGCATTGATCACGGTGCTGAGCCTCGCGCCCGGTCTTGCTGTCATGGTCACCTGCTTTCCCTTCGTGGTAACCGTCCTGTCAATCCTTCGGCAAGCCATCGGTCTTCAGCAATCGCCGCCCAACATGTTGATCGTGAGCCTCGCCCTGTTCTTGACCTACTTTGTGATGGCCCCGGTATTCGAGGAGGCATACAACGTCGGCGTCGTTCCACTGCTTGCTGACGAGTTGACGGCCGAGCAGGCCATTCCCCTGGTCTACGAGCCATTTCGCGGCTTCATGCTGAACCGGGTCGATCAATCAACTCTCTTCAGCCTTTCCGAGCTACGCCCCGGCACAGATGCAGCCGATCCCGATGCCTCGGTCTTGATCCCCGCTTTCATGTTGAGCGAGGTGGAACGCGCCTTCCAGATCGGGTTCCTGATCTTCTTGCCGTTCCTGATCATCGACCTCGTCGTTGCGGCGGTCCTGATGTCGATGGGCATGATGATGGTGCCTCCTGCAATCGTTTCCCTTCCCTTCAAACTGGCCTTTTTCGTTGTGGCGGATGGGTGGGCGCTAATCACCGGTGCGTTGGTTCGAAGTTATTTCTGACGCCGACTTTCACCCATTGAACGAGGATTCTCTTATGGCTACCCCGTCCCCACCAATTGGCAAGCCCGCTTCTCGGGCTGAAAAAATGAGCATCCTTTCCGCGTTGCTTGGTCCCGAGGCGCTCGCCCGGTTGAGAGAGGGACAGCCCGAGGCCTCCGGCAGAAGAGCGGACGCGCCTGTCGCCATCGACCCGGATCGCGCAGCATGGCATCACAACAAGCTGTTGGAGAGGTTGCGCGAGCAAGGGAAAGTGGTGCCTGGCTCAGGACCAGCGGCCCAGCAGGACGGCCAGACAGCGGCCCGCCCGCGCTCCGCTGATGCTGCGCCGGCCAGTTCTGTATCAGGTCCGGCCCGCGCGCCAAGTACCAGTCCGAATCCGACCACTGGACGTAGCCTTGACATGCGACTTGCAGCACTTGCGGATGTCGCAACTCTTGCCGATGAACATCCGGCCATCGTGACGCGACTGATCCGCACGCTTGCACGGGAAGACCGGGTC
>Ga0100398_1000103_pt1 | contig 76954 bp, 71 predicted proteins | sample CryGeymeta201522_FD_81568 | JGI IMG/M metagenome (GOLD analysis project Ga0100398, IMG submission 81568) | Groundwater microbial communities from Crystal Geyser aquifers in Utah, USA - Crystal Geyser metaG 2015-22 | ecosystem: Environmental > Aquatic > Deep subsurface > Groundwater | place: USA...
CGCGCGTAGACGACCGGGCTTTCCGGCGTCACGCTGATCCATCCGGCGCGCAGGATCGATAGACCCAGAAGCCGCAACTTGTGACCGCCAGTGGTCGTGGCGCGGCCGGTCATGCTGTCGTGGTTCATACGGGCAAGCTTGCCGCCGATGGCGTCATAGCAATGGCGCGCGGCGAAGATTCCGGGGCGGGCGGAAAGGGGCAGCCGCGCAATCCCGGGCTCTGATCGCAGGTAAAGGCGATTGGCCTCGCCCAGCAGGCGCTTCGTCATCTGCTTCAAAGCGGCGGAGGGAGCGGCATTTGCGAAGATCCCCTCGGCGGTGAGGCCGAATTCCTCCAGCCAATCGGTCGGCAGATACATTCGACCCTGTCGCGCATCTTCCCCAACGTCGCGGGCGATATTGGTCAACTGCATGGCGACGCCAAGGTCGCAGGCGCGCGCAAGGGCGTGTTCGTCCCGCACGCGCATCAGCACGCACATCATTGCCCCAACGGCCGCAGCGACGCGGGCCGAATAGCCGCGGAGATCGGACAGCGACGCATACCGCCGCCCGATGCCGTCCCATGCCAACCCCTCCAGCAAGGCCTCGGGCAAAGCTCTGGGCATGTCGAATTCTTCGATCATGGCGGTGAAGGCGCGGTCAGTCGGCGCGTTGCGGGGACGACCCCGATAGGCCGCGTCGAGCCTGTCGGAAAGGGCGAGAACGGCGGCCGGTTTGTCGTGGCCGAAGTCAACCTCGTCATCGGCAAGGCGACAGAACGCATAAAGCGCCAAGGCGGGATCGCGCACCGAGGACGGCAGAAGTTTGGACGCCGCGTGGAAGGAATAGGACCCTTCGCGGATCGCGGCCTTGCAGTGGTTCAGGTCGGACGGGTCGATCATGCGGTCACTCCGCGGCCAGCCGTTGATGCGGTTGCGTGGCAACCGGGCGCGGAGCATCGGGAACCAGCTTGGTCAGCACCTCAGACGATGTCACGACACTCGGGATACCCGCGCCCGGATGGGTCCCGGCACCGACAAGGTAAAGCCCCGCGATCTCCTCCGAGATGTTGTGCGGCCGGAACCAGGCGGATTGGAAGATCCGCGGCTCCAGCGAAAAACCCGCGCCGTGGGGCGACAGGTAGCGCGTTTCGAACGTCCTGGGCGTGAAGATATGCGACGCGCTCAGGTGATCCTCGAACCCCGGCAGCAGGTGATCATCGAGAACCCTGGCAAGCTTCGCGCGGTAGATTTCCGTCATCGCGTCCCAATCGACGGACGGGCCGTGAAGGTTGGGAACCGGCGACAGGGCATAGAAGGTGTCATCACCTGCGGGCGCGGCGCTGGGGTCGGTGACGGAAGGCCGGTGGAGGTAGATAGACATGTCATCAGCCAGCTTGCGGCGAATGAAGATGTCGTCGAGCAAACCGTTGTAACGCGGCCCGTTCAGGATCGTGTGGTGACCCACATCGCCCCACATCCCGGCCGTTCCCTTCGTGCCGAAATACCAGACGAACAGCCCCATGGACCAACGCGACCGGTTCAGGCGCCGGGGCGTCCAGCGGCGTTTGGCATGTTTCGACAGCAGTTTCTCGTAGGTCGTGCCAGGATCGGCGTTGGAGACGACGATGTCGGACGCGATCGCTTCCCCAGCTGCCGTTACGATCCCGCTGGTTCGATCCTGTTCGACACAGATCTCGGTCACCTCCGTGTCCATCCGGACCTCTCCGCCTTGGTCCTCGATCACGTGGACCATGGCGTCCGCCATCGCCTGCACCCCACCCATCGCGTAATGGACGCCGAATTCCTTCTCCAGGTGGCTGACGAGGATATACATGCTTGTCACGCGCGTCGGATCACCGCCGATGAACAATGGATGGAACGACAGCGCCATGCGCAGGCGGTCATCCTTCACGCGCCGTGCGGCATGGGCATAGACCGAGCGATCGGCGCGGAGCTTCACAAAGCCCGGAAGCTCCCGGATCAGGTCCATCAGCTTGTTCATCGGACGACGGCCAAGACCTTCGAAGCCGAACCGGTAGCGCTTTTCGCTGTCAGACAGGAAACGACGGTATCCGGACACATCACCGGGCGACAGGCGACGCACCTCGGCCTCCATCGCGGCATCGTCCTGACGAACGGAAAAGGTGGAACCATCGCGCCACCGAATCTCGTAATAGGGATCGACGGGCCTCAGATCGACATCGCCGTCAAAATCGCGGCCACATTCGGCCCAAAGCTGCCGGAACACCTGCGGCACAGTCACGATGGTCGGGCCAAGGTCGAATCGGTGCCCGTTCTGCGTGATCGACGATCCTCGCCCGCCGGGCCGATCCAGGCGATCCAGAACGGTGACGCGATAGCCCTTGGCGCCAAGACGCATGGCGGCTGAAAGCCCGCCAAGACCGGCACCGATCACGATGGCCCGCGACGGGCCGCTCTGCTGGTTGTGGTTTGTCATGGCATCCAGGATGTGTCTACTGAAGTTGACATTATGGGGCGAAAGTCGATTTTGCAAAAGGTGATTTAGCTTCCATCGCTTGCGGGCGTGTGTCAGACTAAGTTGACACATGGAAAGACCGGCCATGCAATCTGTAACATTGAGCCTTTATCGTTTCGGCTCCGTCCCTGCGCGCCTTTGGGCGTTTGCCCAGATGGGTCTGGCCCGTCCGGGTCTGGCGCGCGTGCGCGATATAGGAACGTGGAAGCTATGCGGATCCGGCACCGGGGAAGGCTTCACCCCGGTCCCCAATACCGCCGTCTACGCGATCCTTGCCACTTGGCCCGACCATGACGCCGCGCGCCGTGCGATGCACGGGGCGGAGGTGTTCCGCCGCTACCGAGGCATGGCGTCCGAGACGCTGACGCTGTTCCTGTGCCCGAGTTCCGCGCGCGGGACATGGGCCGGACAGATGCCGTTTCAGCCGACCGACGCTTCGTATGAAGGCCCCATTGCCGCCCTGACCCGCGCGACGATCAAACCCCGGATTGCCGCGCGCTTCTGGGGCAGGGTGCCCGGCATCTCGAAGGCCATCGGGACCGATCCCAATGTCCGGTTCAAGATCGGCATCGGCGAGGTTCCCTGGTTGCATCAGGTCACCTTCTCGATCTGGCCGGACGCGGACAGCATGGCCGCATTCGCGCGCCGAGACGGCCCCCACGCGCAGGCGATCAAGGCCGTGCGCAGCGAAGGCTGGTTCAAGGAAGAGTTGTACGCCCGCTTCCGCGTCGACGCGGTGGAAGGGCAATGGGAGGGGGCGACACCGGACTTTACTTCGCCCAAGGTGGAACAACCAAGGATAGCAGCGGAATGAAAGACGTCATGGAGCCCGGACCCTTTCCCTTCTCGGCAATTGTCGGCCAGGACGAGATGAAGCGCGCGATGATCCTGACCGCCATAGATGGCGGCATCGGCGGTGTCCTGGTGTTCGGAGATCGCGGCACTGGAAAATCCACCGCCGTGCGCGGGTTGGCCGCCCTGTTGCCACCGATCGAGGCTGTCGCAGGTTGCCCGGTGAACTCCGCACGCGCTTCTGACGTGCCCGATTGGGTCAAGCTGACGGACAAGACCATGGTCGAGAAACCCACGCCGGTGATCGACCTTCCCCTCGGAGCGACCGAAGATCGTGTCGTGGGCGCGCTGGATATCGAGAAGGCCCTGACAAAGGGCGAGAAGGCCTTCGAACCGGGGCTGTTGGCCCGCGCCAATCGTGGCTACCTCTATATCGACGAGGTGAACCTGCTGGAGGATCACCTCGTCGATCTGCTTCTGGACGTGGCGCAATCCGGTCAGAACGTGGTCGAACGCGAAGGTCTGTCGATCCGCCACGCCGCGCGCTTCGTGCTCGTCGGCTCAGGCAACCCCGAAGAAGGCGAGTTGCGCCCGCAACTTCTGGATCGGTTCGGCCTGTCGGTCGAGGTCGAAAGCCCCAAGGATATCGAAGTGCGCATCGACGTGATCCGCAGGCGCGACGCCTATGACCGCGATCCGGTTGCCTTCTGCGCCGATTGGTCAGGGTCGGAGACGAAGTTGCGCGACCGCATCGTTGCGGCACGGGGGCGGCTGGGCGCCGTTGCCTCCGATGACGACACCCTGCGCGACTGCGCGGCGCTTTGCGTGGCGCTCGGCTCGGACGGGTTGCGCGGCGAACTCACGCTGCTGCGGGCCGCCCGTGCCCTTGCCGCCTTCGAAGGGGACGCCAGTGTCACCCGTGATCACCTGCGCAACGTCGCCCCAAGCGCGTTGCGCCATCGCCTGCGCCGCGATCCGCTGGACGAAGCCGGGTCCACTACTCGGGTCAAGCGCGTTGTGGACGAGGTCCTGGGATGAGCAAGGCCGAAGCGCGCTGGCAAGGGGTGAGCCTTGCGATTGCGTGCCTCGCACTCGATCCGGCCGCGTTGGGCGGCCTTTGGCTACGTGCCCGGGTTGGGCCCGTGCGGGACCGGGTGGAGGATGGTCTCAAAACCGCATTGCAGGGCCATTCCATGCGCCGCATCCCACCCAACCTGTCCGATGATGCGCTGTTCGGCGGCGTAGATCTGGCAGCAACGCTGGATCGTGGCACCCTGGTGCGATCGGCAGGCCTTTTGACTATGCCCGGAATTCTGTTCCTGCCCATGGCGGAGCGGGTGGACGCCGGACTCGCCGCCAGGTTCGCCGCTGCGCTCGATGCCCCGAAAGGGCTCGCCATCATCGCCATGGACGAAGGTGCAGAGCCCGGAGAGCACGCGCCCGAGACCCTGACGGACCGGCTGGCCATTCACCTCGACCTGACCGATCACGCCTATGGCGATGCGCCCGACCTCAAGCTGGATCTCGCAGCGCTTGGCGAGGCCCGCGCGCGCCTGCCGCGTGTCCGCCTGCCGGAGACCGCGATTGCCGAGATCACCGAAGTCGCCGCGCGGTTGGGCATCGCGTCCCTGCGCACCCCGCTGCAAGCCCTTGCCGTGGCTCGCGCCTCTGCCGCGCTTGCAGGGGCGGATATGGTCGAGGAGGCCGATATCCTGACGGCGATAGAACTGGTGCTGGTGCCCCGCGCCACCCAGATCCCAGAGCTGCCCGAGGACGCGGAGCAGGAAGATCCAGCCCCTCCGCCGGAAGCCGAAGACGCGCCGGTTCCACCCGACGACACGGATACTGACGATCAGACACCCCCCCTGCCGCCGACGGATATCTTGCTGGAGGCGGCACGCGCCATGCTGCCGCCGGACCTTCTGGCGCGCCTTGCCGCGGGGCGGGTCTTGCGTGCCGCCTCGGCCGCCGGGTCGGGCGCGAAACGCACCGGAAACCGGCGCGGGCGTCCGCTGCCGCCGCGCGTCGGGCGGATGGGAAACGGCGCGCGCGTGGACCTTGTGGCGACGCTGCGCGCGGCCGCGCCGTGGCAGACCATCCGGCGTAATGCGACCGGGCAGGTGGACCGTGTCCATGTGCGGATGTCCGACATCCGTGTGCGCCGGTTCAAGGAAACCTCGGACCGGGCGATCATCTTCGTCGTCGACGCGTCCGGTTCCGCCGCGATGGCGCGTTTGGCCGAGGCAAAAGGTGCGGTCGAGTTGCTGCTGGCCGAAGCCTATGCCCGCCGCGACCACGTGGCGCTGGTGGCCTTCCGCGGGGACCGGTCCGACATCCTGCTTCCGCCGACACGCTCGCTGGTGCAAACCAAGCGGCGTTTATCGAGCCTTGCGGGTGGTGGCGGAACGCCCCTTGCCGCCGGACTGAAGGCCGCGCTGGAGCTTGCGGGTCTTGCCTGGAGCAAGGGCATGACCCCCTCCATCGCGCTGCTGACGGATGGGCGCGCGAATGTGGACCTGTCGGGCGCGGCCAACCGCACCCAGGCGGCGGCGGATGCGACACAGATGGCGCGGATCATACGGGCCGCAGGCTATCCCGGCCTTGTCATCGACACCGGGCAGCGGCCTACCCGCAGCCTCGATACATTGGCCCGCGACATGGGCGCGCCCTATCTGGCCCTGCCTCGCGCCGACAGCCGCAACTTGTCGCGCGCCGTGGACGCGGCGTTGGCCCCGTGAGCGGGCTTCCCCCACATGATTGGCCGAACCGCGCCGCAAGCCGGATCGTCCGTGTGGCTCCGCATCGATGGCATGTGCAGCAACTTGGCACCGGGACGGATACGCTCTTGCTGCATGGCGCGGGCGCGTCGTCCCATTCCTGGGCGCCTCTGGTGCCGTTTCTTGCCGACGACAGCCGCCTTTTCATGCCGGATTTGCCGGGGCACGGATTCACTCTGAGCCCCAAGGGCCGCGCGCGCCTGCCCGAGGTTGCCCGCGACCTTGCAATACTTCTGGCAGATCAATCCATCGCCCCCGACGTGCTGATCGGCCATTCCGCAGGCGGCGCAATCGCGTTGGAGATGGTGCGACAGGGCCTGATCCAGCCGCGCCGGATCGTGATCCTCAACGGCGCGCTGGAGGATTTCCGCGGCGCCGCCGGTTTCCTCTTTCCGGTGATCGCGAAGGTTCTTGCGTTGAACCCGCTGACGGGGTTGTTCCTGTCCTCCGGGACGCAATCGCTATCGCAGGCGCGCTCGATGATCCGCTCCACCGGCTCGGAGCTTCCGGACGCGCTCTTGGAGCCCTATGCCCAACTGATCGGCAAGCGCAGGCATGTGGACGGGACGCTCGGCATGATGGCCCAATGGTCGCTGGCGGAGCTGAACAAAGCCCTGCCCGGGATCCGGACGCCGGTGCTGTTCGTGCATGGCGCAAAGGACAGCGCGGTGGATCTCCGCGTGGCGAAGCGGGCGGTGGACGCCATGCCGAACGCGCGGCTTGAAGTCCTCGAGACCGCCGGGCATCTGGCCCACGAGGAAGCGCCAGAGGAAATTGCCGCGTATGTCAGGGCCTTCGCCGACAGCGTATTCGAAACGTGAAACGGGCGGCCCCTTCGGAGCCGCCCGCTTGATCCGGATATATTTCGAAAGTTTTATTCTTCGGGTCCGCCCAAAGACGCAAGGTAGGCATAGAGGTTCAGCGCGTCCTCTTCGGACCGCACACGGAAACTCATCGCGCCGCGCAGGCTGTTGTCGCCCGTCGTCTCCCGGATCCATCCCGTGGGGTCTTGCACGTAGCCCACGAAATTGGCTTCGTCCCAGACCATCTCGGCTTCGTTCAAAGCCGTCAGTCCGTTGCCGTAGCGGAAATCCTCCACTGATCCCACGTGGCGTCCAGCAACGCCCCAAAGGTTCGGGCCGGTCCGGGCATTGCGGCCGGCCAGGGTCTCACCCTCGGCATTCACCACCACGTGGCAGGAAATGCACTGGCGGAACGCGGCTTCGCCCGCTTCGGCGTCTCCGGTTATGTGACCGTCGGCAAGGACGGGTGACGCGAGAAGCGTCGCAGCCGTTACAAGAACGGAAAAGCTCTTCATTTGTCGTCTCCTAGAAAAGTGCTCGCCCGACTATAACTATGTCGCCACGGGAAGGGTCCACACCTTTTTGTGAGATTTTTCGCCCCTCAGGCGACGGCATGGGCAATGGCGCATTGCTTCCACAAGGTCTTGAGCGCCATGACGAGGTATTCGATATCCTCGTCGCTGTGCAGCGGACCGGGCGTGAAGCGCAAACGCTCCATCCCCTTGGGCACGGTCGGGTAGTTGATCGGCTGCACGTAGATGCCGAACTGATCCATAAGGATATCGGACAACATCTTGCACTTGTTCGGGTCCTTCACCATCACCGGGATGATGTGGCTGTCGTTTCGTTCATGCGGGATACCTTCGGCATCCAGCCGGGCGCGCAGTTGCTCCACCTGGCGGCGCTGCATGGCGCGCTCCCAACCCGATTCCTTCAGGTGCTGGATGGAGGCCGTGGCAGCCGCGGCAACGGCGGGCGGCAGGGCCGTGGTGAAGATGAAGCCCGACGCGAAGGAGCGGATGAAATCCACCAGCGCATGGGATCCGGTGATGTAGCCGCCAACGCAACCGAAGGCCTTTCCAAGCGTGCCTTCGATCAGGGTGATGCGATCCATCAAGCCTTCGCGTTCCGCCACGCCGCCACCACGTGGGCCATACATGCCGACCGCATGAACCTCGTCGATATAGGACATTGCGCCGTGCTTTTCGCAAACATCGAGGATCTCGGCGATGGGGGCGATGTCGCCGTCCATCGAGTAGACCGATTCGAACGCGACGATCTTGGTGGCGTTTGCGGGCAGAGCAGCCAGCTTGCGGTCAAGGTCGGCAGGATCGTTGTGGCGCCAGATCACCCGGTCGCATTTGGCGTGGCGGATGCCTTCGATCATCGACGCGTGGTTCAGGCTGTCGGACAGGATCACCGCATTGGGCAGGCGTGAGCCGAGCGTCGACAGCGACGCCCAGTTCGACACATATCCCGAGGTGAACAGCAATGCCGCTTCCTTGCCGTGCAGATCGGCAAGCTCTTCCTCCAGAACCTTGTGGTGATAGGCATTGCCCGAGATGTTGCGGGTTCCCCCTGCCCCCGTGCCGCAGGCGGTAACGGTGTCGATCATCGCCTTCATGACCTTCGGATTCTGGCCCATTCCAAGATAGTCGTTGGAGCACCAGACAGTCACCTGGTCCTGACTGCCGTGGCCATGGTTCTTCACGCGGGGGAAGTTGCCGCTTGCACGCTCCAGTTCAGCGAAGATGCGGTAGTTGCCCTCTACCTTCAGTTGATCGAGTTGGGATTGAAACAGCTGGTCAAATTTCATCGGACTTCCTCGCTTAATCTTGTCGTTTGGGGGACGTGGGGCCGTTCGGGCAGCATCCAACGCCACAGTTTTTCATCGGGAAGTGGCAGCACCATGAACCAGTGCTCCAACAGGGCCAGCGCGGTCAGCGCGCTCAGGAGGGCAAAACCGACGATGTCGGCAGGCATATCGGCAGACCAGACCCGTTCCAGCCAACAGGCGGCGGCAAAGGACAGTCCGGTGATCGAGATCGGGAACAGCCAGTTCATCCGCGCGATGCGGAAGTGGCTTGGAAGGTGGCCCAGATGTTCGGGGATGAACTCCACGTTGATCTTTCGCACGCCCAGGTAAAGGTTCAGCTTGGCACTGATCCGCGCGGCGAAGAGGATAGCGAAGGTCCAGGTTCCGAATTGATTGTCCGCCCCCCATGATAGGATGATCATTGCCACCATGACGGCGGCCAGCAGCATCTCGTGATAGGCGATGGTGCCCCAGGCGCGGACGAACCGTTCCCATTCCGGAACATTCGGCACCGACTGGGACGTGATCGGCCCGGTGATCGTGCCGGTCAGGAAGGTCAACTCGATCCAGCCCCAAAGCGCCAGCGCCGACAGGAACCCGACATAGACCGCTGCGACGGTATCGAGCGCAAGGGTATCGACGAACCCTGCCGCGCCCAGGACAAGGAACGGCAGGGTCATCAGGCAGGCCCAGAGCCGCGCAGTCGGGCCACCCTTGTCGGCTCGGCGCACGGCATAAAGGATCGCCCCGGTGGAGAACCACCAGAGGAACAGGGCCGCAAGGGCCGCTATCCAGGGCGAGTGCAACATCAGTATGCAGGCTCCAGACGTGTGGTGGCGGGAACCTGGTGCTTGACCGCGGGGATCGTCAGCAGGTTGACGAAGGCCCAACCCGCACGAACCGTTGCGCCGATCCGCTTGAAGATCTTGCCATGCTTCTTGGCATCGGCCAGGTCCACATTGGCCCGCTGCATCGCCTCCAGCCCGCGCTGCCAACGCGGGTGTTCGATATCGAGCGTGATCGGGAACACCTGCTTGGTGATGGTGGAGGTCTTGGTGAAGACCTCATGCGCATACCAGTCCGGATCGACGCCCAGGGCCGCGTGGAAGGCGGGCCGCTGGTGATCGCGGACATACATGGTGGAGTAGACCGCAGTTAAGAAAAACTTGATCCAGTAGACATTCATGCCGCTGGTCAGTTTCGGATCCGTCTTCATCAGCAGCGCGAAGGCCTCGCCATGGCTGAACTCGTCATTGCACCATTCCCGGAACCACTTGAAGATCGGGTGGAACCGGTATTCCGGGTTCGCCTCCAGATGCCGGAAAATGGTGATGTAGCGGGCGTATCCGATCTTCTCGGACAGGTAGGTGGCGTAGTAGATGAACTTGGGCCGGAAGTAGGTATACTTCTTCTTTTGCGTGAGAAACCCGAGGTTCACGGCGATCCCGGCCTCGCGCAGGGCGTCGTTGATGAAGCCGGCATGGCGCGCCTCGTCGCGGGCCATCAACTGGAACAGCGTGACGATATCCTCGTTGTTTCCGCGCCGTTTCATCTCCTTGTAAAGCACACATCCCGAGAACTCGGCGGTGCATGATGACACGAGAAAATCAATGAACTCCCGCTTCAGCTTCGGTTCCATCCCGTCCCAGTCGACATGGTCCCAATCTTCATTCTTCTTGAAGTGGCCCTTGTTGGGATCCGCCTTCATCTGGGCGATCAGCTTGTCCCAATCGGAGCGGACCGGCGATACGTCAATCGAGTCCATCTCGTCGAAATCGGTGGTGTAGAAACGCGGCGTCAACAGCGTGTTCTGCATCGCCAGCGCGGTCGCGCCTTCGCTGTCGACGACACCCTGGTGATTATCGGCGGCCAGCGCCTCTTCCACAGTGGTGGCATCGGCGGAATGGGTCAGGTTCGTATCTTTCATACCGAAACCTCCTCGGAGAATGAGAATTCGCAAAGCTCCATGAACTCGAAATCGCCGGTCATCCGGGTCCAGAGTTGTTCGAGCTTCGACGCGCGGGTGATGCGGGCCATGCGCTCCACGCGCACGACCTCCCCGTAGGGGGCCATCACAGGCTCGCCTTGCACCTGCACCTCGTCACCGGGGTTGATGGTCGCTCCGTTGAGGAACTTCACATGGGCATGGAGGCTGTCGAAGCAGTGGCTCACTTCAACCTCGCAAGGCGCCATTTCGAATTCGCGTGTCAGAAGTCCCATGGGTCACTCCTCCAGCAGGCGGGCAAACACCGCCTCGTTATTGGCACCGAAGCCCACAAGCTCGGCCCTGAAATCGGTGAAATCGTCGCGCAGGCCAAGACGGCCGTCCGCGAAACGCACAAGTCGGATCGGATCCGACGCTTCCGCACCAACGGCTCCACGGCGACGTTCCAGCACGCGGTAGATACCGGCGATGAAGCCGCCATCATCCGGGCCGAAGGTGGCGATGACGTTGCCATCCATGTCCATCACGCGGGCGGAACCGTTCATCTCTCCATAGAGGCGAATGGTTCGCTCGGTGACGGCAGGCACGTCCTCCACCGATGGGGGCATGGCGCTGAGCGGGCGGTCGGTCAGGCGTGCGTAGCTGACGATGATCAACACGCACAGGCACAGGATGAACATCGCGCGGATCAGGACGGTCGGGATCATTTCCTTGTCGCGGACGACAAGTTTCTGTTCCTCCCGGCTTCGCACGTAGATCTTTTCGTTGGCGGGGTTGAGGGTCATTGGTCGTTCTCCTCCCGTTATTCCGCAGGTTGCACGGCCGTTTCAGGCACGCGGGTGATGGTGATTGCAGGCTCGGACACGGCGGTCTGGGCCGCATCCGACAGGATCTTCGCCACGGTGCGCGCATCGGGGATGCAGCGCAATGCGGGTTGAGTATGCTTCATCTTCCACGGGCGCACATGCGGCCATGTCATGAGGTAGCTGAAGCCCATGCCGCCCTCTGGTTTCATCTCGAGCGCGATAGTCCCGTGGCCGGATTTCCGGACACCGAGGCTGGCGTTGTCGACCTGCTTGAACGGCAGGTTGAGTGTCATGGTCAGCGCCGCACCGATCCGCATGGCGACGCGCTTGTTGGTAATCGTGTAGACGGTGGCCTTGGCTTGCACGAAGCCCACCAGCATCAGAAGGGCACAAACGATAGCCCCGAGGACAAGGAAGAAGGACGCCGCCGTGGCGCTTGCAGTCCATGTCTCGGTGGCCGCGCCCGCCGTGGTCCGCCAGGCGAACAGAAACGCGAAGTATCCTGCGACCCACCACAGGCTCAGGGCTTCTTTCGTCAGCGCCCACCAAGAGGGCTGCCCCTGCCAGAGGATATGTTCCCCGTCCGGCAGCTTCTGGGGCAATCCACGGACCGGCTCGGTCTGGAAGTCGTCGTGGTCGTGCGGCATTCTGGTTCCTCCTGTCTGGCTGCCCGGTCAAAGCAGCGGTTCGGCCCGCTTGTCGTCGGCGTAGAGGATGCCCGCGCCATAATAGGCCGAGATCTTCTCTTCCTCGAGCTTGGTCACCTGCGTCGAGGATTTGGTCAGCGGAACGCCTGCGAAGTGACGCCCGTGGATTGAGTTGATCGTGACGCGGCGCCAGATCTGGCAGAAGTGGATCGGCACAAGACGCGTGCCGCCGCCATGGTCTTCGTCCAGCGCGATCTCGAGGTAGCGGACGAGTTGTTCGGGCGCATCGATCCACATGTCGGACACGGTGCCGACCGTCTCGCCATCTCCCGCTACGACAACCAATCCGCGCGGATCGCGCCCCGCACTGACGCGATAGCTTTCAGTTGCGGCCATCGGCACGATCTTGGCGTGTCCGTGACCGTCCAGTTCCGGCTCGTCCCGGCGCGGCGTCCATGCGCCCGATCCGATACCGGCGGCCATCGCGTCGCCCTTGGGGATGTAGGGGAAACCATGCGATTTCGCCGTGGGCTCCATCACGTCGTCAAGGTTCATGCGGCGATGAGCGTCCTCGTTCTCCTGGGACGGCACGGTCACATCGGAACGGCCATGGGGCATGAGGAAGGTCTTGGGTTCAGGCACCGGGAACGGCCCCTGGTTCGGCGCGGCAGTGCCGTCGTCGTTCTCAAGCGGAAAGCCTTCGCGCATGTTCTCCGTCTGAAGGTAGTAGATCAGCAGCGCGAAGAAGATCCAGAACAGCCAGATCGAGAGGCTGGCCAGGTCGAAGTTCCCGAAGAATGCGTTTTCCATGGCGTGGGTCCTTTTAGGTGGGGAGGTCGGCGAGGCCGATCTTGGCCCCCCCATCCGAGGTTGTGGTCGTCCGCGTTTCAAGATGTGTGCGCACCAGCGGCCCAAGGGCCACGAGGGTCGCGAAAAGCAGCAGGATCTCGAGGTGGTAGACAACGGAATATCCCGTCGCCGCCGTCCCGAGGGCTTCGCCAAGGTGTCCAGACAGGGCGAGATGGTTGACGCCGTCGCGGATCGCTCCGCCGATGGCGATGGAAAGGCCGGCCGCCGTGGCCTGCGCCGCGCCCCAGGCGCCAAGGGCCAAGCCACGGCCCGCCACATCGCTGGTGGGCATGGTCATGGCGGCCGTCAGGGTCGCGACCGAGAAAAGTCCGCCGCCGAAGCCGATGGCGCAGGCCCCGAAGAAGAACAACTCGGACGAGGCCATGGGATTGGAAAAGATCACGGCGCAAAACGCCAGAAGGCCGGCCAGAAGCCCCCGCCCGGCCATGCGGTAAGGGTTGATCCCGCTCGCAAGCCACTTCGCGGCAAGGGCGAAACCCGCCAGCGCGCCCAGGGCCCAGGTCGCCGTGAGAAGTGTGGTGGACGACACCGAAAGGCCCATGATTTCGCCGCCATAGGGCTCCAGGAGGACATCTTGCATGTTGAATGCCATGGTGCCGAAGAACACGACGACCAGAAGCCGCCCGGCAGTGCCGCCATTGGCGTAATCGCTCCAGGCCTCGCGGAAGGTCGGGGCGGCCGCGGCGCGTTCCGCCTTCGTCATAGGGCGCACCCGCTCCTGCTTCCACAGGGCGATCACGTTCAGCACGATGGTCAGGACCGCGACGGACTGGATCACCTGGATCAACTCCAGTGGCGTGAAATCGCGCAGCAGCCAGCCGATAACGATGGCGCTGACGCCCATGCCAACCAACAGCATCACGTAAAGCAGCGCCACGACGCGCGGGCGGGTCTCATCATTGGCGCGGTCGGCCGCCAGCGCAAGACCGGCGGTCTGCGTCATGTGCATCCCGATTCCGGTCATCACGAAAGCAATCCCTGCAAGGATCTCCCCGGCGAAGGGAATGTCGTAGGCGACATGGCTGACCTCTCCACCCAACACCAGCAACGCGGCGGGCATGATGGCGAGGCCGCCGAATTGCCACAGCGTCCCGAACCAGAGGTAGGGAATGCGCTTCCAGCCGATAGCGGATTTGTAGGTGTCGGACTTGAAGCCCAACAGGGCGCGGAACGGTGCGATCAGGACCGGCAGGGCGACCATGCAGGCGACAAGGACGGCCGGCACCTGCAATTCCACGATCATCACGCGGTTGAGGGTGCCAAGCATCAGCACGGCAGCCATCCCGACCGAGACCTGGAACAGGCTCAGCCGCAGAAGCTGCCCCAGCGGGAGATCCTCGCTCGCGGCATCCGCGAAGGGCAGGTAACGGATCGAAAGGCGCTTGAGCTTGCTCATGCCGCAAATTCCAGACAGGTGGAAATGTAGAAGCCGCGGCTGACACGCTCCACCTCGGTGATCGTGCCCTCTCCCCCTGCCAGGGCCGTTTGCTGGCCGATATCCACCGGCGCATGGGGGATCATGGTGGGCGACCGATCGGAACGGGGGAACAGGCGGCCAAGGCTCCAGAATGCCATCAGGAACGGCGTGCGCGGCGCGACGGTGAAGACAATCTTCCGTTCGACCCGCTCGGACAACCGGGCAAGGGCACGGCCGAGGTCGGGGGCCTCGTAGTAGATCATCGAATCCATCGCCACGACGTGATCGAACCTGCCAAGCGCGGGGTCCAGCATGTCGCCGGAGGTAAAGCTGACACGGTCCTGCAAGCCCTCCGGCAGGCGTTTCGCGGCGATCTCCACCAGTTGCGGAGAGATATCGATCGCCACCACCTCGGCGCCCCGCGTCGCAAGGATCTCGGTCATCGCCCCGGTGCCGCATCCGGCATCGAGGATTCGCATCCCCGTCATGTCCATCGGCAGGCGCGACAACATGATCGCACGCATCCGGTCGCGACCTTCGCGCACGGTCTGGCGAATCCCCGAAACCGGCTCATCGGATGTCAGCCGCTCCCACGTCCGGGTCGCGGTGCGGTCGAAATAGGCCTCAACCCGGTTGCGGGTGGCATCATATGTGGGGGTTCCCACCATGTCAGTCGAATCCCAGCAGTTCGAAGATATGGCGATCCTCCAGCGGCGCGGGAGCCAGCGGGTCGGTGCCCGCCCAAAGTGCCTCGGCCAGACGAATATACTCGGCGCGGCATTCCACGATGTCCTGGTCGTCGGGCATCTCGAACAGGGTCTTCTTTTTCAGGCGCGATCGACGGATGGCGTCCACGTCCGGCATGTGGCCGATGCGCTTGAAGCCCACGGTGTCGCAGTAGCGATCCACCTCGTTGGTATCCTTGGAGCGGTTCGCGATGCATCCCGCCAGTCGCACATTGTAGTTCTTCGATTTTGCCTGGACGGCGGCGATGATCCGGTTCATCGCATAGATGCTGTCGAAATCGTTGGCGGTCACGATGACGGCGCGGTCGGCATGTTGCAGCGGCGCGGCGAAGCCACCGCAGACCACGTCGCCAAGAACGTCGAACAGCACCACGTCCGTGTCTTCCAGAAGGTGATGCTGCTTGAGAAGTTTCACCGTCTGCCCCACGACATAGCCGCCGCAGCCGGTTCCGGCGGGCGGACCACCGGCCTCGATGCACATCACGCCGTTGTAGCCTTCGGTCACGAAATCCTCGGGGCGCAGTTCCTCGGCGTGGAAATCGACATCCTTGAGGATGTCGATGACAGTCGGTTGCAGGTGGCCGGTCAGGGTGAACGTGCTGTCATGCTTGGGGTCGCAACCGATCTGAAGCACCTTCTTGCCGAGCTTCGAGAAAGCGGCGGACAGGTTCGACGATGTCGTCGATTTTCCGATCCCCCCCTTGCCATAGACCGCGAAGACCTTCGCGCCCTCGATCTTCATGTCGCTGTCCTGGTGGACCTGCAGCGACCCTTCGCCATCCAACCCCTTCAGGATCGGCGGAGAGCTGATGCCGCGTGCGGCAAGGCCCGAGGCTTCGCGCATCGCAGCGCGGGCGGCGGGGGGGCTTTTGTCGTCCAGCATCGTCATTCTCCTATTCAGCGGCCACGTTGAGACCTTCGAGAGTATCCTCGAGCTCGTCCGCGCCAGCTTGCAGCGCGGCCAAGGTGGCCTCATCGGGTTGCCAGTAATTGCGTTCATGGGCCTCCAGCAGGCGGTTCGCCATGCGGGCGCTGGCCTGCGGGTTCAATGCGGCCAGACGGCGGCGCATCTCCTCGTCCAGCACGAAGGTTTCGGTCAGGCGCTGGTAGACCCACGGATCGACCTGGCCCGTCGTTGCCGACCATCCCAGCGTGTTGGTAACCTGCGCCTCGATCTGGCGAACGCCCTCGTGGCCGTGCTTGAGCAATCCCTCGAACCATTTCGGGTTCAAACTGCGCGAGCGGGTTTCAAGCGCCACCTGCTCCTGCAGGGTGCGCACCTTGCCGTCGCCGCGGGTCTGGTCACCGATGAAGACGGGCGCGCTTTGGCCACCCTTCGCCCGTTTGACTGCGCGGGCAATCCCGCCAAGCGTGTCGAAATAATGGTCCACCGTGGTGACGCCCAGTTCGACCGATTCAAGGTTCTGGTAGGCAAGATCGACATCTTTCAGGGCATGTTGCAGCAGGCCCGCGTTCTTTCGCGCTTTGCCATCCATGCCATAGGCAAAGCTCTTGCGTGCCTCGTAGGCATCGGCCAACTCGTCTTCCTCGCCCCAGGCGGAACTGTCGACCAGCAGGTTGACGTTGGAACCATAAGCTCCTTCGGCATTGGAAAACACGCGCAAGGCGGCCTCTTCCATGCCGACGCCCATCTTCTGGGCATAGTCGATCGCATGGGCGCGCACGAAATTCCGATCGGTCGGCTCATCCGCCGTGGCGGCCTTGTAGGCGGCTTCTGCCAGCATCTTGGTCTGCAACGGCAGCAGGTCCCGGAAGATGCCCGACAACGTCATCACGACATCGATGCGCGGACGGTCCATCTGCTCCAGCGGGATCAGATCGGCACCACACAGGCGGCCATAGCTGTCGAAACGCGGCTTGGCGCCCAACAGGGCCAGCGCCTGCGCAATCGGGCCGCCATCGGATTTGATGTTGTCGGAGCCCCACAGAACCAGCGCCACGGACCGCGGCATGGTGCCGGCCGCCTCGATCAACCGTTGCGCCTGCTTCGCGCCGTCCTGCAAGGCGAAGGCGGTCGGCATACGGAACGGATCGAAGGCGTGGATGTTCCGGCCCGTCGGCAGGACCTCGGGCGAACGGATCAGGTCGCCGCCGGGAACCGGCTCTATGAACCGCCCCTCCAGCGCGCGCATCAGGGCCGGCAATTCGCTGTCCTCGCGCAGAAGCCTTTCGACCCGATCCTGCGTTTCAGGATCTTGATCCGCCATGATCTTGAGGTGTTCGACAATTTCATCGGACGACATCGGCTTGCCAAGGATGTGCAGGCCATCGGGGATCAGCGCGCTTTCGGTCTCCAGCAGCGTCAGCCACAAATCGTCGGGATTGGTGCCGTCCAGATCGACCGCCTGCGCCTGCGTCTCGATCAGGATCGCCAGTTCCGCCGCCTCGGGGGCGTCGGGCGCAAGCCCGCGCCAGCGGGTCAGGCTGTCCTTCAACTCCATCAGGCCCTTGTAGAGGCCTGCAGACGCCAGTGGCGGCGTCAGATGGGTGATCGTCACGGCGTTGGAGCGGCGCTTGGCCAGCGTCGCCTCGGACGGGTTGTTGGAGGCATAGAGGTAGATGTTCGGCAACTCGCCGATCAACCGGTCGGGCCAATCCCGCGCGCCAAGCCCGGCCTGTTTGCCAGGCATGAATTCCAGCGCGCCATGCATGCCGAAATGCAGCAGGACATCGGCCTCGAACGTGTTGCGCAGCCACATGTAGAAGGTGGCAAAGGCATGCGTGGGCGCGAAGCCGGTCTCGAACAGCAGCCGCATCGGGTCGCCCTCGTAACCGAACGTGGGCTGGACGCCGACAAAGACATTGCCCAGTTGCTTGCCAAGGACGAACACACCACGCCCGTCGGACTGGATCTTGCCCGGCGCAGGCCCCCACACGGCCTCGATCGCGGCCAGCGGCGGGCAGTTGCGCACGATGGTGTCGGCATCGACATGGGCGGCGACATTCGCCTCCTGCCCGTATTGCTTGGCATTGCCCTGCAGCACGGCCTGCCGAAGCGCATCGACCGAGGCGGGGACGTCCACGTCATACCCGCGCCCGGACAGGCTCTGAAGCGTGTTGAAGAGACTTTCGAAAACACTGAGATAGGCGGCCGTTCCGATGGCGCCGGCATTCGGCGGAAACCCGAACAGCACGATCCCGACCTTCTTGTCGGCATTCGCCATGCGCCGCAGCAGCGCCAGCCGCTTCACCTTCTCGACCAGCGACACGACCCGCTCCGGGCAGGGCGCCATGGCCTTGGTATCCGACACCCGCGAACACATGAGCTGGCAGCCCTGGCACCCGTCGGTCCCGTGACGGCCACCGAAGACCGTGGGATTGGTCGCGCCGTCGATCTCGGGCAGGGCCACAAGCATCGTCGTCTCCACCGGTCCCAGCCCGCCAGAAGACCCGGCCCATTGGCCCAGAGTCTGGAACTCGATCGGATGCGCGGCGATATAGGGCACGTCGAGCCCCTTCAGGACTTCGACGGCGGCGGGGCTGTCGTTATAGGCAGGCCCACCGATCAGGCTGAACCCGGTCAACGACACGAGGGCATCGATCTTGCCGTCGAAATAGGCGGAAATCGCCGGGCGCGCGTCGAGCCCACCGGCGAAGGCGGGAATGACGGCAAGGCCAGCGCCCTGCAACTGGCGGATGACGGCATCATAATGTGCCGTGTCCGAGGCCAGCACGTAGGATCGCATCATCAACACGCCAACGGTGGCGATCGGGTCCTTCGGTTGGGGCAACAGGGCCGCATCGGTCGTGATGTGATGTCCCGGAAGATCCGGGTGGAACAGGCCGACATCGGGATAATCGATCGGCGCTGCGGCAACGGCGCCCCGAAAGCTCTTGTCGCTGGCATAGCGGCCCACAAGGAACCGCACCATCTGCTCCACGTTGTCGTCGGACCCGCCAAGCCAGTATTGCATGGTCAGGAACCAGGCGCGCAGGTCCTGTGCCTTGCCGGGAATGAACTTCAGGATCTTGGGCAGGCGGCGCAGCAACTTCATCTGCTTCTCGCCGGAATTGGCGGAGGGCTCTTTCGAACCGCGCAGCTTCTTCATCAACTTCATCGGGCCCGAGGCGGGCTTGGTCATGTCCAGATCGCCCATCCGGGTCAACTGGACGACGTCCTTGGCCGACACCAGGCCGACCATGGCATCGCAATGGTCGCGACGGGCTTCCAGATCCGGCAGGATGGCGCGGATATGCTCCTCAAGGAACAGCATGTTGGCGACGATGATGTCGCCATGCTTCACGGCCAGCCGCGCTTCCTCCAGGGCTTGCGCGTTCTCGGCCCATTCCGCGGCGGCATGCACCGAGACATTCAGACCGGGAAATTGCCGCGTCAGGCGACCCGAAACGCGCGCGGCAGGACCGGCCACGTGGCTGTCCATCGTGACGATAACGACCCGGTAGCCGGGGATATGATCGCTGTCACCGCGCATAATGGGCTTTCGCCTCGTAAAGGGTGTCGACGCTGATCTCGGACAGACCGCGCTCGGTCGCGTAGATCTCCGTGTTGCGGCGGGCCTTGCCGCGCACGAAGAAGGGGATTTTCTTCAGTTCCCGCTCGGCATCGGAAAGCCAGACCATGACATCGCTGCCCGTCTGTTCATGGGATTGCGCCGAACCCGCTACCGCGCCCTCATTCATCTTGGCAGAAAAACTCCGGGGGGGCTGCGCAGCAGCGGGGGGCTGGCCCCCCTCCACCGGCTTCGGTGCATGGCCGCCGTGGTGGCTGGGTCCGGCCTCGTCGTGGAACTCGAAGTCTTCGCGGAACATGGCAAGCAGGTGCTCTTCCAGCCCCATCACCAACGGATGGATCCATGTGTCGAAGATTACATTGGCGCCCTCCCACCCCATCTGGGGGGAATAGCGCGCCGGGAAATCCTGCACATGCACGGGGGCCGAGATCACGGCGCAGGGAATGCCCAGTCGCTTGCCGATATGGCGCTCCATCTGCGTGCCGAGGATCATCTCGGGGGCAGCGTCCTCGATGGCCTTCTCGACTTCGAGGTAATCGTCGGTGACCAGCGCGCTCACGCCGAACGCCTTGGCCAGCGCGCGGATCGGACGGGCGAATTCGCGGTTGTAGCAGCCAAGGCCCACGACCTCGAACCCCATCTCGTCGCGGGCGATGCGGGCGGCGGCGATCACATGGGTCGCGTCACCGAACACGAACACGCGCTTGCCGGTCAGGTAGGTGCTGTCGACCGAACGCGACCACCAGGGCTGGCGCAGGCGCGACAGGTCCGTCCTGGGCTCAACACCGCACAACAGTGCCACTTCCGCAACAAAATCATGGGTTGCCCCGACGCCGATGGGAACGGTCTTCGTAAAGGGCTGACCAAACGTCTTTTCGAGATGTCGCGCGGCGGTTTCGGCGTGTTCGGGATACATCACCACGTTGGCATGGGCCGCGCCAAGCCGCGTGATATCCTCGGGCGTCGCGTCGAACGGCGCCACGACGTTCACACCGATCCCCATCTCGTAGAGCAGGCCCTTGATTTCCTCGATGTCGTCGCGATGGCGGAAGCCAAGGGCGATCGGCCCGAGGATGTTGACCGTCACCTCCGGCGTGCGCGCCACCGGACCGGCCAGCGCGCGGACGATCTGGTAGAACGTCTCGTCCGAGCCGAAGTTTTCCTTGCGTTGGTAGGACGGCAGTTCCAGCGGGATCACCGGCACCGGGATCTGCATGGTTTCGGCAAGACCGCCGGGATCGTCCTGGATCAGCTCGGCGGTGCAGGACGCGCCGACGATGATCGCCTGGGGCTTGAAGCGGTCATAAGCGTCCTGGCAGGTCTTCTTGAATATACCTGCCGTGTCCTCGCCCAGATCGCGGCCCTCGAACGTGGTGTAGCTGACGGGCGGGCGATGATTGCGCCGTTCGATCATGGTGAACAGCAGGTCGGCATAGGTATCGCCCTGCGGCGCGTGCAGCACGTAGTGCAGGCCCTTCATGGCGGTGGCGACGCGCATGGCGCCGACATGGGGCGGGCCTTCATATGTCCAGACCGTCAGCTTCATTCGGCCGCCTCCAGCTTCAGGAGGGCGCGGCGGCGGATCGGGCGCGAAAACAGCCCCGCAAGATCGCCGGCCTGTTCGTAGAAATGCACGGGCGTGAAGACCAGTTCGATGGCCCACTTGGTGGTCAGACCCTCGGCCTCCAGCGGATTGGCGAGGCCCAGGCCGCAGACCGTCAGGTCGGGCCGGGCGGCGCGCACGCGGTCAAGTTGTTTATCGACGTCCTGACCTTCGGAGATGACCGGCCCGGTCGGGATAAGGTCAAGATCAGGCGCGACAAGAGCCTTGTGGATGTAGGGCTGACCGATCTCGATCGCCTCCATGCCACATTCGCGGGTCAGGAAACGGGCAAGCGGAATTTCCAGCTGGCTGTCGGGCATGAAGAAGATGGTCTTGCCGTGAAGCGCCTTGGACGCATTGGCGATGGCCGTGCGCGCGCGGGCGCGCGGAGCTTCGGTGACCCGCTCGAACGTGGCGTCGTCGACGCCGAATTCGTCGGCGATGGCGCGCAGCCAAAGGGTCGTGCCCTCCTCGCCGAAGGGAAACGGCGCCGGGATCATCCGCGCTCCGCGCCGCGTCAGGGCGGCGGCAGTATCACCGAGGAAGGGTTGCAGACAGGCAAAGACGGTGTTGGGGCCAACGCCCGGCGTCTGCGACGTGCGGGGGGCGGGCAGGACGCGGATCGGGCCGATGCCCATCTGCGTCAGCAAGCTCACGGCCTGATCCTCGACCACATCGGGCAAGGCTCCGACCAGCAGCAATTCGCGCGCCTCTGTCGCGGGCAGGACCGGCACCATGGAGGCAAGACAGGCATCCTCGCCCTGGGTGAAGGTCGTCTCGATCCCCGATCCGGAATAGTTCAGCACCCGCACATGGGGGGCATGGACCTGTGTCAGGCGCTCGGCCGCGCGGGCGAGGTCCAGCTTGATGACCTCAGACGGGCAGGATCCGACGAGGAAAAGCTGCTTGATATCCGGGCGGCGCGACAACAGGCGGGCGACCTCGCGGTCCAGTTCCTCGTGGGCGTCGGCCATCCCCGCGAGGTCGCTTTCTTCAAGGATCGCGGTGCCGAAGCGCGGTTCGGCGAAGATCATCACGCCCGCCGCCGATTGCAGCAGATGCGCGCAGGTGCGCGATCCGATGACGAGGAAAAACGCGTCCTGCATCTTGCGATGCAGCCAGATGATGCCGGTCAGGCCGCAGAATACTTCGCGCTGGCCGCGTTCCTTCAGGATCGGCGCATCGCGGCAGGAGGTCGCGGGGATCTTCGCCGGCGTCGTCATGCGCCCCCCTCCGCGTCCAGGCGGGCGCGGCGCAACTTCCAGAGGAACTGACCGGCATTGATGATGTAGGCCGCGTAGGCGCACAGCGCGATGGCCATCTGCATGTCCGCCGGCCAGCCGCTCAGAAGCGCCCAGACATAGGTCAGGTGCAGCGCGATGACCGCGAAACTGAAGACGTCCTCCCAGAAGAAGGCGGGCGCGAACAGCCATTGGCCGAACACGACCTTCTCCCAGATCGCGCCCGTGACCATGATGGTCAGCAGAAGCGCCGTCTTCAGGATGATGGAAGCGGTTGCCGCGTCATATCCCGCGCCGGTGGCAAGGTAGCGCAGCACCAGCCCGAGGGAGACGAGAAACACCGCGAACTGGATCGGCGCGAGGACACCCTGAACTGTCGTCCATACGGTCGCATCACGACGCTCCCGTTCCTGGGACGTGTAAAGCTGTCGGTTGGGCAGCCCTGTGGTCGCATCGCTCGGCATATGTATTCGATTCCTCCCGGACCTTCCAGAAAGGTAGGGCTGGAGACATTGGAGTGTCAATCTAAACTTACACTTTTACCGGGGTCCGCACGGGCCGCTTTCCCTTGTCAGTTTACTTGGACAGGCTAATTTTTTGCTGTAATGTTTGGCGTTTCTGACGGAATCCGCCCGTGGGTTCGCCACTCGACCCGGAAAGTGTCAATTTCCGTTGACATTTGGAGGTGAATTCACAGACTGTGGGTCTCGACGACGGCCTGTTCCCGGTTGAGCAGACTCCAGCACGAGTTTTCGTGCGTCGTGAGCAAAGGTATTGGCATCACGATGGCCGACGAAGCGACAGTTCCGACCGCCGGCCTTGCCAAGACGGCAAGCGCGCATGTGCGGCACCTCGCCTGCCGGGCGATCCATCAGCTGGTCGCGCAGCAGGAGGTGAGGTCGAGCGCGCTTGTCTCCCGCCTGAACGCGCTGAGCGATGCGTTCCTGTCCGACTCTGCCGAGGCACGACATGCCATGTTCGCGCGGATGCGCAGCGACGGCATGGAAACGCCCGAGATGATCGACCTGATCATCCCCGAAGTGGCCCGTATCCTGGGCCAAAGGTGGGCCGACGATACCCTCAGCTTCGCGGACGTGACCATCGGATCGGCCCGTTTGCAGGAAACCGTCCGTGCGCTTGTGGCGCGGGAAATGACATCGACCGTCGGCGGGCGAAACAGCACCTATCGTCTGCTGAATTCCACCGGGACACGGCGCATCCTGATGCTGATCCCAAGGCCGGAGCAGCATACGCTTGGGGCCTTCGTCGCCGCGGATCAATTCCGCCGGCTGGGGTTCGAAGTGGACGTCGTGGTGGATCTCCACCCGCGTCAGGTCGCGTTCAAGCTCAGAAAAGCGCGCTATGCCATGATCGGAATATCGGTCGCGGGGCGCAGAACCCTTGCATCCGCAAGGGAATTGGTGGAAACAGCGCGAGCAACCGTGACGCGGGTGACCCCGATTGTGCTCGGCGGCTCCCTCATCGGGACCGATCAGGATTTGAAGAAGACGACGGGCGTCGACCACATTGCGAAAAGCGTGTGCGAGGCCTTGGAATTGAGCGGACTGCATACCGTGGAGATTGACCCTCCGCTCAGAACGGTTGTCAGTCTTACAGCGTAAGCGAACGATCATTGAAAGTTATGCGTTCTTATGAACACTCGTGGATCAGATTTTTGGGATCAGCCCTCGACGCCCAATATCGGGCTCGAGCAGTTCAATGAAATCGTCACTACCGCTGCCGACCTCGCGATCGTCGTCGATACCCAGGGCAAGGTGCATTCGATCATCACCAACCCGCTGAACCCGACCCTCGGGCGCCTGGACCATTGGAAAGACCGCAATATCCGCGAATTCACGGCCGAAGACAGCCTGCCCAAGCTGGAGGCGCAGCTTTCCGCGTATCGCGAAGGACGCAAGCCCAAGGTCGACGTCATCGAGGTAAATCACCACGACAACGCGAACTGGGAATTCCCGATCCGCTACACCCTGCACAAGACCGCGCAGAAGGATATCATCCTGATGCTGGGGCGCGATCTGCGCCCGATCGCGGAATTGCAGCACCGGTTGGTCAAGGCGCAACTGGCGCTGGAAAAGGATTACGAGACCCACCGCGATTACGAAACGCGCTACCGGGTCATCATGGAGGCCGCGCGCGATGCGCTGGTGCTGGTCGACGTCACGTCGGGCCGTATCATCGACGTGAACTCCGCCGCAGCCCAGGTATTCGGTGCCGAGGCGGAACTGCTGACCGGCTCGGCCTTCACGCAGGAATTCGAAGGCCGCCGCCGGGGTGAATTCATCGAAGGCCTCGTGATCGCTGCCGGGGACGAAACGGCGCAAGCCGTGACCGCGCAAACGCGCCGGTCGGAAACCAATGTCGCCCTTCATCCGATGGTTTTCCGCGCCGCCGGGGACAAGACCCTGCTGTGCCGGATCGAAGTTTCCGGCTCGACCGAAACGGTCGCCGCGGAACTGGCGCAGATGTTGTCCGCGCTTTACCGCGACGGCGCCGACGCGATCGTCTTCACCGACAACCTTGGCGTCATCCGCTCGGCCAACGTCGCATTCCTGAACCTGTGCGAGACCGGGCAATTGTCCGATGTCCGGGGCAAGTCGCTGGCGGATTACCTCGCGCGTGGGTCCGTGGATCTCAAGGTCCTGATCGACAACGCCGCGCGCAACAAGCGGATGCGGCTCTATTCCACGCGGCTGGAGGGGGCCTTCGGCTCTCAACTCTCGGTAGAGTTGTCGGCAACCCACCTGACCGGTGCGGGAAGTTCCGGCTTCGCCTTCGTCCTGCGCGATAGCACCCGCATGGAAGTCGTCCGGGAACCCAAGGGCGGAACCCTCGCCGGGGCCGGCACGATGTCGGACGACGCGATGCGCAACGTGATGGATCTGGTGGGATCGTCCCCGCTCAAGGACATCGTCGCTGCAACCACCGATGTGGTGGAAAAGATGTGCATCGAAACCGCGGTGGAGCTGACCGACAACAACCGCGTCGCGGCGGCCGAGATGTTGGGCCTGTCGCGCCAATCGCTCTACGTCAAGTTGCGCAAATACGGCCTGCTGGCGAAGAACGATAGCGGCAAGTCCAACTAGACCGTCAACTTGTCTTTACACTTGCCGACTCGAGAGGTGTCAGTCTAACCTGACACTATGAGTGTAACGACCGAACTCACCACCTCCGACCCCCCCCGATCGCTGCCCGAACCCCGGGCGGTGCTGACCCTTCTGAAGCCGATCACCTGGTTCCCGCCGATGTGGGCCTACCTGTGCGGCGCGGTCTCCGTGGGCGTCGCGCCATCGGGCCATTGGCTGTTGCTCGGGCTGGGCGTCGTGCTGGCCGGCCCCATCGTCTGCGGGATGAGCCAGGCCGCGAACGATTGGTGCGACCGCCATGTCGATGCCATCAACGAACCGCACCGCCCGATCCCGTCGGGCCGCATTCCGGGCCGCTGGGGTCTGTGGATCGCGCTGGCCATGTCGGTCTTCGCCGCCTTCGTCGGCCTCGCCCTCGGACCATGGGGCTTCGCGGCGACGCTGGTCGCCATCGCCGCCGCCTGGGCCTATTCGGCCGAACCGGTGCGCCTGAAACGGTCGGGCTGGTGGGGGCCGGGCCTTGTCGGCCTCAGCTACGAGTCTCTGCCATGGTTCACCGGCGCGGCGGTGTTGGCGGCAGGCGCGCCGTCCTGGCAGATTGTCGGCGTCGCTCTGCTCTATGGCATCGGCGCCCATGGCATCATGACCCTCAACGATTTCAAGGCACTGGAGGGGGATCGCCAGATGGGCGTGAACTCCCTGCCCGTCACCCTGGGGCCTCGGCGCGCCGCGATACTGGCCTGCTGGGTCATGGCCGTGCCGCAACTTGCGGTGATCGGACTCCTCGTGGCATGGGGACAGTCCTGGTTCGCGCTCGCCATCGCGGCCAGCGTCGCCGCGCAGCTTGCGGCCATGCGGGTTCTGCTGCGCGATCCAAAGGGCAAGGCGCCGTGGTATAACGGCACGGGCGTGATGCTCTACGTGCTTGGCATGATGGTGACGGCATTCGCACTCAGGGGGCTTGCATGACACTGGGCTGGGGCGGCATCGCACGACTTTGTATTTGCAACATGGCCATCGGCGGGCTTGCAGCACTTCCGGTCAATCTGTTCAACCGCCTGATGACCGTGGAACTGGCCTGGCCCGCGCTGCTGCCCGGCCTGCTGGTGGCGTTGCATTACGGGGTGCAGATGACCCGGCCCTATTGGGGCCACCGGTCGGACGCGAAGGGCGGGCGCACGCCGTTCATCCTTGGCGGGGTGGCCTGTGTGGGCATCGGGCTTGTGCTGACCGCGTACGGCATCGCCTACCTGACCGGCCCGCTGGCGCTGGCGGTCTGGATCGCAGCCTATGCGCTGATCGGCCTTGGCATCGGGGCTGCGGGCACCTCGTTCCTGGCGCTGCTGGCCACCGCCGTGCCGGACGCGCGCAAACCGGCCGCCGCAACCTTCGCATGGCTGACGCTGATCTTCGGGGCCATCGTCGCCTCCATCGGGACCGGCATCGCGCTCGACCCCTATTCCGGCGAGCGTCTGATGGCCGTGGTTCCCGTGGTCGCGCTTGTCGCGATGCTTCTGGCACTGCTGGCGACCTGGGGGATCGAGGCGAAACTGGGCGCCGGCTCCACCGCAACCCCAACCCCCGTGGAACCGCGCCTGATGTCGGCGCTCCGCGACACATGGGCCGATCCCGCCGCGCGTGCCTTCACCGGTTTCGTGTTCCTGTCGATCCTCGCCTTCTACCTCAGCGAATTGGTGCTGGAGCCGTTCATGGGCCATGTCCATGGCCTCGCGCCCGATGACTCCACCAAGCTCGGCGGCGGCAAGGATGGCGCGGCGCTGCTGGGCATGATCGGCGCGGGCGCGCTCAGCACGTTCCGGATCGGATCCTTGCGGGCCTGCGCGGTGGTCGGCTGCGTGGTGTCCGCCATGGGCCTGACCGGCCTTGGCCTGGGCTTCGCGCTGCTGCCCTTCACCATGGTGCTTGGCCTTGGCAACGGCCTGTTCGTCGTGGGCGCCATCGGCTCCATGATGCGGCTCGCATCCGAACGCGAAGGCGCGGCCGGCACCCGGATGGGCGTCTTCGGCGCGGCGCAGGCGATCGCCGCCGGTCTGGCCGGGCTGATCGCCACCGGCATCCTCGATCTCGCCCGCCTCGCCCTCCCGATGGAGGCCGCCTATGCCACCGTCTTCGGGATCGAAGCGGTGCTGTTCCTCGCTGCCGCGCTTGTCGCGGCGCGGCTTCTTGATGCGCGGACACCCATGCCGCAAATCCAACCGGGAGAATGACGATGATCTATGACGCCATTGTTGTCGGCGGCGGGCCCTCGGGCGCCACGGCTGCGGAAGACCTCGCCCGCTCGGGTCATACGGTCGCGCTGATCGATCGGGCCGGTCGCATCAAGCCCTGCGGCGGGGCCATACCCCCGCGCCTGATCGCGGATTTCTTCATCCCCGACGACCAGATCGTCGCGAAGATCACGACGGCGCGGATGATCTCGCCGACGAAACGGCGCGTCGATATTCCCATCGAGAACGGCTTCGTCGGCATGGTCGACCGCGAGCATTTCGATGAATTCCTCCGCCTGCGCGCGCAAGAAGCCGGGGCAGAACGGTTCACCGGCACCTACACCAGGATCAGCCGCGACAAGGTCGGCACCCATGTCCATTTCCGCGACAAGACCACGGGCGAGGATGCGCTCCTGACCGGCAAGATCGTGATCGGCGCCGATGGTGCGCGGTCCAATATCGCCAGGTCCGAGGTGGCCGGTGGCGACAAGATCCCTTACGTGATCGCCTATCACGAGATCATCGAAAGCCCCGGCCCGCGCGGCGAGTATGACCCGGCGCGCTGCGACGTGATCTATGATGGCGCGATCAGTCCCGATTTCTACGGCTGGGTGTTTCCCCATGGGAAATCCGCCAGCGTCGGCATGGGCTCCATGGTCAAAGGCGTCGATCTGAAGGAGGCCACGGCCGCCCTGCGCGTCGCCTCCGGCCTCGACGATTGCCGCACGATCCGCCGCGAAGGCGCGCCGATCCCGCTCAAACCGCTGGACCGTTGGGACAATGGTCGCGACGTGGTGCTGGCAGGCGACGCGGCGGGCGTCGTGGCGCCATCCTCGGGCGAGGGCATCTACTACGCCATGGTGGGGGGCCGCGTCGCCGCGACCGCCGCCGCCGCCTGCCTGCAAACCGGCCGCGTGAAGGATCTGCAACTTGCCCGCAAGCTGTTCATGCGCGAGCACAAGAGCGTCTTCAAGGTGCTGGGGGCGATGCAGAACGCCTATTACCGCAGCGACGAACGGCGCGAACGCTTCGTGACGCTCTGCCACGATGTCGACGTCCAGCGCCTGACATTCGAGGCCTACATGAACAAGAAGCTGGTCAAGGCGCGCCCGCTCGCCCATATCAAGATCGGCATCAAGAATTTGGCCCACCTGACCGGGATCGTATCCGCGACACGCGCATGACCATTCACATTCCCACCTGGATCGACGGCACGCTTCAGCCTGTGGAGAAGCTGGAGGCGCATCAGCGCGGACTGAAGCACAAGGCGATTTCCGTGTTCCTGTTGCGCGACGGCGACGTGCTGCTGCAGCGCCGCGCCCTGGGGAAATACCACACGCCGGGGCTTTGGGCGAACACCTGCTGCACCCATCCCCAGTGGGAGGAAAGCGCCCTCGACTGTGCCACGCGCCGACTGCAGGAGGAACTTGGGATCGCCGACGTGCCGCTGTCCTTCCGCGATACCGTCGAATACCGGGCCGATGTGGGCAATGGCCTGGTCGAGCATGAAGTTGTGGATATCTTTGTGGGCGAACTTCCGAAAGGTGTGGAGCCTGTGATGAATCCCGACGAGGTCATGGACACGATCTGGCGGCCGCTGGACGGGTTGGCGCTGGAGGTGATGCGCGCACCCCGCACCTTCACGCCGTGGTTGCAGATCTACATGCGCGATTATGCTCAGATCATCTTCAGCGCAGAGGCCCAGATCTGAGGGCTGCCCCGGACGGACGAATCTGCTAGCATCCTTCACATCCCGATACGGGTTCAGGAGATCCGGATGAGCCGTCTATTCCCACTCGCCCTCGCCCTTCTGCTGGCACCTGCCGCAGCGCAGGCACAACAACTGATCGGACGCTACTACGCGCTGCTTGGCCCGCAGGATCACGTGAACAGTTCGGGCGCACGGCTCACGGATTTCGGCGCGATCCTGCAACAGGACCGGGCCAATTATCACCGCTTTGGTCGGGCCGAGGCGGAAGACCAGTTCGATCCGATCTTCGGCAACGCACAGCAGCGCGCGCGCATCCCGTCGATCTGGACGCTGGGACCGAGCGCAAGCGGGATCCCGGCCTTCGTCGCCTCGGGAAACACGTCCTATGTCTATGTCGAGATCTACGGTTTCGGCTCCACGCCGTCCTATATCGTGGTGCACCAGGGCGCGGGTTAGGCCCGCGCTGCCAGAACCTCCACGCCCATGGCCGCAAGGGCCGCGGCGGCGATATCACCGGCGGTCAGGCCCGCATCGGCATACATGTCACCCGGGCTGGCCTGGTCGATGAAACGGTCGGGCAAGTGCAAGCTGCGAACGGCGCAGCGGCCGTCAAGTTGACCGCTGGCGGCAAGGTGATGCAGCACGATCCCGCCGAAGCCCAGCATCGCGCCCTGCTCCACCGTGATCAGGGCCGCATGCCGATCCACCAGACGATCCACCAGGTCGGTATCCAGCGGCTTGGCGAAGCGCGCATCGGCGATCGTCACGCTCAGGCCGCGCGCCTCCAGCTCCCGCGCGGCGTCGGTCGCTTCCGCCAGATGGGCCCCGAAGGACAGGATCGCGACGTCGCGGCCGTCCTGGATCACGCGGCCCCGGCCGATCTCCAGCACCTCGCCCGCGTCCGGCAACGCCACGCCGGTCCCCTCCCCGCGCGGATACCGCAGGGCGATGGGGCCGCTGTCATGGGCGGCGGCGGTGGCCATCATGTGCACCATCTCGGCCTCGTCGGCGCAGGCCATCACGGTCATGTTGGGAAGCGCGGCAAGATAGCCGATATCGAAGGCGCCCGCATGGGTGGGACCGTCGGCGCCGACCAGCCCCGCCCGGTCGATCATGAACCGCACCGGCAATTTCTGCAAGGCGACGTCATGGACCACCTGGTCATAGCCGCGCTGGAGGAAACTGGAATAGATCGCGCAGAAGGGTTTCAGCCCACCCGCCGCCATCCCGGCGCTGAACGTCACGGCGTGCTGTTCGGCGATCCCCACATCGAAGACGCGCTTTGGAAACACCTTCTGCATCGTCGCAATCCCGGTGCCGCCCGGCATGGCGGCGGTGACGCCGACGATCCGGTTATCCGTCTCTGCCATGCGCAACAGGGTCTTTCCGAAGACGCCGGTGTAACTTGGCGCGTTTGGGGCGGATTTCGCCTGCACGCCGGTGGCCACGTCGAACTTGGCGACCCCGTGGTAGCAATCGTCCGACAGCTCGGCCGGGGAATAGCCCTTGCCTTTCACGGTCACCGCATGGATCAGAACCGGCCCGTCCGCCCGGGCCTTGGCGGCGCGCAGCGTGGTCAGCAATTCGCCCATGTCATGCCCGTCAATGGGCCCGATATAGGTGAAGCCCAGATGCTCGAACAAGGTGGCCGAGGGCTGGTGGCCCGTTACCAGTTCCCGCGCGCGCTCCGCGCCCTTGCGCAGGGGCGCGGGCAGGTGCTGGGCCACGCCGTCGGCGATGTCCTTCAGGGTCGCCAGCGGCGATTTCGTGGCAAGGTCGGTCAGGTAGCGCGACATCGCACCCACCGGCGGCGCGATGCTCATTTCGTTGTCGTTGAGGATCACGAACAGCCGCTTGCCCAGGGCGCCCGCGTTGTTCAACGCCTCGTAGGCCATGCCCGCGCTGATCGAGCCGTCGCCGATCACGGCGATCGCATCGCCCGTCGCTTCCCCCAGCTCGTTCGCCATGGCAAATCCAAGTGCGGCAGAGATCGAGGTGGAGGAATGCGCCGCCCCGAACGGGTCATAATCCGACTCGGCGCGCTTGGTGAAACCGCTCAGCCCACCCTTCTGGCGCAGGGTGCGGATACGGTCGCGCCGCCCGGTCAGGATCTTGTGGGGATAGCATTGGTGGCCCACATCCCAGACCAGCTTGTCATAGGGCGTGTTGAAGACCGCGTGAATGGCAACGGAAAGCTCCACCACGCCAAGCGACGATCCCAGATGCCCGCCGGTTTGCGACACGGCGGAAATGACCTCGGCGCGCAGCTCGTCGGCGCAGGTGGCCAACTCGGTATCGCTCAAACGTCGCAGATCGGACGGATAGACGACGCGGTCGAGAATGGGGGTATTCGGGCGGTCCATGGGCGTTCTCCGTCTCGGATACGGTGGTCAGGGACTGACCGAAACCGCGATCACGTTTCCCGATGGGGGTCTGACATCCGCCGGGTCCTGGGGTGTCTGGCGACGAACCTGGGGCCCGCCGCCAGACCGCATCTCATTCGAAGGCCGAGTAGTCGGGCGGGCCTTGTGTCACGGCCAGTTCGGGCCAGTTGTGGATCACGTTGGTGCCGTTGAGCGGCTGCTGATAGCCTTGGTGGCAGGTGCGGCACGCCGCCATCGGCGCATCGCCGTACACCGGCCCAAGGCGTTCGGGCGGATACACGTCCTGCAACGGCACGAGGTAATCGGCCAGCATTTCCTGCACCATGATGATGCCAAGCGACGCGGTGCCCCATTGCGGGGTATTCTGCCCGCCATCATAGAACGCGCGGGAGTTGTGGCAGAACGTGCAGTTCACCCCCAGCGAGTTCGCGATGTAGTTCATGAAGGCATAGGTCCGCTCGGTCTGCTGGATCAGGGGATCGCCCGGCATCTGCTGTTCGCGCGACACAAGGCTGTGCACCGCGATCGGGTTGTAGCCCCCGTCGGCGGCTTCCAGCAGGTAATGCTCCAGATAGTCCGAGGGCAGCGACGTGAAGTTCGACGTCATCGTGGCCCGGTTCTGGATCCCGCTCCAGCCTTCGGCATTCGCGTTGACCGGGCTGATCCGGAACCAGATGTTGTTCGGAACCGGCTGGCCCCGGTGGCACGTGTAGCAGGTGACGCCGACCTGGTAGTTGGCGTTCACGTGGGCATCCCAGTTGGCATTGATGTTGCGCGTCATCTGCAACATCGAACGGGCGACGACCTTTGTATAGAGGTCATCGTCCGCATATATCCCATCGGCCGCATTGGCATGGCAATAGGTGCAGCCTTCATCCGGCGCGACCCACAGGGTTATCGCGTTCATCAGCCGATTGAAGTTCGCATCGGTCAGATCGCCCAGAACCTGGACGTTCTCGTAGATGTCGCCGGCCAACTCGTCTCCCGCCTCGGGGACGAAGGGCTCATCGGTGTAGAAATCTGCCACCGTCGGATCGCCCGCAGCCAGACTGCGCTCGAACTCGGCCACATGCATGCCGGTCCCCCGGGGGCCGGTCTGCATTGACGCCGTGGCATAGGGCTGCCCGAAACCGACGATCATCGCCGCGACGAACACCGCCCCCCCCACGATCCCGACGGCGATCGCCGGGCCGAAGATGTTGGTAGGATTGTCGGAATTCCACTTGTCAAACCACTTGGGAAACATGGCTCACTCCCCCCCGCGCGTGACGCCGCCGAAATCCTCGTAGCTGCCGTAGGCTTCGTAGCCATAGGGCGCCAGATAATCGGGGGCGAAGTTGTGTTCCTGGGCCCAGATGAACCAGTTGTCGACGACGGTGCCGGTCAGCAGGATCCCGATGCCGCCGGTGATCGGCGTCAGCACCGCGAACCACCAGGCCCAGCGGTGAATGCCTTCCATGGTGGCGTTGAAGCCCATGGTCCAGCGCCAGAACAGACCGGCGCGTTCCGAGGCGGTGCCCCGGTCCACGATCTGCTCCAACTCCCGGTCGCCGCCGTAGCGGGTGACGGCCAGAATGGTGGCGCCGTGCATCGCGAACAGCAGCACGGAGCCGTAGAGGAACACGATCGAAAGGCAATGGAACGGGTTGTAGTAGAGGTTCCCGTACCGGATCGAGAAGGCCGTGGTCCAGTCCAGGTGCGGGAAGATGCCGTAGGGCACCGCCTCGCTCCACGATCCCATCAGGATCGGACGAAACAGGCCAAGCACGAGGAACAGCCAGATCGCGGCCAGGAAGGCCCAGGCGATGTGCTTGCCCATCTGGTGTTCGACCGCCAACAGGTAGGTCCGCAGCCACCAGCTCATGACCGAGATCAGCAGGAAGAAGCTGGAGATGATGTACCAGCCGCCATCGTTCAGCGGCGGCATACGCAGGCCCCATTCCGGTCCCGGCGGCTCCAGCGACAGCCAGAACAGCTGCCGGATGAATTCCGGGATCGACCAGTCCACGTGGGACAGCATGTTGATGCCGACGATGTTGAACCACAACAGGCCGGTGGCAAGGCTCACAAGTCCGGCCCAGCCCAGGTATATCGGCCCCAACTGTGCATTGCCGATCCAGCCCAACAGGGTCGAAAAGCGCGATCCCTTGGTGCGTTCCCGCCAGAGCGTGCCCTGGTCGTCCATGCCGACCTCGGGGTCGCCCTGAACCTGCACCTGGGTGAAGATGTTCTGATATTCGAAGTAAGCCATGGCTCAGTTCCCTCCCACAAGAACGGGGGCGTTGGTGCCGTAGGTCGCCATGCCGGTCGTGTCATAGACCACGCCCTGATCCGGCCAGATCGGCAGGTCGAGCCACCAGTTCCACCATTCTGGCCAACCGGAGGTCCAGACCGGGCCCGAAATCACGATGCAGACCGCGCTCCAGAACACCGCCGCCAGCGCCAGCAACATGCCGACGCGGTGGATACCCAGCGTGCCGACGGAGTAGCCGATGAAATCGCGGAAGAAGGTGTCCTCGTGGTCCGGCGTCTTCATCAGCGTGCCCTTCTCGGGGTTCGCCGCTGACAGGATCAGGCCGCCATGCAGCGCCAGCGCGAAGGTCGTCGTGAAGAACAGCGTTACCGCCAGCATATGCGCCGGATTGTAGTGGAAATGCAGGTAGGAATAACCCACGTTCGACACCCAGTCGAGGTGGCTGAAGATGCCATAGGGAAAGCCGTGGCCCCAGGCGCCCATCAGAAGCGGACGGATGATGACCAGCGTGACATAGGCGAGGATCGCGAAGCTGAAGGCGAAGGGGACGTGATATCCCATGCCCAGCTTGCGACAGATCTCCACCTCGCGCAGCGCCCAGCTTACGAAGGCGCCGACCGCGCAGAACGTGATGATCTGCCAAAGCCCACCCTCCATCAGCGGCGCGAACCCAAGGCCATAGCTCAGGTCGGGCGGCGCGATGTTGATCGTCCAGGGGTTGAAGTTGCCCTGCATGGCAGCCCCCCAGAAGATCAGGATTGTGCCCAACAGGGCGAAAAAGGCGGTCGTGACACCGAAGAAGCCGACGAAGAACGGCCCCACCCAGAAGTCGAACAGATCGCCGCCAACCAGCGTCCCTCCGCGGACGCGATATTTTTTCTCGAAGCTTAGCAATGCCATGCGTTCTCTCCGCGTTCGGCGGCCTGCCGCCCAGGTCGGTCAATCAGCCGTCAGTGTCGTGTTGTCGGTTTGCCGCGGGCGAACCCGGTTCGGGCCGCCCGCAGCGATTGGTGTTGCCGTCAATCCGAAGCCAGCGATTACTGGCCCAGGCTCATTGCGGCATTTTCGAACCAGTTCACGCCGGACGACAGAACCACCAGGTGGATCATCGCGGCCAGCAGGAAGAGGAATACACCCTGTGCCACGAACACGCGGCGAGGGTCGAAGATGAGCCAGATCTTGTAGAATTTAGCCATATCTTGTGTCCTCCTCAGAACCAGGGCGCCCAGATGTACGTGGCGATATGAGCAACAACGGCAACGGCAGAGAACAGCCAGAGCCCGCTCATATACACCGCGTGCAATTCTTGCGCCTGCTCGTCGGTGAGACCTGTGAAAGACAGGTCGGAATTATCAGCCATTTTTTCCTCCGGAACGTCAGAACTGATGCCGCAAACCCTGCGGCCAGGCCCCGACAAGGCCTCATTACCTTGCCGGCATTCCACGCACGCACCCCGGTTCAAGGGGGTGGGTCGTGAACGCTCTCGCGGCTCCGGTCGTCACGCCGTGAATGGTCTTTCCCGTTCCGCATACCTGGGTCTAGACAGGCTCTAACATGCGGGTTCGGGCGTGTATTTGTCAGGCGGCGAAGATCATCGGGGTGATGATATGCGCCTGAAGCCAGGCCCGTTTGATCGGGCCCTTGTCGGTCATGTGGCCCGCCTTGATCGCCGAGAACGCCCAGGTCAGGGTCGCCAGCGGCAGGCAGGCCAGGAAAATGATCGCGAAATAGATCAGGAACTCGGTGCGGGGCGGTTTGGCCGCCCGCGTGCCCGGTGCGTTCGAGGTCATGTCACTCATTGGTCTTTCCTCCCTCAGAGAAATCGAACCCCGCAGGCGCAAGGCGCCTGACGGTGTCTTTGACGACCCGCTCGGCACCAGTTTCCAGCGCGGCCTTTTCGGCAGCATCGCGCAGGGTCTTGGCGGCGGAAATGCGGGTCAGAATGGGGTGTTCGGCCACGATCCGGTCCAGAAGCGCTTGCGCGTCCGGGTCCCAGGGGAAATCGCGGCGAAGGGTCGTGGGCGTCGCGGCGGCGCTGTCCAGGTCGCTGCCCAGCGGCAGGATATGGAACAGGGCGTCGAACAGGCCGTTGCAGACCTCCTGCACCAGGTAGGTCGCGCCGGCGAAGCCCATGAAGGGCGTGCCCGTGGCCCGCCGGATCGCGGCGCCGGGGAAGCTGGCGGGGATGAAGGCGGGTTTGGGGCCGAACCCGGCCGCCATTTCCGCAAGATACATCTTCTCGTTGATCGAACCCATCAGGATCAGCGGACGCTTCTCGCTGATCATGGCGCGAACCTTCTCGTTATCGGTCTTCTTGCCACGGGTCCGGGCCACCGCGAAGGCGCAGGGCAGACCCATGTCGTCTTCCAGGAACTTCCGGATGCCGCGCGCATAGGTTTCATTCGCCACGATCCCGAAGGAGGCCGTGGCAAAGAAATCCTGCGTGACCGACCGCCACAGATCCCAGACCGGCTTGATCGTGGAATGTTTTTCGCGCGCGATGAAGGGTTCGGGGTCGAGGCCCGTCATCTCGCCCAGCGTGCGCAGGAACTTCGTGGTGCTGTCGATGCCGATGGGCGCCTGCAGGTAAGGCTTGTCCAGAACTTCGCATAGTCCCCGCCCGAACTCGCGATACATGCAGATGTTGACGTCCGCATTCACGAGGTTGCGCATCTCGGCCAGATGGGCGCCCAGCGGCATGACCATGTTGACCACGGCCCCGATGCCTTCGACCAGGCGACGGATCTCGTGCAGGTCCGAGGGCATGTTGAACGTGCCATACATCGGCCCAAGGATATTGACGCGCGGCGCGGCACCCTCTTCGCGCTTCTTCTCCGGCGGCATCCGACCCTTGGTCATGCCGAACTCGGTGAAGATCCATGTCATCGCGCGATCCGCGCTTTCCCATTGATCCTCGTCGATGGTGCGCGGCAGGAAGCGCTGGATGTTGGTCCCCATGGGCGTGACGCCGCCGCCGATCATCTCGGCGATGGATCCGGTGACCACCACGGCCGGCAGCGCCGGGTCGAGCGTGCCCCAGGCGCGCTTCATCGCGCCCTCGGTGCCGTCGCGGCCAAGCTCTTCCTCGCCCAGTCCGGTCACCACGATCGGCAGCTCATGGGGCGGCAAGGCGTCGGTGTAGTGCAGCACGGAAGTGACGGGCAGGTTCTCGCATCCGACCGGTCCGTCGATGATGACTTGCAGGCCCTTCACGGCGGTGAAGGCGTAAACGGCCCCCCAATAACCCCCGGCGCGGTCGTGATCCTGAACTAGCATGTCCAGCCTCCCCGCGTATGCACAGGGTGTGTACAGCATATGCACAAGATGTGACTCGGCAAATTTGCACGGAAACGGGCCATCAGATCATCTGCTCCGCTTTTGCCGCACGAGCTTGCTTGTCGAGCTTCTTCTGGTGCGCGGCGCGGAAATCGGGCCGCAGGTTCGGCGCGCCTTCCCAGATGCCGGCCGTGTCGCCCTCGCCCACGCCATCGAAGAAGTCGCGCATGTGGGCCATGCGGTCCTTGTTGGCCATGGCGGCATTGACGACCTGACCCAGCGAACCCGCGCCGGCAGGCCCCATCAGTGGCCGGGCCGAGATCAGATTGGTGAAGTAAAGACTTGGAATACCGAGCTCTTTTCCCTTCTGGACCACGGGCGTCGTGCCGATGGCAAGGTCGGGCTTGATCGCCTCCATCGCGGCGCAATCATCTTCCAGAGAGGCGCGGAATGTCACGTTCACACCACGGGCCTGCAACCAATCGACATCGGGCTTCGACCATTCGGATTTGCCGCAGGCGGTGCCGACATAAGGCACGTCCGCGCCGGATTCGATCAGCAGGCGAGCCACCAGCAGTTCCGAGCCTTCGTAGCCCGAAAGAGTAATGGTGCCCTTGATCGGCGCGGCCTTCAAAGCCGCTGAAATCGCTGGCAAAAACGCGTTCTGGGCCGCTGCGATCTTGTCAGCGCCGACGTTGTAGGCACGACCGATGGCGGCCAGCCATTCGGCGGTGCCGTCATGCCCCACGGGGCCGGAGCCAACTATGGTGCGTCCCGCCGCCTGGAATTCGCGGATTGCGCTCGCGTAGAACGGGTGGATTGCAGCTACAACGCTGGAATCCAACGCGGAATAGAGCTCACGCCACTCACGGCAGGGAACGACCGGACCTGCCGCCAGACCGAGTGGCGCGAGCATTCCTGCAATTCCCAGAGGATCCGCAGGAAACATTTCGCCCAACAGGGTCACTGTCGGACGGTCTGAAACACCCGAGACAGGAGCCTGAACTGGACCGGCCTCCACTTCCTGTCGGGCATAGTTGAGCATCGCCCCGGCCAAGACGTCCTTCGCCTCGGCATGGGTCGGCACCCCAAAGCCCGGAACGTCGATGCCGACGATCCGAACCCCATTGATTTCATCGGGCAATAGCCGCAACGGAACACCGGATGCTGTGGGAACACAGAGGTTTGTGACCACGATCGCATCATAGCGCTCGGGGTCCGCCATGTCGTGGACAGCTTCACGGATGTCTTCGAACAGCTTGCCGGTGACAAGCGTTTCGGAATTGAACGGGACGTAGCCCACGGACCGGCGCGCGCCGTAGAAATGGGATACGAACGTCAGGCCATAAACGCAGCAGGCGGACCCGGACAGAACCGTGGCGACACGACGCATGCGCAACCCGACGCGGAGCGAACCGAAGGCCGGGCACATGCTTTGCGGCTTGTCGTGGGGGCCTTGCGGATAGTCTTTGGCGAACTGATCCAGCATCTCGGACTTACCGGCCTTGCGCGCCGCAGCCTCCATCGTACCGGCACCGGCATGGCAGCCAAAACCGTCTCCAACATGCGGATTAGAGCCTGTTTCCGGTGCATCGCCTTCGATCACGTCAACCTCGGCGGCGGTGTCATATGTGATTTCATGATCGGTCATGCGTTGTCGTACACAACTTCGAGGGACTCTTTGACGACGGCGTTCTTGCCGCGCATGTCGAGGTCGGTCGCAGGTTCAAGCACGACACCGGCCCCAGTGTCAGACCCATCGAACAGCGCCAGAAGCTCGTCCTGGTTCAGCGCGGCAGGGCGCATCGGCGGTGCGACGGCGACATTGTCGCCGAGGGCCGCAAACAATGCGCCCCATTCGGAAGACGCCGTGCCGACGATCTGGTAATTTGCCGATTTCTTGCGCAGATCATCGTTCTGCGGGATCGCAGCAAGGACGGGGATCTGGACCGCTTCGGCAAAAGCCTGTGCCTCGCCCGAACCATCGTCCTTGTTGATGACCAAACCCGCAACACCGACATTCCCGCCCATCTTGCGGAAGTACTCCACCGCCGAGCAGACATTGTTGGCAACATAAAGGGACTGCAGGTCGTTCGACGCCACGAGGATCACCTTCTGTGCCATGTCGCGGGCGATCGGCAGGCCGAAGCCGCCGCAAACCACATCTCCCAGGAAGTCGAGCAACACGTAGTCGAAATCCCAATCGTGAAAGCCCAGCTTCTCCAGCAGCTCGAAGCCGTGGATGATGCCGCGGCCACCACAGCCGCGTCCGACTTCCGGCCCACCGAGCTCCATTGCGAATACTCCGCCGCGCTTGAAGCAGACGTCGCCGATCTTCACCTCTTCGCCGGCCAGTTTCTTCTTGCTGGAGGTTTCAATGATCGTAGGGCAGGCCTTGCCGCCGAACAGAAGGGACGTAGTGTCGGATTTCGGATCGCACCCGATCAGCAGGACGCGCTTGCCTTGTTCCGCCATCATGTGGCTGAGGTTCGCCAAGGTGAAGCTTTTGCCGATTCCGCCCTTGCCATAGATTGCGATGATCTGGGTTTTCTTGGTGGGTTCGCCTTGGGGAACTTCCAGCGTTGGTTCGTTGGCTTCGTCGCGAAGGTTCGCGTCGTAGTCCTTGAGGTTCGGAATATCTTTCATGCGGCGTTCTCCCAATTCAGAATCATCTTGAGGCAGGACGCATCCTCGAAGGCGGTCTGATATGCCTCCGCCGCATCGGACGCGGGCCGTGTATGGGTGATCAGGCCGTCCAGGCTGAGCGCGCCGTGGTTGATCAGGTCACGGGTCGCAACGAGGTCCGCACGGGTCCATTCGGCGGCGACGCGCAGACGCGCCTCGCGCATGAAGGCTGGCGGGAAAGCGAAGGAGAGCGGCTCGGGGTAGAACCCCGCGAGGACAATCTCGCCGCCCTTTGCAAGCCGACCGATCAGGGCGTTGAGCAGGTCGGACTGGCCGCTGGCATCATAGATGCACCTGTAATCACGGCGCTCGTCGGCATCTGGGTGAATGACTTGATAGCCCACGGCACCGGCGGCCCGTTTTTCGTTGATCTCCCACACCGTTGGAGCCTTGCCACCCGCTGCGATCGTCAATCGCGCCAGAAGACGCCCGAAGACCCCGTGGCCGACGATCAGATCCGGCAATTGCTTGTCGAGTCCCGCCATCGCATGTCTTGCGGTAGCGGCCAGCGCCAGCAAAGCACCTTCGGCCTTGAGCGTGGGATCAATCTTCACGGCGCGCTCGGGCGCAGTGACAAGGCGATGCGTTGCGCCGCCGAAAAGGCCCTTGATGTCACCATAGCAATTGGCGCCCGGAACAAACACGCGATCGCCAGGCTTGAAGCCCGATTCGGCGCAGGCTTCGACGACCTCGCCCGCTGCTTCATAGCCAGGTACAAGCGGGTATCCCATGCCGGGAAATGGGGGCATCTGGCCCGACCAGAACAGTTTTTCGGTGCCGGTGGAGATCCCCGAGTAGTTCACCTGCACAACGATGTGCTTGTCTTTGGGACGCGTCAGCGCGACTTGGCCAAGGCCGAGGGCCCTTGGTCCTTCCAATATGACAGCATTGCTATGCACGATTACATCTCTCCCCTCGTTTGGTCGCCCTGTTCGCTGCCGACGGCAGGAAGAATCTTTGCAGGCGATCCTATAAGTGTCAGTCTACCCTGACACTTTAATATGTCAATCTGATTAGACATTTTCGTTGAGGTGTTCGTGCAAGTTTACACTTTGGTCGCGAGGATCAGGCCGGTGACGAATGGCCTTGCAGTCTTGACGACGCGGATATTTCTGAAGCCTGCTTGGTGCAGATGGCCGACGATCTCGCCCGCGGCACGGGCTTTCCCGGTGCGCATTGCCATGCAGTAGATCCCGAAATAGGCGTCACCGGGTCGGGTTGGTGCAGCGTCGCCCGCCATCGGTTCGGCCACGATGATGCGGCCTTGATCGCAGAGAGCGGCATGGGCCTTGGCCAGCAACATTCGCACCGTTTCGTCGCTATGGTCATAAAGAACGCGCACAAGGCTGATTGCATCCGCGCCGTCCGGCAGAGCCTCCGTGCGGAAGGACCCGCCGGTGATCCGGCTGCGATCGGACATGCCCTCCCGCTCGAACCGGGCGGTTGCCGGTGCGATGACGGCCGACAGATCGAAGAGGTGAAGCGCCAGATCGGGATAGGCAGCGCCCGCCGCAGCCAGGAACACGCCGGTTCCTCCGCCGACATCCAGAAGCGTTCGGGTTCGGCTCAGATCCAGATGCGCCAAGGCCTCTTCCGCCACGAGGGTTTGGCTATCGGCCATCAGTTCGGAATAGGTGGCGGCAACATCCTCGGGCACGGCACCCTGCGCACCGAACACATAGGGCCAGAAACCGGCCAGCTCGGTATCCGATCCATCCCGAAAGAAGGCCACCGGGTCGGCAAGATCGCGATAGAGCACATCGTGGTGGCGGATCATTTGCGACAGCCCCGGTATACCGGGAAGAGCCGCGCCCAAGCGACCAAGCGCGTAACGCCCATCGCGCCGCCGCGTCATCAGCCCCAATGCCGCAGCGCCATTGGCGAGCACGCGCATGCGTGCTTCGGGGATACCGATGCGCCGCGCCAAGTCGGATATGCTGCGCGGACTTTGTGCCAAGTGATCGGGCAAGTCCAGTTCGACGAAGGCCATGAGAATCTGGCTGTGGACGAAACCGGCAACAAGATCGAAAAGGGCTTCTCCATCCTTGCGCGCGATATGCGCCGCAATGGGAAACCGTGCCGCCCGTTTCTGAAACGCGCGCGATCCGATCAAGTTGGTGCGCCACGCGTAGATGCGATCCCTGAGAGAACGTTGCACCGGATGCGGATCGGCCAGTGCCATTTTACTCGGCGGCCTGCACCGGCGGCATGACCGGGATGAGACGCTCGGCCGTCTTGCGCACCATCTCCGCCAGCATGGCTTCGCCAGGACAAGACGGGATGGAGGAGATCGCGCCGGAAAGGATATCTTCCAGCCGACGGATTGCGCCACGCACTCCCAAGGCGGTTACCGCATTCGGTCGATCGTTGATTTCATCCTGATGGGCAGGCTTGCCAAGAGTGACCTCGTCATAGAGCGCGTCCCGCAGGTCGTCGGCGACTTGAAACGCCTCGCCGATCCGGGCGCCAAGCTCGGTCCATGGCGCGGGATCGTGACCGGCGGCTGCGGCACCCATGCGGGTCGCGGCCGTGAAAAGCGCACCTGTCTTGGCGCGATGATAGGCGCGGAGGTCGATCTTGCTTTCGCTTTCCCACCCCTGACCAGCACAGATGCCGCCGGGCATGCCGGTGGATTGTCCTAGAATGCGGATCACGTCGATCGACCGCATCGGGTCGAGGTGGGCGATACGGGCAAGCGTTTCAAAGGACGCAATGATCAGCGAGTCGCCTGCAAGCAGTGCCAGCGGTTCGCCAAAAGCCTTGTGAACGGACGGTTTGCCCCGGCGTGTATCGGCATTGTCGAAGCAGGGCATGTCATCATGGACGAGGCTGGCACAATGAATCAACTCGATGGCGGTCGCGGCAGCGTCGGCCAGTGCAGGTTGGTCATCACCACACGCGAGGGCCACGGACAAGCAGATTGTCGGGCGAATACGCGCCCCGCCTGGATTGACCGAATAATCCAGCGCCTGAGCCAGCTTGGGAGGGGCATCCGCGCCTTGCCCTTCGGCAATCGCGGCGGAAATGGCACGTTCGATGCGGGACTTGAGGGGCATGGTTGTCTTCCTCCGCAATGGGATTCGGTTCGCAAGATTGACATTCAACCTGTAAATCAGACTGGACATATCTCGACGGCGTGTCAACATTGGCTGACACTTGGAGGATCGTTCGCTGTCCCATTCTGGCGCAATGCCCCGCGCTGTCGTAATCGGTGCCGGCATCGGCGGGCTTTCGGCTGCTTTGCGGCTGGCGGCGCGCGGGTTGGCGGTAACTGTCGTCGAAGCTGCAGAGGCTCCCGGCGGCAAGATGCGTGTCACTTCTTCCGAGGCCGGGCCTGTAGATATCGGTCCGACGGTGCTAACCATGCGCCCCGTGTTCGAGGCACTCTTCGCCGATCTCGGCGAAGTCCTGTCCGATCACGTCACACTGCATCGCAACCCGGTTCTCGCCCGCCATTGGTGGCGCGACGGGTCCACACTTGATTTGCACGATGACCCGGAGGTCAGCGCACAGGCCGTTCGCGATTTTGCAGGTGCGAAGGCCGAACGGCAGTTTCGTCGCTTCTCGGCGTCCGCCAAGACGTTATTGGAAGCCTTCGATCAACCCATCATGCAGGCGGAAGAGCCTCGGCTCGGCGCTCTGACCGCCCATGTGCTGCGCCGTCCGTCCCTGATACCGTCCATGGCGCCGGGATTGAGCCTCGCACGCAAGTTGCGCTTCACGTTCTCGGACCCGCGTTTGCGACAGCTGTTCGGGCGCTATGCGACCTATGTGGGCGGCTCGCCCTATCAATCGCCGGCTGTTCTGGGTCTGATCTGGCAGTCCGAAGCGCAAGGTGTGTGGAGCGTCGAGGGGGGCATGCATGCTTTGGCCCGCGCCATGCAAGGCCTTGCGATTTCGCACGGTGTCGCATTTTCGTTCGGGGTCGCTGCCAGTCACATCGCACAACAGGGCGGACGGGTTTCCGATGTCCATCTCGCGGACGGCTCGCGTCTTCCTGCGGATGTGGTGGTCTTCAACGGCGATCCAAATGCGTTGACCATGGGGCACTTGGGGAAATCTTCCGAGGCCGCTGTGACGGCCAGAGCCACCCAGCCGCGCAGCCTTTCGGCCTTCGTCTGGGGGTTTGCCGCGCGTCCGGCAGGCGTCACCCTGTCCCATCACAATGTCTTCTTTGCCGAGGATCCCGAAATCGAGTTCGGAGACATCGCCCAGGGCCGGATGCCCAGAGACGCCACGATGTACGTTTGCGCGCAGGATCGCGGTCATGGCCCGCTACCGGAGCTTGAGCGTTTCGAGATCATCATGAACGCGCCTTCCGGCCATCATGCGACCCAAAAGGAGAAAGAACTATGCCGAACACATTTGTTCGAGACGCTAAGATCCATGGGTCTGACATTTTCTCCCATGCCCGGAACGACGTCGCTGACAACTCCGACGGATTTCGCGATCGCGTTTCCCGGATCGGAGGGTTCCCTCTACGGGCGGAGCCCACATGGCATGCTGGCAACGTTTCATCGGCCGACGGCGCGAACAGCGATTCCGGGGCTTTATCTCGCGGGGGGCGGGGCACATCCGGGGGCCGGGGTGCCGATGGCATGCCTCTCCGGCAAGCACGCGGCCGCGGCGATCTTGAACGACCTTGCTTCGACATTGCCGTTCCGCCGGACGGTTACGCCTGGTGGTATGTCGATGGGATCAGCGACGACGGCACGCGCGCGATCTCCATCATCGGCTTCATAGGGTCGGTCTTCAGTCCGTGGTATCGATGGAGCGGGCGCAGAAATCCAGCAAACCATTGTTGCCTGAACGTCGTGACATACGGGCGTGGCGGTCGCTGGACCATGACCGACCGGGGCGAGAAGGCCCTCGACCTGTCTCGCGACCGGCTTCAGATCGGTCCCTCCGCAATGGTGTGGAAGACCGACCGGCTGGAGGTGCAGATCGACGAGATCTGCACTCCCCACGCGCAGCGGATCAGGGGCACCGTTACTATACATCCCTCCGCTCTGACCGATCAGGAATTGCCGTTGACCGACGACGGCGCACATATCTGGCGCCCCTTCGCACCCACCGCGCGCATCGAGGTTTGTCTGAACCGTCCTGGCTGGTCCTGGGCCGGACACGGTTATTTCGATGCAAATTTCGGCACCCGAGCACTGGAAACGGATTTCGATTACTGGACATGGGGAAGATTCCCGCTCAGGGACGGGTCGGCTTGCTTCTACGACCTCGAGCGACGCGACGGAACGACATTGGCCACGGGTGTCGGTTTCCAGGTTGACGGCACACCATACGCCGTTGAAATGCCTCCAAAACAGAGACTATCCCGCCCGCTCTGGATGGTTCGTCGGGAAACCCGCTGCGATGCAGGTTATCGGCCATTACAGGTCAAAGCGATGCTGGATGCGCCGTTTTATAACCGATCGGCGATCCGCACGCGGATCAATGGCGAAGAGACCGTAGGGGTACACGAGGCCCTCGACCTCGGCCGTTTCCGGAAGCCGTGGCTAATGCCGGTACTTGCGGTGCGGGTTCCCCGGCGCCAGCATTGGTCCGCCGGGTAGGTTGTCGCCCGGCGCCTCGCTGTCCATATAGGGCTCAAGCGAATGGAGACCTCAATGGCACAAGACAAATTCCCCGGTTGGCATGGCACAACGATCATCGGCGTCCGAAAGGGTGGTCGCGTCGTCATCGCGGGGGACGGGCAGGTGAGCCTTGGACAGACTGTCATCAAGGGATCAGCCCGGAAAGTGCGCCGGTTGAAACCGGGTGGATACGAAGTTTTATGTGGCTTTGCCGGATCGACGGCGGATGCTTTCACGTTGTTGGAGCGATTGGAAACCAAGCTGGAGACAACCCCGGGTCAGCTTCAACGCGCCTGCGTGGACCTGGCCAAGGATTGGCGGACGGACAAATATCTCCAGAAACTGGAAGCAATGCTCATCGTGACCGATGGCACCGATCTCTACATCATCACCGGCGCCGGTGACGTGCTGGAGCCGGAACATGGCATAGCCGCCATCGGTTCCGGCGGAAACTACGCTTTGGCCGCAGCGCGCGCCATGATGGACGGGCCGGATGATGCCGAAGCGATCGCGCGCAAGGCGATGGCGATCGCGGCTGACATCTGCGTATACACCAATGGCACTCTGACCGTGGAAAGTATCGGCGGATGAGTTCTTTCACCCGCGACGATATCCGGGCTGCCGTAGCCGCCGGCGTGATGAGCGAGGCGCAAGCCGTGTCGCTGATTACCCTGTCGGAAGAACGTCAGGGCTTTCGCGCAAAACGCTCTGGCATGGATGAGCCGTTCGAACTGTTCAGGGGCTTCAACGAGATCTTCATAGTAGTCGGATTGTCGATCCTTTTTGCCGGCTGGTCAGGGGTCACCGGGTTCTCGGTCTTCGGGATTTCGCGGGGCTATATCCTTGGCCTCCTGTTCTCTCTGGTGGGAATGGGTGGCGTGGTCCTTCTGGCGCGCTATTTCACACTGATCCGTCGCATGGTCGCACCATCCATAGCGCTCGCTGTGATGTTCGGGCTGTCGGCACTGCAATTCGGCCTGTCCCTGGGGGCATTTCTGGATGCCAATTTCCAGTTGGGATGGACCATAGCAGCGGGCGTGGCCGGGCTGTTCCTGCTGGGATATTACCGCCTTTTCCGCGTGCCGTTCACTGTCGCTCTGATCGCCTTGTCTGTCGGAGTCGTCACCTTCGGATTGGCAACATTGGGTGGATCCATCCCTTCTTCTGTCCAGGATTTCTTCCTGCTTTCAGCGGACGGACCCTTTGCGATCCTGACGATCCTCCTTGGCCTGGGGGCACTGTGCGTGGCAATGATCTTCGATATGAGCGACCCGCACCGTGTGACCCGGCGCGCGGCGTCCGGTTTTTGGCTGCACATCATGGCAGCGCCAGCGATCGTTAACACTGTCGCGCTAACCTTGTTCCAGCAAGCCGACGCCAGTGCGCAACTCGGGCTTCTGGTATACATCGTGATCATGGCGCTCTTTGCAGTGATCATCGACCGACGATCCTTTCTCGTGTCGGGCGTCGGTTATATCGTCGCACTTTCGATCTCCATAGTGGATGGCGACGCCGCGTTCCTTGTTGTCCTGCTTCTTGGCGGCGGCCTGGTTCTTCTTGGCGCGCAATGGGAACGTCTGCGCGGCAGCATCATGCACGCCCTTCCCGCCTTTCCCGGAAAAAACCGTCTCCCCCCTTGGGGCGCATTGGAGCCTACCCATGAGTGACCTGACCCCTCGCGAAATCGTCTCGGAGCTTGATCGGTTCATCATCGGGCAGACGGATGCCAAGCGTGCCGTCGCCGTCGCCTTGCGCAACCGCTGGCGGCGCAAGCAATTGGGCGATGACCTGCGAGACGAGGTTTATCCGAAGAACATCCTCATGATCGGCCCGACTGGCGTCGGCAAGACGGAGATCAGCCGCCGCTTGGCCAAGCTCGCCCGTGCGCCGTTCATCAAGGTGGAGGCCACCAAGTTCACCGAGGTCGGCTATGTCGGACGCGATGTAGATCAGATCGTCCGCGACTTGGTCGACGCGGCGCAGGCCATGATCCGCGAGAACATGCGCGAAGAGGTGAAGGCCAAGGCCCATGAGGCGGCCGAAACGCGGGTGATCGAAGCCCTTGCCGGGGAAACTGCGCGCGACCAGACCCGCGAGATGTTCCGCAAGAAGCTGCGCGCCGGGGAGTTGGACGCCACGATCATCGAGCTGGAGCTGACGGATACTTCAAACCCATTGGGTGGTTTCGAGATTCCGGGGCAGCCAGGTGGCATGGGCGGCGGCATGATGAACCTCGGTGATCTGTTCAAGGGCTTGGGGGGCGGCAGAACGGTCAAGCGGCGGTTGTCGGTTGCGGCCAGCTACGCGCTTTTGATCGACGAGGAAGCAGACAAGCTTCTGGATCCAGAAATGGTCACAAAAGAGGCGCTGCGCGCGGTCGAACAGAACGGCATCGTATTCATCGACGAAATCGATAAGGTCTGCGCCCGAACGGATGCGCGCGGCGCCGATGTCAGTCGTGAAGGTGTGCAGCGCGATCTCTTGCCGTTGATTGAAGGAACGACCGTTTCCACAAGACATGGGCCAGTGAAAACCGATCATATTCTGTTCATAGCCTCGGGTGCATTCCATATTGCGAAGCCTTCGGACCTTTTGCCGGAATTACAGGGCCGCCTTCCCATCCGTGTAACTCTGCGTCCCCTGACAGAGCAGGATTTCGTACGCATCCTGACCGAAACGGACAATGCCCTGACGCTGCAATATACCGCACTGATGGCAACTGAAGAAGTTGCCGTGACCTTCACGCCCGAGGGGATTGAAGCATTGGCCAAGATCGCAGCCGAGGTCAACGAGAGTGTCGAGAATATCGGCGCGCGACGGCTTTATACGGTGTTGGAGCGTGTGTTCGAAGAGTTGAGCTTTACCGCCCCTGACCGTCCAGGTGATGCGGTCACAGTAGATGCGGCTTTCGTGGAAAAGAACCTGGGCGAATTGACCCGACGCACTGACCTTAGCCGCTATGTCCTCTAGCGGCGGCGCTTAAGGTAGACATAGTACGCTCCGCCTCCTCCGTGCTTTTGATGTGCCTCGCGGATGTCGAGGACCAGGGCGCCAAGCGGCGGGGCGGTCAGCCAGCCTGGGACCTGATGGCGCAGGATGCCGCGCCGGATTGGTATCGGGCCGCCAATGTCGCGATCCTTACCCTTTCCCGTAACAATTATGACCAGCCGTTTCTCCGCTTCCCGCGCGGCGAAGATGAAACTGATAAGCGCGGGATGTGCCTCCGCCAGGGTCATTCCGTGGAGGTCGAGCTTGCCTTCGGGCTTCAGCTTGCCACGGACCATGCGCTTGTGGGTGGCATGATCCATTTTGACGGGCGCATGCGTCATGCGGGCGGACAGGGTTGTGGAGTGGATCAAACTGTCGGAGTTGAAAGCGGCCTTTTCACCCACTCGAAAGGCGGGCAACCTCTCGACGGTCGAAGTCGGTGCAGACTGGATCGGACGCCGCGCTACTGTCGGCTCAACCGGCGCTATCCGTGGTGCACCGCTGCGATCCTTCGGGTTGGTTGTCGCCGCCACGCGTGTCCAAAGCGCCTTGTCATCTTCAGACAGGCCACGTTTTCCGCGCCTCGCCATGGCTCAGGCATCCGGGATAAGTTGATGTGCGCGTTCAATCGGCAAAAGCACCATCATGCGACCGGGGTCCCGGATCAAACCGGCGGCTTCGCCCGCCTCCTCCCCATACCCAAAGAATATGTCCGCGCGCTGCGCCCCTTGAATAGCGCCACCGGTATCTTGCGCGATCATCAGGCGGCGGATCGGGCCGTCACCATCCTTCTCGATCCAGACCGGGGCGCCGAGTGGCGTAAAGTCCGGGTCAACGGCGATTGTCCGGTGCGGGGTGATGTTGCGGTTCATGGCGCCAAGGGGGCCCAGATCGGGGTCCGCGATATCGACTTCGCGGAAAAAGACGTAGCTGGGATTGTGATGCAACAATTCGCGTCCGGCGGCGGGATGGCGTCGGACCCAAGACTGGATCACCTGCGCCGAAACCTGATGGGGCTGATAGACACCACGCCGGACAAGCTCCTGACCGACGGATCGATATTCATGACCATTCCGTCCTCCATATCCAACTCTCACAAATCCACCTTCCGCCAAGCGAATGCGACCAGAGCCTTGAATTTGAAGAAAGAATAGCTCTACCGCGTCATCCACCCAAACGATTTCAAGACCGCGCCCCTCCAGCACACGGCTTTCCTCTATCTGTTCGCGCGAAAGCCATTGGCCGGAAACTTCCGGTGGCATGCGATAGACAGGATAGCGGTATCGCGCTGTCCGGGTGCGGGAACCGTCGAGTTCCGGCTCGTAATACCCCGTGAACAAGGCTGGATTTTCGCCGCCAATCAAGACGGGACGGAAGAACAGTTCGAAGAACGTTCGGGCATCGGGTGCCGTTTCGGCGACCGCGCACAGTGCCCGCCAATCCGAGCCTTCCAAATCCATGCAGGTGTTTCGAAATACGGCAAGAGCTGCAGCGTGATCGTCCTCCGCCCACCCATCGAGGTCATCAAACTGCAGCAATTCCACAGGCTCATCCGCCAAGACCGGTGTGACAGACAAGAGAAACGAAAGGGCTGTCGCAAGCCACCTCATCGATCATCCGTCAGTTGCCACAAGGAGCCAGTTCGGATCGTCGGTACCCATGGAGCGCGAGAACGTCCAAACGTCCCGCTGTCGCTTGATCTCGCTGGCGTTCCCTTCGATGATCTCTCCATCGGCATTTCGCACCACGCTTGTCAGCTCTCCTACGAAACGGATGGTGATGTCCGCTTCATTGACGCTACGGTCAAAGGAGGCGTTCTGCAGGGTAATCTCGCGCACGCCGACAAACTCCGCATCGATACGCAGGCCCTGTTCGTTGCGTTGATTGATAACCGTTTCGAAAGTATGCATCACATCCTCGGCTAGGAACGGACGCAGTCCATCGACATCGCCACGTTCGAACGACATCAGGATCATCTCATATGCCTGACGCGCGCCTTGCAGGAATTCACCAACTCGGAAGCCCGGTTCGGCCAGCTTCATCGCGGCCAGGGCCTTTGCACTGTCCGATCCATCCTCAACATGATCGATGATGTCTTCGTCTGGACCACCTTCGATGACTTCGAAGTCACGTCGTGTGGTGGACCGGGCCGAGTTTGGACGCGCCGGAGGCTTCTCGAATCCTTCGCGTGTTCCCAGAACGGAGCGCAAGCGCAGGATCAGAAAGATCGCGATGCCAGCAAGCACCAGCAGGGACAGAATGGAGTTCATGTTGCCTCAGCGTGCAATGGGTTCATTTTTTTCGTATCAGGCACATATGTAGGGCAGGGGGTAGATCAAGTCCATCGCACCAGAACGACGGTGTGGACTGAAGCCCGTAGATGCGGCAAGCGTCCGCCACAGATTTGGGACAACGACGATGTGGTTACTCATTGTGTTCATAGCGGTACCATTGATCGAAATCGGCTTGTTCATTCAGGTCGGCGGTTGGATCGGCCTTTGGCCGACGTTGGCGATCGTGCTTGTGACAGCCATCGCGGGGACCGCACTGGTGCGCAGCCAGGGCTCGCAAGCTTTGGCTCAATTGCGGGCAAATTTCGATAATCTGCGCGATCCGACGGAGCCGCTGGCACATGGAGCCATGATCCTGTTTTCCGGCGCGCTGTTGCTAACACCCGGCTTCTTCACGGATTTTGTCGGCTTTGTGCTCTTGATACCGGCCGTTCGTCAAAGAATCTTCGCCGAGTTGAAAAAGCGGGTGAATGTTCAAACCGTGCAGACCGGTGGAAGCTGGCAAGCACAGGATACAACCATCATCGAGGGCAGTTATACAACGGACGATCCGGATCGATCCAAGGGTGGATCGGGGTGGACACGGCATTGAGACTGTCGCGCAGGGCTGATATGGCAGCGCGAAACGCGATCTAAGGAGAACAGAAATGTCCGACGCGACGGCCAACGGTGACGCAAGCGGTGGGGCGGCACAGCCCGCCACGCAGCTTCCGAAGATGCAGATACTGGGACAATTCATCCGCGACCTGTCCTTTGAAAACGCTGCAGTTCAGAACGGCGTCGTGGCCCAGGGGCAGCCAGAGATTCAGGTTCAGGTCGCTCTCGACGCGCGCAAACGGACTGTCGAGAACCAGTACGATGTCATCATGAAGCTGAAGATCGAAAGCAAGACGAAGGAAGATGCGCCCAAATCGATCTTTCTGATCGAACTGGAATATGGTGGTGTCTTCTTGATCGAGAACATCGCCGAACAGCAATTGCACCCGTTCTTGATGATCGAGTGCCCGCGAATGCTGTTCCCCTTTGTCCGGCGCATCATCTCGGATGTGTCGCGCGACGGCGGATATCCCCCGCTGAACCTCGACCAGATCGATTTCGTCTCGCTCTATCGTCAGCAGATCGCCGCACGGGCGGCGCAGCAGCCACAGGGCAGTGCCTGATCAGGACAACCGAAACCAGACCGAATCTTTGCCAATCTTTCGAACAAAGGCCGCATGTGCGGCCTTTTCCTCTTCGGTAATCCGAGGCGGCAGTGGCACAGGCCGTGGCTTGGGACGCCAGTCCTCGTCCCTTGTCGTGTCCGGATTGATAGCTTGAGCTTGGGTCAAGCCAAAGTTTGGCTGCTTGCCGCCGGTCAACTCCAGATACACTTCCGCCAGAATCTCTGAATCGAGCAGCGCGCCATGCTTCTCGCGGGCTGAGTTGTCGATTCCAAAGCGGCGGCACAGCGCATCGAGGGATGCTGGCGAACCCGGAAATCTGCGACGCGCGATCCTGAGAGTATCGAGGGCCTGATCATTTGGCAACGCTCGGTGACCGGCCCATTCAAGCTCGGCGTTCAAGAACCTCATGTCAAATTCGGCATTGTGGATGACTAGCTTCGCATCGCCAATGAAGGTGAGGAACTCCTGGGCTATCGCCGCAAAAGTTGGCTTGTCGGCCAAGAAATCCCCCCCGATACCGTGAACTTCGAAGGCCTCCTTCGGAATGTCGCGTTCTGGGTTGATATACTGGTGATAGGTCTTCCCTGTCGGCACCTGATTGAAAAGCTCGACTGCACCGATTTCGACAATACGGTGCCGTGGCGTGTCGAACGGATTGAGTCCCGTCGTTTCGGTGTCAAGAACGATTTCGCGCATCATCAATGGCCTTCGCGTAGTTTGGACACCAAATCTGCCACGGATTGACGCGCTTCGTCCAGAGAATCGGTCTGAATGATGTAAGTAGCCCGGCGGCGCTTTTCTGCATCGGACATTTGACGTCCGAGCAGGTCCGAAAATGTCTCGGGGCTGGTCCCGCGCGCGAGGACACGGCGACGTTGTTCCTCGGGGTCGGTGGAAACGACAAGCGTTGCATCACAGGCCGCATCACCCCCAGTCTCAAACAGCAGCGGGATGTCGAGGACGATCAACGAGGCATCTGCGTGTTGCTTGCGGAATTCTGCACGGTCTTCAGCGACCAGGGGATGAATGATCGCCTCGATCTTTCGAAGGAGGCTAGGCTCTACCGCTATGGCATTTTTCAAACGCTCACGGTCGACTCTGTCGTTTACCACCGCCTCTGGGACAAGCGATCGGATCGGTCTGACGCCAGCACTGCCCGTGTCATACAGACGGTGCACGGATGCATCCGCATCCCAGACCGGAACACCTAGATCGCGAAACATTTGGGCTGTGGTGCTTTTTCCCATTCCGATAGAGCCAGTGAGGCCGAGAATGAAGCTCATCCGGACATGACCGCTGTTCTGAGATTGTCATCCACCATGGGCGTATAGCTGAACCAACGCTCAAACCCCGGAACCGCCTGGTGAAGCAACATGCCAAGCCCATCAACCGTCTCGCATCCCCTGCGGGCTGCTTCTTTCAGAAGTTCAGTTTCGATCGGGGCATAGACGATATCGGTCACGACTGTTGGTGGCGACAGACGAGACAGGTCAAGGGAAAGTGGTGCCTGACCCGTCATTCCGAGGGATGTCGTGTTCACAATCAAAGCGCTATCTGCCACATGGTCGGCAATATGAGTCCAATCGACCGGCGATACACGGGCGCCAAACTGTTCCCGTAATCCATCAGCGCGAGCCCGGGTGCGATTCGCAACCCGCACGATGGGCGCTCCATCCAAGATCAGCGCCGAAACAATTGCCTTGGCTGCCCCACCGGACCCGAGAACAAGCGCCGGGCCTGCGGACGCCGACCAGCCCGGCAAGGATTGGCGGATGCTCGCAAGAAAGCCCTGTCCATCTGTATTGTCTGCCTGGATCTGCCCATTGGCTGTAAATGTCAGTGTATTCGCCGCCCCGATCAGTGCAGCACGGTCGGTCACGGAGTCGGCAAGGGACATGACCAGTTCCTTGTGAGGAAGGGTAACGTTTACACCGACGAACCCCATGCGAGGAAGGAGATCGAGTGCCTCAACCAAATCGCTGTGATTGATGTGAAGCGGTACATAATGTCCACGCAAACCGTAGCGACGAAGCCAATGGTCATGAAGTCGTGGCGACAGCGAATGCGCGATGGGGTCACCGATCACACCTGCCAATGGGATTTTCGGTTTTGTCATCGACCCAACATACCCCGCAGACGCAAGTAAGAGAGCAGTTCGAGCAAAGGGAGTCCCAAGACAGAAAACCAGTCTCCCCGGATCTGTGAAAACAGTCGCGCTCCGAAGGCTTCCGCGTGGTAGGCTCCAACACTGAATTGGACAGCTGGCCATGCCAGTTCGAGATAATCGGAAATCTCCTGATCGGTAAGGCGATGCATGGTCAATTTCGCTGTTCCGACATGACGCCACACAGGTTGTCCGTTCTCGTAGAGCACAGCGGCGGAGAAGAGGTAGTGGGTTTTTCCAGCCAGATTTTTGAGTTGGAACGCGGCATCCGTCCGATCCTTGGGTTTGGCATAGATCTGCTCATCCAGGGCAAGGATTTGATCGACGCCCAGAACAAGGGCTGATCCCGCGTTCGAACTGCAACGTCGGGCTTTGAATTCTGCCAGGACATTCGCGATGTCTCGCGGATTCGCAGCCTCTGCAACCATCGACAAGCGGATCGCATCTTCGTCGATCCGGACAGGGTGTGATTCGAAGTGGATGCCGGCGTTTCGAAGCAAGGCCTGCCGTGCCGGTGACGCTGATGCGAGGATAAGGTTGGACATCTTGGGGATGGATCTGTGGGATTGATGAGACCGACTCTGGGGACGAGCATTGAGTTCATGGCCCTCCGCACGTTCCTTGCCAAACTTGCCTGACGTGTCGGGAAAACACCAAGGTGTTTTCCCCGGGGAAAAAACAAGCGACGGAAAACCTATGACCGTGCGCAAGACCGCGGTTTTCCCCTGTTGATCCACAGACATACGATTTACATCCATATATGTAACTATCTGTTTTTACGTAACTAATCTTGTTTTCCTCGTTACTCAGGTTGATGGATCATGTTTTGGCGTCACAGCCCTATCCTGTTGATGCCTCTTGGAACGCTGCGTTTTCCTAGAAATCCCCGTCCCTACTAAAGACAACTAAAGATCTTCTCTTTCTTTCTTTTATTGGTTCAGAGAGCCCCTGGACCAGAGTTGACAGGTATCAGGCAAGTCCTTAAGTGATCATCTGCACTTCATCCGAAGACGCACTTTCACGCATAAAGCGACACGACGCGTTGGGTAGTCCTTGCGCTGTGTTCACGTTGGACCCCCTCATGACGACTGAAACATTGAGCCTTGCCGACCTCAAGGCAAAATCTCCAAAAGATCTTCTGGCGATGGCCGACGAGCTGGAGATCGAGAATGCCTCGACCATGCGCAAGGGCGACATGATGTTCGAGATTCTGCGAGAACGCGCAGATGAAGGGTGGGAGATTTCCGGGGATGGCGTGCTGGAGGTACTTCAAGACGGTTTTGGTTTTCTAAGAAGCCCTGAAGCGAATTATCTGCCGGGTCCCGACGACATCTATGTATCGCCTGAAATGATCCGTCAGCATTCACTTCGAACAGGTGACACAGTGGACGGCGTCATTACCGCCCCCAGAGAGACTGAGCGCTATTTCTGCCTGGTGAACGTGACGCTGATCAACTTTGAGGATCCAGATAAAGCACGCCATAAAGTTGCCTTTGACAACCTGACGCCGCTGTATCCCGATGAGCGTCTGATCATGGAAATTGAAGATCCCACGATTAAGGATAGGTCAGCCCGCATCATTGATTTGGTGTCGCCGATCGGCAAGGGGCAGCGAGGCTTGATTGTGGCGCCTCCAAGGACCGGCAAAACCGTTCTATTGCAGAACATTGCAAATTCTATCGAAACCAACCATCCGGAATGCTATTTGATCGTGTTGTTGATAGATGAACGGCCTGAAGAGGTCACTGACATGCAACGCTCGGTGAAAGGAGAGGTTATTTCCTCGACCTTCGACGAACCTGCGACGCGACATGTAGCGGTGTCCGAGATGGTGATCGAAAAGGCCAAGCGATTGGTGGAACATAAGCGCGACGTCGTGATATTGCTTGATTCCATCACGCGTCTGGGGCGTGCGTTCAACACTGTTGTACCGTCGTCCGGCAAGGTTCTGACTGGTGGTGTGGACGCCAATGCCTTGCAGCGTCCGAAGCGTTTCTTCGGGGCGGCGCGCAACATCGAGGAGGGTGGGTCGTTGACGATTATTGCGACCGCATTGATTGATACCGGTAGCCGCATGGACGAGGTGATTTTCGAAGAGTTCAAAGGCACCGGCAACAGCGAGATTGTCCTGGATCGCAAGATTGCGGACAAGCGGGTCTATCCTGCAATGGATATCCTCAAATCTGGAACGCGGAAAGAAGATCTCCTGGTAGAAAAGGGAGATCTGCAGAAGACATTTGTTCTTCGCAGGATCCTGAACCCGATGGGGACCACCGATGCTATCGAGTTCTTGATATCAAAATTGAAGCAGACAAAGACAAATGCCGAATTTTTCGATTCAATGAATACCTGAAAGGGAGCCGAGAGATGCAGACCATTTTCGCCCAGGCGACCGCCCGGGGGAAAGCGGGCGTTTCGATTGTTCGAGTATCAGGTCCAGAGGCGGCACAAATTACAGAGCGGTTGGCTGGCCGGATATCGAAAACTGGCCGACCCGCGCTAAGGCAGCTAAGAAATGAATCGGGAGAAGTTCTGGATCAGGGGCTGGTCTTGTTTTTTCAAGGCCCATCGAGCTTTACCGGTGAAGATGTTGTCGAGTTCCATGTCCATGGCAGTCGGGCGGTTGTGAAGTCCGTTGAGGATACGATTCAGCGCACAGGTTTGGCCCGAGGTGCTGAACCCGGTGAATTCACTCAACGCGCACTGATGAACGATCGTCTGGATCTCACGCAAGTCGAAGGCCTCGCTGACCTCATTGAGGCCGAGACGGAAGCGCAGAGAAAACAGGCGATGCGTGTCTTTTCCGGCGGTTTTTCGCGAAACGTAGCGCTTTGGAGGGAAAGACTTTTGCGCGCCGCGGCGCTGCTGGAAGCAAGCATCGATTTTGTCGATGAAGATGTACCTGTGGACGTACTGCCAGAAGTCTTCGAACTTCTCGATGGTGTTAAGGCAGAGCTTGTCTTGGAGATCGAAGGCTCCAAGGTTGCTGAACGTGTGAGAGATGGCTTCGAAGTCGTTATCCTTGGAGCGCCCAACGCGGGTAAGTCGACGCTTTTGAACACGCTTGCCGGCAGGGAGGTTGCAATAACATCCGAGATCGCCGGAACGACACGTGATGTCATAGAAGCGCGGATGGATGTGAACGGCCTTTCGGTCACTTTCCTAGACACAGCTGGTCTTCGAGATACGGAGAACGCGATCGAGAAAATCGGTGTTGATCGCGCGGTTTTACGGGCGCTGGAGGCCGATCTTCGAGTGCTCCTGTGGACGGATGACTGGAAGGAACCGCCGGAGTTGAATGGGCTTATTGATTTTAGCTATGTGGCAAAGGCGGATTTGGCTGGTGTAGACGGTATTTCCTCAAGGACCGGCGCTGGTGTAGAGCGGTTGATCGAGGACGTGTCTGAGGCCTTGCATAAGCGGGTGGCGGTTATCCGGGAGGCAGTTTCTCAGCGGCAGAGAAGTGGTATGGTGGGTGCCGCGTTGTCGATTGATCGCGGCGTTGGCTTGTTGTTGGACGGCGAAGAGGTCGAGTTGGTTGCCGAACATTTAAGGCACGGGCTGCGAGCGCTTGATTCCGTAATTGGCCGTGTAGATGTAGAAGCTATATTGGGAGAGATCTTCTCCCGGTTTTGTATCGGGAAATAGGAGTGTTTCACGTGAAACATCCGGACTTTGACGTTGTTGTGATTGGCGGCGGGCACGCTGGCGTGGAGGCAGCTGATATTGCGTCCCGCGCGGGCGCGCGTACATTGTTGATTACACTGCGAAAAGATGATTTGGGAGTTATGTCCTGTAACCCGGCAATCGGAGGTCTGGGAAAAGGGCATCTGGTCCGTGAAATCGACGCTTTGGGTGGCGTCATGGGCCGTGTGGCGGACGCTTCGGCGATACAATACAGGTTGTTGAACCAGAGTAAGGGTGCAGCCGTCCGTGGGCCGAGAGCGCAGTCTGATCGAAAATTGTATCGCGCGGCTGTATTGGATCACGTCAGTCGTGCGCATCGGCTGACTGTGATTGAGGGAGAAGTGGTTGACTTCATTGAGGTTGATGGTCGTTTTTCTGGCGTGACTCTTGCGGATGGCGCTTCGGTGTTTTCGAAGGCGATTGTCTTGACGACGGGCACCTTTCTTCGCGGCGTCATTCATATTGGTGACCGATCCCGTCCAGGCGGGCGCTTTGGTGACAAACCATCCATTCGTTTGGCTGATCGCATGCGTGATATGGATCTCCGGCTGGGACGGCTAAAGACCGGAACGCCACCGCGCCTTGATGGGCGGTCTATTGCGTGGGATGTCGTTGGATCGCAACCGGCGGATGAAAATCCGGTATACTTCTCGTTTATGACAGACTGTGTTCAGGCTCGTCAGATCGCTTGTGGTATTACGCATACGAACGCAAGAACGCACGATATCATTAGGTCGAACCTTGAACGATCGGCCATGTATGGCGGTCGTATCGAGGGGGTAGGGCCGCGTTATTGCCCATCTATCGAAGATAAGGTTGTTCGCTTCTCAGAGAAGGATTCTCACCAGATTTTTCTGGAGCCGGAGGGCTTGTCGTCTGACGTGGTCTACCCAAATGGAATATCGACTTCTTTACCGGAAGATGTGCAACACGAATACGTACACTCTATAGTCGGCTTGGAGAATGCGGAGATTCTACAGCCCGGTTATGCGATCGAGTACGATTATGTGGATCCCACGTGTTTGTCGGATGTTCTCGAGATGAAGAGGCGGCCAGGCTTGTTCCTTGCTGGACAGATCAACGGTACGACGGGTTATGAAGAGGCTGCAGCGCAAGGGTTGGTCGCTGGCCTCAATGCAGCGCATCTGGCGTTAGAGAAAGATGCCTTCCGGTTTGAGCGTCGCAACTGCTATATTGGTGTGCTTGTTGATGATCTTGTCACAAGGGGGGTGTCGGAACCATATCGGATGTTTACTTCCAGGGCGGAATACCGATTGTCCTTGCGCGCGGACAACGCGGATCAACGGTTAACTCCGGTAGCAATTGGTCTTGGCTTGGTCGAAGCGGATCGAGAAGAACGGTATGATACGAAGATGGAGCGGCTGGCTGCTGGTCGTGAGGCATTGCATGAGATGGTGGTATCACCTTCCCGTGCCGCAGATTCGGGTTTGAGTGTAAGCCAGGACGGAAAAAAGCGCTCCGGTTACGAGATGTTGGCATTTCAAGGTATAGAACTGGTTGATCTGATTGCCATAAATCCCGAAATGGCTTGGCTGGATGAAAGTACCGCTGCGCAGCTGAAGATTGAGGCAGGGTACGCTGTGTATGTCGATCGACAGAACCGCGACGCTGAAGCGTTGAAGCGCGACGAGGCGAAATTCATACCGTTGGACTTCTCGTACGACGGCATTTCTGGTCTATCGAACGAACTCAAGGCAAAGCTCTCGCGCGTTCAACCCGCCAGTCTTGGTCAGGCGAGCCGGATTGACGGCATGACGCCAGCCGCTCTTGCGCTGATCCTTACTAAGCTTCGGCAACAAGCGCACACTCCGGCATGACGGGTTCTGAAGCGAAGGATTGGTTTTCCACCCGTGTTTCACGTGAAACAATTGATCGGTTGGAGATCTTTCACGACCTGATCGTGCGTTGGCAGCGCACTATCAATCTGATCGCACCGTCAACACTCAACATATTGTGGACTCGGCACTTCGTAGATTCTGCTCAACTCTTTTTCCTAGTAGACACCGGGATTAGGTCTTGGCTTGACATCGGATCGGGGGCTGGCTTTCCTGGCCTCGTCATTGCGTGCCTTGCGGCTGAGAAAAACGAACGTCTTTTGGTTAGCTTGGTCGAAAGCGATACTCGAAAATGCAGCTTCATGCAAGAAGCGGCGCGGCAAATGGGTCTCAATGTAAAGATCTATCCAGAACGGATTGACGCTGTGCCACCTCAGTCTGCAGAGGTAATCTCGGCCCGGGCTTTATCCACACTTTCCGCCTTGCTGGATCACGCACGCCCCCACATGCATTCTCGTAGTGTTCTGCTCTTTCCCAAAGGCTCAACCTTTCAGGATGAACTGGACACCCTTGATCCGGAATGGCAAAGGGCTGTGGAAGTCGTCCGAAGCGTCACAGACCCCGACTCCGTCATTCTACGTATCTGCAGATCATGATTCCGGAAAGACAGAAAAAGATGCGTATCATCGCGATCGTTAACCAAAAGGGTGGCGTTGGTAAGACAACAACGGCCATCAATCTTGGCGCAGCCTTGGCAGGCCTTGGTCATAAAACTCTGATTGTTGACCTTGACCCGCAGGGAAATGCATCCACAGGGTTGGGCATCGCGCCATCGGCCCGCGACAAGACAACCTACGATCTCTTAATTGACGGCGCGGCGCTTCCGGACATTGCCGTACCAACTTCGGTGAAGAACCTGTCGATTGCCCCAGCGACAACAGATCTGAGCTCAACCGATGTGGAACTTGGACAGCGCGATAACCGCGTATTTCTTCTCAAGGAAGCCCTCGTGGTGGATCAGCATACCTATGGGTATATTCTGATTGATTGTCCGCCGTCGCTTAGCCTGCTGACCGTAAACGCTTTGGTTTGCGCTGATTCCGTCCTGGTCCCCTTGCAAGCGGAGTTCTTTGCGCTGGAGGGTTTGTCGCAATTATTGCTGACAATACGCGAAGTCCGCGAAACCGCCAATCCAGCGCTTCGGATCGAAGGCGTGGTTCTTACGATGCACGACGCACGAAATAATCTCAGCCGCCAGGTCGAAGACGATGCCAGGGCCAACCTCGGTGAACTTGTCTTCAACACGATGGTGCCTCGAAATGTACGTCTCAGCGAAGCGCCGTCCTTTGCGCTTCCGGTAATGGCCTACGACCCTGCATCCAAGGGAAGCGTGGCGTATACTGATCTTGCGAACGAATTGCTCGAGCGCCAGAATGAAAAATTGGAGAATTGAAGATGGCCAAGGGTTCAGACAAGCGAGGCTTGGGACGTGGGTTGTCCGCGCTTATGGCTGATATCGAGCCGACCCCTCGGGCATCAGAGGGACCGACAGAGTCGAGTGCGATGAGCCGACGCTCCGACCAAATGATCCCGATCGAGCGGATCAGCCCCAACCCAGAACAACCTCGGCGCAATTTTGATCATGCGCAGTTGGAGGAGCTCGCGTCTTCGATCAAAGCGAAGGGCATCCTTCAACCGTTGATCGTTCGACCCGACCCTGCAGATCAGGCTCGCTACCAGATTGTTGCAGGCGAGCGACGTTGGCGCGCCGCGCAACTTGCTCAACTCCACGACGTCCCAGTTCTTGTGCGAAACTTCGATGACACCGAGGTCCTTGAAGTCGCAATAATCGAGAATATCCAACGTGCAGATTTAAACGCCCTAGAGGAAGCGCAGGGGTACCGTCATCTGATGGAGCGGTTCGGGCACACGCAAGAACAGTTGGCTCAAGAGATGGGAAAAAGCCGCAGCCACCTCGCAAATTCGATGCGTCTGCTGCAGCTTCCCGCAGAAATTCAAGAGATGCTTCGCGATGGCAAGCTGTCAGCAGGGCACGCACGTGCCTTGATTACCGCGAGCGATCCGATTGCACTTGCCCGGTTGGCCGTCGCCAAGGGCCTGTCTGTCCGTGAGGTGGAGGCCGCCTCCAAGAAGGCCCCGCCCGGTACTACTGGCCCCAAGAAAACTACTCGACCGCCGAAAGATGCAGATTCTCGGATGCTAGAGAACGATCTTTCCACAGCTCTTGGAATGAGCGTTGTGATCGACCATGATCTTGATGGAGGTGGAGGAAAGTTATATATTAAATACAAAGACTTAAATCAGCTCGATGATCTCATACGGCTTCTTGGCACAGCCTGAAACTCAGACCAGAAGTCTCCGCAATAATTCGTTGAGCACCGGTCGGCCCATCGCAGTTGCAACCAAACGCCCGTCTTCAAGGGTAATGAGGCCGGAATCTCTTAACACGCCTAAGGCGTCAGCCGGCAAAGCGCGTTTTGCCAGTCGTTCAAAGCGGGCAATGTCTGCTCCTTCCGACAGGCGAAGCGACATCATGAGGTATTCTTCGGCTTGCTCGATCGAAGACAATGCCACTCGGGCAGACTCCCCGGACCCTGTGGTTCGCAGCGCTTCCAGCCATTGTTGAGGCGACAGATAACTTTCCGTTGCATACCGGGCGCCTCCAACGCTCAATCTCCCGTGCGCACCCGGACCGATCCCGACATAGTCACCGCCACGCCAGTAAACCAGATTGTGCCGTGATTGACCCCAATCCGACGCATGGTTCGAGATTTCATAGGCTGGCAAACCGGCTGCCTCACAAAGCGCCTGAGTCAGGTTGTAAAGATCGGCCCCAAGATCCTCGTCCGGCAAGCCACGCAATCCACCGCGCGCATGACGGGCTCCGAAAGCAGTGCCGGGCTCGACAGTCAATTGGTAAAGGGAAAGATGATCCGCTGCCAATGTCAGTGCAAGCGACAGCTCTGACTTCCAATCCTCAACACCCTGGTCCTGACGCGCATAGATCAAATCGAAGCTGACCCGATCAAAGCAGGAATGAGCAATCTCGATTGCCGCCAATGCCTCGGCCACAGAATGCAATCGGCCCAGCCGCTTCAGGTCTCCATCTTTCAATGCCTGAACGCCAACCGAGACACGATTCACGCCCGCGTCACGGTATCCCCGGAACCGCCCGGCCTCGACCGACGAGGGGTTCGCCTCCAATGTGATCTCAAGGTCATTTGCTACGCGCCACTTCCGGTGCACAGCATCGAGTATCGCGGCCACGGTATCCGGCGCCATGAGCGATGGCGTCCCGCCGCCGAAGAACACACTGTTGAGAACCCGCCCCGGCACCTCGGTGGCAACCCGTTCGATTTCAGACAGATAGGCGGCCAGCCAGGCGGCCTGGTCGATCCGCTCGGCGACATGGCTGTTGAAATCGCAATACGGGCACTTCGCCTGGCAAAACGGCCAATGGACATAAAGGCCGAAGCCGCCGTCACGCATCGCCAAATATCTGGATCAGCTTGGCCACCGCATCGGCGCGATGGCTGATCTTGTTCTTGTCCCATCGATTCATTTCCCCGAAGGTCTGGGCGTAGCCTTCGGGTTGGAAGATCGGGTCATATCCATGGCCCTGATCGCCCCGCATCGGCCAGACGATTTGCCCTGCCATCACGCCTTCGAACACCTCGTCATGTCCGTCGGGCCAGGCCAAGACCAGTGTGCAGCAAAAGCGCGCTGATCGTGGGTGTGGCGCAGAGACGGCTTCAAGCTCGTCATGGGCGCGGGTCATCGCAATGATGAAATCGCGACCATTCCCGGTTTCAGCCCAATCAGCGGTATAGACCCCGGGTGCGCCACCCAAAGCGTCGATCTCGATCCCACTGTCATCACTGAGCGCGGGCAGCCCCGTGGCCCTTGCCGCCGCATGGGCTTTCAGTCGCGCGTTCTCGACAAAGGTCGTCCCGGTTTCTTCCGGTTCCGGCAAACCGTGGTAGGCCGCCCCGCTGACGCTGATCCCGAAGGGCTGCAACAGGTGACGCATCTCCTCCAGCTTCCCGGTATTGTGGGTCGCCACCAGAAGTTCGTCGTCGGTGAACCGTCGCATCACGAAGTTGCCTTCGCCTGCGCCGTGACCAGTTCCGCCATGCCTTTCTCGGCCAGGACATACAATTGATCGAACTCAGCGCGCGAAAACGTCGCCCCCTCCGCGCTGGCCTGAAGCTCCACCACGCGCCCCGATCCGGTCATGACGAAGTTGCCGTCGGTCCCGGCCTCCGAATCCTCGGGATAGTCGAGGTCCAGCACCGGCTGCCCGGCATAGATCCCGCACGACACGGCCGCGATGTGGTCGATGATCGGATCGCTCACCAGGTCACCGGCCTTCAGCAGTTTGTTCACCGCCAGACGCAACGCCACCCAGCCACCGGTGATCGAGGCGCAGCGCGTTCCGCCATCCGCCTGGATAACGTCGCAGTCGATGGTGATCTGGCGTTCGCCAAGGGCCGAACGGTCGATGCTGGCCCGAAGCGAACGACCGATCAGGCGCTGGATCTCTTGCGTGCGTCCGGATTGTTTGCCTGCCGCCGCTTCACGCCGCATCCGCGTATGGGTGGCGCGGGGCAACATGCCGTATTCCGCTGTCACCCAACCCAGCCCAGTGTTCTTGAGGAAGGGCGGCACCCGTTCCTCAAGGGATGCGGTGCACAACACATGGGTGTCGCCGCATTTGATAATACAAGAGCCCTCCGCATGGCGTGTTACACCCGTCTCGATAGAAATTGGGCGCATTTCGTCTAGGTTTCGGCCGGAAGGACGCATAAATATCTCCTGATGGTGTCAAGGTGATGCCATGCCGGGATAATCCGGCGAAGGGCCAAGCCGCAACCCCGAATGGCCGCCAGATGGCCGGATGATGATGACTGAACAAGCGAAGATCCTTGAGGAACTCAATGACCGCTCTCGCGAGGTCTTCAGACGCGTGGTCGAAGGGTATCTTGCGACCGGAGCGCCGGTCGGATCTCGGACCTTGACCCGCAGCCTCACTGAGCAGGTATCTGCCGCGACCGTGCGCAACGTCATGCAGGACCTGGAGTATCTCGGGCTCCTCGGAAGCCCGCACATCTCTGCCGGTCGCGTGCCTACCCAACTAGGATTGCGCATGTTCGTGGATGGGTTTCTGGAGGTTGGCGACCTCTCCCAAGACGACAAACAGGCACTCGATGACACGATGGGGGCAAATTCCACTGACGTCTCTACGTTGCTGGATAGGGTCGGTTCAGCGCTGTCCTCCGCTACCCGTGGTGCAAGCCTTGTTCTGGCGCCCAAGCACGAGGCTCCGATCCTGCATATCGAATTTGTTCCGCTTTCGACCACGCAGGCACTGGTGGTGCTGGTCTTCTCCGACGGGCATGTCGAGAACCGTCTCTTCGTCCCGCCTCCTGGGACCACGCACAGCGCTATGCGCGAAGCAGCGAACTTTCTCAACGCTCGAATAGAGGGTAAAACCGTCACGTCGATCCGCGAACAGCTTCAAGCCGACATGGAAACCCGACAGCGCGAAATCGACGCCCTTGCTTCGGGTCTGATCGATTCGGGTCTCGCCGTCTGGTCTGATGCGGACGAAACCACGAGTCGCCTGATCGTACGCGGCCGCTCCAACCTGCTGTCGAACACGCAGGAGGCCGAGGATTTGGATCGAATCCGGCAGCTCTTCGACGACCTTGAACGTAAACGTGATATTACCGAGTTCCTTGAATTGACCGAGGAAGGCGATGGCGTGCGCATTTTCATTGGCTCGGAGAACAAGTTGTTCTCACTTTCGGGTTCCTCTCTTGTGGTGTCTCCCTATATGAACGCGGACCGTAAGATTGTAGGAGCCGTGGGAGTGATCGGGCCCACACGCCTGAATTACGGGCGCATCGTTCCGATCGTAGACTATACAGCACAGCTGGTTGGACGCCTGATTTCCGACCGATCGTAAGAGGGTAACATGGGCAAACCGAACGAAGATCCGTTCTACGACGACGAACACGTGGAACCAAAGGTTACTTTGGACGATTCGGCCGGAATGGATGCCGTAATCGAAGCACTTGAGGCGGAACGCGATCAGATCCGCGACCGGATGTTGCGCGCGCTGGCCGAAACCGAGAACATGCGCAAACGGGCGGACCGCGACCGGCGCGAGGCGGAGCATTATGGCGGCTCCAAACTCGCTCGGGATCTGCTTCCGGTCTATGACAATTTGCGCCGCGCGCTCGACGTTGCCTCGGACGAGAAAAGCCATGAAACAGCGGCCGGGCTTGTCGAGGGGGTCAACCTGACCTTGAAGGAACTGCTGAACGTCTTCAACAAACACGGCATGAACGCGATTGCGCCGGAAGCCGGAGACAAATTCGATCCGCAGTTGCATCAGGCGATGTTCGAAGCTCCAGTTCCCGGAACAAAGGCAGGCGACATCATCCAGGTCATGGCGGAGGGTTTTATGCTGCATGATCGCTTGCTGCGTCCGGCGCAGGTCGGTGTGTCGTCGACGCCCGCGAACTAGGTCAATTTGGACCGCAGTTCGTAGAGGAGATTCAGCGCGTCGCGAGGCGTCATATCATCAGGGTAGATTACGCGCAGCGCGTGTTCCACTTCCGACGGTCGCTGCGGGTGCGGCGAAGGCACGGCGTTAACAGAAAACAGCGGAAGATCGTCGATTACCGCTTTTCGTTTGCCGCCCTCGCGATCGCCAGCCTCCAGTGCTTGCAAGACAACCTGAGCACGCGTGATCACGCTTTCGGGCAGACCGGCCAGCTTTGCCACCTGTACGCCATAGGACCGGTCCGCCGCTCCATCCCGAACCTCGTGGAGAAAGATTACTTCGCCATCCCACTCTTTCACCGCCATGGTCATGTTGCTCAGGCCGTCCAGTTTTGCGGCCAGCGATGTCATCTCGTGGTAATGGGTTGCGAAAAGGGCGCGGCAGCGGTTCATCTCGTGCAGGTGCTCAAGGGTAGCCCAAGCGATCGACAGGCCGTCATAGGTCGCCGTTCCGCGCCCGATCTCATCGAGGATCACCAATGCGCGGTCATCTGCCTGATTGAGGATCGTTGCCGTCTCCACCATCTCGACCATGAAGGTCGATCGCCCGCGTGCCAGATCATCGGAGGCACCGACGCGGCTGAAGACCTGGCTTACCAGGCCAATCCGCGCTTGCATGGCAGGCACAAAACTGCCGGTTTGAGCAAGAATTGCGATCAGGGCGTTTTGCCGCAGATAGGTTGATTTACCGGCCATGTTTGGTCCGGTCAGAAGCGCAATTGCCGCGCCACCCTCCGCGCTCAGATCGCAATTGTTAGCGACGAAGGACGCACCGTCCCGGGCAAGTGCGGCCTCGACAACAGGATGCCGACCGCCGACGATGTCAAATGAACGATCCTGGGTCATTTCGGGCTGCACCCAATCCCCCTCACGCGCGCGTCGGGCGAGGCCGGCAGCCACATCCAGTTCCGCCAACCCTCGCGCAGCCTGCCCGATGCGATCCTGCCTCTGAAGCACGGCCTCGCGCAGGCGCTGGAACAGCTGCCTCTCGATTTCAAGGCCGCGGTTTCCGGCGTTCAGGATCTTCGTTTCCAATTCGGCCAGATCGGTGGTCGTGAAGCGCACCGCATTGGCAGTCGTCTGTCGATGGATAAACCGCTCGTTAAGTGGCGGGTTGAGCATTTTCTGCGCATGGTTCGCGGTGGTCTCGATGAAGTATCCCAGCACATTGTTATGCTTGATCTTCAGCGACGCGATCGCAGTGGCCTCGATGAACTCGGCCTGCATCGCGGCAATGATACCGCGGCCTTCATCGCGTAGTTTGCGCGCCTCATCCAGTTCTTCGTCGTAACCGCTTGCGATGAACCCGCCATCGCGCAGCTGGATCGGTGGCTCCGCAACCAGCGCAGCCTCGAGTTGGCCGGACAGAGCCCCATGACCGTCCAGATCAGCGGTGGCTCCCTCAAGCAAGGACGGCAGATCGAGTGGCGCAAGTTGCCTCGCCAGATCGGCGGCCCCGAACATGCCATCCCGGATCGCCGCCAGATCTCGTGGTCCTCCACGATCCATGGCCAACCGTGACAGGGCGCGATCCAGATCCGGAATGAGCCGAAGCGTCCTGTCTACATCGAGCCTAATGCGCTCGTTAGAGACGAAGAACCTGACCGATTCATGCCGCTTCCGAATGGTGGAAAGGTTGCGGGACGGTCCGGTCAGGCGCCGCTCAAGTAGACGCGCGCCGCCGGCGGTCAGGGTACGGTCCAGCACTGCCAGCAAGGAGTTGGCACGTCCACCCGACAATGATTGGGTCAGCTCCAGGTTGCGGCGCGTGGCGGAATCGAGTTGAAGCAGGCGGTCAGTAGATTGCTGACGCGGGGGGCGTAGCAGGGGCAGCGCGCCCTTCTGCGTCAGATCAAGATAGTCGATCACCGCGCCCATGGCGGAAACTTCGGGACGAGAGAAGTTGCCAAAACCGTCCAGCGTCGTGATCTTGAACAGGCGGGATATGCGCTTGAGGGCTGAATCGCTGTCGAAACTTCCTGCCGACAGGGGTGTCACCGCAGCGCCGACTTCGGAAATCGCATCCTGGCGGGCGATCTGCAGGCTATCGGAGATGAGAACCTCCTTCGGACTAAGACGGGCTAGTTCTGGTGCCAATCTGACGGCGGGGCAAGTCATGACATGGAAGTCGCCGGTCGAGATATCGCACCACGCCAGCGCACCCTCGCCGCGTACATCAGCGTAGGCGGCGAGGTAGTTGTGCCGCCGCGCTTCAAGCAACGTATCCTCGGTCAGTGTCCCTGGGGTGACAAGGCGCACGACTTCCCGCCGCACCACCGCTTTTGAGCCGCCGCGCTTCTTGGCGGTCGCGGGATCCTCCATCTGTTCGCAGATTGCCACGCGAAACCCCTTTCGGATCAGGGTCAACAGGTAGGATTCCGCACTGTGGGCAGGCACGCCGCACATTGCGATATCGTCGCCATCATGCTTGCCCCGTTTGGTCAGCGCGATGTCGAGCGCTTCGGCCGCAGCCGCAGCATCTTCGAAGAACATCTCGTAGAAATCGCCCATCCGATAGAACAGGAGCGCATCGGGGTGTTGCGCCTTGATCTCCAGATATTGCGCCATCATCGGCGTTACTTGCGCATTCATGTCACAATCCCCCGGCACTGAATCTAAGGAAGCCGGGGCAAGGATTGAAGCGCAATCGGTTGCCCCAGCCCATGTGACCCGCTTAAGTCGATGAACCGACGGAGGGATGACCATGGCCAACAATCAGAAAATCACCCGTGAGGAGGCCTTGGCCTATCACCTTGACCCGCGCCCGGGGAAGATCGACGTCATCGCATCGACTCCAATGGCGACGCAACGGGACCTGTCGCTTGCCTATTCGCCTGGCGTTGCCGTCCCGTGCGAGATCATCGCGGAAACCCCCGAAGCCGTCTATGACTACACGACAAAGGGCAACATGGTTGCCGTGATCAGCAACGGAACAGCGGTTCTGGGCCTTGGAAACCTTGGGGCACTGGCGTCCAAGCCGGTGATGGAAGGCAAGGCGGTGCTGTTCAAACGTTTTGCCGACGTGAATTCCATCGACATCGAGCTGGACACCGAGAACGTCGATGAATTCGTCAGTGCCGTGAAGCTGATGGGACCGTCGTTCGGTGGCATCAATCTTGAGGATATCAAGGCTCCCGAATGCTTCATGATCGAACAGCAGTTGAAGGAGTTGATGGATATCCCCGTCTTCCATGACGACCAGCACGGCACCGCCGTGATCTGCGCCGCGGGCTTGATCAATGCCCTGCACCTCAGCGGCAAGCAGATCGAAGACGTTCGAATTGTCGTGAACGGAGCGGGAGCGGCGGGAATCGCCTGTCTTGAACTTCTCAAATCCATGGGCGCGCGGCATGAGAACTGCATCATGTGCGACACCAAGGGCGTGATCTACCAAGGCCGAACCGAAGGCATGAACCAGTGGAAATCGGCTCATGCCATTGTGACTGGAATGCGCACCCTTCAAGAGGCGATGGTAGGCGCGGACGTGTTTCTGGGCGTTTCGGTCAAGGGCGCGGTGACGCCTGACATGGTGAAGGCCATGGCAGACCATCCGGTGATCTTCGCCATGGCGAATCCGGATCCAGAAATCACGCCGGAGGAGGCACAATCGGTGCGTGCCGATGCGATCGTGGCGACAGGTCGGTCCGATTATCCCAATCAAGTCAATAACGTGCTTGGATTTCCCTACCTGTTCCGCGGCGCGCTGGACGTCCACGCGCGGGCGATCAATGACGAGATGAAGATCGCTTGTGCCCGTGCCCTTGCCGAACTGGCACGCGAGGATGTTCCGGACGAAGTGGCAATGGCCTATGGCCGGAAACTCAGCTTTGGGCGGGATTACATAATTCCGACGCCATTCGATCCGCGCCTGATCTACACCATCCCCCCTGCGGTGGCGCAGGCTGGCATGGATACCGGTGCAGCGCGGAGGCCGATCATCGATCTGGAGCGATACGCGACCGAGTTGAAGGCGCGGATGGACCCGACATCGTCGATTCTTGAGGGCGTCTATGCGCGGGCGCGGAATGCGCAGGCACGGATGATTTTTGCCGAGGGGGACGAGCCGCGCGTCCTGCGGGCGGCGGTGGCCTATCAGAGACAGGGACTTGGGCGTGCGCTGGTCGTCGGGCGGGACGCGGATGTGAAAGAAAAGCTCGAGAATGTCGGCCTTGGCGATGCAGTGCGGGAGTTGGAGATCGTGAACGCCGCCAACACCCGGCATCTGGAGACCTACAAGGAGTTTCTCTATGCGCGACTGCAACGCAAAGGCTTCGACCGGCAAGATATTCACCGCCTTGCCGCACGGGATCGGCACGTCTTCGCGGCGCTTATGCTGGCCCATGGACACGGCGACGCGCTGGTCACGGGCGCTACACGGAAATCGGCGCATGTTCTTGATCTGATTGGCAAAGTCTTTGACGCACGGGCCGAGGATGGCGCCGTCGGCGTGACCGTCCTTCTGCATAAGGGCCGGATTGTCCTGATCGGGGACACACTGGTTCATGAATGGCCGTCCGACACGGACCTGGCCCTGATCGCCGAGCGGGGAGCGCAGGTGGCGCGCGGGCTTGGCCTGGAGCCCCGGGTTGCGTTCGTGAGCTTCTCGACCTTTGGGTATCCGGTGTCGGAGCGGGCCGAGAAAATGCACCATGCGCCGAAGGTTCTGGACGAAAAGGGCGTTAATTTTGAATATGATGGAGAGATGACAGTGGATGTCGCGCTGAACCCGGCGGTGATGGCGCAGTATCCCTTCACGCGGCTGACGGGGCCTGCCAACGTGCTGGTGGTACCGGCGCGGCATTCGGCCAGTATCAGCGTGAAACTGATGCAGGAAATGGCGGGAGCAACAGTGATCGGGCCGATCCTGACGGGGCTGGATCACCCGGTTCAGATCGCCTCCACGGTCAGCACGGCGAATGACATCCTGAACATGGCGGTGATGGCTGCCTGCGAGATCGGGCGAGGTTGAGGGCGCGCACAACGCGTACACAACCTGTACACACCCCGTACATACGCAGGGCCGCGCAGGCAAAAAAAGGCCCCGGCGGAAACCGGGGCCCCGTTCATGCCTGACGACGGCGGTGGATCAGTCCTTGACCCGGTCCCAGAAGCTTTTGACCCTGTCGAAGAAACCCGACGCGTTCGGATTGTTTGTCTTCTTCATGCTCTCGTCGAGTTGCCGCATCAGCTCCCGCTGATCACCCGTGAGGTTCACCGGGGTTTCAACCATCAGCTCGATATACATTTCGCCCAGACCGGGGCCGCGCAGGGCGGGCATCCCTTTTCCGCGCAGGCGCATTTGCCGCCCGGATTGCGAGCCTTCCGGCACCCGCACACGAGAGCGACCGCCGTCGATCGTCGGCACCTCGATCTCGCCACCGAGGGCGGCGGAGACCATGGAGACCGGGACGCGGCAGAACAGGTCCATCCCGTCCCGCTGGAACAGGGCGTGGTCCTTGACCTCCACGAAGATGTAGAGATCGCCTGCAGGGCCTCCGCGCAGGCCCGCTTCGCCCTCGCCCGACAGCCGGATGCGCGTGCCGGTTTCGACGCCGGCGGGGATGTTCACGCTGAGCGCGCGTTCCTTTTCCTGGCGACCGGCACCGCCGCAGGTGCGGCAGGGGTTCTTGACGATCTGGCCGATGCCCGCGCACGTCGGGCAGGTGCGTTCGACGGTGAAGAAGCCCTGTTGCGCCCGCACCTTGCCCATGCCCGAACAGGTCGGGCAGGTCGTGGGTTCCGCGCCCGCTTCCGAGCCGGTGCCCTTGCACGATCCGCAGGCGACGGACGTCGGCACCGTGATCTGCTTGGTCAGACCCGAATATGCCTCTTCGAGCGTGATCGAGAGGTTGTAGCGCAGGTCCGAGCCGCGGCTGGCACGATTGCCCCCGCCGCCAGCGCGTCCGCGTTGGCCGCCCATGAAATCGCCAAACAGGTCTTCGAACACGTCCGAGAAGGCCGAGGCGAAATCGCCCTGCCCACCCTGTGCGCCGCCAAAGCCACCTGCCCGCTGTCCGCCCGCCATGCCGCCATCGAAGGCCGCGTGGCCGAACCGGTCATAGGCCGCCTTCTTGTTGGTATCCTTCAGCACGTCATACGCCTCGTTCACATCCTTGAACTTGGCTTCCGCGTCCGGATTATCGGCGTTGCGGTCGGGGTGAAGCTCTTTCGCCTTGGTGCGATAGCCCTTCTTGATCTCTTCGGCACTCGCGCCCTTGGAGACGCCAAGCACCTCGTAATAATCGCGTTTTGCCATGGTTTTCCCTTCCGGAAACGCATGGACCGGCCCGCAGCGTCAGCCACAGGCCGGTCACATGGGTCAGTCGCGATCAGCCGCGCTTGCGGTCGTCATCGAGATCCTCGAAATCGGCATCGACGATGTCCTCGTCGACGTCGCGCGGACCTTCATCGGGACCGTCCGAGGCGCGTTCGGATTTCTCCTGCTCGGCCTTGTAGATCGCCTCGCCCAGACGCATGGCCGCTTCGGTCACGTTCTGGATGCCGCCCTTGATCTTGGAGACCTCGTCGGTTTCGAGGGTTTCCTTGAGAGCCGCGACCGCCAGTTCGATGGCTTCGACGGTCGAGGGATCGACCTTTTCGCCATGCTCTTCCAGCGACTTCTCGGTCCCGTGGATCAGCGATTCGGCCTGGTTGCGGGTTTCGACCAGTTCGCGGCGATCCTTGTCGGCTTCGGCATTCTCCTCGGCTTCGCGGACCATCTTTTCGATATCCTCGTCCGAAAGGCCACCGGAGGCCTGGATCGTGATCTGCTGTTCCTTGCCGGTTCCCTTGTCCTTCGCGCCGACGGACACGATGCCGTTGGCGTCGATGTCGAAGGTCACCTCGATCTGCGGTACGCCGCGGGGCGCGGGCGGGATCGATTCAAGGTTGAACTGGCCCAGCATCTTGTTGTCGACGGCCATTTCCCGTTCGCCCTGGAAGACGCGGATCGTCACGGCGCTCTGGTTGTCCTCGGCGGTGGAGAAGATCTGCGACTTCTTGGTCGGGATCGTGGTGTTGCGGTCGATCAGGCGGGTGAACACGCCGCCCAACGTCTCGATCCCGAGCGACAGGGGCGTCACGTCGAGCAGGACCACGTCCTTCACGTCGCCTTGCAGAACGCCGGCCTGGATCGCGGCACCCATGGCCACGACTTCATCGGGGTTCACACCCTTGTGGGGTTCCTTGCCGAAGAAGTTGGTCACTTCCTCGATCACCTTGGGCATGCGGGTCATGCCGCCGACAAGGACCACCTCGTCGATATCGGCCTTGCTGAGGCCCGCATCCTTCAACGCGGCGGCGCAGGGTTTCATGGAGGCCTTGATGAGGTCGCCAACCAGCGATTCCAGCTTGGCGCGGGTCAGCTTCATCACCAGGTGCAACGGCTGCCCGTTGGAGCCCATGGAGATGAACGGCTGGTTGATTTCCGTCTGGGACGAGCTGGACAGTTCGATCTTGGCCTTCTCGGCCGCTTCCTTCAGGCGCTGGAGCGCCATCTTGTCCTTCGTCAGATCGACGCCGTGTTCCTTCTTGAACTCCTCGGCGAGGTAATTGACGATCCGCATGTCGAAATCCTCGCCACCCAGGAACGTGTCCCCGTTGGTGGATTTGACCTCGAACAGGCCATCGTCGATTTCAAGGATCGTGACGTCGAAGGTGCCACCGCCAAGGTCATAGACCGCGATGGTGTGCGAATTCGACTTGTCGAGCCCATAGGCAAGTGCCGCCGCCGTCGGTTCGTTGATGATGCGCAGCACTTCGAGGCCGGCGATCTTGCCCGCGTCCTTGGTGGCCTGCCGCTGCGCGTCGTTGAAATAGGCCGGCACGGTGATGACGGCCTGCGTCACGTCTTCGCCCAGGTAGGATTCGGCGGTTTCCTTCATCTTCTGAAGAATGAAGGCCGAGATCTGGGAGGGGCTGTATTTGTCGCCCTTCGCCTGCACCCATGCGTCGCCATTGCCGCCATCGACAACGGTGAAGGGCAGGTTCTTCTTGTCCTTTTTCAGGTGCTCGTCGTCGAACCGGCGACCGATCAGGCGCTTGACGCCGAAAATGGTGTTTTCCGGGTTGGTGACGGCCTGCCGCTTGGCCGATTGACCGGCGAGGCGTTCGTCGTCCGTGAAGGCGACGATGGAGGGCGTGGTGCGCGCGCCCTCGGAATTCTCGATCACGCGGGGCTGCGAGCCGTCCATGATGGCGACGCAGGAATTGGTGGTGCCGAGGTCGATACCAATGACTTTAGCCATGTGTCGTGTCCCTTTCTCTCAAGCGAACGGGCGGGTGCGGGTCCGGTATCGGCCCCCGTGCCGCCATTGATTGACATCGACGCGCACGTCGTGGTGCCCGTCGGAGTTCGGAGGGTATATAAGAAGCGCGTTTTGGGGCTGCAAGCGCTGGCGACAAGGCGAAGTGCGAGGAATCTGCGATGTCGGTTGATGTGGGGGGAATAGTGGTGCACGCGGGCCACGTTACGGTGCCCGATCAGCGCGCGCTGGTGGACGAGGTGCGCGCCGTCCTGCGCGCCGCGCCGCTGTTCCGGCCCGAGACGCGGCGGGGCGGCGTGATGAGCGTGCGCATGACCTCGGCCGGGCGCTACGGGTGGATCAGCGACCGCAGCGGGTATCGCTATGCGCCGCGCCATCCCGAAGGCCACGACTGGCCGCCGATCCCGCCCCGCGCCCTGGACATCTGGCGCGCCCTGTCCGGGGTGGAGCGCGATGCACAAAGCTGCCTGATCAATTTCTACGATGCCGATGCGAAGATGGGGATGCACCAGGACCGCGACGAGGCGGATCTGTCGATGCCGGTCGTCTCGATCTCCCTTGGGGATGAAGCGCTGCTGCGGGTGGGTGGCCCGGAGCGGGGCGGCAGGACGCAGTCGATCTGGCTGAAATCCGGAGACGTGGCCGTCATGGCGGGCGCGGCGCGGCTCAACTTCCACGGGATCGACCGGGTGCGGGCGGGATCGTCGAGCCTGTTGCCCAAGGGCGGGCGGATCAACCTGACCCTGCGCGTCGTCGATTAGCGTTTCGCGCCCCAGCTGGCGGAGGCGTGCCGCCGCGTATGCGATTCCAGCATCATCCCGATCAACAGGGCCACCAGCGTGAAGTAGAAGGGGTAAAGCTCGTTCGTGACATGGGGATAGTAGTTCACGAAGACGTGCCCGCGTGTCTGGTCGATGATGTGGAACAGCGGGTTCCACGTGAAGGCCGGCAACATCATCGTGGGCATGGAATTGGCGAGAAACATCTTGCCCGAGAAGATCATGTTGGCCCGCGTGTAGATCAGCACGATCATCTGGGTGACATCGGGCATCCACGGCTGCATCCCCATCAGGATGATGCCCAGCACCACACCGCTGCCCCATGCCAGAAGGAACATCCGCAGCGCGCCGGGCCAGTTGTCGATTTCCACCGGTTCGATGAGCGTGTGGATCAGCAGCAGGATGCACAGGAGCGAGACGGTCTGGACATAAAGAACGGACAGCGCCGATGAGGTAATGGACACAAGGGTGTTCATGGGCGCGTGCTGCATCATCGAACTGGTCGGCCCTTCGGCCCCCATCACGCCGCGCACCGTCTGGATATGCGTCAGATACAGGAAAATCCCGGCCATCAGGTAGACCATGAAATTCCCGCGCAGGGCCGCGGACCGCGTTCCGAGGATGTTGAACATGAAATAGAACGCGGCAATAAACAGCAGCGCCTGTGCCACGGACAGCGCGATCGCGAGAAAGGCATTGCCGTGGTTCTTGCGCACCTTCCGCACGCTGGCGTGGTAGGCGACCTCGAAAAAGTTGAAGATCAGGCCAAGACTGGACCGTGACTGCGCCGTTGACGTCTCGAACATCTGTCGTGGTCCTTGCCTGCTGCCCGGTGGTCAGCTTTTCTGTCGGCATCGCCACGGAGGCTTTGCTTGCCGTTCCCACACCTGGCGACGATAACGCGTCAGGTCTTAATAGTCTATTCAACCCAGAGTGAGTGCATGGATCATCAGAAACTTGTTGCCGTGATGCGCAGGGCGGCGCTGGCCGCCGGGGATGCGATCATGGAGGTCTACCAAGCCGCCGATTTCGACGTGACGCTCAAATCCGACGACAGCCCGGTGACGGAGGCCGATGAACGTGCCGACGCGATCATCTCGGAGCATCTGCGCGCCGCGTTCCCGGATGTGGCGCTTGTCACCGAGGAGCAGGCGGACAGCCATGGCCTGAGTGCGGCGCGCTTCCTGATCGTCGATCCGCTGGACGGCACCAAGGAATTCATCCAGCGGCGTGGCGACTTCACCGTCAACATCGCGCTGGTGGAAGATGGCGTGCCGGTGCGCGGCATTGTCTATGCGCCCGCCAAGGACCGGTTGTTCTACACCGATGCCGACGGGGCCAGCGTCGAGGAATTCGGCCCGTTCGACCCTGAAACGCCCGGTCGGGTCGAACGGATTGGCGTGTCGGCCCCCGATAACGGCGCGTTGCGGGTTGTGGCTTCGAAATCCCACCGCGATCAGGCGACCGATGACTACATCAACAAATACGCCCATGCCGACATGAAAAGCGCGGGGTCTTCCCTGAAGTTCTGCCTCGTCGCGACCGGAGAGGCCGACATCTACCCGCG